>Ga0172378_10007713_pt1 | contig 9995 bp, 10 predicted proteins | sample GrowelOW332metaG_FD_119755 | JGI IMG/M metagenome (GOLD analysis project Ga0172378, IMG submission 119755) | Groundwater microbial communities from an aquifer near a municipal landfill in Southern Ontario, Canada - Pumphouse #3_1 metaG | ecosystem: Environmental > Aquatic > Deep subsurface >... | reverse complement strand
TTGATATTCAAACCGCCTTTACCTATAGCCAACGATACTTCTTCCGGTTTCAGAAACACTTCCGCTCTGTGTTCTTCTTCGTTTAAACGAATAGAAGAAACTTTAGCGGGGCTCAAAGCACGTTGTATAAACAAGGAGATATTAGACGTGTAATTAATTACGTCAATATTTTCGTTACGAAGTTCGCGAACAATCCCATGTATACGAGATCCCTTTACACCAACACAGGCTCCAACCGGATCTATTCTATCGTCATACGATTCAACAGCAATCTTTGCACGTTCTCCCGGAATACGGGCAATCTTTTTAATTGTAATCAATCCATCGTTAATCTCTGGTACTTCCATCTCGAATAATCGTTGAAGGAATACCGGTGAAATACGGGATAATATAATCTTAGGATTATTATTTTTATTATCTACCCGAGCCACAACAGCTCTCGCAGTTTCACCTTTGCGATAGAAGTCTGTTGGTATCTGTTCTGTTTTTGGCAAAAGCAGTTCATTACCGTCATCATCTAACAACAGTATTTCTTTTTTCCATATCTGATATACTTCGGCATTAATAACAGTACCGACCATATCGTTATATTTTGCTGAAATACTGTCTTTCTGTAGATCAAGAATCTTTGAGGCCAAGGTCTGACGCAGATTAAGAATAGCACGACGACCAAAGTTTGCAAAGATAACTTCATCTGTTACCTCTTCACCCAGTTCATACGAAGTATCTATCTTTTGTGCTTCGGATAGAGAAATCTGCATATTCGGATTGGTTAGATTCTCATCTTCAACAACCTCGCGGTTACGCCATATTTCAAAATCGCCCTTATCGGGATTAACGATAACAGAATAGTTCTCGTCGGTGCCAAACATTTTCGCGATAACACTACGGAAAGACTCTTCAAGTACACTTACCATCGTCTTTCTGTCAATGTTCTTTAATTCTTTAAATTCCGAAAATGTATCAATCAAGCTGATTGTTTCCTCCTTCTTGGCCATAATTATTTAAAACTAATTAAGTATTTAGTATATTTTATTTCATCATAAGTAAACGTAAGTTCTTCCGGAATTAACACAGGACGCTTACTGCCCTCTTTCTTCACCTTCTTTTGCACGGTTACCATAAATTTATCTTCATCCACACTGCTTAGAACTCCGGTTAACTTAACTCCGGCTTTTGTCAGGACTTCCACATCACAGTCAATATGAATGTAATATTGTTGCAACACTTTAAATGGCTGACCGATTCCAGCCGATCCAACTTCTAGTTCATAATCTTCCTCTTCGCGATCAAGTTTAGATTCAATAAACCGGCTAAGTTCAACACAATCTTCAATCCAGACTCCTTCAGCATGATCTATTTCAACTGAAAGTTTATCATCCGGACTAACATCCACATCAACCATAAAGTAGTCTTTTCCCTGAAGCCACTCCTCAACAATCTGATAAACAGTACTTTTTTCTATCATCTATTCGATTTTAAGAACAAAAAAAGGGCTTAATCGCCCCTCACCTTTCATCCATTCCGGCTGCAAATATACAAATAATCCATTCGTCTGCAAAATATTAGAAGAAAAATCTTATTTTTGCGTATACTAAATCAAAGAAAAAGACAGATAATGCCTAAAACTGACTTAAATACGAACAAACAATTTATGATTGGCAACGGTATTCTAGCTTTTGCCATTATAATTATTGTCGTTGTATTTACTTATATATCTATGAGCCAGAGCAAAGAAAAAGGGGACGAGAAATCGTTCGATGAAATATATTACGTTGAATTATCTACAGGTTTTACAGGAGATTCTGTTTCTTTGCTGATTAATGACAGCCTTTTATTTAATAAACGAATCGATTCTGATTCGTTAAGAATTAAAATAAAAAGATTTACCGAGCACAACGCTTTGCTTATTATAGATAATCTGACTCAGAAGGTCTCGGTATTCAATTTAAGCAATGAGGGTGAGAGTATTTCTCTTCGTAAGAATGGAAACGAAATTCAAAACTCTGTTCGATAATTCTTCAATTCATTTCTCAGTTCTATGGCTTTGCCATCTGTAAATCGATTTAGTAAACTCCAGAAACGTTCACCATGGTTCATCTCTTTGGTGTGGCAAAGCTCATGAAGCAAAACATATTCCACTAAATACATCGGGAGCAATAGGAGATAACAAGACAGATTTATGTTTTTTGTCATAGAGCAACTTCCCCATCGCCCTTGACTAGAGTTTATTTTTACTGATAAATATGGCAAAGCATGTTTTGTAGAAAGTTTATTTAATAGTTCAGGCAACACAATCTTCGCATTTTTTCTAAGTGCTTCTTTTATCACTTTCCTTAGCCACTCTTGCAATTGTTCATCTTCAAAACGTGCCGTGGCCGAACATATTATCTGAGTTTTCCCCAGCTCAGAGTGGGCAAGAAACTTTTCTCCCTGACCGGATATCAGAGAAAGCTGAAAAAGGCTTCGGTCTATTTTAAAATTGAGATCAATCGTCTTTCTATCAACCTTTGCTTTATCGCGCACTAATTTACTGCGATATTCCTCCAAAAGAGCCAAAACTTTTCTTATTTCCGTACCACAGGGCACGGTTATGTATATTGCATCGGGACGAACACGAAATATTATGCGACGGGCACGAACATTATCCCGCATCACAATCTTTCCTAATTCGCTATCTTCAAATTCTTTTTCCACTATATTTTTTAGCCATGTATTCTTACCTATATAAACTGCAAGTAGCATTATTACGAGTGCAAAGATAGTAATTCGGAATCATGTTATAACTGCCCTGTAATAATTATATTTTGCTGTACAAAAGAAAGATTTGTTTTGTACAGAAGAATTAATTGTTCTGTGCAGCGAAATAAAAAAGTTTTCTGAAGATTTTTTTTTTTGAGTTATAATTGAACACACTGTTCATTATCGGGCAAATACATTTTTATTAAATAATTGAAAATTAAAAGAATAACATCGTGGAGCAGCTCTTGTTTCTCGATATAAAAAGAATATGCAATATTTCACTCGTCAGTGCAACTTTTCCAAACCAGCATACGTCTAATGAGATATAAACAATAAATGGCGTACAAACATGAAAACAAGTTTAAAGCATTTAACCGGTCTTTTCTCCCTTTTATTTATTGCAACCAGCTGTATAGGCAATATGCAAGACAGAATTACAGGGAGCAAAAACCACATTACAAAAGAGGTTAAAACAAAGTCTTTTAATACGATCGAATCAACCTTAGTCGGAGATATAATTTTCAGCCAGTCTGCTGACAGTTCTGCTGCTGTAAAAATATACGGATCAGATAACATTATTGCCTCAACAAATATATACGTTAAGGACGAAACACTGTTTCTGGATATGAAACACAAGAAACGTATAAGAAAAGGAGATAAATTGAAAATTACAATCAATAGTCCAGACCTCAAAGCCCTGTACTTAAAGGGAGTAGGCAATGCCCTCTTAAAAGGAATAATTCAGACCAACAAGCTAACATTAAATCTTGAAGGTGTTGGCAATATAGAAGCAAAGTCAATTAAGTGCGGAAGTATTGAAGCATCCACTCAGGGTGTTGGTAATATTGAAATAAGCGGAACTGTCGGTAAGGCCAATTATCAATCAGATGGAGTGGGAAACATTGAGGCATATAATCTTAAAGCAGATTCCGTACATGCATCGTTAAATGGTGTAGGAGGTATTAATTGTTATGCCGATAAATTTATCAAAGCCAGTTCTAATGGAATTGGAAATATTAATTATAAAGGGACTCCTGCCCAAGCTCAAATAAACAGACAAGGGATCGGGAAAATCAAAAGAGTAAACTAATTTAATACTTAAACAAAATGAAGAGTAAAGCTACTACTTTTGCAGACATACTTATACTTTGCACTCTGATAGCAAGTATCACTGCATGTTCTCAAATTAAACGAATGCACGCAAGTAAGAATTATGTTACTAAAGAAATAAAGGTTACAGACTTCGACGGAATAAAACTTCTTGGAAGTGCCGACATTGTGTATACTCAAAGCAAAGACAGTACCACAAAAGTACAAATTTACGGTTCGGACAATGTTGTGGACTTATTTGAGGTTAAAGTTATCGACAGAACATTAGTCGTTAGAATGAGAAATCATATCAATATCTTTGGCGACACAGGAGAGCTTAAAGTTATAGCAAGTAGTCCTTTTATAAACAGAGCTACACTGGAAGGATCAGGAGATATTGTTTTAAAAAACAACATTCATACAGCAGATCTTATCATACAGCTGCAAGGATCGGGAGATATAAAAAGTAATGGATTATTCTGCAACACTTTATCAGCCACTCTGCAAGGATCAGGAGATATTGAATTGGAAAACACAACTCAGACTCAAGAGACAATACTATTAATGCAAGGTTCCGGAGATATAAAAGCTAAAAATATTTCGGCAGGCAAAGCATCCTTTACTCTACAAGGCTCAGGAAATGTAAAAGTGGAAGGAACTAATAATATAAACGACCTTACAGTAAAACTGGACGGTTCGGGAGACATGGGTGTAAGAGATATAAAAGGAATAAAAGTTAATGCTCAGTTGCAAGGTTCCGGAGATATTGAGCTTAATGGAAATACTCAATTTGCAAAACTTGACGTTAATAATTCAGGATCTATAAATGCTTCGGACCTCCGTTCACAAGTAGTTAGTGTTTCAGTAAACGGTTCCGGCAACATAACTTGTTATCCTATTAATGAAGTAACAGCAAACATAAACGGTAGCGGAGATGTTCAATATAAAGGAACTCCCGGTAAAGTTAATGTCTCTAAGGGAGGATCTGGGAAATTACATAAACTATAATATACCTGTTTTTTTATAATAAGACGAGGGGCGATTAATTTATTTTTCTCATGGTATATAAAAAATAAAAAGGTTATCACATAAGCGGTGATAACCTTTTTTATTGTAGTTAGTTTTTTATGAAATTTGAGAGAATCGAAACTTCACAGCCTCATCATGTTGTTGTTTTAATTAAGCATTAACCTATTATGTAAAAGCGTTTGAAAAATTCTATTTTTACGAATGCTTAAACTCTATAGAGTTTGCCAGCTTCGTTATGAAATCATCGTTCATATTACCTGTAAAATTGATTACGACAAAACTATTAGCTTCACAAATCAACATTACCAGTTCCAATATACGTCCTTTCTTCTTTCTAACCAGAATCTGACAATTTTCAGATTTATCATCAAAAGAAAGAAATGACTCAAACCGTCCGGAGTTCTTATTCAAAAGGCTTAAAGCCTCTTTATAATATTTCTGGCTATTGGTTTCAGCTTTGAGCATTTGCATACTTTTAAGCTTAGAAATCATATCCATCATTTTATTATCTCCGTCGGCATCTATCTTAAGTACTTCTTCCATCATCTTAGGACTGATACTGATACATGTGAGATTTGTATCAGATTCATGCTTCTGTAAAAATCGGGAAGCAAAATCCTGTGCTGAAACTGTAAAAGACAGACATATTATGAAACAAAATAAAAGAACTCTTTTCATTATTCAATGATTATATGCGCACTATCGTCAACATGTGTTAAGCTGTCTGCCGAAAGTTTGCTTTGAGATTTATTAATTCCTTCAGAAACCATCATTAGTGCGGAAGATATCTGCTTGTAAGCTACTTCCGGATCATCATAAGTATCTGTGTAGGTATCATAATCATAATCTAATTCATCATCAGTAAAGAACGAGCGTTGTACCACGCTTCCTAATGTAAGAATAATAGCAACGACCGCAGCAGCACGCAACATCGGCATAAACCGACTAACCATTGTAAGACGTTTTGCCTTAACAACAGGAGCTTCTACTATAGCCAAGATCTTTGCATCAAAGTCGTCACCTAACTTCAATTCTTTCTGAACTTGCTGGTAAACAAACAAGTTTTTATATTGAAGCAAATAATCAGGAACAACTTCCTTTGAGAAGAAAGCTCGCAATGCCTTTTCTTCCTCAATGGAAGTATCACATTGCCAATAACGTTCTAAAAGCTGTTCTATATACTTATAATCCATATTCTTCTATCTCTGTGTACCGTTGTTTTATCTTTTGCCTTGCCCTGAAAAGGTTCACTTTTACTTGTTCCTCTGTCAGTTGAAGTATTCTTGATATCTCTTTATAACTTTCACCTTCAATATCACGCAATTGTATAATTAAACGTTGTTTCTCGGGCAATTCATTAACCAATTGGTGAATAATCTTCATCTTTTCATCATTCACCAATTGGTCATAAGGACTAGATGCGTCTGGTGTTTCTTGTGTTTCGGGAGTGAGCTCGACGTTTTGAGCTTCTTTTTGCTGACTCCTATCAATTGCCAAATTCTTTGCGACCGTCAAGCAATAAGCCTCAATCGAATCAAACTTAGACCATTCCTCCCGCTTGTTCCAGACTCGAATCAACGTATCCTGAACTATGTCTTCTGCCTCAGCGCTATCTAAGGTAATTCTAAAAGCCAACCTATAAAGCTTGTCTTTCAGTGGCAGAATGTCGTTACGGAAGCTGATTTCTTGCATCTCTATAATAATGACGAATGAAAAAGAGAAAAGTTACACTAGAAAATAAAAAAAAAAAGAATTATTTTATAATTCTGGTTCCAGAGTCAGCATTAATAGCTGTGGCTAAGGTTATTACGACTTGTGAAACGCCGGCATTAATTGCTTCAAAAGAATTTTCAAGTTTGGGGATCATCCCTCCCTGAATCGTTCCATCGGCCACATAAGCCTCAAATTCCGAATGAGAAATAAAGGGAATAACGCTATTGTCATCGTTTTCATCTCTCAAGACCCCTTTCTTCTCGAAACAATATACCAATGTTACATCAAAATATTCGGAGAGAGCTTTGGCTGTTTCCGCAGCAATAGTGTCAGCATTGGTATTAAGCATGTTGCCTTGTCCATCATGCGTAAGAGGAGCAAGAACAGGAACAATGCCTTTTTCTATTAAATCAGCAAGAATTTCAGAGTTTACTTTTTCTACATCTCCTACAAATCCATAATCGACTTCTTTTACAGGTCGCTTAACAGAACGAATTATATTCATATCCACGCCGGTAAGTCCTAATGCATTGACACCTTTTGCCTGAAGCCCGGCAACTATATTTTTATTTACCAATCCGCCATAGACCATAGTTACAACCTTGAGCGTTTCAGCATCGGTTATTCTACGTCCATTTATCATCTTACTTTCAATACCTAAAAGGGTTGCTATTCTGGTAGCCGAGCGACCGCCACCATGAACCAGCACTTTAAACCCCTCTATAGAAGAAAAATCATTGAGTAATTGGTTCAGAGTACTTTCTTCTTCAACTATTTTACCTCCTACTTTTACAACCGTTAATTTCTTTTTCATCATATTTCTAAATAATAGCTGATCATTTTATATTATCAATCAAAAAAGATTAATTTAAAGTCAAAATCCTCCGCCTGCCCACAACAAGCAAACGGAGGATTCCTATATTTTATACGTCTGCTACTCTAAATAAGTGTAGCCATAAAGTCCGGAACGATAATTAGACAGGAATTCTTTTCCTTCTTCCAAAGTGATACGCCCGTTTTTTACAGAAGTAGTTACCCAGGTTTCAACAGTACGAACCAGTTTCTTCGGACTGTATTGAACATAGTCCAATACTTCAGCAACAGTTTCTCCATCAATAATTTGTTCAATGCAGTAGCCTTTTTCATTTACTGAAACATGAACAGCATTGGTATCTCCAAACAAATTATGCAAATCGCCTAGTATTTCCTGATATGCCCCAACTAAAAAAGCTCCCATATAATAAGGCTCTTTTCCCTTCAAACTATGCACAGGAAGATAATGAGATGAATTCTTGGTGGAAATGAAGTTATCAATTTTCCCATCAGAATCACAAGTAATATCCTGCAAGGTGGCAGCTCTGTCAGGGCGTTCATCCAATCGATGAATAGGCATTATCGGGAATATTTGATCGATCGCCCAAGAGTCCGGAAGAGACTGGAACAATGAAAAGTTACAGAAATATTTATCAGCTAAAAGTTTAGACAACTGACGAAACTCATCGGGAGCATGCTTTAACTGAGAAGCAATTTGATTAATCTCTCGTGTTATTGACCAGAACAAACGTTCAATCTGAGCACGAGTTCGCAAATCTACAATACCATGACTAAACAAATCGAGCGCTTCTTCTCTGATTTGCTGTGCATCATGCCATGCTTCAAGCATCTTATTCTGATTTAATGTATCCCAGATAGAATAAAGTTCACGAACTAGTTCATGATCTTCAGGCTTAATTTCTTCATTATCATCCCATTCTGGAAGAGTTGCTGTTTCCAGCACTTCAAAAATCAGAACTGAGTGATGAGCAGTCAACGACCTCCCGGACTCAGTAATAATATTAGGATGTGGAATATTATTTTTATCACTAGCATCTACCAGGGTAGAAATAGAGTCATTAACATATTCCTGAATAGAGTAGTTTACACTACTTTCGCTGTTAGAAGAACGCGTACCATCATAGTCCACTCCCAGACCGCCGCCAATATCAACAAACTCTACATTATATCCCATACCATGAAGCTGAACATAAAACTGTGAAGCTTCTTTCAAGGCTGTCTTTATTCGACGTATTTTTGTAACCTGACTACCAATATGAAAATGAATCAACCGCAAGCAATCCTTCATCTCTTTCTTTTCTAAAAAGTCGAGAGCTTCAAGCAGTTCGCTCGAGGTCAAACCGAATTTACTTCCATCACCTCCGGAATCTTCCCACTTTCCGCTTCCTGAAGAAGCTAACTTAATGCGAATTCCTATATTAGGCTGCACATTTAGTCTTTTAGAGATTTTAGCTATCAGTTTTAATTCATTTAGCTTTTCAACTACAAGAAAAACCTGCTTGCCCATCTTCTGGGCCAAAAGAGCTAGTTCAATGTAGCTTTCGTCTTTATATCCGTTACATATAATCAGAGAATCCGAGTCTGTGTTAATTGCAATTACAGCATGAAGTTCGGGCTTCGATCCAGCTTCAAGACCAATATTAAATTTCTTTCCATGGCTAATTATCTCTTCAACTACCGGACGCATTTGATTTACTTTAATCGGATAGATAATAAAGTTTTCTCCTTTGTAGCCGTATTCTTCTGCTGCAATCTGAAAACATTTAGATGTCTTTTCGATACGATTATCCAAAATATCCGGGAAGCGGATTAGCATTGGAGCAGAGACATCCCGCAGCTGCAGCTCATCAACTAAATCTTTTAAGTCGACAGCCACTCCGTCTTTACGAGGTGTAACTACTACATGACCTTTGTCATTGATACCAAAGTAAGAGGTTCCCCAGCCAGTTATGTTGTATAGTTCCTCCGAATCTTCAATACGCCATTTTCTCATTTTCTATTCAGTCCTGTTTTAAATAAATTATTAATTCCGCAAAAGTAACTATAAATCTATAGTTTTCAACCAGAAAGCCTGCTATTTTTTGATATTTATACTTTTAGTTGTCCTTGGGTTAACAAATCAAGTCTCAAAATGTTTTATCATCTTAATTAACTGTATTACAAACAACAGCGTCCTATTATATCTTCTCCGAGGCAAATGCTCTGGTAATGAGATTAAGATGTTTAATTTGGACATATAAAAAATAGCTATACCTTTGTATAAAGAAATTAAATATATAACAAAAACCAATTAGGAAAATGAATAATAAAAGCGCGGATTTCCAGTTTGAGCAAGAGATTGCATGGGAGAATCCTTCTGCCGGAGTAGAACGTCAGATTATGGGATACAATAATGATTTGATGCTGGTGAAGGTTAAGTTTAAAAAAGGTGCAGTTGGCAGTATCCACTCACACCCTCATACACAAGCAACTTATGTTGTGAGCGGCGCTTTTGATTTTACTGTAAACGGAGAGACAAAAACGGTTAATGCCGGTGATGGAGTATATATGGCCCCCAACTCTCAACATGGATGTGTTTGCCTCGAAGA
>Ga0172378_10007712_pt1 | contig 9995 bp, 9 predicted proteins | sample GrowelOW332metaG_FD_119755 | JGI IMG/M metagenome (GOLD analysis project Ga0172378, IMG submission 119755) | Groundwater microbial communities from an aquifer near a municipal landfill in Southern Ontario, Canada - Pumphouse #3_1 metaG | ecosystem: Environmental > Aquatic > Deep subsurface >... | reverse complement strand
TTATTATACAATGATAGCAAAGTAAAATATCCATGTCAATAATATTTGAATATTAACAAATAAAAATTTGATTTTGCATAATTGCTTTCTTTTTTGTTCAGTTTCGACATATTTCCTTCTTATTAAAACAATATATAATATATTTATTGCATTCATCCTATAAACCAATTTCACTATTTATGAATTATTATTTTGAAAAAGCATAATATTAAATAGTACTGTAAAAACTAATATTATACATATTTTCCTCTATTTAATCCCTATTTTTAAGGTTTTACAACAATTTGAATTAATAATTTTGCCAAAATATATATTTATGTAAATGTAAACATTTTCATTTGTATAAATGTATATTTATACATTTATCTCATAACCATTCAAAGAATATTTCATTATCAAATATAATTATTTAGTTAATTAATTTTTGCTTTTACATATTAATGCCCCCTAATTTTAATAAATAGTTTTAAAATCATTTATTTTAATCTCAAGTGAAAAAATATGTGATGAATAATTTAATTCATATGTCCCTGTATACGTTTACGTAAGTAATAGATCGAATTTGTCTGTTTTCAGAAAGTATTTTTCATCAATTTATAAATATTTTTTTGAAATTTAGTAAATTTTACTTGCATATCGAACATTATCATGCTAAAATCATAAAATAGTTTGTTAAACAATACTATTTCTAAAAATCTCCGGAGAAAACAAATCATTAATTCTGTTCTTTTAAAACTCATCTTAGTTTTACACCTAACAAGTTCAAATAATCTTTAAAACTAAGTTTTCAAGCAAATTAATTAAAATCAGATCACGTTATACTACCACCAAATACAAAGGGGGGCTTTTATGGATAAAAAATATTCTATTATTGTACTTTTTATCATAAACTGTTTGATTTTTGTTTCAGGATGCCTTTTTACAATTTATTCAATTTATTTTAAAATTAGTTTCAGAGTAATTAATACAGACGTCTCCGGAGCTGTAGTTGGTCTGCTTGTTTCATATTTTTCTATGCGTCATTTTAAAAAGCTTTTTGATTTAAAAGGTGAACTGAAAAAATCAGGCAATAATTTTTCTTGGTCCAATTTTAAAAAAGTTAAAAAGGGGGTTTTATAAATGAAAAAAATAAAAAGATTTTCCTTGTTTATCTCTTTAACATTTCTATTTGTAGTTATATTATCAGCAGTAGTATTTGCTCAGGGTGTTGGGGATCCTTCAGGTGCAGCCACAGGTGCAGCCAGTGATATAATTGCAAAAACCGCAGGAAGTCCTACCCAGGATGAAATTCTTACTCAAATAGGTAAAAACAGATTAGGAATAAACTATGTCTGGGTAATGATGACAGGAATGCTTATATTCTTCTTCCAGTGCGGATTTGCAATGGTTGAGACAGGATTCTGCAGAGCTAAAAATGCGCTTCATACAATGGCAATGAACTTCATGGTATTTTTAGTTGGTGCTGTCGGTTATTTTCTGGTTGGCTTTGCACTTCAGTTTGGAGGCGTTGGGGGATGGTCCAACTTAGGTGCCGGTGCTGCGACTTTAAGCCATGAAGTAACTGTAGGTGGATGGGGATTGTTTGGTACAAAAGGATTCGCATTAGCCAGCGGAGGAACATATGATGTAGCAGTATATGCTCTTTTCTTCTTCCAAATGGTATTTATGGATACAACCTGTACTATTCCAACAGGTTCCATGGCAGAGAGAGTTAAATTTTCAGTTTTCGTAATTAATTCATTCTTCGTTTCAATGATTTACTATCCATTGTTCGGTAACTGGGTATGGGGAGGCGGCTGGATGGCTCAGCTTGGAACCAGACTAGGAATTGGTCATGGTGTTGTTGATTTTGCCGGATCTGCTGTAGTTCATTCTATGGGTGGTATGATGGCTTTAGCAGGAGCAATTGTAATTGGACCTAGAATAGGTAAGTTTAAGAAAGATGGAACAGCAGTACCTTTCTTAGGTCATGATATTCCAATGGCGATAATAGGAACAATAATCTTATTCTTCTGCTGGTTTGCATTTAACGCAGGAAGTACTACAAACGGTGCAGATTTCAGACTTGCAATAGTTGCTACCAACACAATGATAGCAGGTGCTGTTGGCGGGCTTGTTTCTATGATGTATATGTGGAAAAAATACGGCAAACCAGATCCATCAATGACATGTAATGGAGCCCTGGCAGGACTTGTTGCCATAACTGCTCCCTGCGCCTTCGTAAATGGAATTTCATCCTTTATAATAGGTGCTATATCAGGTATTCTTGTATGTATATCAGTTAGGATAGTTGAAGATAAATTTAAAATTGACGATCCAGTTGGAGCTATATCTGTTCACTGTGTAAATGGAGTTTGGGGAATTATAGCTTTAGGATTATTTGCAGATGGTGCCTATGGAGACGGGTTAAACGGTGTAGCAGGCGGAGTTACCGGATTATTCTACGGCGGCGGTTTTGGGCAGCTTCTAGCACAGCTTATATGTGTTGCTGTTCTTATAATTTGGGGATTTGGAACATCCTATTTATTCTTCAAATTACTTGATAAAACAATGGGACTTAGAGTTTCAAAAGAAGCAGAAATAGCTGGACTTGATATACCTGAAATGGGAATGGTTGCATACCCTGATTTTGTACTTAATCCAAAAGATGGCGAGTAGTAATTAATTATGATAAAATATATATATTAAGGTAGGAGGTAAATTTATGGGAAAAAAGCTTACAAAAATAGACATACTAACTTCCCCAAGCAAATTGGAGGAATTAAAAGAAGCGTTAAATGCCATTGGCATAAGCGGCATGACTGTATCAAATGTTTTAGGATGCGGAGTACAGAAAGGTCATAAGGAATCTTACCGTGGTTTATCATTAGACATACATCTATTGCCTAAAATAAAAATAGAAATAATAGTTTGTGAAGTTCCAGTTGAATTAGTTGTTGAAACTACTAAAAAGGTTCTTCACACAGGTAATATAGGAGACGGAAAAATATTTATATATGATGTGGAAAATGTCATAAGAATAAGTACTGGTGATGAAGGAAGAGACGCTCTCCAATATACCGAATAAAAAATGGACCTTTATGGGTCCATTTTTTTTACTTCATTTTCAGTTTTTAATCTGAAGAAAATATCCTGTATGCTTTTATCCTTATATATTATAGAGTAGGTATTCTTTATTATTATCATTATTATAGGTCCTAATATAAGGCCTATAGCCCCAAGAAGCTTTAATCCAATGTATATTGACATTAAAGATACAAGAGGATGAACTCCTATCTGATGTCCTATTATTTTAGGCTCTATTATTTGTCTTACAACCAGAATTACAATATAGAGAATAAAAATAGATGCTCCCATTATTGTATCTCCTATTGCTAATTCATAAATAGTCCAGGGAATAAGTACTGTTCCAGTACCGATAACCGGCAGAATATCTACTATACATATAACAAAGGCAAGTACAATTGAATATCTAACACCAATTAGTGATAAGCCAATCAAAAGCTCAGTAAATGTTATACTCATTATTATCAGATATGCAGCCAGTAATTTTACTAATGATGAAAACACTCCGTTTTTCATCCCGCTGAAATTGCTGTATAAATCTTCCGGAATTTTAGATTTAATACTGCAGCGGAACTCATTTCTGCCGCTGGATATAAAATATGTAGATAGAATTGTTATTATTATAAAAACTAAAGTGGATGGCAGTGATATGGCGTAATTAAATATAGCTCTGAAAACACTTTTTAACACGTTTTCTACAGTGTTAAATGAACCTGTAATTCCACTTCTGATAAACTCAGTTAATTCCTCTGGAAGTCCAATGATAAATTTACTGCTATTGGAACTTATTAAATCTACATTTCTATATAGTTCTCTTATGAAATGTGGAGTAGTATGCATCAATTCTTTAATTTCTATTAGAATTTTTGATATTGCCAAATATAGAACAGAGCCGAGAAGTACTGTTACAGCAACAACAGTAACTGCTGAAATTATTTTACGTGATATTTTTGTTTTTTTAGTAAGAAAATTAACCAAAGGCTCCATAATGGAGGCTAAAATAAAAGCTACGATAAAAGGAGCTAAATATTTTATAGATTTAAATGATAAGAATATTACCAGAATAATGCATGCAAAAGTTATTAAAAATTTTTTTACTTTTTTTCTGTCCAAAACATATTTTTGATCCATAAGCAACTCCTTAAAGTTTTATTCTCTGTTAATATTCAACAATTTTAGTATAACATATCAATAATATGATGCAAGTCAATAATTTTTTAAGGCAGCAGAAAAGCAGATAAAACATACAATGTCATATCTGCTTTAAACCTGTTTATATGGTAAAAAATAAGAGGAAAAGTATTAGTATATAAGTGAAAAGAGAGTTCAAGATTGAACTCTCTTTTCATCTATTTTTTATTCTATTGGGAATAATGGTAATTCTTCTAAAAATATAATATCGTCTCTTTTTACAGCGTCCCCTTCTGCCAGAATTGCAGCTTTAGCAGTTATTATTCCCCCTGCTTTTTCTACTAATCTTTCTATGGCAGACAGAGATTCACCTGTACTTATAACATCATCAATTATAGCTACTTTTTTGCCTTTGATTTTATCTGCATCATTTCCATCAAGGCATAAGACTTGTTTTTTCTGAGTAGTAATTGAAACTACTTCATCTGTTATAGGATTATTCATATAAGGCTTTATACTTTTTCTTGCAATTATATATTCCTTCATATTTAATAGCTTTGATATTTCATAAACCAGAGGAATGCCTTTAGCTTCTGCAGTTATAATAATATCAACCTGTGGAAGCTTTGAAGCCAGTATTGGAGCTGTTTTTACTATAAGTTCAGTATCTCCAAGTATTACAAAGCTGGCGATTGCAAGATTATCGCTTATCTTTATTATTGGAAGACTACGCTTTACTCCACATATATTAATTTCATAAATATTATTCATTTTCTCTCCTACCCTATAATAGGCAGGAATAATTTTAATAATAGCCCTGCAATCATTCCTATGAAAGGATCTGTAATTGCAGTTACAGTCATTGTAACTCCGCCTATTAATGTACCATTTGCTGCAGTTGAAGTTAAAGCTGCTGCTGCATTTACAGGAACTGTAACTATTGCACCAAGTACAAATAAGAATCCTGCTATTGATTCAGTAGGAATATATCTTCCTATTTTAGGCAGAAGTCCTGCAAATAAAATTATTGCCATTAATGTCATCATAGCTATGCCATCGATTAATGCGTGAGGAGCTCCCCCTGTTGCAGAAATTATTGATTCAACGGGCCCGCCTCCAAAGAATGAAGAAACCATATCTGCCAGAGAGCTTATTACTGATAGATGATCTATATTTACGCTCTGTTTTGCCAGCTGTCCTGTAATATTTCCAAATGCTATGTTGGCACCAATATTTAAGCATACCATGCCCATAGCGCCCCTTAAAATTTTAGCAGAAAATGATATTTTCTGTCTTGCAATTTTTTCTCTTTCAATTACAGGGTGGACAGCACCTTTATTCATTACATTGTAAACAATACTGGATAATATAACTGATACTGCTATTGTGTATACAAGATCTTTTGTAAATAGATATGTAATAATTCCGGATGCTATAGATATGGCACCAACTGTCTTATTTTTCTTACTCATGTCATAAGCAACCTTAGTAAGCATTATTCCTACTCCGGCCATCATTCCTGATGTTATAACAGGTCCTACAAAATCTGTAATCCTGCCCATAAGTCCAAATATTCCTATTAAGGCCATTATTACGCCGCCATAGAATATCATTGATAATCTTTCCTTAAGATTATCTCCTATAGTTCCAGCCAGTGTTATTGTTTCAGCCTGAAATGATATAGGTGCAACGCAGCCAGTAACTGCACATCCTGCAGCACCTACTAAGAATGCAAAAGCTGTTGGGATTGATGCAAATCCGAAGGATAATGCCAGTAATCCCTGTGGTAGTCCATTTAGGATTACACTTAAAATTGCTAAAATGTCTTTCCATAAATTCATGATTTATGTCTCCTTTCTTTTTGATTCACTCTCAAAATGGAAGGAGATATTAAACTAAGAAAAGCATAATCTAATAATCCCCCATAGTAGAATAATTTACGGTTATCCTGTAGAAACTTCCAAGCCATATTCTTAGAATTATATGAGAGCAAATATTTTGTTTTATTTCATATAAATAATACTATACATTACGACAATTATCAACATTATTTGCCTTAATGTTCATATTTTTTGCTAAATGTATTAAATCATATAGTAAAAACGTTTGAATTTTATTAAATTAATGAAATATCCTATGTTAAAAATATATTAAAGACGATGAAATAAAATTTCACCGTCTTTCCTTCAGATGATATTTATAATCCCTTCTTCTGCAGGTATAACAAATACTATTCCTCTGTCACTTGCTTCAAATTCAATCCTGTTATTATTGAAATATACCTGTTTTGCGTCTTTTGAATTATAAATTATTTTAAATGTTTTATAATTAAAATAATTACCGGATTTTTTTATATTTATTAATGTTTCCTTGTTTAAATCTATATCAAATTCATATATAGTATACCTTCCATTTTTATAATCAAAGCTTTCACCGTCATCATTATAATGAGTATATTTACCTTTTCCCGGGTAAATATCTAAGGTTAATTCATCTATTTTCTTTTCACCAATATAATTTTGCTCAGGGTAATTTGGGATAATTGATCCGGCCTTAATGTAGATTGGGCAAACATCAATGGGCGCCTCCTTTATTATAAACTTCCCACCTTTTATAATTTCTCCTGTCCAGTAATCTGTCCATTCTCCCTTAGGCAGGTAAAGACCTCTATACCTTTTCCCCTGTTCAACTACAGGTGCTGCAAGAATATTTTCTCCAAATAAAAATTCATCATTTATTTCATATGTATTTTCATCATCAGCATAATGAAGAACTAAAGGTCTCATTACCGGAAGCCCTGTACTTTCGCACTGCCACATTAAATCATATAAATATGGTACCAGCTTATATCTTAATTTTATATACTTTCTTGTTATATTTAGTGTTTCTTCATCAAAGGCCCAAGGTTCCTGGTCTCTTGTCTTAGTGCTGGAGTGGTTTCTAAATAATGGGCTGAAACAACCTAATTGTGTCCACCTGGATAAAAGCTCTGCTGTGCAGTCAAAGCTAAAACCTCCCACATCTGTTCCGCAAAATGCAATTCCGGAAAGCCCTAAATTTAAAAGCATAGGAACAGCCATTCTTAAATGTTCCCAAAGGCTTTGATTATCACCTGTCCATACAGTACTGTATTTTTGAGTTCCTGCATAGCAGGCTCTTGTAATTACAAATGGTCTTTTCCCTGAATATTTTTTAAGACCTTCATAAGCAGCCTTGCTCATAAGGTGTCCGTATACGTTATGAATCTCGCTGTGATTAGTAGGATTCCCGTCATTCTTAAATTGAACACTGTCCGGAATGGGTCCGTTAAATCCTGCCGGTTCATTCATATCGTTCCATATACCTGCTACGTTAATATCCAGTAAAACCTTATGGTTATCCCCCCACCATAATCTGGTATCGATGCTTGAAAAATCCGGATAAACTGCATCTCCCGGCCATACTTTATTTACATAGGTTACTCCATCCTTATCTACAGCAAAACAATCTTTTTTTAAGCCTTCATCATATATGGAATAGCCTTTTTGTTTTTTTACTCCCGGGTCTATTATTGTAACTACTTTAAATCCATCCCTGGCCAATTTTTCTATTGTTTTCTTTTCATCAGGAAATTTATTTTTATCCCAGGTAAATACTTTGAAATTTTCCATATAATCTATGTCTAAATGAAGTACATCACAGGGAATATTATTTTCCCGAAATTTTTTAGCTACCTCCATAAGTCTTTCTTCCGGAGTATATGAAAATCTGCTTTGCTGATATCCAAGAACCCACCTCTGCGGCAAAGGAGTCCTCCCTGTCAGCTTAGTATATCCTGATATAACCTTGGAAATATCATCTCCTGCTATAAAATAATAATCTAAATTCCCGTCATCAGCACCAAAATAATAATATTCGCTGTTCTCCTTGCCCATATCAAAATATGACTTAAATGTATTGTCAAAGAAAATCCCAAATGCAGCTTTATTCCTAAGTGTAATGAAAAATGGTATGGTTTTATAAAGAGATTTATAACTTTCAGTGTGAGGTCTTGGGTCATCGGTGTTCCACATCTCGTAATAGTACCCCTTTTTATTTAGGTGCCCTGTTTTTTCTCCAAGGCCATAAAATTTTTCATCTCCAAATAATTTTTTTATAACCTCTATTTTATGTTTTTTAAATCCCTTTTCTGCCTCATGTCCTTCTTCCTCTGCAATTCCCATTTCACCGCGCCTTATAAACGGGTTTCTCTCTTTTTTATAATCCTGACAAAGAGCTAGTCCATTTTTATCACAAAAATCAACCTTGAAGTCATTATAAATATTTATTATTAACTCTTCTGTAGTGATTTTAATAAAATCATTTATTCTTTCTGCTTTAAATCCACATTTTTCAAGCTTTAAATTTTCAATAGCCTTAGAGTTATGCTCTTTATATTTTAATGGTGAAAATACATTTATAATTGATGGACTAATGATTTCAATTCTTCCCTCACCATTTTTAAAATTAAAATATATTATGTTTTCTTTTACATTGTAATTAATCAATTTTCCAAACATATTTTGTATCCTCTCATCTTAACTTTATGGTATTAATAAATAGTATAAGTTATAATAACATTATATATATTATATTCTAATATAACTTGCATAATTTTAACTTAAAATAACATTATTTTGACTTTTAAAGGAGATTTGCATGGATAAAGAGAAGAATAAATTTAAAGAAGCTGTAGCTCACGGCAGTCCTATGTTTCCATTATATGTATACAGTGACAGACATATAAACAGCAAATCATCATTATATTACCACTGGCATGAAGAGATTGAAATAATATATGTAGAAAAAGGTGAATTTATATTAAATGTAGATATGACTCCAATAAAAGCTAAAGAAGGAGAATGCTATTTTATAAATAGTGAACAGCTGCATTCTGCTTACGGAATCAGAGATTATGATTCTCTTCACCACGCTATAGTATTTGACCTTAATATTCTAAGCAGCTCAATTTACGACAATTGCCAGAGCAAGTTTATTGATCCATTAATAAACAAGCAGTATCTTTTCCCATTATGTTTAAATATTGAAGCAGAAAGTGATATTAAAATTATAAGTCAGGTAAAGGATATAATTTCAACTTATAAAGACAAAAATGCAGGCTGGGAACTTAGCATAAAATCCTCCCTGCTTAAAATAATTTCGCTGATGGTATATTTAAATAAATTTAGTGTTCAGGAAAATCTGTCCCTTACAAGAGATAATTATAAAATTGAGTTAATAAAAAAGTCGATTAACTATATACATTTAAACTATGGCAGGAAAATATATTTACAGGATTTAGCTAAAGAAATAAATATGAATAAAGAGTACTTCTGTCGTTTTTTCAAATATCATACAGGGAAAACCCCTGTAGACTACATTAATTATTATAGAATAGAGCAGGCAGCAAAAATTCTAAAAACTCAGGATAAAAAAATATTAGATATATGTCTTCAGGTTGGGTTTGAAAATTTCAGCTATTTTATAAAAAAATTTAAGGAGTACAAAAATTGTACCCCCTCTAAGTTTAAATAATCATACATGCCATAAATAATATATACATATAAAAATCCCGGCTCTCTATACATTACTTCAGTTCTATTTGTCCTTTTTCCGCTGTAGGAATGTGCTGCCTTATCAAGGACTCCCATATAAGCCTCAACTTCTGAAATCCTGCAGCTTATCTTCTTCCCATCAATAATATCTTACCAAGTAAATCTTTAGAAAGCTAAGTACCTGATTTTTCATAAAAACCTCTTGTAAGTTTAGCCATATATCCT
>Ga0172378_10007711_pt1 | contig 9995 bp, 8 predicted proteins | sample GrowelOW332metaG_FD_119755 | JGI IMG/M metagenome (GOLD analysis project Ga0172378, IMG submission 119755) | Groundwater microbial communities from an aquifer near a municipal landfill in Southern Ontario, Canada - Pumphouse #3_1 metaG | ecosystem: Environmental > Aquatic > Deep subsurface >... | reverse complement strand
GACCACGTCGTATTTTTCCATCAGGCCGGTAAAGAACTTCTGCTGAGCTTCCTGACGTTTTTGGGACAGCAGAGTAGTGCGAATTTGCGTTTCGACTTCAGAAAAGGGCTGGGGCTTGTCCTCCTTTTTGAATTCCTCGGGATTTTTGCTGTAGTACGCTTCTGCTTCCTCCCGGCTGACGTCCCCGACCGGCAGACTGCTGAGCAGATTCTGTTCCAGAAACTGGCGCTCTGAAAGCCGCATGAAGGCGATGAATTCCGGTTTTTCGGCGAGCTTTTTCTCCCGGGCTTCCCGATACAGCAACTCGCGCAGAATGAATTGTTGGAACTGTTCAGCAAAGGCGGAGGGATCCTGGAGTTTCTGCAGCAGGCTCTTTTTCCGTTTCTGCAATTCTGCCGGTTCCAGATTACCGCCCAGCATGCCGAGGGAGGCTTCGACCTGTTCTTCCAGAGATTTTTCCCAATCCGCCCGGGTGATTTTCCAGGCTCCGATTTCCGCAAGGACTTCACTTTCGATGGCTTTGTTTTTGCCATCCGGGGTCAAATCCGTACGTTGTTGAAGGTCGCGTTTTGCGGCCAAGAACAAGCCCAGGTTTTCCAGGCATTCCTGAGTCCGCCGGGCAATTTCGCTTTCCAGCAGATCAACTTTGTAGAGTGCTTGTGAACGCGCATAACTGGCAACTGCTTCAGCGTAGAGGCGCCCTTTTTGCTGAATGGTACCGATTCGATACCAGAGTTTGGCGGCTTTTTCAGCCTCTGGTCTGGTTCGCTCGAGATATTCCTGCCAAGCGGCTGAAGCGGGTTCGGCCAGATCGAGATTTTCCAGCTTCTGAGCTAATTCCAAAACCTGCTCTGCTGTCAGATGATTTTTGCTCGTCGGCTTTGCAGGTCGTCGGGTTTGCCAGAGAAGTGCCAGCAACAGCAGTAACATCAGTCCCAGCAGAAATCCGGCTCTGCCATTTTTTTTGCTCTCCGATAGAGGCTGTTTTGGTCTAATATTACTAAGATCAAAATGGTATTCAGGCATCGATGGCTCCCGCTGCATAATTGCAGCCTTATTTATTTACGCAAACGTTCCCGGCGACGAAAAAAGGCCGCCAAGGCATTTTGATAATCTTGGTCAGTTCGGATATCGAGTTGGTCGATTCCCATAGACCGGAACGACGAGCGCAGGCCGTTCTGCTGTTGACCAGCTAGTTGGGCATATTCCTGTCGCACACTTGCGCTGCTCGTATCGATCAGCAGGCATTCACCAGTTTCGGCATCTTCGAGTTCGAGCAGGCCGACATCCGGCAGGCTCTGTTCCCTGGCATCACTGACTGAAATGGCGATCAGGTCATGACGACGGCTCAACTGCCGCAACGGCTTTTCAAAATTCTCGCCAAGAAAATCTGAAATCAAGAAAACGACGGCTCGTTTCCGGATGACTTTACCTAGAAAATCCAGGGCATCTGGGATATTGGTTTGGGTTCCGCTGGGGGTAAAGCCAAGGACTTCCCTGATAATTCGCATGGCGTGGGAGATTCCTTTGCCGGGTGGGATAAAACGCTCGATTCGGTCGGTAAACAAAATCAGACCGACCTTGTCATTGCTTTTGACAGCCGAAAAGGAAAGCAGGGCGCACAGCTCAGCAGCCAGATCATTTTTTGAACCTTGCGAGGAGCTGAACTGCCCGGATGCGGAAAGATCAACAACAAAAACAACTGTCAGTTCGCGTTCTTCATGAAAGCGTTTGACAAAGGGTCGCCCCTGCCGGGCAGTGACATTCCAATCAATCGAACGGACTTCATCGCCCGGCTGATATTCCCGCACCTCATCAAACTCCATACCGGCACCACGAAAGGCGCTCTTGTATTCACCAGCCAATACGTCAGTGACCGTCTTGCTGGTGCGAATCTGAATATATCGAATTTTTTTAGCCAGTTCTTTGGGGATCATAGTAGGTTCCGTAAAGTTGCGTTCAAGGCCGAATAGATCAAGGCACTTTCACGGAATTCAGGATTTTCTGAACGAGGTCTTCCGAGGTTTTTTCTTCGGCTTCCGCTTCATAGGTTAGAATGACCCGGTGTCGCAGGATATCGATCGCGACGGATTTGACATCCTGTGGGGTGACATAGCCTCTGCCTTCCAGCAGAGCCTGACCTTTGGCGGCCATTGTCAGATAGATAGTGGCTCTCGGAGAAGCTCCATAATGGATCAGATCGTTCAGTTCTTTCAGGCCGTAGTCGGCGGGATTGCGGGTGGCATCCACCAGGCTGACAATATATTCTTCAATCTTTGGATCCATGAAAATATCATCGGCGAGTTCCCGCAATCGAGTGACTTCTTCCGGACAAAGAACCGCTTGTACTTCGACATTGGGACGGGAAGACGACATGCGCCGCAGAATTTTCAGTTCTTCTTCTTTGCTTGGATAATCGACTTTCAGTTTGAACATGAAGCGATCCACCTGTGCTTCCGGCAGAGGATAGGTGCCTTCCTGTTCGACCGGGTTTTGCGTGGCCAGTACCATAAAAGGTTCCTGCAGTTTGAAGGTCTCGTCACCGATGGTGATTTGTCGTTCCTGCATGGCTTCCAGCAGAGCGCTCTGCACTTTGGCCGGTGCCCGGTTGATTTCGTCCGCCAGAATCAGATTGGCGAAAACCGGTCCTTTTTTGATGCTGAAATCTCCGGTTTTGGGGTTGTAGATCAGGGTGCCGACCACGTCAGCGGGCAGCAAGTCTGGGGTAAATTGGATGCGATGAAAGCTGGCCTGTATGCATTTGGCCAGCGTGGTGACGGTCAGCGTTTTGGCCAAGCCAGGAACGCCCTCAATAAGAACATGATTGTTGCAAAGCAGTGCCAACAGCAACCGATCCACCAGCTTTTCTTGGCCAACAATTACATGCCCGATCTCCGAGCGAATCTTTTCCAGCAATACGGCTTCTTTGGCAACTCTTTCCCCAATCTGTTTGACATCTACTGCCATTGATTTCTCCTTGAACATCTTGCAATGCGCTTCTTTTTCAGCTCCAATATGCACCTTTAGACTGGCAAAGTCCAGAGAGGTTCCATGAAGTCAGCGCAATTTTCGATCATAATTGAATAAAAAGGGAAAATTTTCCGCGTGCATAAGGTCGGCTGCGGGATTTGCTGAGCCGGACACGTCCAGCAGCAGATGCGCGACCCGGACACGGGGATTCTTTAAACTGCGCCAGTCGCAGGGCTGCTGTGGTCGCAGGACGGTAAGGGGGCCTTCACGGCGGGGATTGAGAACAATTTTTCGGGAATCTTCAAAGCAATCCGCGTTTTCCGGAGCATAAGCCTGCGGCAGTTCCACACGGGTTTGCATCAGGGGCGGGCGGGCGAAAACGCACAGCGAAAGCGGTGTTACGGCTTTCTGGCACAGTTCTTCCAGCTGACTGGAATCAATTTCGCAGGAGATCGTAACACAGCGGCAGCCTTTTGCTTCCAGAAAACGGGCGGCATTCGCATTCAGAACTGCCAATCCCGGGCCGGCCTCGAGGGTTACTCCGGCTTCCTGCGCCAGCTGCCAAGTGTCCCAGGAATTAACTTCAACCGTCAGGCCGGCTTTCCTCACTACTGCGAGCAGCTGACGGCATCCGGCCAATTGGTCTTCATAAATGACTTGTGGCAGGGCGACTGCAGCCAACCAGGGCGCAAGTTCCTGCAAAATTACGCGGTATTCCTGCTCGCTGGAGTTTGTTGTCGGTATACAGGTATATACGATCTTTGTCTCAGGATGTTTTTCGCAGTATTCTCTGAACCAGGGCAACTCTTCCTGTCCCAAGCGCAGGCGATCCGGGAGCTCAGCAAGCGTCCGCTTGTTGCTATTGCATCGGGGCGTATCCTGTTCTAAAAACGCATTTAAGTCCGCTGGCAGGCTGATTCGAACCGTTCCTTCTGCGCCCTTACTGACTTGGCGCAGAAAACCCTGCAGGGCATTTTGTACGGTTTTCAGGCAACGGCGGGGCAAGAGTTTTTCCCGCAGATCTTCCGGACAGATGCATTGCATTTTTAGATTGCCAGGCGGAGAGGCGGAGAGTTCGTCGAGTATCGCCTGAATGCTCGTTGCCCGTTTTGACGAGGCGATCCGTTGCGGTGGGATGCGGAGAACTTCCTTTTGCTCATTCCAGCTGAAATTCCAGAGTGTGCCCTGGCGTTCATCTAATTGTAAGGAAATAGCCAGCTGCCGGTTGTGCGTTTTGGGAGCTTCTTCCGGGCTTTGATTTAGCCATTCAGGATTGCTTGGCCGTCCGGCTTCCCCAGTGATTTTCTGGCGTGTTTCAGTGAAAAAAGCACTGCTGAGTTGGCGTCCACTGTAAGCGCCCAAATTTGTGGTCTGCTGGTCAAGTTCATTTTTGTCCAGTGTACCTTTGCGTGCCTGGCAATACAGGGTGACTGCCTGCCGCACCCAGGCTGGGGATTTCAGGCGTCCTTCGATTTTGAGCGAGCGTACCCCGCATGCCGCCAATGTTGGCAGTTGCTCGGCCAAGCAGAGATCAAACATCGAAAGAGGGTGCTCGAGATCTCCTTTGGGCAGTTTCCATGGTACCCGGCAGGGACTGGTGCAGGTGCCCCGATTTCCACTGTGTCCGCCGCCCCAGCTGGAAAGTAAACAGCGCCCGGAGCAACTGAAACAGAGCGCCCCCTGTACAAAGACTTCGGTTTCAATTCCCGAAACCCCGGAGGCGGCGCGAATTTCCCCGGCAGAAAGTTCGCGTGCCAGAACTACGCGTTTCAGCCCAAGTTTGTGTGCAGCCCATACTCCAGCTGAGCTGCTGATGGCCGCCTGGGTGCTGAAATGGAAAGCCAGTTCTGGGAAAAACGGCATCAATTCCAGCAGGGCGGCATCCCGGATCAGAACCGCATCCACCTTGGCCTGACGTGCCGCTTCCAAGGTGCGTGCTGCCAGACCGATCTCGCGTTGCACCAGATCGATATTCAAGGTCAAATACCCTTTTACCCCATGTTGATGTAGAAAAGCAAGCGTCTTTTCCAAAACTTCAGGAGCAAAATTGCTGGCTCCTTGGCGCGCATTCAACTTTATTAAACCAAAATAGACGGCATCGGCGCCCGCTTCAACAGCGGCTTCAAGCTCTGCCAGACCGCCCGCAGGCGCTAATATTTCCAATTCTGAAAAGTCCATTGCGATGTCATTCCTCAGTCGTTGTTTTGTCACTGCTTAAAGATAATACCAATTGCCAGTTTTTTTTGCAGATCATGGTGAGAAAGACAGGATGTGCTTCCAATAATAATGAAAAAGAGTGACAACTTGCCGAGTTTTCTGTTGAGTTGGTATCATTTTCTTTTTCCGGGTTGAAAAAAACGATTCCTGAAATATATTTAAGAATTAACCTTTTAAAGCTGGGGACACTTTTTCATAATTCGTCATATATCAGGAGTAAAATCATGGCAACTAGTACTTTCCGTAATAAGAACAAAGTTCGTCCGAAAAAACAGGGTGCTGCCAAGCGCCGTCGTTGTCTGGTACAGCGTCGTCGTCTGGTTTCTTTGGGCATGACTGAGGAAGCGGTCGGCAAGCTGCAGGTTCACGAACTGCGGATTTTATTGAAACGCCCGAAAGAAGTTCAGAAAGCCACTCAGGTTGCAGTTCAGGCCGAAGTTCAGGCTGAAGCATGAACTTGATTCTCTGAAAAAAAGGCCGTTTTGTCATGGTTGACGGAACGGTTTTTTTTTGTATTCAATCAACAGAGAGAGGGAAAGAATGATGAAGATATCGGTGATGACAGGTGCTTTTCAGTCGGGCATGGATCAGGGAAAATATGGCCTGGATGAATTGTTAGAAACACTAGTAACATCTGGTGTCAGCGGTCTGGAGCCGATGTGGGAATGCTGCAAAAACGAAGAGCCAGTCTGGTGTAAGCTTCGCAAAGCAGCCGAAAGCCGGCAATTCTCCTGTCCCTGTATGGATGTCGCAGCGGATCTTGGTAGCGGTGAAGAATCGATCAATAAGAAAATTCTGCAAAATTTACGGCAAGCCTTTGTCTGCTGTCGCGATGATCTTGGTTGTCCGACTGTGTTATTATACGGGAGTAAGCCCGCTGCCGGTATGAGCCTTGAAGAAGGCCGCAAAAATTATGGTGTGATGTTAGGGTGTTGTGCGGAGTTGGCTGCGGAATATGGGGTTACGGTATGCATTGAAGATTACGGAGGCTTTCCCAGCTTTGCGGCCTCTTCCACTCATTGTCTCGAGGTGCTTTCCCATGCCGACAGCAGCCTCGTCCGCCTGAATTTTGACAATGGAAATTTTCTGTTGGCGGACGAAGATCCGCTGGAGGCTCTGGAAAATTTCAAATCCCATTTGATTCATGTCCATATCAAGGATTTTCAACGCTGTGGTTCAGAAGCTGCGGTGCAGGGTCTGTGTTCGGTTGGTGGCGTGCATTATGCATCTTGTGCGCTGGGGGATGGTGACGGAGAAGTCGCCCCCTGCATTCGGCGTTTGCATGACATCGGCTATCAGGGCTGGCTGTCTGCAGAAATTTCTGCGCCAAGCTTGACTTGGATTCGCCAGGAAATCGGGTATATAGCGAAGGCACTCAGTGGTTTTATCACGGAGAAATAGATTTCGTTTTTTGTGTGGAGAAGTATAAACAGGGAATATTGTTGACCAACTAGTTAGGAGAACATTCATGAAACGGCTTTCGTTCCTGCTTTTGGCCTTTGTCCCGGTGCTGTTTGCTGTACCGGCTGTTGCGGGCGTGGTTTACCAACTCAACGATGAGATGCGACTTACCCTGCAGGGAGATATGCGCTTGCGCTGGGAGAATTTTAACAGCGGGGTGATCAGCCCCAGGGGCGGACAAAGCGATGGGCAAATCGGTTATCTGCGTCTGCGCACTCGTCTGGCTGGTACGCTGGAACTCCCCGATGGAATTTCGATTCAGGCTCGTCTGGTTAACCGGATCCACGAAGTCAGCACCCACTATTTGTCAAACCCGAACGATGTCGAAACCGCAACGTGGAAATTCCCGGATGAAGTGTTTTTTGACAAGCTGCTGATTGAGTTCAAAGAAATTGCCGGATCGGATTTTTCCCTGACTTTGGGACGACAGGACTTGATCCTGGGCAATGGCATGATTATTCTGGAAGGAACGCCTTTTGATCAGGGGCGTAGTTTGTATCAGGATGGCGCAGTGCTGAGATATATAACGGATACCGATAAAGTGACGCTCTTCCTGCTTTACAACCAATGGAAAGATCGCTCGGCGTTTATCAATGATCAGAATCGCAGGTTGCGTGTCGGTGACACGCTGACTACCGGCGTATATTGGACGCATTTCGTCAATAAACTGCTGCAGTTCGATTTGTATTATGTCTTCAACGATGTCGATGATGAGGATCTGAACAACCGGATTTCCTGCCATCCTTTCGACAATAATCTCAGTCTCCATACCATCGGCGGACGCCTTTTCGGCAAGGCCTTCGAGGAGCAGTTGGAATACAGCCTGGAATTGGCTAGGCAGGGCGGGCTGAGCACTCTGGACAATGCCGATATTGAGGCGTACATGCTTGATGCCCGGATACGACTTAACGCGCCCTCAGGAGTATTTCTCAAACCCTCTCTGGGTTTTGAATATTATTACGCCAGCGGAGACAACCCCGATACCAGTAAAAATGAAGGCTGGAATACTTTGCTGGCCGAATATCCGAGATATGGGGATGAATTGCTGCCGATTATGCTGAATGGCGTCTGGAGCAATATGCATTTTCTTCGGACCGATCTGAACCTGATTTGCAGCCCGGATTTTAACGTGAATTTCTCGGTCGGGAATCTTTTTGCGGATCAGACCGAAAAAGCTGGTACGGCGCCCTTGGTGCGCAGCGGCGGCGGCAGTTATATGGGTACCTTGCTTTCCCTGATGCTGGATTATCGGCTCAATCAGTATCTCAGTTTCAGTGCCAAAATGTCTAAATTTGCGCCCGGCAGTTATTTTGCTGATGGCAAAGAAGGCTATTGGTGCCAGTTTCAGGCCTTGGCGGAATTCTGAGTGCAGGGGAACTTTTTGGCTGAAGAGACGATCCTTTAAAACCCGTTCAAACTGCAATCTTTTGGCATGGCGCAGTTTGAACGGTAGCATACCATGCAGAACAATTTGCTACATGATGTAGGAGTGGGATTCGATGAGTGAGAAAAAAAGAATTTTGGTGCTCGGGGGCCATCTCGATGATTCTGTCTTGGCAATCGGCGGTTTGATCAAAAAATTTAGCGCTGCTGGGCATCCGGTTTCGGTTGTCTGTTTCGGCTGCGGCGATGAGGGTTTTGCGACGCTTGCCGAACGTGATACGGTCAAAGAACGATTTTATCAGGAAGCCTTGGCTGCACATCGAGTACTAGGAGTCGAGGATTTTGTCTGTCATAATCGTTCAGATTTTGAGGTGGATGCGAATAAGGAAAATTATCGTTTGTGCATGCAGGCGATCCGGCGGGTGCGCCCGGATATTATTTTTGGGCATTATTGGCTGGAGTATTTTCAGCACCGCGGCATGGCTCGTTTGACTTGTGATACATGGTTTCAGTCCGGCTGGGCTTGTTCGGCTGATTTGGGCGAGCCTTGGGCTGCCCGTGCGATGTACCATTTTGAAGTACTGCAGACGCTGCCGGAGCCGACGCATATCGTGGACGTCAGCGACTCTTTTCAGGCTAAGCTGGATGCCTGGGCGGAATTTAAGACCGGGCAGGAACACTTGGGCAGCGAATTCGACCGCATGGAGGCCAGAGCGCGGTTTTACGGCAGCCGAATTGGCGTCAAATATGCCGAAGCACTGACCCGGTCGTATTTTATCCCACAGGCAGTGACCAATCCCATCGCAGAACTTTGAGCAGGGAAAAAGGCGTGAAAATTTCCAAAGAGCATCTTTATCTCTGGTGCCATAATGCCGGGGTCTATAATAAGATTCCGCAACTAGGCGATCAATCGGATTACACCCCGGTAGAAGCAGCGGCATATATGGGGATTGAAAATATCATCATGGTGGTTTACGGCGGTAAACCGGTGCCACCTTTTGCCCCGCTACAAGAAAAATTTCAGCATTTTAAGAAAGTTCTTTGGTCACTGATTGGAGATAGCGGATCTTTGCGGGAGAGCCAAACCGGAGATTTGCCGGAAATCCTGGCTCTGCAGCAGCAGTATCCGAATCTTTGCGGCGGGATGATGGATGATTTTTTTAATCCCGGACGTCAGTTTGATCTCGATGCTATCTCGTCCAACATGCATGCTGCCGGCCTGCCGTTATGGGTGGTGCTGTATACGCATCAGCTGGATAATCCGGAGGTCTGGACGGCTCTGGAAAAATGCGATGTGATTAATCTCTGGACCTGGAACAGCTCGGATTTACGCAATCTGGAAAAAAATCTGACGCTGGTCGAAGCTCGTATGCCGCACAAGAAGATCGCGCTGGGATGTTATCTGTGGAATTTCGGCGGAGAACCTGCCCTTGGTGTCGAGGAAATGGCGTATCAATGCAACTTTGCGGCCAGCATGCTGAAACAGGGGCGCATCCAGGATGTCGTCATCCTGGGCAGCCCCCTGATTGGCATGAAGCTCGAAACCATCCCCTGGACTAGAAACTGGATTCGCGAAAACTTCGACTGAAGTGGAAAGTCACCCGGGAATATACATCGATCTGCAATTGCTTGTTATGTCTTACCCTGAAAAAGCCTGTTTCCGGGTCACATTTGTGCGTTACTTGTGCAGGCAGATGATCTGTTGCTACTGGATAAACTGGGTGATAAAGTGAAAAACTGGCGTCCGGAGCGGGTGCTACCTCAGAAAATATAATAATACGCTTCGGCTCATTTTATCGTGCATCTCAAAATGAGCGTGAGCTATGGAGCGCCGGCGTCCTCGCCCATTGGCGCTAACTTAAAATATATCGGGGTGTGAAGCGAATCATTGAGGTGCCCCTACAGGGCACTATTTACAAACAACTCGCCTACCCCGGGCGTTGCCCGGGGCTAAGATGAGGCCG
>Ga0172378_10007710_pt1 | contig 9995 bp, 5 predicted proteins | sample GrowelOW332metaG_FD_119755 | JGI IMG/M metagenome (GOLD analysis project Ga0172378, IMG submission 119755) | Groundwater microbial communities from an aquifer near a municipal landfill in Southern Ontario, Canada - Pumphouse #3_1 metaG | ecosystem: Environmental > Aquatic > Deep subsurface >... | reverse complement strand
TTAAGCTCGCCCCAGTGCCATTTCTCTGTTATAATAACTATCAATATGGCTTCAAAACTCCCAACCGTTGCAATTATCGGCCAAGCGAATGTCGGCAAAAGTTCGCTTTTTAATCGTCTCGTTAGATCACAGCAGGCTATTGTTGCCCGCGAAGCCGGCACCACTCGTGATAATGTCCTCGGTAAAGTCGAATACAAATACCATAACTTTTGGTTAGTCGACACTGCTGGATTAAAAGACCCCAACGACGAATTCGAAGCTTCCATCCAAGAGCAAATTGGCGAAGCTACCGAAGCCGCCGACGTTATTTTGGTAGTCGTCGACAGTAGCCAATATGCCAGCGACCAAGACCGCTTCGTAGCAAAAAAAGCCCTTCGTAGCAAAAAACACGTTATTTTGATCACTAATAAAGCCGACCTTAAAGGTAGCCTCCCGATCGACGAGTTTAAACGCCTTGGAATTAAAGATATCATTCGTACTAGCGCTGAGCATAATTTCGGCATTACCGAAGTCTTGGACAGTATAATCGACCACATTCCAGCAAAAGAAGCCGAAATTGACGGTGATATCTTACGTATATCTCTAGTTGGCCGACCAAATGTCGGTAAAAGTTTCCTATTTAACACCTTAGCTGGTAAACAACAGGCCGTTGTCGCTAATATCGCCGGCACCACTCGTGACGTCAACCGCGTTTCTATTCGTTACGCCGGTCGTGACATCCAACTTCTCGACACCGCCGGTATGCGCAAGCCCGGTAAACAAGAGGTAGGTATTGAAAAATTCAGCGTTCTGCGCACCCTTCAGGCCATCGAAGAATCGGACATTTGCTTTTTGCTAATGGACGCAAACGAATTAAATACTCAGCTCGACCAAAGAATCGCCGGAATTATTGATGAAGCAGGCAAGGGCATGGGCATCGTGGTCACAAAATGGGATAGCGTCGAAGATAAAGACGCTTTTACGCGCGACACTGTTGCCCCAACTATTGCTAGAACTTTCGATTTTACACCTTGGGCGCCGCTAATTTTTACCAGCAGTGTTACCGGTCAAAACGTTACGAAGTTATTCGACCTCGCACTAGACATCGACGCTCGCCGCAAACAACCTACCAAAACTCGCATTCTAAATGATTTATTACAAAAATGTATCCAACGCCACCCGCCAGCTGGTCTCAAAAATACACACCCAAAGCTACGCTATATCGTTCAGACCGACACTACACCGCCATGGTTCGTTATTCACGGTTCAAACTTAAAATTTCTACACTGGAGCTATAAACGCTATCTTGAACGTCAAGTCCGCGAAACCTATAACTACACCGGCACGCCGATAAAATTCAGTTTCCGCGATGAAAAGCAGATCAAAGCCAACCGCGAAAAAGAGCGACAACAAAGCCAAAACACCAAAGATTTTTAAACCATGAAGCTAGTCTTAGCCCAAGGCAATCCCGAACCAAAATATGCCAACACTCGCCACAACGTCGGTTTTGCCATTCTAAATGAATATACCCAACAGCTCAATATTAAATGGGAAGAGAAAACAAAATTCCAAGCTACCACGGCCGAAATCACTATCAATCACGAAAAAATAATCCTCGCCAAACCTACAACCTACTACAACGAAACAGGCCTGTCTGTCCGCGCTATAATCGATTTCTATAAACTCAACCCCGAGACCGAACTATTAGTAATCTACGATGATCTATCGTTGCCATTTGGCACAATTCGCACTCGAAAGCAAGGCAGCGACGCCGGCAACAACGGCATCAAATCCATCAATAGTCACCTTAAATCAGATTATGCGCGCATAAAAATCGGTACCAACAACGAACTTCGCGCCCATATGGACGACGCAACTTTCGTTTTGTCTAAATTTAGCAAAGACGAGAACAGCCAGCTAAAACTCGACCTAATCCCAAAAGCCATCGATTTAATCAACAGTTTCTGCCACGACACGCTTGAAACCACTAGTCTAAAGACAAATTAAAAAGCACTCTATGGCCATAGAGTGCTTGCGGTTGGAAACATAAATATTTGCGCGCAATTACTTTAAATTATTTTACCTTTACGGAAAATAATCATCCATCATCCTTGGTGTTCTTTTTTTTCATCTTGGCACTCTCGTGCATTATCTTAATAACGACGAAATCCAAACAAATCAACACAGTCGCCGTAACCAGCGAAATCGTGTTTAAAAAACCAAAAATAGTCTTGAAAATACCTATTTCAAGAAACCAAGGCGCTATCCATTGTATCGCAAAAAATATCGTTAATTCCAGAATACAATAGTCTATTATCAGCTCACGCCACTTCTTTTCATCTTGTAAAGTTCCTAACACTACAGAATGCGAAGCTTTTATCAGCCACATCAACACGATTATAGTTGATAAGCTACCGAGCTTTAATACAACTTCTTGGTCCAACCATTTCACCCCCCTTTGAACAAATTCCATTCACGTATGGTGTTACGCAAACAGTAAACATAATAATACCATAAAAAAGCGCCCTCAGCAAGGGTGGGCATCACTGAGGGCGCTATCTTACCCTTTAACCCACCCAAGGGTATGCGCAGCTATCTCGATTTTTCGCAGATGCTCGTTGGTTAAAGGGATTAGTATCCATACAATGCTATAATGTTAAAAGGACGGAGGGTAGTCTACCTTATAACAACATTGTATGGAACCTAACATAAGTTAGAATAGGGGGTATATAAGGTGCATTTGGTTAAGCAAATTCGTAACCAACTAGAACTAATATTAGCACGTATTTGACTTTAAGTCAACACTTTTGGACATAAATGTTATGAAAATCAAGCGAATATCACCCCAAGACCAAGATTATCTACGGATAGTAGATACTATTGCAAAACCACCAAAAAGGTTATACTTTATTGGAGAGGTGCCAGAAAAGAGACAAATATCAGTCGCAATCGTTGGATCACGCAAACCAACAGCCTATGGCAAAGAAGTAACTTATAAATTCGCCTACGAACTAGCTAAACGCGGCATAATCATTGTCAGCGGCCTAGCCTTGGGCGTAGATAGCATCGCTCATCGCGCAACACTAGATGCTGGTGGTAAAACTATCGCCATTTTGGCAAACGGTGTCGATATTATTTATCCAGCTAGCCACAAAAGATTAGCCGACGACATAATAAATAACGGCGGCGCTATCATTAGCGAATACGAACCAGGCACCGAAGCTAGACCCTACCAATTTCTTGAGCGTAATCGCATCGTAAGCGGCTTGGCGGATGCTGTCATCATCACCGAGGCAGCAATCAAGAGCGGTACTATTTCCACCGCTACACACGCCCTAGAGCAGGGCAGGGAGGTGTTTGTAGTGCCGGGCAATATCACCAGCCCACTATCAGCAGGTTGCAACAACTTGATTAAGCAAGGTGCGCATCCCATCACTTGTATCGAAGATGTTTTAGAAATAATAGCCCCAAGCACACTTCAGCCACAAAACACCTTGGCATTAGGCGCAAACCCGAGCGAAACTAAGATTATCGAGCTATTACAAGCTGGCATTCGCGACGGCGACGAGTTACAACAACGTTCAGACCTTGATATCAGCCAATTTTCCCAGACCATCACCATGATGGAAATTTCTGGTCTAATTCGCGGTTTGGGGGCAAATCAGTGGACATTGAAATAGGCAATGTTATATATTTAACAATAAGCCTAATCTATAATTTTTAACATGAGGTTTACAAATTACAACAAAGTGTGTAGCATAAAACATTGTCTATGAGTAAAAATCTAGTTATAGTCGAGTCTCCAGCCAAAGCGAAAACCATTGAAAAATATCTTGGTAAGGATTTTACTGTGCTTTCGAGCGTTGGTCACATCCGTAGTATTGTCAAAAAAACTGCCAGTGGCACACCACCGATCGACATAGCAAACGGCTACAAAACCACTTATGAAGTTGATAGCGAAAAGAAAAAAATCGCCACACAGCTCAAAAAAGCCGTCAAAGAAACCGACACTGTTTGGCTCGCAACCGATGAAGACCGCGAAGGGGAGGCCATTGCTTGGCATCTTTGCGAAGTATTAAAACTTGACGTCAAAACCACTAAACGCATCGTTTTTCATGAAATTACAAAAAGCGCCATCGAAGAGGCAATCAAAAATCCTCGCACTATCGACATGGACCTTGTCAAAGCCCAACAAGCGCGCCAGATTCTTGACCGCTTAGTCGGCTTTGAGTTGTCGCCCGTAGTTTGGCGCAAAGTACCAGGCGGAAAATCTGCTGGTCGAGTCCAGTCACCAGCCGTTCGCTTACTAGTCGAAAGAGAGCGCGAAATCGAAGGCTTCAACGGATCATTCTCTTTTAAAATTACAGCCGAATTTTGCCATGAAAACGAAACCTTAAAAGCAGAATTACCTTATAGATTTGCAACTGAAGCCGAGACTGAAGCTTTTCTAAAAAGCCTGACCGAAGCTACTTTCACTATTTCAGATGTCACCACCAGCCCAGCTACGCGCAATCCAGCCGCACCGTTTACCACCAGCACCTTACAGCAAGATGCCAATAGCCGACTTGGTTTTGGTGCCCGTGCCACCATGGCTAGCGCCCAAAAGCTATATCAAGAAGGTAAAATAACCTACATGCGAACCGACTCGGTTAATTTAAGCGGCCAAGCTATCGCCATGGCCTCAAGCTATATCAAAAAAGAATTTGGCGCTAGTTATAGTCAAGTCAGAAAATTCAAAACCAAAAGTGCTAACGCTCAAGAGGCACACGAAGCCATCAGGCCAACCGATATTAGCTTAGAAAAAGGCAGCAGTAACGAATACGACCAAAAATTATACGATTTGATTCGCCGCCGTACGCTAGCCAGCCAAATGGCCTCAGCCAAACTTGAGAAAACTACTATAACAATAAAGATAAGTCGTAGCGACAGGGTTTTTGAAGCTAAAGGCGAGGTAATCATCTTTGATGGATTTATGAAAATTTATGGCGGCAGCAAAAAAGACGCCGAAATCCTCCCAGCAGTCAAAAAAGACGATAACTTGACGCTCAATACGGCTAACGCAAAACAGGTATTCTCTAGGCCGCCCGCTCGTTACAGCGAAGGAAGTTTGGTCAAAAAACTCGAAGAATTAGGCATCGGCCGACCATCGACCTACGCCACCATCATCAATACTATTCAGGTTCGTGGTTACGCCGAAAAAGGCGAGAGTGAAGGTCAACCGCGCGATATTATCAACCTTAAACTCGAGAATAGTCAGCTAAATCGTGAAATTTTGACAGAAAAAACCGGTTCAAACCGCGGCAAATTAGTACCAACCGCTTCAGGTGAGGTTGTTAGTGACTTTTTGACAAATCACTTTGACCAAATCGTAGATTACGGCTTTACCGCCAAAGTCGAGACAAGTTTTGATAAAATCGCCACTGGCGCCTTAGCCCGTAACATTATGCTTGACGATTTTTATAAACCATTTCATAAGTTGATAGAAGAGTCAGGCGGTATCGATCGTAGCACCGTGGCCAAAGTTCGCGAAATCGGCATCGACCCAAAAACCAACAAGCCAGTTTTAGCTCGTTTTGGAAGATACGGACCAATGTTACAGCTCGGAAGTGGAGATGAAGGTGAAGATAAGCCAAAATTCGCCCCAATGCCAGCCGGCCGTAAAATCGAAAATGTTACGCTCGAAGAAGCACTTTACGCCTTTAAGCTACCTCGCTTAGTCGGCCAAGCCAACGACGGTCAAGATATAAAAGCCAATATTGGACGTTTCGGTCCTTATATTCAAGTCGGCAAATTATTTGTCAGCATAAAGCCTCTCGACCCACATACAATCACCCTAAAAGAAGCTTTGGAATTGTACGCAGCAAAATTAGTTGCCGAAGCCGAAAAAAATATCGCCGATTTTGGTGACGGTATAAAAGTTCTCAAAGGACGCTTTGGCCCTTACGTCACCAATGGCGCTAAAAACGTAAAGATTCCAAAAGACCAAGACCCAAAAACAATCACTCATGAGCAAGCCCAAGAATTACTAGCCGCCGCTCCGGCCAGCAAAAAATCAAAAACAGCAAAGAAAGCTATCAAAAAAACTACTCGAAAAGCCGTAAAAAAGAAAAAAAACTAACAACACTATTTACATAACATGTCTATTTCATGCTATAATGAGTTAAGTATACAGAATATTTGACATTATAAAAATAATCTTTTATAATAGATATAAACTTTAAAAAACATGTGCTAATCAGTGTGGGCAGAGAGAAAATGAAATCATGAATGACAAACCAGACAAAGAGAAGACTGACATTATCCAAGCTTGCGTCACAGATATTCTTGATATCATCGACCAAGAGCGCGAAAAAGAGATAATTACACGCCGCTTTGGATTATACGATCGACGTGAAACATTAGAGCAAATCGGTGAATTACTCGGCATTACCCGCGAGCGTGTTCGACAACTCGAAAAAGCCATCTTAAATCGCTTGCGTTCCGCCACGGATAGCGACAAAATTCCATCAGTCGTAGTACTAGAAAAAACAATTATTCGCGAATTGACCGAGATGGGAAGAGTCGCGCGAGTCCAAGATTTGACCGATAAACTCCTAGGACGAATCAGCGACCAAAGAGAGCGAGCTAGTGTGGCTTTTGTGGCGGAGCTCGCACCGAACTTGGCTGTTTTGAACAAAAACGACAATTACTTCCTAAGCGTCGGCATCTTAGAATACGGTGATGAGAAAAAAATTCGCAAACAAGTCGATGAAATAGTAGCCTTGATCAAAAAGAATGGCAGCCCGCTTTCAGTCGAAGAATTGCACAATATGCTTTCTTACGAACACCCAAATTACGTTCGTGCGCTAGCAAGCACCTCGAAACTGCTCGCTAATTTAAAAGATAGCTGGGGCCTAGTCAAATGGCCAACCGTTAATCCAAAAAATATCCGCGACAAAATCTATGTCATTTTGGCAGATAATAAAAAACCTATGCATTTTTCCGAGATTGCCAAGTCAATCAAAGGTAGTAATTTTAAGCGCAAAGATGTCACCACTCAAGCAATTCACAACGAATTAATCAAAGATTCACGTTTTGTCTTGATTGGTCGCGGGATTTACGCCCTCGATAATTGGGGTTTCAGTAAAGGCACGGTTTCTGACATTATCGAGAGTGTTCTGAGAAAATCAAAGGAACCGCTGCACAGAGATGAAATCGTAAAACGAGTCCTAGAAAGCAGGCAAGTAAAAGAAACTACTATTTTATTAAATCTCCAAAGTAAGTCCCAGTTTGTACGTGTAGCGAAAGCAACTTACGCACTTGCATCAAGCATAAACTAAAAGTTGCCAAGTTGTCCGCCAGATGAGACAATAAAGGAGTACTTATGGGCACAATACTATCTTTTTTTAACTTTATATTACAATGGTACGTCTGGATACCGATAGTCTCAATACTCGGCTATCTAACCTGGCGCAATTACCACCAAATCGACGCAATTCAAGATGTCGAGAGTGATTTATTGATCCTTGAAATTCCCAAAACCAACGACAAAAGCGAGCTAGCCGCCGAACAATTATTTGCGAGTTTGCATGGTATTCTAAGAGATAAAAACGAATTAGTTTTAAACAAAGGCATTCAGGAACATTTAAGTTTCGAAATAGCTTCGGTCAACGGGCAAATCAGATTTTACACTTGGGTACCCAAGACTCTGCGCAGTTTCGTCGAAGGTCAGATTTATTCACAATATCCAAGCGTCCAGATACGAAAAGCCGATGAAGACTATATTACGCACGAAAAAAAACATAGCGTAGTCTACTCATCCGAAATAACACTCACCGATAATGAAGTCTTACCGGTAAAAACCTTTCAAAATTTCGAAGTTGATCCTTTGGCTGGGATTACCGGCGCTCTTGCCAAACTAGAATCAACCGGAGAAGAAGTTTGGATACAAATCTTAGCAAAACCAATTGCCGATGATTGGCATAAAGAATCAGGTAATTGGATCAAGCGTGTCAAGAATGGCAAATCATCCCTTTTTGGCGAATTCAAATTCGATTGGCTAGGGGAGGCCTTAAAAGCCTTATGGCAACCACCAGAAGCTGGAAAAACCAACTCCGCAACACCAAAAGAAATTTCCGAACGCGACAAAACACGTATTGCCGAAGCTGAAAAAAAGGCCACCAAGTTAGGCTATCGAGTCAAAATTAGGTTAGTTTATCTCGGTGAAAGCGAGCTTAATGCCAAATTGAGGATGCAAGCCATTGTCGGCACCTTTAAACAATTTAACAGCACGAATTTAAACGGTTTTAAAATGTCAAACCCAACTTTTTCAAAAGACAGCTTATCAAACTATCGAACCAGATCTTTTAGCAAAAATGGCTATATTTTAAACATCGAAGAGCTTGCCAGCGTATTCCATCTACCACACACCAACGTCGAAACCCCCAATGTTGTCTGGGCTAGTAGTAAAACCGCTGAACCACCTTCAAAACTACCCGTGATCACCGGTGAAACAGCTCACGACGAAAATATCAGCGCTTTTGGCATGACCAACTTTCGCGGCATTAATCATCAATTTGGTATGTTACGACACGACCGTTCTAGGCATATGTATATCATTGGCCAGACCGGTGCAGGCAAAACTGGAACACTAGCATTGCTCGCTCTAAGCGATATTTTTCACGGTCAAGGTTATGCTATCGTCGACCCACACGGCGATTTTGCCGTCGATAATATGCGTTTTATCCCTGGCAGCCGGCTCAAGGATGTTATTTATTTCAATCCAGCTGACACAGCTTATCCACTCGGATTTAACCCACTAGAAGTCACTAATCCCAACCAAAAATCCAATATCAGTTCCGAAGTTATTGGCGTACTTAAGCGCATGTTTGGCGAATCATGGGGCCCACGCCTCGAATATATCCTACGCTATACTATTTTAGCCCTGCTCGACAGGCCGTCAACCACTCTATTAGACGTTGCTAGAATGTTGACCGACAAAAACTTTAGAAAAGAAACTCTCAACTATTGCAAAGATACAGTGGTTTTAAATTTTTGGAAGATAGAATTCGCCAACTGGAATGACAAATTTGTCGCAGAAGCGATTTCACCAGTCTTAAACAAAGTTGGCGCTTTTACAGCCAATCCAATTATCCGAAATATTATCGGGCAGCCAAAGTCAACATTCAATATTCGACAAATCATGGATGAAGGTAAAATCTTGATCGTCAATTTGTCCAAAGGTTTAATAGGGGAGGATAACGCTTCCATTTTGGGTTCGTTTTTGATTACAAAAATCCAACTCGCCGCCATGAGCCGCAGTGACATCGACAGGATAGAAGATAGGCGACCATTCTATCTATATGTTGATGAGTTTCAAAATTTCGCGACCGATTCTTTCGCTACGATTTTGTCCGAAGCGCGCAAATATGGCCTAAACTTAACTGTTGCCAACCAATATATCAGCCAGATGAGTGATACTGTCCGCGATGCCGTATTCGGCAACGTTGGAACAATGATTTCGTTCCGCGTTTCGGCCGACGACGCACCAATCCTAGCTAAACAATTCGAGCCTCAATTTGAGCCAAACGATTTATTACAAATGCACAATCGCAATTTCGTAATCAATATGGTAATAAATGGCGAAAAATCACCTGCATTTAACGCCACCACTTTAAATTTACCGCCGCCACAAACCGACAATACTGGTCGAATCATCGAATATACGCGTCGCAATTATAGCCGAAATCGCAGTGATATCGAAAAAGAAATTACCGAAGCTATCAGACCACCTGAAAATCTTCAAAAACGCCCGGTTTCACAGACTATGGCAAAAAAATGGCCAGTAGGTACCGCCTCGGTCCAACCGCCCGAAGCTAATCTCGTTAAACGACACGTGCCACCACAAAACAGTCCGACAGCTATACCAGCCACCCAAACATCCGACAAAGCCCCAAACAACAACACAGACGCTGACAGCTCAAGACGAAAAAGAACGCGTACACGCAAAAAGAAAACTTATGCTTCTAACGGAATAT
>Ga0172378_10007709_pt1 | contig 9997 bp, 20 predicted proteins | sample GrowelOW332metaG_FD_119755 | JGI IMG/M metagenome (GOLD analysis project Ga0172378, IMG submission 119755) | Groundwater microbial communities from an aquifer near a municipal landfill in Southern Ontario, Canada - Pumphouse #3_1 metaG | ecosystem: Environmental > Aquatic > Deep subsurface >... | reverse complement strand
TACGGGGAAAACCGTCCAGCAAGAACCCGCCCTTGCAATCGTTTTGCGCGATGCGGTCACGGATAATACCCACCGTAATCGCATCAGGAACGAGCTGACCCTTATCTATATAGGATTTGGCCTCAACGCCCAATTCCGTACCGTTGGAAATCGCCGCGCGAAACATATCGCCCGTAGAAATATGGGGAACAAACAACTTCTTGGTTAAGACTTCTGCCTGAGTGCCTTTACCGGCTCCAGGCGGTCCAAGTAAAATAATATTCATCTATTTTACCTCCGTTTATTTCATAAATCCCTGATAGTGTCTCGTTAACAGCTGAGATTCAATCTGTTTCATAGTGTCTAAGGCAACACCGACGGCAATCAGCAAAGAGGTGCCGCCAAAATAGAGATTCAAGTTCGTGATACCCATGGCGACAGACGGCAAAACGGCAATACAAGTCAAGAATGCCGCACCAACAAAGGTAACACGGGAAAGAACCTTATCCAAATATTCGGAAGTAGGCTTACCCGGACGAAGGCCGGGGATGAAACCACCGTACTTTTTCAAGTTGTCCGATACATCAGCGGTATTGAAAGTAACCGCCGTGTAAAAATAAGTGAAGAAGAAAATCAGTAAACCGTAGCAAATCATATAAACAGGATGCTGAAAGCTAAAAATCTTGACAATAAAATTTGCAAAACCGTTAGTCGGGAAGAAACCAGCAATCGTCGCAGGGAAAATCAAAATAGCCATGGCAAAGATGATCGGAATAACGCCGGCTTGATTGATTTTCATAGGGATATGCGTTGTTTGGCCGCCATACATTTTTCTGCCAACTACGCGCTTGGAATACTGAACGGGTACTCGTCTTTGACCCTCTTGAATTAAAACGATACCGGCAATAACCAGTATAGCAAAAACAACAAAGAGGATAACAACGAGAATACTGGTCGTACCGGATGTCACATATGTGTACATCTTGGAAATAGCTGCGGGCAGTTTAGAAACGATACCGGCAAAAATAATTAAAGAGATGCCGTTGCCGACTCCTTTTTCTGTAATCATTTCACCGAGCCACATCAAAAACGCAGTACCTGCGGTAAGTGTTACCGCAATAACAAAGACAGCAAAAACCATGTTTGTACCAGGAGCAATCGCGCTTCTCAAGAAGAAAGCCATTGCCGTAGCCTGAGCAAAACCAAGGCCGATAGTGGCATAACGGACAATTTGCATCATCTTTCTTCTGCCTTCAGGTCCCTGCTTGGAAAGGCGTTCAAAATAAGGAACGACCATCGTCAAGAGGTTCATAATAATCGAAGCGTTAATATATGGGATGATACCCATGGCAAAGACCGAAAATTGCTTAAAAGCACCACCGGAAACAATATCAACAAAACCAAAGATATTGCTGGAAAGCATTTCGGCAATCACGGCACGATCAACACCAGGAATGGGAATATGCGCACCGATTCTAAATACTAATATCATTAAACCCGTAAAGATGATCTTCTTGCGAATTTCGGGTACTTTCCAAGCCGAAATAAACGTCGAAAACATTAAACCACCTCTACTTTACCACCGGCAGCGGCAATCATTTCGGCTGCCTGCTTGCTGGTAGGAATTTGCACCACTAGCTTCTTTTCGATTTCGCCGTTTGCTAAAATCTTAGCGCCGTCATTTTTATAAGAAATAAATCCCTGCTCAAACAACAGCTCATAGTTAATAACAGTACCGTCCTCAAAAACATTCAAAGCTTCGAGATCAATATTGGCTACATTTTTCTTAAAGATATTGGTGAAACCCCGTTTGGGTAAACGACGACTCAAGGGCATCTGACCACCCTCAAATCCGGGACGGACTCCGCCGCCGGAACGGGAGTTTTGACCTTTATGACCACGGCCAGCTGTTTTGCCGCTGCCGGAGCCGATACCTCTGCCGATTCTGGATTCTTTCTTGCGAGAACCGGGAGCAGGTGATAACTCGTTGAGTTTCATGCATACACCTCCCTAAAAATTATTTCTCATCGTAGGGCTCAACCGTAACCAAGTGAGCAATACTGGCGATTTTTCCCATAATATCGGGAGTATTCTCCTGAATAGCAACCGAATGCATTTTCTTTAAGCCCAAGGCAACTGCGGTTGCGCGTTGTTTTTTATCATAACCGATCGGGCTCTTGGTTAAGGTGATCTTAATTTTAGCCATTGTTCTGCCCCCTAACCTAAAATTTCTTTAGGAGTTTTACCACGCAAGCGGCAAACATCCTCAATGGTTTTTAAAGAAGCAAGTCCTTCAATCGTGGCTCTGACCATATTGATAGGATTGTTGGAGCCTAACGATTTGGTCAAAATGTTTCTCATTCCGGCTGATTCCAAGACGGCACGAACTGGGCCACCGGCAATAACGCCGGTACCTTCGGCGGCGGGTTTAAGCAAAACCCGACCTGCGCCAAAACGACCTATAACCTGATGAGGAATAGTAGAATTAACCACGGGGATTTGAATAAGATTCTTCTTTGCATCCTCAAATCCTTTTCTGATGGCCTCGGGAACTTCACCGGCTTTACCGATACCCATACCGATTAAACCTTTACCGTCGCCAACGACGACTAAAGCAGCAAAGCTAAAACGGCGACCACCTTTAACAACCTTGGCAACGCGGTTGATGTGCACAACTTTTTCAATTAATTCAGCGCTTTTGGGATCTATATTTGTCATCTTTTAACCTCCTTTGCCTAAAAGTCCAGGCCACCCTCTCTGGCACCATCGGCCAAAGCCGCGATTCTGCCGTGATAAATGAGGCCGCCTCTGTCAAATACGACGCAAGAGATACCCGCTTGTTTAGCTTTTTCCGCGAGGAGCAAGCCGACTTTTTTCGCAGTTTCCTTATTGCCGCCGTAGCCGTCCTTTAAAGCGGCATCCAAGCTGGAGGCCGCAGCTAAGGTCTTGCCTTGGCTGTCGTCAATAATTTGCGCACAAATATGCTTTAAACTACGATAAACGCAAAGGCGGGGGCACTCGGCCGTACCGGAAATGTTCCGGCGGATACGATAATGCTTTTTGGCTTTGATAGCCTTGCGGTCTATTCTTTTATACATTTCTGCGTCTTCCTTTCATCTTATCGAAGGATTATATCCCTTCTTTTTAAGACTTTATTTAGCACCGGACTTACCGGCCTTGCGTTTAACAATTTCACCAGCATATTTAATACCTTTACCCTTATAGGGTTCGGGAGGACGGACCATTCTGACCTGAGCCGCAAAAGAGCCGACTCTTTCTCTGTCAATACCACGAATAATGATCTTGGTAGGGACGGGAACCTCAACCTGAAGATCAACACCGGGATCCATCTCAACTGGATGAGATTTGCCGACTGCCAAAGCAAGCTTTGTACCGTTCATGCTGGCACGATAACCGACGCCGACCAGTTCCAAACTTTTTTCAAAACCGGCAGAAACACCAACTACCATATTGTTTAATAAAGCACGAGTCAATCCATGCAATGCTCGATGATTGGGAGCATCGGAAGGACGATTGACGGTCAAAATACCGTCATTCAACTCGATTGTAATTTCGGAAGGAAACGCCCTATTAAGTGTACCTTTAGGGCCTTTAACTTCAACGGCATTACCGTCAACAGTCGCCGAGACACCTGCGGGCAGGTTGATGGGCATTTTACCAATACGAGACATCGTTACACCTCCTTACGGATTAGCGGATTACCAGATATAGCAGAGAACTTCTCCGCCCGAACCTTGTTTCCGCGCATTTTTATCAGTCATCAGGCCGTTAGATGTAGAGATAACGGCAATACCGAGTCCGCCCAAAACCTTCGGCAGCTCATCTTTTCTGGCATAGACGCGCAAACCTGGACGAGAAATTCTTTTTAAACCGGTAACAACGCGTTCTTTGCTTTTGCCATATTTGAGATAAACGCGGATAATGCCCTGTTTGCCATCCTCCACATACTCAACATCTTTAACAAAGCCTTCTTCTTTTAAGATTTTCGCTAAGGCCATTTTGGTCTTAGACGCCGGGATTTCCACCTTATCCATATAGACCATGTTGGCATTACGGATTCTGGTCAAGAAATCAGCGATAGGGTCTGTTACAACCATGCTTCTACCTCCTTTTCGCTCCGTCGTTTACCAACTGGATTTGGTTACGCCGGGGATTTCTCCTTTGTAGGCCAGTTCGCGGAAACAAATACGGCAAATACCGAATTTACGCATATAAGCGTGGGGACGGCCGCAAATGCTGCAACGATGATAACCTCTGACCTGATATTTAGGAGTTCTTTGTTGTTTAATAATCAATGAAGTTTTAGCCACGGAAATTTCCTCCTTTATTTATCCTCAAAGGGCATTCCCATCAGCAACAACAATTCTCGACATTCCTCATCGGTTTTTGCGGATGTGACGAAAGCCACCTCCATACCGCGCAGCTTGTCAATTTTGTCGTATTCGATTTCCGGGAAAATCAGTTGCTCTTTTAAGCCCAGGGTATAATTACCACGGCCATCAAAAGCTTTTGCGGAAACGCCTTTAAAGTCCCTGATCCGCGGAATAGACGCGGAAATCAGCTTGTCTACAAACTCATACATCCTCACACCGCGCAAGGTAACCTTGCAGCCGATACTCATACCCTGACGCAGCTTGAATGCGGCAATGGATTTTTTGGCCTTGGTAATAATCGGTTTTTGACCGGTAATAGCGGTCAGGTCGGCAACGGCGGCATCCAAAGCCTTGGGGTTTTGAATAGCCTCGCCCAGACCCATATTGATAACGACCTTTTCCAACTTGGGAGTTTGCATTACATTATCATATGCAAACTTCTCTTGCAGCTGGGGCCGGATTTCGTTAAGATACGCATCCCTAAGTCTTGCCATTTAAGCCCCTCCTTTCCCTAATTATTTATCAATTCTTTCGCCGCATTTGGCGCAAACTCTATATTTGGCACCATTGTCGGCAATTTGATTTTTCAATCTAACGGGCTTATTGCATTTAGAACAAAAAAGCATTACATTAGAGCTGTCAATAGCCGCTTCTTGCTTGGCAATACCGCCTTGCGGATTGGCCTTAGTAGGTTTAGCGTGCTTGCTGACGATGTTAACCTTATCAACAAAAACGCGACCATTTTTAGTGTCCACAGAAAGTACTTTACCCTTTTTGCCGGCATCCTTGCCGGAAATAACCATAACAGTATCGTCCTTTTTTACATGCAACTTTTTTCTAATGATTTCTTTGTTTGGCATATTATCACCTCCGCCTTAAAGCACTTCGGGAGCCAGAGAGATAATTTTCATGTAATCTTTATCTCTTAATTCTCTGGCAACCGGCCCAAAGATACGAGTGCCTCTGGGCTGGCCGGCATCGTTAATAATAACGCCGGAGTTTTCGTCAAAGCGGATATAAGAGCCATCGGGACGACGAATGGCTTTTGCGGTACGAACGACCACTGCTTTGACAATCTCACCCTTTTTAACAACACCGCCGGGAGATGCTTCCTTAACGGTGCAAACAATAACATCGCCAACTGTGGCGTATTTACGGCGAGAGCCTCCTAAAACTTTAATGCACAGGAGTTCTTTGGCACCGGTATTGTCGCCAACTTTTAATCTGGTTTCGGCTTGAATCAATTAAGCCGCCCCCTTTCTTCTTGCGGTTTTATCTTTCTCCCAATCAAATGATCGGAGCTTTTTCAATAATTTCCACCACTCTCCAGTTTTTATCCCTGGAAAGAGGTCTGGTTTCGGTAATTAAGACTTTATCGCCTATTTTAGCCTCATTTAACTCATCATGAGCTTTAAATTTTTTGTCGGAACGAATGACTTTACCGAAGAGGGGGTGCTTAACTCTCGTTTCAACCTTCACGACAACGGTTTTATCCATTTTATCGCTGACTACGACAGCAATGCGACTTTTTCGGGAATTTCTTTCCACCAATTCATTTTCCTCCTTTCCCAATGCGTTTCAGTCAATACTATTGGGCTTCTTGCATTTCCTTTTGACGGATAATGGTTTTTACTCTCGCCATATCTTTTTTAACGGCGCCAATAACCATCGGATTATCCAATTGGCCGGTAGCCAAGCGGAAGCGCAGATTGAACAGCTCGGACTTTAAGTCTTGCTCTTTTTTCTGAAGATCGACCATAGAAAGGTCGCGAATTTCCTTAGCTTTCACTTTGCTCACCACCTAATTCTTCGCGTTTGATGAATTTTGTTTTAATGGGCAACTTGTGTTGGGCAAGACGCATAGCCTCTTTGGCATCTTCTATGGAGACACCGGAAATCTCAAACATAACTCTGCCGGGCTTAACAACTGCTACCCAATACTCGGGGGAGCCTTTACCGGAGCCCATGCGAGTTTCAGCAGGCTTTTCGGTAACCGGTTTATGGGGAAAGATCTGAATCCAAACCTGACCACCGCGCTTAGTATAACGCGTCATAGCAATACGAGCGGCCTCAATCTGACGGCTGGTAATCCAACCGCACTCGGTAGCTTGCAAGCCATATTCACCGTAAGCAAGTGTGTTACCCTTATGAGCTACACCCTTCATGCGTCCGCGGTGTTGGCGGCGATATTTTACTCTATTAGGCAATAACATTTGATTATTCGCCCTCCTCCACAACTTCTTTTACTTTCTGAGGTTTGGGGGCTTTTTGGGGGAGAATCTCTCCCTTATAAATCCAAACCTTAACGCCGATTTTACCATAAGCGGTATTGGCTTCGGCAAAGCCGTAATCAATATCAGCACGCAAAGTGTGCAGCGGAACGCTGCCCTCAGCATACCATTCAGTGCGGGCAATTTCGGCACCAGCCAAACGACCGGCGCACATAATTTTAATACCCTTGGAACCCATTCTCATGGTCCGCATAACAGTCTGTTTCATAGCTCTGCGGAAGGCAATTCTCTTTTCCAAAGATGCCGCAACGTTTTCGGCTACGAGCTGAGCGTCCATTTCGGGGCGTTTAATCTCTGTGATGTTGATGTTAATTTTTTTACCGGTGAGCTTTTCAATTTCTTTTTTGAGAATTTCAACCTCAACGCCACCACGACCGATCACGATACCGGGTCTGGCAGTAAAGATATTGACTTTAACTCTTTGCGCGGCACGCTCAATTTCAATACGAGAAATACCGGAGGCGTAGAGCCTGGCCTTTAAAAACTTACGGATTTGATAATCCTCGTAAAGAAAATCTTTAAAATCTTTATTATTGGCGTACCAGCGGGCATCCCAATCACGAATGATGCCGATGCGCAAACCTTTAGGATTAACTTTCTGACCCACTCTTAAACCTCCTCTCTTGTACCAACCGCAACGGTGATATGACAGGTACGATGCAGCATTCTGTCAGCGCGACCCATCGCACGAGGCTTAAAACGCTTCAGGCTGGGGCCTTCATCAACAATGGCTTTGGTAACTATCAGATTCTCACGGTCAAGGCTGAGATTATTCTCGGCGTTGGCAACAGCGCTTTTTAAAACTCTGCTGGCTGCCTCTGCGCCGCGATTAGGTGAAAATTTCAAAATGGCTTCCGCTTCTTTCACGCTTTTTCCTCTAATTAAATCGATAACCAGGCGAACTTTGCGCGGAGAAATGCGGATATATTTGGCTACTGCTTTGACTTCCAAAATATTTCCTCCTCTCAAAATGACGGATTATCTTGATCCGCTGGATTTTTCACTGCCTGCGTGGCCGCGGAAGATGCGCGTAGGTGCAAATTCCCCTAATTTGTGACCAACCATATCTTCTGTTACATAAACCGGCACATGCTTTTTGCCATCATGAACGGCGATGGTATGGCCTACCATTTGAGGAAAGATTGTGGAACGGCGGGACCAGGTTTTTAACACCTTTTTGTCGCCGCTGTCATTCATTACAGTAATACGGGAAAGTAATCTTTCTTCGCAATAAGGTCCTTTTTTTAACGATCTGGTCATTGACTATTTATGCCTCCCTTCAGCGCTTCTATTTGCGACGCTTAATAATCATGCGGGTAGAAGCCTTTTTCTTATCTCGGGTCTTAACACCCAAAGCAGGCTTGCCCCACGGAGTAACAGGGTTGCGGCCAACGGGAGTGCGGCCTTCACCACCACCGTGCGGATGGTCACAAGGATTCATAACAACACCGCGGTTGGCAGGACGGATACCCATCCAACGGCTGCGCCCGGCTTTACCGATGTTGATATTCTCCTGATCAACATTACCGACTTGGCCAATTGTGGCACGGCATAAAGCCAGCACCATTCTCATTTCACCGGAGGGCAGACGCAAGGTAGCGTACTTACCTTCCTTTGCCATCAACTGAACGGAAGAGCCCGCGCTTCTGGCCATTTTACCACCACGGCCGGGATTCAGTTCAACATTATGAACAATAGTACCAATAGGAATATTGGCAAGCGGCAAAGCGTTGCCGGGTTTAATGTCGCTTTCGATGCCGGAATAAAGAACAACACCGACATTTATACCGTTGGGAGCCAAAATATAGCGTTTTTCGCCGTCCGCGTAATTAAGTAACGCGATGTTGGCTGTACGGTTTGGATCGTATTCGATCGAAGCAACCTTAGCGGGGATACCGTCTTTATTTCTTTTGAAGTCGATAATACGGTACATTTGTTTGTGACCGCCGCCTTGATGTCTGACAGTCATCCGCCCCTGATTATTGCGGCCAGCCTTATTTTTAAGGGGCGCAAGCAGGGACTTTTCCGGTTTAGCGGTAGTGATTTCCTCAAAGGTGGAAACCGTCATTTGCCGATGTCCCGGAGAAGTGGGCTTATATTTTTTAATACCCATTATTATTTCCTCCTAACTAAAACGAGTGATTAAAGTCCGGCAAAAATCTCAATCTTTTGTCCGGGCGTAAGTGTTACGATAGCTCTTTTGGTATTGGGACGACGGCCAACATAACGACCCATTTTCTTGATTTTACCGGAGTAATTGCGAGTGGTCACGGCAATAACTTCAACATTAAAAGCGGATTCCACTGCGTATTTGATTTCAATTTTATTGGCGTTCTTATCAACGATAAAGGAGTATTTAGATTCGCCCATCATCATCGTCGATTTTTCTGAAACCATCGGTTTGATTAAAACGTCATGGGGATTACGCATTATCCCAGCACCTCCTCAAGGGCGGCTAAGGAACTCTTGGTCAAAACCAGCTTGTCGTGAAGCAAAACAAGGTAGGTGTTCAAAGAGTTTGCTGCCGCAGCGGTAACGGTGGGGATATTACGCGCCGAAAGGGTCGCGGCACCACCGAAATCATCTAGCACCAACAACGCATTGCTTGCTGCTAGATTGTTTAAGATTCTGGCCATTTCCTTCGTCTGCGGAGATGTAAAACTTAACTCATCCACAACAACGATATTACCATCAATGGCTTTTTGTGAAAAGGCCGAAAGTAAGGCCAAACGACGCATTTTCTTAGGCATTGAAATATTGTAAGGACGGGGATGGGGGCCAAAGGCCACGCCGCCGCCGCGCCAAACGGGATTTCTAAAACTACCAACGCGAGCTCTGCCCAGGCCCTTTTGTTTCCAAGGCTTTTTACCGGTACCGGCTACTTCGCTGCGAGTTTTGGTCTGATGTGTGCCGCGTCTTTGCGAGGCCTGATAAACCAAAACTGCTTGATGCATAACGGGAACATTAATTTGATTGGCAAAAATAGCGTCGTTTAATTCAATATCGCCAACAACTGTACCCTCTTTGTTTAAAAGATCAACTTTACTCATGATTGCCCTCCTTTCCTAGTGCTTAGGCTTTAACGGAGCTTTTTATCAGGACCATACCGCCCTTAGGGCCGGGAACGGCGCCGCGAATCAGCATCAGCTGACGCTCCGCATCAATTTTAATTACTTCCAAATTTTGAATGGTAACGCTGTCGCCACCCATTCTGCCAGGAGATTTCTTGCCCTTAAAGACGCGGGCAGGTCCTTTTGCTCCGGCCGAGGCGGGACGACGATGATTCTTAGAACCGTGGGCACTGGGGCCTCTATGATGACCGTATCTCTTAAT
>Ga0172378_10007708_pt1 | contig 9998 bp, 8 predicted proteins | sample GrowelOW332metaG_FD_119755 | JGI IMG/M metagenome (GOLD analysis project Ga0172378, IMG submission 119755) | Groundwater microbial communities from an aquifer near a municipal landfill in Southern Ontario, Canada - Pumphouse #3_1 metaG | ecosystem: Environmental > Aquatic > Deep subsurface >... | reverse complement strand
TTTTTTAAATTTACATTAAAAGTAATTAACAAATATATAGTAGATTCATTTTTATGTAATTTCATATAAAAAAGGGAATATTTTCCTTTTAAAAACAAGGCAACTTGTTGCAATTTGGTGCAAATACTTATGCAGCAATTAAATAAAATTTACATATATAACAATAAGCTTAAATAAATTCTAAAATATTACCATTTTACTAGATTTTTTGTGGAATTTGTTTCGATTTTACTTGATAATTCCCTCCTCCTTGATAGATAATAGTATCACCTTAGGCCCTACTATCGGTACAAATCAGTACAAATAGTAGATACTTTGTGGTCAAGGATTTTTTTTTAGGAGGATTTTCATAACATGAAAAAACTAATTGTTACTTTATTATTAATTAGCACTCTTGCATTTTCTGCATTTGCTAATGGTTCAAAAGAAGCAGCTCCTGCTGCTGAAGAAATGACATCGTCAAAACCAAGTGTAATTTTATTAACAGATGCTACAGGTATTGATGATAAATCATTCAACGCTGCTGCATGGAGAGGTATCTTACAATATTACGGTGAATCTTGGGATAACACACCTTCAAGAGGTACTTTGTATGATGTTATAACAGCTGCTTCACAAGATATGTACATTCCTAACTTAAAGAATGCTGCTGACCAAGGTTATGATTTAATTATTACTACTGGTTTTACATGGGCAGATGCAATCAAAGAAGTTGCTCAACAATATCCTGATCAGAATTTCTGTATCATCGATGTTAACTGGGTTGGCGTTCCTAATGTTAGAGAATATATCTACACAGAAGAACAAGGTTCTTACTTAGTAGGTGTTGTAGCTGCTGAACAAGCTGTTGCAGAAGGTATTGAGGATCCTAAATTTGGATTCATCGGTGGTGTTCCTGGTGCAACAATCACTAAATTCGAAATGGGTTATATTCAAGGTGTCAAATCTGTTCTACCAGATGCTGGTTTCGTAGATTATTATGCAAACAGTTGGGGTGCTCCTGAACTTGCTAAAGCTCAAGCTAAAAACTGGTATGATAACGGCGTTTACTGTATCTTCAGTGCAGCAGGTGGTACTGGTAACGGTACAATCTCACAAGCTAAAGAAATGCGTCTAGCTGGTAAAGATGTATGGGCTATCGGTGTTGATAGTGATCAATTTGCTGATGGTATCTACAAAGATGGCATGAGTGCTGTATTGACTTCAATGGTTAAGGTTGTAGAAAATTCTTCAATCGATGCTTTAACAAGAGTTGAAAACGGTACATTTGAAGGTGGCGAAGTTGTAATGAGCATGAAAGATGGTGGTGTAAACTATTCTGATGCTAACCCTGAAATTACTGAAGCAGCTATCTCAAAAGCTGAAGCAGCTAAAAAAGCAATCATCAATGGTGATGTAACAGTTTATGGTACTTACAAAGCTGCATTAGCAGCAGGTGTTGTTCCTACAGGACTAAGTGCACTTGATGACTAAAAGTTAATAATTCTTTATTAGCGAAGGACTAGTCCACATATATCTACGGTATACGTGGACTAGTTTAATTTATAGAGCAATGAAATTTTTATTTCGAGCTTTGTTACAAAAAAAGTACTACAACTTTTTTTATAATAAGGCTCTAGTATAGGGAGGCTAATGTGAGTGATTACGCAATTGAAATGCTAAATATTACAAAAACATTTCCGGGCATTATAGCAAATGACGATGTTACCTTAAGAGTGGAAAAGAATGAAGTACACGCCCTTCTTGGTGAGAATGGAGCTGGAAAATCAACACTTATGTCTATTCTGTTCGGTGCATACGAAGCTGATAATGGCATTATTAAGATTAATGGAAAAGAAGTTTCCATTAAAAATCCAAATGTAGCTACCGATATTGGTATTGGTATGGTACACCAACACTTCAAACTGGTTCACAACTACACTGTTACAGAAAATATTGTTTTGGGAAGAGAACCAAGAACAAGATTTCACACACTGAACTTAGGTATAGCAGAAAAAAAGGTTCAAGAACTCAGTGATAAATATGGTCTTAAGGTAGATCCAAAATCTAAGATAGACGATATTTCAGTTGGCCAGCAGCAGAGAGTAGAGATTCTAAAGACATTATATTCTGATTCTCAAATTATTATTTTTGATGAACCCACAGCTGTATTGACTCCACAAGAAATTGATGAACTTATGATCATCATCAAAAAACTCCAAGCTGAAGGCAAAACTATAATACTAATCACACACAAGCTTAAAGAAATCAAAACAGTATGTGATAAATGTAGTGTTCTTCGTCGTGGTAAGTACATTGGTACAGTTAATGTTGCTGATGTATCTGAAAACGAATTGGCTTCCATGATGGTTGGTCGTGCTGTTAAATTTGAAATTACAAAGAACCCTCCAAAAATTGGTAAGGTCATGCTTGATGTTCAGAATATAACAGTTAAAGATCACAATGGCATATCTAAGGTTAAAGATCTTTCATTACAGATTCATGAAGGTGAGATACTTGGTATTGCAGGTGTAGATGGCAATGGACAGAGTGAGCTTTTGATGGGACTTTGTGGTATGCTTCCTGTTTCAGAAGGAAAGATCCTACTTGATGGAAATGATATAACTCATGAAAGCATCCGTAGCAGAATAGAAAAAGGCCTTGGACATGTTCCTGAAGATAGACATAAATATGGTATGGTAAAACAATTCACTTTGAGTGAAAACGCTGTATTGAAAGATTTCTACAAACCAAAATATTCTACTAAATATCATACTTTAAACTTCCCTAAATTCAAAGAAGTTGCAAGTCAACAGATTGAAGACTTTGATGTCAGAACAGGTTTGGGTGCAGATACTGTAGCAGGATCTCTTTCTGGTGGTAACCAACAGAAAGCTATCATTGCTCGTGAAATTGAATTGAGCCCAAAACTTTTGATGATTGCTCAACCAACACGTGGTCTTGATGTAGGTGCTATTGAATTCATTCGTAAAAGAATTATCGAAGAAAGAGATAAAGGTCAGGCAATTCTACTGGTTTCATTTGAACTGGACGAAATCATGAATCTTTGCGATAGAATCGCAGCTATTAGCCATGGTCATATAGTTGGTATATTTAACGATGGTGAAGTTTCACAAAGAGAGATTGGACTCATGATGGCTTCAAGCGAGAAGGGAGAAAAAGATGAAGGCTAAAGACGAAAACAGAACCTTTATTGATAAATTACTTGATAGTGATGTAGCTATTTCAATATTGGTTGTTATGCTTGGTTTCCTAGTTGGTACCTTGCTAATTTTATTGGTTGGCAGAAACCCAGCAGATATGTTCAGTTCTATTACTGAATCAATGTTTGGGGTTGCAAAAAGAAATGGTGACTGGAATTTTAGATATGTAGGTGAGACTTTGGCTTATTCAATGCCTTACATCCTATGTGGTCTTGCAATGGGTCTTCCTGCAAGAGTAGGCCTATTCAACATTGGTGCTGAAGGTCAGTATATAATGGGTATGACTGCAGCTCAAACTGTAGCTCTACTTGTAACTCCTTTCCCTGGCTTGTGGTTCTTCTGTTTGATTGCAGCTATAATTGCAGGTTCTCTCTGGGGTGGTATCGTTGGTATTTTGAAAGCAAAATTCAACGTAAGCGAAGTTGTTGCAACAATTATGTTGAACTACATAGCTCTATATACAAGCCGTTTGTGGGGTTTCACTCTTCCAGGTGCAACAACATACAATACAGCTCCATTACCACTTGAATCAAAACTCACTAAGTTCTTGATTCCAACTTCAAACTTCAACACTGGTATATTCTTTGTTCTGTTGATGGTTGCAATTTATTATTTTGTTCTAAATAAGACAAAACTTGGTTATAGCATGAGAGCTACAGGTTACAATAAATATGCTGCAAAATGCAGTGGTATTTCAACTGTACGTTCAGTAACAGCAAGTATGCTATTTGCTGGTGCTTTTGCAGGTCTAGCTGGTGCTATTGTTCTTCTTGGTGGAGCATTCCCTAAGGGCCGTATTATTACAGGAATGGATAACTACGGATTCATGGGTATCGCTGTATCACTTGTTGGTAACAATACTGCTATTGGTAACTTACTTGCTGGTGTCTTGTTTGGTATTCTAAAACAGAGCCAATCTTTGATGCAATCAAGAAATATTCCAAAAGAAATTACATATATTATTCAAGGTCTTATCGTTGTATTTATCTCACTAAGAAGTGGACTTGAGATTGTAAAACAGAAGAGACTCACAAAGAAATTAAGAGAGGAGGCTTTGAGTAAATAATGAATATTTTAACACAATTACCTACAATCTTGATGATTGTATCCCCTATTCTTATAGCCGCTATCGGTGGTATGTTCACCGAACGTTCTGGTGTTGTTAACATCGCTATTGAAGGTCTGATGGGGCTTGGAGCATGTGCTGCTGCAAGTACACACTATTTGATGGAAGCTGCCGGTGCTGGCAGATACTCCTTAGTTGTTGCTTTATTGGTAGGTACTGCTACAGGTTGGGCTTTCTCATTGATCCATGCCGCTGCATCTGTTGATTTAAAAGCTGACCAAACTATTTCTGGTACTGGTATTAACTTATTGGCTGATGGTACCACTATTTTCGTAGCTCAAATTTTATTTAAAGCTGATAGAACAAAAGAGTACCAAGTTGGTATGCTAACTGATAGATTTGGTATGTATCCTACAGCTTATATTGCTATTGCTGTTGTAATCATAGCATGGTTTGTAATGTATAAGACTCCATTTGGTATGCACCTAAGAGCTTGTGGTGAGCATCCAGCTGCTGCAGATTCTGTTGGTATCAATGTTCGTTTGATGCGTTATTCTGGCGTTATGATTTCAGGTTCATTAGCAGGACTTGCTGGTGGATGTATCGTATTAACACAGACAATTCAATACACATCTGGAACAATCGGTGGTCGTGGTTATATTGCACTTGCTGCAGTATCATTCGGTCGTTGGTCTCCTCTCGGTGTTACTCTTGCTGCTATTCTATTTGGTGGAGCACAGGCATTCGCTGTAATTTCTAATAACATTCCAGCTCTTGCTTCCCTTCCATCAGAATACTTCAATATCTTACCTTATGCTGTTACTTTAATTGCATTGATCGCTACCTCTGGTAAAGATTATGCACCTCAAGCTAACGGTATTCCTTATGAGAAAGGAGCTTCTTGATGACACCACATAACAGTGCAAATAAAAACGAAATAGCTAAATCTGTCTTGATGCCAGGTGATCCAATTAGAGCAAAGTATATTTCAGAAAATTTCATGGATGATGCTAAACTAGTTTCTTCTGTTAGAGGTATTCCTTGCTATACAGGTACATACAAAGGTGTACCTGTTAGCACCATGGCCTCTGGAATGGGTTGTGCTTCTATAGGTATTTATTCCTGGGAATTATTTGATCAGTATGATGTTGATAATATCATCAGAATTGGTACCTGTGGAGGATATGATGAATCTCTGGAGGTTGGCGACTTGGTATTGGCTCTGACAGCTTCTACCGATACAGCTTGGGCACAGCAATACGACTTGAAAGGAACTTTCAGTCCAGTTTGCAGTCCAAAACTTCTATTTAAAGTGAAAGAGTGTGCAACAAAACTTGGATACAGACATAAAGAAGGTATGGTTCTTTCAAGTGACTACTTCAGTACTTATTACTATATGGGTGCTGATTCTTGGAAGAGTTGGGCTGATATGGGAGCAATTGCTCAAGATATGGAAACATATGCTTTATATTGCAATGCTCTTAGGGCAAAGAAAAACGCTTTTTCAATTCTTACAATGACTGATAGTTGTGTGACAGGAAAGTGTTTCAAAGATGAAGACAGAATGGCAGGAAATAATAAAATGATATTAACCGCTCTAGAGGCAGTGGCAAGTGGTATTTAAAGATCTTATGCAGACACGGTTTGCATGTAAAAAGTATAAAAATCTAAAAGTTGATGATTCAATCATCTATGATATTTTAGATAGTGGACGTTTGACACCATCTAGTTTTGGTTTCGAAGCTTGGTCTTTTCATGTTGTCCTTAATGACAATGTGAAAGAAAATCTTTACAATGCATGTTTTAAACAAGAAAGTATGAAGACATCTGCTTTTTCTATCGTATTGTGCACTCCAAAAACTTCAATGAGTCCTGAAGATCCTTTGGTAATAAGCAGAGCCAAAAGATTTCCTGGAGAGCTTGATGAATTTTTAGATGACTACAGAGGTTATTATGAATTCTTGAGAGATGAAGGTAGAATTGAATCATGGCTAAAAGCTCAGACATATTTGGTCTGTTCAAATATGATGAATGCAGCTGTTGAAAAAGGTGTTCAATCATGTGCCATTGAAGGCTTTATGGAAGATAAGGTACTTGATGTACTCAATCTTGATAAGGAGAAATATGGCGTTGGTATCGTAATAACATTTGGTTACCCAGATGAAGAAATACGTCCAAAAATAAGGCAAAAATTAGATGAGGTTACGACTTTCTATCGTTAAATAATATAAATTGGAAGAAATAATGGAAAGATTAATTTTAGACTGTGATCCCGGACAAGACGACGCTGTTGCAATTTTACTTGCTAACGGCGCCACTAATTTAAAAGTCGAAGGTATTGTTGCAGTTGCAGGTAATGCAGTTGTCGAGGATACCCTTGAGAATGCTTTAAAACTTACAGAAGAAATAAAAATGGATGTTCCTGTCTACAGAGGATGCAGCTCTCCTTTGATAAGAAAGCAGGTCATTGCAGAGAAAATCCACGGTAAAGGTGGATATGCAGGTCCAACATTCACACAACAAAGAATCAAACAGTGTGCTGGTGATGGAATTGATTTCACAATTGATACAATCATGAGTAATCCAGGTGAGATAAATTTAGTTGCAATTGGTCCTTTAACAGATATTGCAGTTATAATAAAAAAAGAACCTCGTGTCATTGATAATGTAAAAAGAATTATCATCATGGGAGGCTCTTTAATTGAAGGAAATATAACTCCAACTGCAGAATTCAATGTTTATGCAGATCCTGAAGCAGCCCGCATTGTATTTAGCAGCGGTGCAGAGATCTATATGATGGGTCTTGATGTTACAAAACAGGTGCAGCTTGGTAAAGATGAATTCAAACGCTTCAAAGAGGAGCAGAAGAACTCTCCAACCAGAGCTAGAGAGATCTTCATAGATGGCATGGAATATTACACAAGTACATGTGTGGATGCAAATCATGAGTATCCAGCAATGCATGATCCTTGCTGCATAGCTTATCTTATGGATCCATCTATTTTCTCTTTTGTAGAAAGAGATATTGATGTTGAGACCAAAGGCGAATTCACATATGGAATGACTGTGGGAAATTGGCCAGACAAAAACAGCAAGACTCATGTTGGAATAAAAGCAGATTCAGATAAATTCTTTGATATGCTATCAAAAAGTTTATCTAAATAATAGTTACACTTGCTACCAAAAAATGGTGGTGGTATAATCTATTTGCACTTTATTTAAATAATAATTTAAGGAGACATACTATGTCAGACTACATGGAAGGAACAGGCGTTCAATATCATATACATACTAAAAAAGGTGACGTTGGTAGATACGTTATATTACCAGGAGATCCAGGAAGATGTGAGAAGATTGCAGCATTTTTTGATAATCCTGCTAAAGTTGCTCAGAACAGAGAGTTCACAACTTACACAGGAACACTAGATGGAGTTAAGGTCTCTGTTACAAGTACAGGTATTGGTGGTCCATCAGCATCAATAGCTATGGAAGAGTTATGTGCCTGTGGTGCTGATACTTTCCTAAGAGTTGGTACATGTGGTGGTATTGATTTGGATGTTGAAGGTGGTGATGTTGTAATTGCAACTGGTGCTATCAGATTTGAAGGTACTTCCAGAGAGTATGCTCCTATTGAATTCCCAGCTGTTGCAGACTTTGATTGTATCTTGGCTTTGAAACAAGCTTCAGAGACATTGGGGTTCAGAACTCATACTGGTGTTGTTCAATGTAAGGATAGTTTCTATGGTCAACATTCTCCTGAAATCATGCCTGTTAGCTATGAACTTCAAAACAAATGGGAAGCATGGAAAAGACTTGGAGTAAAAGCTTCAGAAATGGAAAGCGCAGCTTTGTTTGTAGTTGCAGCTAAAAATCATGTTCGCTGTGGTTCAAGTTTCATGGTAGTTGGAAACCAAGAAAGAGAAAAACTTGGGATGGAAAATAAATTCTGTCACGATACTGAATCAGCAATTGAAATTACAATACAGGCAATTCGTAACTTAATTAAAGCAGATAGCTTGAAGAAATAACCTATAAATATTTATTTCTTTAAATGCCACATTGTTCTTTGCAATGTGGTATTTTCTTCCGTAATAAAAAAATACCAAAAAAGTTAATAATTTCAAAGATGGATTTTTTAAGATTCTTCAGTTTTGTTATTTTACTGATTTGTTAATTTTTTGCATGGCTTATATTTATTTGTTCTTTGTTTAATTTTTTTTCTTTACTTTTAATAAATGCAACCAATTGCAATTATGGTGTTGACATTAATCGTTAGAACCTATATATTCACAGTAGTAATCGACGCGAGATGGAGAAGTTGGTATCTCGACGGGCTCATAACCCGTAGGTCGCAGGTCCGAGTCCTGCTCTCGCTATAATAATGATGAATCTAGGGCTAGTAAGTACACAAAGGTGGCTACTAGAACAGCAGTACCTATACATCGAAAAAATTTTGGCAATTCATTCAGCAACATTGGTTAGCAAGTGGGTTGCCTTCTTTTTGCCCAAAATATAATTCTTATCATGATCCTTGTATATTTCTAATGCTCAAACAGCACTTCGATCAGCACCAATAAATTATTGATGAATGACACAATTGCAACAAAAAATAATATTTTCACATTCCCAATTTTTTATTCTATATTTGTACTTTTTATCATCTAAATTTAACTTCATACCCGTAATACAATTAATTATTATTTTATTGATAATTGAACAAATTTTTGTTTTAATTTAATTATTAATAAAACACCAGTTGACAATAATACTCAGAACATATATATTACTGAAAGTAATCGACGCGAGATGGAGAAGTTGGTATCTCGACGGGCTCATAACCCGTAGGTCGCAGGTCCGAGTCCTGCTCTCGCTATAATAATGATGACTTTAGGACTAGTAAGTTCACAAAGGTGGCTACTAGATCAGCATTACCTATACATCGAAAAAATTTTGGCAATTCATTTAGCAACATTGGTTAGCAAGTGGGTTGCCTTTCTTTTACTTTCGCAAAATATTCATAATTTTTGAACCTAAGAAATGCTTAACAAAAATATATCAAACTCAATCTCTTTGCTACCTGTCAAAAAAAAATACAGGAATTTTTTAATTTTATAATATTGGATTGCATCATAACAAAGAGCTCACACAATTATAAATAATCTTTTATAATACATAAAGTTATTTAACTATAGACTCATTCTGTAATATCAATCAAAACAAACCAGAGATAATTTTATGCATCAAAAAAACCATTTTGCATAAATCAGCCTTTTCATTGACTGTTTACAAGGCGTATTTTTTTTTCTAGTATTAAGACCCATGATGAAAAATAATTTAGGTTTTGATAACCAACGGTATTTAGAAACACAAACCGATTCTATTTTAAAAAGAATGGAACAGTTTCATGGAAAACTCTATTTAGAGTGCGGCGGAAAATTACTCTATGACTATCATGCATCGAGAGTACTTCCTGGTTTTGATCCAAATGTAAAAATTCAAGTATTTGAAAAATTAAAAGACAAAATTGATGTTATTATCTGCATCTATGCAGGAGATATTGAACGAAAAAAAATTCGTGCAGACTTCGGTATTACTTACGATGTTGATACATTGAAGATGATTGATGATTTCTCAGATTATGGACTTCGTGTTAAGGGTGTTGTAATAACTCGCTACGAAGAGCAACCTTCAGCTGCTCAGTTCAAACGATTGCTTGAAAGAAAAGGAAT
>Ga0172378_10007705_pt1 | contig 10001 bp, 8 predicted proteins | sample GrowelOW332metaG_FD_119755 | JGI IMG/M metagenome (GOLD analysis project Ga0172378, IMG submission 119755) | Groundwater microbial communities from an aquifer near a municipal landfill in Southern Ontario, Canada - Pumphouse #3_1 metaG | ecosystem: Environmental > Aquatic > Deep subsurface >... | reverse complement strand
TACTGGCCACTGCTACATTACCCGGACCATCATCTACGAAAAGAGTCTCCTCCGGTGTGATTCCCTCATGATCAAGAAGATATAGAAAGCACGATTTGTCCGGTTTCATCGTTTTCAACTGATAACTCTTGTAAGTTGCATCAAAATAAAAGGATAAGGGATGACCATGGTGGTCAAAGTCATTGCTTTCAGCCCAACTCATCATAAATGGATTGGTATTGGAAAGTAAAAGGATACGATAACCTTCCTGATGCAAAGTAATCAGTTTATCCAAATTAGTTTGGGGAAGTTCCCTTACATAGCCAGTCCATGCATAGCGGCAATCCTCAAAGGTTACGGTATGACCTATATCCTCACTCAGTTTCCGGCGGAATTCTTCCGCACTAATCTCACCTGATTCCAATTTTCCAAAGTAGCCGCTCTGCCGATAAGGATCCAGTCGATCCTTTGCATTCTTCAGTCCTATTTCATTGAATCTTCTAATCGCTTGTTTCTCATCAATCGTAAAGATGACACCACCAAGGTCGAAAATGATATTTTTAATCATATAATTTATAACATTCCATGAATCCTTCCTTCAATTGAAAAGATTCAATTTGTTTTTTCTTGCTTCATCAAGAGACAATAAGTGCTCCTGCTCTTTCTGATACCCCTCACGGAGTTGTTTATATTTCTCATTAAGATCTTTCTCCAATTGCGGTTTCTCTTTCTTGTTTAAAAGTCGAGAAGCCATAATCGGATTCTGACTTGCATCCCTCATCCATACTACAGGACCACCATACACAGGTGCAATGCGAAGAGCCACATGAAGTTGGCTTGTCGTAGCACCACCGATCATGATAGGAATATCAAGTCCTGCCTTCCTGAGTTCTTTGGCAACATTGACCATTTCATCGAGAGAAGGAGTGATCAGACCACTTAGCCCGATAATATCCACTTTCTCCTCTATTGCCTTCTTTACGATTTGTTCAGCAGGAACCATAACTCCCATATCAATAACTTCATAATTATTGCAGGACATGATCACTGCTACGATATTTTTACCTATATCATGTACATCACCCTTAACGGTTGCCAGAAGCACCTTTCCGACTTTTGCAGAATGACCTGTTTCTTCGGATTCGATATAGGGCTGGAGGATGGTAACGGCCTGTTTCATAGTTCTGGCGGTCTTTACAACCTGAGGGAGAAACATCTTTCCTGAGCCGAACAACTCTCCTACCTGATTCATGCCAGCCATCAAAGGCCCCTCAATAATATTTACAGCATGAGGATATATCTTCAGAGCTTCTTCCAGGTCTTCTTCCAGATAGTCTGATATTCCCTTTCGAAGCGCATGAACCAGTCGTTTTTCCAATGGCAGAGCCCTCCACTCTTCCTGTTTCGAAGAATGAGAAAGATCAGAATTTGTTCCGATTTTTTTCGCATTTGTTTCACTCCTTAATCGATCAGCCAACTCGATGAGTTGATCTGCAGCTCCCGTCCGTCGGTTAAGGACGACATCCTCAATAATATGAAGTTGTTCTTTAGGTATATCATCATAAGTGATTTTTGCAGAAGGGTTTACAATGCCAAAGTCAAGACCGCATTTCAAGCCATAATACAAGAAAACAGCATGCATGGACTCTCGTACGGTATTGTTGCCACGAAAAGAAAAAGACAGGTTACTGATTCCACCACTTACATGTGTCCCGGGTAAATTTTTCCGAATCCATTTTGTAGCCCTTAGAAAATCTACTGCGTATGCATCATGCTCTTCCATACCCGTAGCAATGGAAAGAACATTGGGGTCAAAAATGATGTCAAGCGGATTCATCCCCACTTCTTCAGTTAGAATATGGTATGCTCTTCGTGCTATATCTATTTTTCTTTCATAAGTCGTAGCCTGTCCCTCTTCATCAAAACACATTACGACACATGCAGCGCCATAGCGTTTTACTTCACGGGCATGAGTGATAAATTCTTCTTCGCCGTTCTTCAAGGAAATAGAATTTACAATGCCTTTCCCCTGAAGACATTTCAAGCCCGCGATGATAACTTCCCATTTACTGGAATCAATCATAACCGGAACTTTGGCTATATCCGGTTCAGAAGCAATTCTATTGAGGAAATTGACCATTTCCGTCTTTGCATCGAGAAGTCCGTCATCCATATTGACATCTATCACCAAAGCACCATCATCAACTTCTTTACGAGCTATAGAAACTGCTTCGTCATATTTTTTTTCTTTAATCAATCGTAGAAACTTCTTACTGCCAGCGACATTACAGCGTTCACCGATATTCACAAACTTGACCTCCGGGGTTACGTCTAAAAGTTCTAAACCAGACAATTGAAGCGTTTGAGGTTTAGAAACGGGTTGGTGGATCTGTTTATCCTTGACAATAGGTATATATTTTGCTATAAATTCCGGAGTAGTACCACAGCATCCACCAATAATATTGACTAATCCTTCATTGACGAATTCCTCTATTTTCGGAGCCATCGTATCAGGAGTTTCGTCATATAGTCCCATAGCATTCGGCAGTCCGGCATTCGGATACACACTAATATAATAAGGTGCTTTCTGTGCTAGTTCCTTCAAGAAAGGTTTCATCTGAGCTGGTCCGAAGGAACAATTGAGGCCAACAGAAAATATCGGATAAGATGACACACTGGCCAGAAAAGCATCCATGGTCTGACCGCTGAGTGTCCGACCGGCCAGATCACTGATAGTAACACTGAGCATGACAGGAAGAATAATACCCCTTTTGCTCATTTCTGTTATAGCTGCATCAATGGCAATCTTACAGTTCAATGTATCGAAAACCGTCTCAATAAGAATTGCATCCACCCCTCCATCGATCAATCCGCCGATTTGATCGCTGTAAGCAGAGAAGAGTTGATCATAATATAAATTTCTGACGGCCGGATTAGTAACATCCGGACTCATAGAACAGGTCTCATTAGTTGGTCCGACAGAGCCCAAAACAAATCGTGGATGCTCAGGTGTAGAGAATTCATCAGCACATTTTCGGGCAATTCTGGCACCTTCCAAAGCCATTTTATGGCTAAACCCTTCCAAATGATAGTCTCGTTGGGAAATACATTGAGACGAAAATGTATTAGTAGTAATCAAGTCTGCACCTACCTGAAGATATTTTCGATGGATCTCTTCAATGATTTCCGGATGTGTCAGATTCAGGATATCATTATTGCCCTTCAATTGAATAGAGCCAGCATAGTTTCTTAAGGCTGATCGGAGTTCCTTATTCCAAAAATCATCCTCTTCTAAATGATAGGTCTGGATCATTGTCCCCATTGCACCATCAAGAACAAGGATCCTTTCCTTTACCAAATCCGTCAAACCGACTCTCTTCAATTGGTTATTCATTTTGAAACTGAACTTAATAATGCTTGATAGCACGGTCCATTTCCCGCCGATCCTCTTTCTCTTTCAATGTCTGACGCTTATCATATTCTTTCTTTCCCTTGGCCAATGCGATATTCACTTTAGCCAAGCCATGGTCATCTATAAATATGAGAGTAGGAACAATGGTATAGCCAACTTCCTTAGTTGCATCCTGAAGGTGTCGTATTTCCCGTTTACTAAGGAGAAGTTTACGATTACGTTTTGAGGGTTGGTTATTGTAAGAGCCATAAAAATAGGGAGAAATACTCATCCCCTTTACCCATATTTCACCCTTATAGATATCACAATAAGAATCTACTAAAGACGCCTTACCATTGCGGATGGATTTAATCTCTGTTCCAGTCAGTACAATACCTGCAGTAAATTTGTCTATAAAAAAATATTCAAAAGAGGCCTTTTTGTTTCTGATTTGAACCGGATTTTTCTTATGTGAATCATGCTGGTCTTTGTTCATCTGTCTTTTTCCTTTCTCGTTCTATTCTACAATCCGGGCGAAGGTACTTTCCCCCTTTATAGTCCCTTGTCCCGGTTCAATATGTGCATCGATGTAATGGGCAATATCAGATATCCATTGCTCTTCATTTTCAACAAAAGCATCATCAAAATCATCAAACTGCGGGAATTTTTCATAGAGGGACATAAATTCCTGATCAGTACAATCTTGTTCAATTTCTTCATGATGAGCCATGTATAAACCGTGAGAACGATTAATCCAACGGTAAAGGTCCGTAATTCCCCAGTTTCGAAAAGCTTTGTCTGTAGGATTCCTATAAATAAAACCTCCATATCCATTGTGAATGAGTTGTATCAATCCCCCATCCATCACTTCTTCATGAAGGATATCCCATGCAAGAAGAGTAATCTGATCAGCATTCAATTCATTCATGCTGTCTGCATTCAACTCACCGCCAATAGATTCCTTTATTGCTTCTATAAAGATACCGACAAAAGCATCATTGTCCTTTTCTGCAGCTTTTTGCAACTCTGAATCTTTTATTTTTACTTCTACCATGAATGTCCAGATTGTAAGTTTTACTTTGCAAAGATAGTGTAATTTTTTATTTATCCCTAACTATCTAAACGAAAATGATGGTAAATGTATAAAAAGTATATGAGAAACTGATCATTTTCAGAAGTTTTTTTGTAATTTTGCGAGGCAATAATTAGAAGCATATACTTAAAAGACTTTTAAATATATTCATTAAAAATTTTAGCGAATATGATCTATTCTAAAGAAGTCGACAACATGTGTGTTGTCGCAAAGGGTGCCAACCATGGACCTGCTCCAATTCCAGAGGAAGGAAAATGGGTAAAGGCAAAAGAGATTAAGGACATCTCTGGTTATACTCATGGTGTGGGATGGTGTGCTCCTCAACAAGGAACATGCAAACTGTCTCTGAATATCAAAGATGGTGTAATTCAGGAATGTCTCATTGAAACTATCGGTTGCTCCGGCATGACGCAGTCAGCTGCTATGGCATCTGAGATTCTTCCTGGGAAAACAATTCTCGAAGCATTGAATACCGACTTGGTCTGCGATGCAATTAACACCGCAATGCGTGAATTGTTCCTTCAAATCGTTTATGGACGTTCTCAAAGCGCCTTCTCTGAAAACGGATTGGTTATCGGAGCAGGCCTGGAAGATCTTGGTAAAGGTCTTCGTTCACAGACAGGTACACTTTATGGTACACTGAAAAAGGGTGCACGATACCTCGAACTCACTGAAGGATATGTCACTAAGATGTTCCTGGACAAGGATAGTCAGGTATGTGGCTATGAATATGTTCAACTCGGAAAGATGATGGAAGCCATCAAGAAAGGCATGGACGCTAATGAAGCTGTAAAGAAATTTACAGGTTGTTACGGCCGCACCACCGCTGAGGAGGGTATTGTTAAATCTATTGACCCACGTAAAGAATAAGGAGAAACGACTATGTTAAGAAAAGTAAATTTCGAAAGTCAGGAGCGTCGCGAAGATCAGATTTTAGCTGTACTGAATGCTAATGGTATCAAGAGCATAGAAGAAGCTAATCAAATTTGCGAAGCCAAAGGTCTTGATCCTTATAAAATATGTGAGGATACTCAACGGATTTGTTTTGAGAATGCCAAGTGGGCTTATGTTGTAGGAGCAGCTATCGCCATCAAAAAGAATATCAAGTCTGCCGCCGAAGCAGCTGAAGCAATCGGTATCGGACTCCAGAGTTTCTGTATTGCCGGATCAGTTGCTGATGACCGTAAGGTCGGTATCGGCCACGGTAATCTGGCAGCACGTCTGCTCCGTGAAGAGACAGAATGTTTCTGTTTCCTCGCCGGTCATGAAAGTTTTGCTGCTGCAGAAGGTGCTATCCGTATTGCTGAGATGGCCAACAAGGTTCGTCAGAAACCATTGCGTGTTATCCTGAACGGACTCGGCAAAGATGCTGCTCAGATCATCAGTCGAGTAAATGGTTTTACATACGCAAAAACCGATTTCGACTATTATACAAGCAAACTGACTACAGTGGAAGAAATTCCTTATTCAAAAGGTGCCCGTGCTAACGTAAAATGTTACGGTGCAAATGATGTACGCGAAGGTGTAGCAATTATGTGGAAAGAGAATGTAGATGTTTCCATTACAGGTAATTCCACTAATCCTACTCGTTTCCAGCATCCTGTAGCAGGCACATATAAGAAAGAACGCTTGGCAGCTGGAAAACCTTATTTTTCTGTTGCATCCGGTGGTGGAACGGGTCGTACCCTGCATCCAGACAATATGGCTGCCGGACCAGCTTCCTATGGTTTCACCGATACACTGGGACGTATGCACTCCGATGCTCAGTTCGCTGGTTCTTCTTCAGTACCTGCACATGTTGAGATGATGGGCTTCCTGGGTATGGGTAACAACCCTATGGTAGGTGCTACGGTAGCTACTGCTGTGGCTGTAGACCTGGCACTCAATGGAAAGTAAAAATAAAAAACCAATCTGAACATTCGATTGGTTACTATTAAAAGAACTCCCGCTTTTGGATTTTCCAGAAGCGGGAGTTTCTTATATATAATGATTTCTCGGAATAAAGGATTCTGGATAATGGAATCATCAAGCCTCCTCGCGCTCAGCCTTTTCCTTAGCAGCACAATCAGCACATAATCCTTTGTAATAAAGTTGTTCTTCTTCTATAACATTACCATCAATGGTAACATGCTTACGAATACGTGGAGCTTTCTCATCGAATAAATCGATGATTTTCCCACATTTCTTACAAATAAAATGAACATGAGGATTAATGTTTCCATCATAGCACACATGATGATCATCGATAGTAATCATCTGAGCTGCATTATGTTCTGCCAATAAGCGGAGCGTATTATAAACCGTAGTACGACTTAATGTCGGGATCTGATCACACAACCCCTGATACACCTTATCTACTGTTGGATGAATAGGATGCGTCAGTAAGTAATTCATTATCGCATAGCGTTGTACAGATGGGCGGACCCCACTCTTAATCAAACGTTGATATGCTTCATTTTTCTGTTCCATTTCTATTAATAAGTTTGTTGATTTCTAATTCAAGCTACAAAGATAATTCTTTATTTTTTTAGCTCCAAACAAATTTGGAAAAATATCAATTTGATGTAAATATTCATTCAACACATAAACCATATCCTTCTGATTTGAATCTACCGGATTGTTGCACCAAAAGCTTTCACAAACCGAATCTTTTTCCCTTCCGGCACATTTGGACGCTTCCACGTTCCTCCTAATACTAAAATCCGGACCTTATGCCCCAAAGGAGTATTATCCACAGCCTGTTGCAGATCCATATAATTGCCTCTCCCCTCATGCGAGACCACAAAATCGTAATGACGCACGTGTTTCCTTAAAGCAGGTACTTGTTGCGCCACTGCATCGGCAAGTGCATTAGCCATGATGTGCGCACCATAAATATTATAATGTGTATTGTCTTTACGTCCTTCAGGAATAGATGCTACCTCACCAGGATTAAACCACATGTGTAGTTTTCTACTTCCTATTACTCCAAAGTGAGTTTCAATATCATGCGTTACTTTATTAGCGTTAACAAAAGGTACGTGCATTTCTTCCGCCACATGTTCAGGAGAGATCAGATAAGCACCATGAGTATCAATCAGCGTATCACTGTTAATCAGTTCTTTACCGTCATTGACGGTTTGTCTCAGCAGTTCATCATCAGGTTCTTTTTGGGCATGATTATAAAAGCAACGGCGAACCACAGCATTAAAAAGGACAGGATTACCTTCTTTTTCACGTGTTTGCCGAACATAAAGACGGAGATTATCATCAAAGGTCGTACCTGGATCGGTATGACGGTCCATAGCAGGCTTTTCATCATTATGGCCAAACTGGATAAACACATAATCACCAGGTTTTATCTTTTCCAATACCTTCTGCCAGCGTCCCTCATCGAGGAAGCTTTTGGATGACCGGCCATTAACCGCATAATTTTTGACGAGAACTTTCTCATCAAAGCATCCCTGTAATACCATTCCCCAACCTCGTTCAGGATTTGTAGCGGGGTCTTTTTTGTCTGCCGCCGTAGAGTCTCCAACAACAAAGATAGAGACAGGTTGTGTACAAGCACTTATACCGAAGACAACAAAAAACAGTAAAAGAATCTTTGTTGTCTTTAATGATATAAGTCTCATCATTTTTCCTGCCATCACTTTCCCTGCCATCACTTTTTTATGACAGCTATAAGCTCGTCAGCAGTGACCAATTTCTGCTCACCTGTTCCCATATTTTTTAGGGTTACCTTATTAGCCTGAATCTCGTTATCTCCTGCCAGTACAACGTATGGAATCTGTTTGGCATTAGCATAACTCATCTGTTTTTTCATCTTTACTTTATCCGGGTACATCTCTGTAGGGATTCCATTTTGGCGGGCTTTTGCTACAATTGGCAGGCAATAAGCCGTTTCTTTTTCTCCAAAATTGATAAATAACAGTTGAGTAGAGTTAACTGTTTCCTTTGGATACAGATTGAGTGCATTTAGGACATCGTAGATACGGTCAGCACCAAAACTGATTCCCACTCCACTTAGTCCAGGCATACCGAAAATACCTGTCAGATTATCATAACGTCCGCCACCGGTAATACTTCCCATAGGCGTATCCAATGCTTTTACTTCAAAAATGGCACCTGTATAATAGTTGAGTCCGCGAGCAAGAGCCAGATCAAACTGAACTTCGTTTTTCAGTCCCAATCCTTTCAGACTATCTAAAATGAATCGTGTCTCTTCTACCCCTTTGGTTCCAATTTCACTTTCCTCAAGGATCTTACTGATTTCTGTCAGTTTCTCATCATTTGTTCCTTGAAGAGTAAGGATAGGTTGCAATTTAGAAACAGACTCTTTACTAATGCCATCAGAAAGAAGTTCCTCATTTACATTTTCCAATCCTATCTTATCCAGTTTATCAATAGCTACGGTGATATCAACGATCTTGTCTGCAGCATCCATAATTTCTGCCATACCAGTAAGGATCTTTCTGTTATTGATCTTTATCTGTATCCTTACTCCGAAGCGTGTAAATACGGTATCAACGATTTGCATCAATTCCACTTCGTTGAGAAGAGAATCAGAACCAACAACATCGGCATCACATTGATAAAACTCACGATAGCGCCCCTTTTGAGGTCTGTCAGCACGCCATACCGGTTGAATCTGATAACGTTTGAATGGCAATTGGATTTCATCACGATGCATAACGACATAGCGTGCAAAAGGAACTGTCAAATCATATCTCAAGCCCTTTTCACAAAGGCGTGAAGCCAAATGCAATGAGTTACGGTTTTGAAGTTCTTCATCCGTTAACTTGGACAAATAATCACCCGAATTAAGGACCTTGAACAGAAGTTGATCTCCTTCTTCGCCATATTTTCCCATCAAGGTATGCAAAGTTTCCATGGAAGGAGTTTCAATCTGTTGAAACCCATACAAGGCATAGACACTTTTTATCGTATTGAAAATATAATTTCTTTTTGCCATCTCCTCAGGGCCGAAATCGCGGGTACCTTTTGGGATGGATGGTTTCTGTGACATTCTTTGATTTTTTTATAATTATAAATATGAATTAATGCGACTTCATGGAAAGAATAATTATTCTTGCATGAAATCGCATCAAAGATCTATTTCCTGACAATTGTAGCTTCACGGTCCGGACCTACGGATACAATAGTAACCGGAACATCCAGAAAGTCTTCTATGAATTTGATATAATCTTTGAAAGACTGTGGGAATTGATCCTCAGAAGTACATTTAGTCAAATCAGCTTTCCAGCCTGGTATTTCCTTATAAACAGGCTCTACATCTTCTATCTCGTAAGGAAAGTTTTTCGTAGTCTCACCATTCTTCAGACGGTAACCCACACAAGCCTTGATCGTATCAAAGTCATCCAGGACATCACTCTTCATCAAGATAAGTTTGGTTACTCCGTTGATCATAACAGAATAGCGTAATTGAACCAAATCAATCCAGCCGCAGCGACGTTCACGTCCTGTCACAGCACCGAATTCATGTCCCTTCTCACGAATCGTTTTACCCGTTGAATCAAAAAGTTCTGTTGGGAATGG
>Ga0172378_10007703_pt1 | contig 10002 bp, 6 predicted proteins | sample GrowelOW332metaG_FD_119755 | JGI IMG/M metagenome (GOLD analysis project Ga0172378, IMG submission 119755) | Groundwater microbial communities from an aquifer near a municipal landfill in Southern Ontario, Canada - Pumphouse #3_1 metaG | ecosystem: Environmental > Aquatic > Deep subsurface >... | reverse complement strand
TGGCCAATGGGACGTGTTTTAATGTCTTATTTTGCATCTAAATATGTACGCATCATCACTAGATTGCCGATACATGACACAACTGCTGGATTCAAATGTTATCGTAGAGAAGTACTTGAAACTATCGACTTAAATAGAATTCAATTTAAGGGTTATGCCTTCCAAATAGAGATGAAATTTAAGTCGTATCTCGCTGGATTCAATATTGTTGAAGTCCCAGTTATCTTTATTAATCGAAAACTCGGTACGTCTAAAATGGACACTAGCATCTTTGGTGAAGCTGTTTTTGGAGTTATAAAATTAAAATTAGATAGCTTATTCCACAAATACCCCAAGAAAAATGAAAAATAAACGCACTCTTATATATAATGCAACTCTAGTTAATGAAGGAAAAAAAGAGACTGGCTCTTTAATTATTGAAGGAAATACCATAAAAGAGGTTCTACTTCATAAGAAACAAGCATCAACTCCACAAAAATACGATGAGAAAATAGATGCTACAGGACTTTATTTAATTCCTGGTATTATTGATACTCATGTTCATTTTAGAGACCCCGGAATGACACAAAAAGCAGACTTTTCAACAGAAAGTGCTGCTGCGGTTGCAGGTGGTGTAACTTCTATTTGCGATATGCCAAACACAATACCTCAAACTACAAGTTTAGAGGCATTAGATGAGAAACTCACTTTAATGGCAGACAAGTCATTAGTCAACTATTCATGTTATTTTGGTGCTACCAATAGTAACTTTAAACTTTTTAGAGAGTTAGAGAACTACCCTATTTGCGGCATAAAGCTTTTCATGGGTGCAAGTACAGGGAATATGCTTGTCGATAGACGTAAAACATTAGAAGAAATTTTTAATGGCACTAATTATCTAATTGCCACTCATTGTGAAAATAATGACCTCATCAGCAAAAATAGAGCTTGGTATCTAAAAAAAGAAAATCAGACAGATGATCTACCTTTAAGTTTACACCCATTCATACGTTCTGAAGAGGCTTGTTATCAATCGACAGCTTTAGCTATAGAACTTGCAACACAAGCAAAAGCAAGATTACACATCCTCCATTTATCTACTGCAAAAGAACTCTCACTGTTCACTAAAGAACCATTGGAGAACAAACAAATTACAGCTGAAGCATGTGTAGGTCATTTAATTTTCTCAGATGCTGACTACTCCACTCTAGGAACAAAAATTAAATGTAATCCTGCAATAAAAACACTAAATGACAGAGAAGCTCTTCGCAATGGAATTAATGCTGGACTGATTGACACTATAGCTACCGACCACGCTCCTCATCTTCTTAAAGATAAAGAAGGAGGTGCTCTAAAAGCAGCTTCGGGAACTCCATCTATACAGTACTCTTTAGTTAATATGTTAGAATTAGTTGATGAAGGAGTTTTTTCTATAGGAACGATTGTAGAAAAAATGTGTCATGCTCCTGCAGAAATCTATAAAATAGCAAAAAGAGGTTTTATCAGACCAGGCTATGCTGCCGATTTGGTTTTAGTAAAGCCTAATAACCAATGGACTGTTACCAAAGATAATATACTTAGCAAATGTGGTTGGACTCCATTTGAGAACCACACATATAACTGGAGTATTGAAAAAACTTTTGTTAATGGTAACTTGTTATATAATCAAAGCCAAGTAACAACAACTCATAAAGGTGAGTTATTAAATTTTGATTTATGAACAAAGAATACTCTATACACCAATTATATCCATTCATTCATTGGCCTTCATTTTTTAATGATTGGTCTTATGACTCTCAATATGCAAAAATTGCATCACTTCAAGGATGTGATGTAGTTAGAGCTTCATGGTTATCAGACTTTGCTGAAGATGATCGGACAGAAGCATCTGATGCTATGCAACTTTTAAAAGAAGCTAATCGGATGATTGATCTCCTGAACAGAGATTATAAAGTTAAAGTTTATCTTGAAGAAATTCCATTTGAAGTAGTTAATGATGAGGTTACATTCATGCAAGAATCAATTCATTTAGAAGCATTGGCTAACAACTTAACTTTTGACACCTATCCATCGTTTAAAAAGGAAAACCTAGTTGATGATCTTCATAAAGAGCAGAGTTTGCACCTTTTTATTACAACAACAGACGATGAAATGGATTTACTATTTGAAAACGACAATTATAAACGCAAATTAGTTCAGACACTTGCTAAAAGACTTACTGAAGCAGCCTCTATTTGCTTATATAATGAAGTTTACAATACGAAAGAGTCAAAGGTTGCCTACATAGACTCAATAACAAAAGACATAAAAAAACAACTATTAAAAAACAACTTATTTAATCAGTCGAGTTTAATGGATATTAAAATAACGGACAGCAACTCATTATCCCCAAATGCAACTCGAATTGGACTTATATTGGCCAATTATATTTTATATCTTTAAGGTGATGTCTTAAATTTTAATTTCATCCTTATATTTCATTTTGCAGCTTTTTACCTGTAGCTTAATAGCAAGAAGATATCAATGAATACATCTATATAGCTAATACTCAAATAATATTTTATGTTCCAAAGTATATTTCTGTCATCCCTATTACTATTAAATATTCCTGCTCTCTACATATACTTAATGTATATAATGCGTAATAGGACAAAAATAGGAGTTAAAATACTTTATTGGTTACCTATTATTTTACTTTCAGTAGGATTATATATAATCCTACGCAATCCTTTTGGAACAGATTTTACACTCTATCCAAAAGCAATGGGTATTTACATTATTTGTTATTTCCTCATTGTAAATCCTTTGGTGTTTTTAACAGTTACATCCTTATTGAGCTTTCTATTTTATAAAAAACAAAAAATAAGAAAAGCAATTCTAGGTGTTGGGTGGATTGTAAGTTTCGCTATAGTTTTTATGCTACTATATGGCTCTATCTTTGGAAGAACACAATTTACAATTAAACCAGTTAAATATGCTCACATTAAAATACCACCTTCTTTTAATAATTATAAAATAGTTCAAATATCAGATTTTCATTTAGGGAGCTGGTACAGCAATACAAAACCCGTACAACAAATTGTAGATTTGGTCAATAGACAAAATCCTGATTTAATTGTATTTACCGGTGACTTAGTTAATAATAAAGCAGATGAAATAGACCCCTTTATTGAAACATTATCACAACTAAAAGCTACCGATGGCGTTTATTCTGTTTTAGGAAATCATGATTACGGTCCCTATTATAAACTATGGAAAAGTAATGCTGATAGAGAACAAAATGTACGAGATCTAGAAAACAAACAAGCACAAATGGGATGGAAGCTTTTAAATAATGAGCATACCTTTCTAACAAGAGGAAATGACTCCATTGCACTTATTGGAGTGGAAAATGATGGAGAACCTCCTTTTGCACAATATGGAGATCTTAAAAAAGCAGCTGAAAACACAGAGAAGTATTTTCAAATCTTACTAAGTCATAATCCTACACATTGGAGACGTGAAGTTCTGCCAGAAACAGCTATCCCGTTAACATTAGCAGGACATACCCATGCAATGCAGTTCCAAATTGGATCATTCTCATTAGCCTCTAAAGTTTATCCTGAATGGAGTGGTATGTATACAGAAAATGACCAAAGCTTATATGTAAATATTGGATTAGGCTCTGTTGGCCCTCCTTTACGCTGGGGAGCTTGGCCAGAAATTACAGTTATAACTCTGAATAAGAAAATACCTTAAAAAGTTCTTCTACTATACTTCTTTTTCATCCAATTATTGAAACCGTACTGCGACCACTATGTCCTCTTTGTATCTTTATTTGAGCTGGAATGCGTTCACTCATTTCTTGAACGTGAGATATTACTCCTATTTTCCGTCCTTGTGACTGAAGTTGTTCTAAGGCCTCCATGGCCATATTAAGTGTCTCAGCATCTAACGAACCAAATCCTTCATCAATAAAAAGAGAATCCACATTTAAGTTTCTGCTGGAAAGGGAAGATAACCCTAAAGCTAACGCCAAAGAGACTAAAAAAGACTCGCCACCCGATAATGAATGAACTGTTCGAACCTCATCCAACATATAACGATCGACAACTTGTAAAGTCAATTGTTCTGAAACTTGTTTAAGCTCGTAACGTTTAGCTAAATAAGACAAATGCTTATTAGCATAACGCAACAACAAATTTAAGGTATACCCTTGTGCTATAACTTTGAATTTTTTCCCATCAGCACTTCCAAACAAAGAATCTAATTTTTTCCATTTTTCAGCAATAACAGCTTGTTTTTTTAATTTTTTCTCAAAATCAGCTTTAGCTTTTCTTGAGTTCTCATCTTGCTTTAATAACGTTTTTAACGTTATTAATTTTTCGTTATCTTGTCTTTGCTGACGTAATTGTAAGTCCAACTCTTGAGGTAAATTATTGGGAACCTCTTTCATGTTAGACTTTTGCTCTTCAAGCCCTTCTATCTGTTTTGTAAGCTGTTCCAACTGTCCTTGCAAAGAAGCAAGATTTTGTTTCATTTTATCATTTCCAGAACGCAAAAGTTCTTTTTTTTCGATTAGCTTTTTAGACTGCTCCTCAATGTTTTTTTCTTCCTCCGTTACTTTTCTTCCACCTAAAAGAGAGTTTCTATTATTTTGTAAATCTTTGACTTTCTCTGTTACTTCTTTAAGTTCTTTTTCTTGATTTAAGAACTCCTTATTTATCTTCTCTAAATTATCTTTCAATACAGATAGATTCGCTTGTTTGGTTTTTAACTCTTCTATTTTATTCCTAAAATCATTCAGTGCTTTCCTACGTTGTTCTATTTTCCCATTATTAGAACTCCATTTTTTATCTAATGTATTATAATCTGATATTCGTTCCTTGGCTAATGTTAGTTTCTTATTTATTTCTTTTAATTTATTTGAAAAATAATCATTACTATACTGTTCTTCTGTGAGCTTTATATCTTTTAGTTTTTGGTTATAATTAGCTAATAAATTAAGACTATTTTTTTCTTGCATTTTGCATTTAGCTAATTCAGCATTCAAATCATTGATGCTTTTCTCAAGCTCTTTTAAGCCTATTTCTTCTTCTTTATACTGTTTTTCTATCTTTTGAAATAACACATCCACCTCTTCACTATTGAAATAAGGATGCTCTTTGCTGCCACAAACAGGACAAGGTGCATCTTTTGTAAGCGACTTTCTCAGTAGCTTAACATCTTTACTTATAGCCATTTTTTGTTGCTCATAAAGGTCCTTAATCTTGACAAAAGATAACTCTCTATTGGCTTTTTTCTCTTTATTTATAAGTAAACTCTTTTCTTTGTTCTCAATTTGTTGCTTATAACCATTAAGCTCTTTTTCTTCATCTGAAATCTGCTTAGATAAACTAATCCAGTTTTCATATTGTTTTTGCAAATCTTCATAATGCACTTGCTGTTTTAATAAAGAACTTTGCTCTGTCATTAACTCGTCAATCTTAATCGCTTCCTTTTTGAGTAAAAGTTTCTTATTTATTTTTTCACCTTCTTCCAGCTCCTCATTCATTTGCTTCAGAAGTGCTATATTAGCTTCGTAAGATGGCTCTTTAACATCAAATGAGCGAGATATATCTGCTAAAAGAGCCTTAATCGCCTGATCGTTACTTCTTTCTTCGGCTTGAATATTCTCTTTCTCTTTACTTAACTTCTTTAAGCGCTCCAACTCTTTATTAACTTCCCCCTGCTTATTAGCAATTTGAACATCTAAAATTTTAGCTTTCTCTATCTCAATCAGTCTTAATTTTTTTCCCTCTTCAAACTGTTTAATAAGCGTATCATGCTGCTCTATTTCTTTATGATTGGTTTTTACTCTACTTTCTTCCTGAATTATGTATTTCTTCTTTTCATTTCTTTCACCTAGAGCTTTTGTGAGTTCTTTTAATAACTCACTCTGTTTATTTAACTCTTTTATTGTATTTTCTCTTTTAGAAATCTCTTTCTCTAAATTGACTTCTTGAGCTTCATAATTAGTTAATTCATCCTTATCTAAAACCTTTATTTGTTCGAATTGGCCTTGCAACGAATTGATTACATTCGATTCCTCTTTTGATCGTTTATATATTTCTTGAGATATCTGAGAATAAATTTCAGTTCCAGTTAGCTTCTCCAATAGCTCAGCTTTATCCTCCTCTTTCGATTTTAGAAATGTAGCAAACTCATTTTGGGCTAATAAAACTGTTCTGGTAAATTGTTCATAACTCAAGCCTATATAAGTAACTAACTGATTTAATATTTCGGTTTTAGTGCCTTGTAGATCTGTGTTTGTAGTTAAATTTTTAGCAGTTATTTCCTGAGGTTGTAATGCTCCATCTGCTTTTCCATAAGCACGCCTTACAGACCACCTTGACCGATAATATGATTTGTTAGAACCAATAAAGTCAACTTCTGCATAACCATCACTTGTTCCCCTTCTCAAGATATTTCTAACATCCGATTGGTTTATCTTACGATCTTTAACATCTTGTAAAAAAACACTCTCTGATGTAGCCCTAAATCTTGGAGTGGCATCGTATAAAGCTAAACACAAGGCATCTAATATAGTCGATTTTCCCGACCCTGTAGGACCAGATATAGCATATAGACCTGCCGATTTTAAAGGTTCTTTTTCAAAATCTATTTCAACTTCTCCCTCTAGCGAGGCTAAATTTTTTAATCGGATAGCTAATATTTTCATTTCTCCTTCTTCGTTTCAATTAATAAATTAACCTCTAAAAACAACTCTTGCAAATCTCGGGGTATATCAACATTATATAATTTCTTATAGTATGATTTAGCCACATCTATTGGAGCTTTCTCCTCTAATCCTTTCAATTCACCAGTAAGTTGTTTATCATCATCGGCCTTATCATTTTTAAAGTGAGAACGTATACTTGCCAAACGGACAGCTTTATGACTCACTATCTCTTCTATTTTATTCTTTAACAAAGGTTCAGGTTCAGTTAACAACACATTTATTTCTAGGAATGGATAATGATCAAAACAACTATCTTTATGAATAGAAGGAAGGGCTTGTAGTTCATTCAATAACTCAGCGGGTGATAATGCACCAACACGCAATGGGGGTATTCTAATTAATTGAACTAGCGGTTCATATGTATGCTTATCTATGGACTGTAACTTCCCATTATTAATAACCACCTCAACAACACCATGTGTATAGTCAATTTCGGAAAAAGACATTGGTAATGGTGTTCCAGCATATCTTATATTCTCGCGCTTATTTACACGTTGTGCTTTATGAATATGACCCAATGCTGTGTAAGCCAAATCATCAGTAAAAACATCAGGAGATATACGTTCTAAACCACCAATAACTATCCGTTCACTATGATCCTTCTCAGCATGAACTGCATTTATGGTATGCAAATGCCCCATAGCAATTAAAGCTTGATTTTCGGTTTTTAATTGTTTTGCTTTCTCCAAAATCTCAACATAAAAAGCTTGAACTCCTTCTGAATATGAGTTACTCTTACCATTAGAACGTGTAGGGTAATCTCCTTGTCTTAAAAAAGGGACTGCAAGACATAACGCTTCTACTTCACCTTTCTTATTTCTAAGATTGACAATTAAAGATTCGTAATCAATATCATCATTATGCATCTTCGAAATAAGTCCTTTAATAACAACCCTTTCTTCATCTAATAACGGCTGAGGAGCCTCTAAACGAGAAGCTGAATCATGATTTCCAGCAATTATAACTATTTGTAGATTTACATTATTCGATAAAACATTACTTATAAATTGATAAAATATCCGCTGAGAAGCAGAAGAAGGATTAGAAACATCGAAAACATCTCCACTAATAAGTACAACATCTATTTCTCTCTTTTCTATTTCATTACTTAACCATTTTAGAAAATGCAAATGTTCTTTTGTACGATCATAACCAAAAAATGTTTGACCTAAATGCCAATCTGCAGTATGAAGTATTCTTAACATAGGAGTTCTTTATTAACTTTTAACAAATATATAAAATAATCACGCATTATTATTTTATATTGCTATTTTTGTCTGGTTAATCAGATGACTTAAACAAAAATGAAAGTAATCTATGCTATTTATTTAGTTTGTTTTGCTCTACCTTTAATATTGGTTCTTACCATACTAACTGCACTTGTTACTATAATAGGTTCTCTAATAGGCGGAGCTCATTTTTGGGGGTATTATCCTGGGAAAATTTGGTCTCAACTAATCTGTTTTTTACTCTTACTACCCGTCCAAATCAGAGGGAAAAATAATTTAGAACACAAGCAATCTTATATTATAGTAGCTAATCATCAGGGGCTATTCGATGTTTTTCTCATTTACGGATTCTTAGGAAGAAACTTCAAATGGATGATGAAAAAGAGTATAAGAAAAATCCCTTTTGTTGGTAAAGCTTGCGAAAGTGCAGGACATATTTTTGTTGATCGCTCAGGTCCTAAAAAAATAGCAGAAACTATAGAGAGAGCAAAAGAATCGCTTACCAATGGAGTTTCATTGGTTGTTTTTCCTGAAGGAGCTAGAACGTTTACAGGTCATATGGGATATTTCAAAAAAGGGGCATTCCAACTGGCTAGTGATTTGCAACTTCCTATTGTACCTATTACAATAACAGGAGCTTTTGAAGTGTTACCTCGTACAGGAAAATGGGTGCATTGGCATCCCTTATCTTTAACTATACATCCTCCTATTCCAGCTAAAGAACAAACACCTAAAATGATTCGTGAATCTATAAAAGAAGCGTATGCTGCCGTTGAAAGTGCTTTGCCCAATAAATACAAAGGAATGGTAGTAAATGAGGATCAAGAAATCCCTTAACTAATAGAATTAGACCGATCCATTAGATAAGGGATTTATTATATATATAGCAATTAAAACTTACAAAGGTGGATTATAGGGCATATAAACAGCATTATCACCTGCTTTACCACTAGACATAATACAAATAATCATATTTCTATTAACATCTTGACTCGTAGGAATATCTAATAAACCATCTAATATATTGTTAGGATGCCACCCCCAAGGATTTCGCATTGAGAAAAGTTGGTTTCCATATCGAGACAAACTCACAGAATAACCGTGAGCATTTACTGTTTTAGTTTGCGTTTTATAACTCATAAAATCTTGATCTCCTTTTGTAAAAAATGCAGTTACAATTTCTCCCCTTGCTAAAGACGCTCTCACAGCTCTCTGCATATCATCTGGAGTTATTTCCCAACTATCATAAGCGTAACTATCTCCATTCCCTACCAATGGAGCAATCATTGCATCACTACCAATTCCTCCAATATATGGATTCATATCATAACAATCATTATATTTCATGATAGCCTTTTCTAATACCGTTGACCAACAAAGCTGATTATTCTTACTGGTTACTTGCACCACCTCCCCTTTTGTATTTGATAAAAAAGTAGAACTCAACTTCACCTTTATTCTTTCCCCTTGTGGATCAAACATTGTAACAACATACACATCATCACTCTCTTTTGTTATAATGCTCTTAATATATTCTGGGTGCATATAGGCTAAAGAACCTAAAGCCGCAATACCAGAACAATCACCAATCGCATGCTGATTAATATCTGCCATATTAGCATCACCAAAAGGGTATAAATTACTTATAGTTTTCTTTTGCCATGTTGCATCTAAACCATCAATGAGTTTAGGTTCATTTGTTGGGTTAGCTAACCATTCTAAGTCTTCAGTAGTCGTCTTTCTACAATTCTCAAAAATCGTACCCATTGGTGTTTTTTCAGAGTGCTTATTTCTTCTACTATACTTTTTAATTAAATCACTATCATCATAACTAGCAACTAATCCCCATTGTGACAACTTTATCGATGACTTTTCTTGAGCTGTTAATTCAATTTTATAAAAAATGAAAGCCTCATTATTAGTGAATGAAAAGAAGAGTTGCTCATTTCGCTTAGAAAATTTTACTCTCTCCTGTTGATCTAAAGGAAACCAAAACTTATTATCGTTAGAGCCATAAAGTGCAACACTTCGAGG
>Ga0172378_10007701_pt1 | contig 10003 bp, 4 predicted proteins | sample GrowelOW332metaG_FD_119755 | JGI IMG/M metagenome (GOLD analysis project Ga0172378, IMG submission 119755) | Groundwater microbial communities from an aquifer near a municipal landfill in Southern Ontario, Canada - Pumphouse #3_1 metaG | ecosystem: Environmental > Aquatic > Deep subsurface >... | reverse complement strand
CTTTCATGTGGCGATGTCTCTGACCCAACACGGTTCGCATTACCTCCTCAGGCTGCACAAGGATGTGTCTTTTTTGAATAAAGCGCTGTTACGCCATTATCTGAGCAGTATTGCCGACGACAGCGAATTGATCATCGATGGCGACAAGGCGCTGTTCATCGATCACGATATTCTGGAAACCATCGCCGACTTCTTGCAGGCCGCGCCGGATCGTAATATCGACGTTGAATTGCGCGGCTTTGCGTTGGAATCTCAGACGCTTGAATACGAGGGAGCGTTCGTACCCAGGCTGGTCGCTGCGGCCGGCCATGCCTGACCTTGCATAAGTCCGTAACGCAATAATCAATTCAGCTCATTTTCATGCCAGCCGAACCGACCAAGTCGGTCCGGCTGTCGGTAAGGTCTTGCACTTGAATCATCATGAATCGTCTAGGTTTACCTGGGATCGCCTGGATTTTGGCGCATGTTTTATCGGCGGTATCAGCTTGTACGTGGGCCGATGCTGCGCTGCCTGAGGCCGATCAAGGTTTGTTCGATCTGATCCCGGCACAGAACTTTGAACAAGGGTCTGCGCCTGAAAAAGGGAATCTGAAATGGGGCGGTTGGCTGAATGCCGGCATTAGTTATAGCGCCAATCAGCCGGCCGATCGATTCAATGGCCCGGTGAGTTTTTCCGATCGGGCCGGCGAACTGCAACTGAACCAGTGGTATCAATTTCTGGAACGTAGTGTTTCCACCGATGCAGACCAGTGGCGTTGGGGCGGCCGCTTGGATTTCATGTTCGGCAGCGATGCATTTTATACCCGCTCGATGGGCGACCCGGCCAATCATTGGGACTCGCACCTTTTACATCAGCGCATCTACGGTATCGCCTTTCCGCAAGCCTATCTGGAACTGTCCGCGCCGCTAGGTCGTGGGCTGCGGCTTAAATTGGGCGAATTTTACACGCTGATCGGCAACGAAGCGGTCAGCGCGCCCGACAATTTCTTTTACTCGCATTCCTATAGCATGCAGTTCGGCGAGCCGTTCTCGCATACCGGCATGCTGGCCAGTTATTCTGTCAACGACAATCTCGAACTAAAAGCCGGTGCTGTGACGGGTAGCCCCTATGCCGGCTGGGACGGCAGCTTTCAGCATCGTTTGGAAAATTGGGGATTTATTGGCGGCGTTAACTGGACGCAGCCTAAAACAGGTAGCTCGCTGGCGGTGAGCGGTGCGCACGGTAGTTTGCGCGGAGCCGTGGCGCAGGATGTCAATTTGTGCAGCGTGGTTTTGAAGCAAGACATTGGCGAGCGCTGGCATGTCACCTTACAACACGATTACGGCTGGGTTAGTAAGGCCCGCGGTGTCCATGGCGCGGAGTGGTATGGCGTGGTCGGTTATTTAAATTACGATCTGTTGGACAACATGGGTTTGGGCTTGCGCCTGGAAGGGTTTCGCGACGATGACGGTGCTCGGGTTGGCGTACCCGCGCGCAAGCCGACCATGACAGGACAGGCGGCTAATTATTATGCCGCTACCCTTGGTGCAAACTGGAAACCCTGGCCCTGGCTGACCTTGCGGCCTAGCGTGCGTTACGATGTCAGTGACGGTTGGCGGGCTTTCGATGTTGGAACCAGTCATCGTCAATTATTAGTGTCGACGGATCTGCTGCTGATGTTCTGACGATGGGCTGTTACGGGCAGGATATGACGGTGAATGGTGTTCGGAGGCGTCAAAAAGACGCGATTACACTATTGCGCCCGGTATTCTTGGCTTGATAAAGCGCGGTATCGGCCTCCTGCAAAATGCTTTCCACGGATGCCTGAGGCGTGGCCATGGTGGCGACGCCGATCGATACGGTGAACTGGATGGGCTGATCCTGGTTGTCCCATACCACGCGAGTATTCTCGATTTCCTGGCGCAAGCGCTGCGCGACTTCCAGCGCCCGTTCGCCGGCCGTTTCCGGTAGCAAAATGGCGAATTCTTCGCCGCCCATACGACCGATTACATCGATTTCGCGCAGGATGTTTTTGCAGATGGTCGCGAACTTTTGCAGCACCAAATCGCCGGCCTTGTGGCCATAGGTATCGTTGATATTTTTAAAGAAATCGATATCCATCATCAGCATGGATAGCCAATTATCGTAACGTTGCGCGCGGGCGATCTCCAGTTCGGCCAGTTCCAGAAAATGCCGGCGGTTGGCCAGTCCGGTCAGGAAATCGCTTTTGGCCTGATGTTCCAATTCTTGCAGTAAGTTGATGCGCTCGGTAATGTCACGGGTGACGCCGACCAGCGCCTTGACCTTGCCGTGTTCGTCGAATAGTGGCGCGGCATGCGTATCCAGCCAGTAACGGCTGCCGCGTTTGCCCTCGATGATGAACTCCAGCGATCCGGATTTACCCAGAAACACCTGGCGGTGCAACTTTAAAAATAGCGGCCGGAATTCGGGCAGGAGGAAATTGATCAGGCCGTATTCGCGGGCTTCCTCGACGCTGTCGACTTCCAGCAGTTTCAAACCGGCTGGATTCATCTCCAGCAGTTGCCCATCCTTGGCGACCACTTTCACGCATTCCGGTTCGCTGCGCAGGATGGTATCCAAGTACTCGGTTTTCTCTTTTAAAGCCTGCTCAAACGCTTTGCGTTCGGAGATGTCGCGCACCAGCGCGCAGTTATATTCCAGGCCGCCGTATTCGAAATAGTTGGCGACGATTTCGGTGGGAAAAATAATCCCGTCGCGACGCTTATGGCAGGATTCGAAGCGTAGCGTCTTGTTTTGTTTAAGTGCCTGCCAATGTTCCGGCCATTGCGAGAACGGAAAAAACGCGTCGATATCGGCCACCGTGAGTTGGAGCATTTCTTCACGAGAGTAGCCAAGTTTGCGACAGGCTGGTTGGTTGGCATCCAGAATCCGTCCATTTTTGCCGATCCAAAATATGTCTTCCCCAGCATGGTCGAGACTGAATTGCCGGAAGCGGATGGTTTCTTCGATTTGCTTGCGTTCGGTGATGTCGGTCATCATGCCGATGTAACCAAGGAATTGGTTGTGTTCGCCATAGCGCGGCTTGCCGACATCGATAAACCAATGGTATTCGCCGTCGCGGCCGCGCAAACGGTATTCCATTTGGAAGGGTTGGCGAGTATCGAAATGGGAGGTGTAAATTTCGAGGCTATGCTGTAAGTCATCCGGATGCACGCCTTCGGTCCAACCGCTGCCATGCTCTTGCTCCAGGCTACGGCCCGTGTAATCAAGCCAGGTCTTGTTGAACCAGCTACAACCTTTATCGGTTTCGGCGACCCAGATTAATACCGGGGCGGAATCGGCGAGACTTCGAAAACGTGCTTCGCTTTCTTGCAGGGAGGCTTCGAAATTTTTATGTTCGCTGACGTCCTGCAAGGCGCCGAACAGCCGGTGTTGGCCCCGGCTGTTGCTATCTTCCTCGACCTCGGCGTAACTGCACAGATGGCGCAACGAACCGTCACCATGGCGGATACGCAGTACGACTTCGCTGGATTGGCCGGGCTTCAGGGCAGTGATGTGGCTGGCGAAAAGCGGTAGATCGTCTTCAACCACAAAGCCGCACCAGCAACCGAGATTCATCAATTCTTCGATTGGATGGCCGAACAGATGTTCCGCATTACCGCCGATCCACTCGATTCTGAACAGGCCGTCCTCGGCCCGATGGCAGGAATAAATCAGGTCGCTGGTCAGTCCTAGGATACGGCGGAAGCGGTTTTCGCTTTCGCGCAATGCAATTTCGGTGTGTTTACGATCGGTAATGTCGCGAATGATCGCGACAAAATAATGTTTGCTTTCGCTTTCCCAGGTGTTAAGCGATATTTCGACCGGAATCTCGACGCCGTCGCGACGCAGGCCGGTCAATTCAAGGGGATGGCCAAAATGCGTACCGCTGCCGCCTTGGAGAATGCGTTGCATCGCCGAGCTATGAGCCTCACGGAACCGTTCGGGAATGATGGTGGTGATGGATTGATTGATAATCTCGGACTGCCTGTAGCCAAAGATGCGCTCCGCGCCTTCGTTCCAAAATAGAATTTTATCGTCGGCCGTGGCAAGAATGATGGCATCGGTTGCCGTGGTCGCCAGATAACGGAAGCTCTGTTCCGAAGAGGCCAGACGTGTCTGTTCCAGTTCCAGCGTACTAGCCATGTCATCAAATGCCTGACCGATAACGCCAAATTCGCCGGGCAGGGTGCCGACGCGGCCTGAAAGCACTCCGCCGGCCAGATGATTGATGCCGGATTTTAACGAGGCTAATGGTCGTAGGACGTCGCGACGAATGACAAAGCCCACCGCTGACCAAAGCAGCAGCAAGGTGCAGCCGGTCCACGCTAAGGTGAATAAAAAACCGTGTCGGAGTTGTGCCTGTATGGTTCGGGCCGGAATCTTGATGCTGAGGATGCCGCGCAGTTCGCCTACTTGATAGTCGTAGGCCGTATCGTACAAGTCACGGATGGTGTCTGGCGCCTGATTGCGATCGCCGTGGCATTGCAGACAATACTGCTCGATCCAGATTGGCCGGGCGTAGTGATAGTAAGGTTCGCCGTTTGCAGAGGTAAACGCCACGAAGCGAAGCTCGGCTTTCGGGTGTTGGCGAAAATACTCGATTGCCGACATTTCCGTCTCGTCGGCTTTTTGGGTCAAATTGCGTGGCTGATCGCTGACATTGTTGAAGGAGAAACCGGTCTTGTCCCAGTTTGTCAGATCCCTGGAAATCTGACTGAGTGCGTGAGCCGGTAAAAAACCGATGGTTTTTTCGTTGAGCGGTAAGCCACTGTCGATGAATTGATGATGATAGACGCGCCGGGTCGCCATCAACACACTACGCACCTGGTCGGCGGACGCCAGCAAATTGGCTTCGGCCGCGGCTTTTTCGGCTTGATAGCTAAGCGTGGCGAACAGGATAAATCCGATACCCAGCGTCAAGCCAATCAGAAGGTGGATGCGGTGTTTCAGACTCATCGAGTTTATGGTTACATCCTTGGCGACGCGGGAGCCGTTGCTGCTGCCAGGGTTCAGCGTGATGGCGCCATCCAAAGCAGACAATAATCGTTAGCTAATCACAATGTAGCGACTTAATCATAGACCAATGTGGATGTCGCTAACAGACCCGCTATGCTGTTCGAGGCGATTCATTCGGTATATGTACAAACTAGACGCTAGCCTAACTGGCACTAAACTGTTTAATATTGCCACGGATAGCGTAGTTTGAAGTGTCGCGTAAACCGGGTGAATTTGTATCAGTTATGTTGTCGCCTCACATCTGCCCGATATTCTCGCAGAAAAATGCTTTCCGCTGATTCAAACAATTTCTCGGGCATGATTGACCAATAAGGTTTTAAGAGCATGAAAAATAATAATAACGTTCAATTAACCGTCACCATTTCTGATCCTGATTTAGATGTCGAGGAATTACAGCAAACTGTAGAACGTTTACTTCCACAAATACGGGAAGTTGACGGTGTGGAAGCGGCGGATCTCGTTATCTCCGAAGATGCGCCGGAGGGTTCGAAAGCAGTCGGTGGATTTCTGCTAGGAATGCTGACTGCGGAGGTTAGTCCCGCCAATATAAAAAAACTGATAAATTTCCTGGGAGATCGCCTGGGGGGCAAACAAATCGAATTGATGGTTAAGGCAAAGGACGGTCGAGAGCTGAGTTTGAAAGCCGGCAGTCAGGCAGAGTTTGACTACGCTTTTCAAAAAGCCCAAGAATTTTTAAATTCATAGCAGAGGTCATTGGCATGGCTAAAATAGCTTTACTGATCGGAGTTAGCGATTACGAGCCTGGTCTGAATGCCTTGCCTGGCGCCGTTAAGGATGTTGATGCCATGCAGCAGGTGTTAAAACGTAACGATATCGGTGAGTTTGTCGAGTCGGATATCACCGTTTTAAAAAGCCCTGACCGCCAAAAAATGGAAGAAGAGATCGAGAAGCTTTTTGCCGGCCGACAAAAAGACGATCTGATATTGCTTTATTTTTCCGGTCACGGCGTCAAAGACGATACCGGCAGGCTCTACCTGGCGACACGTTACACGCGCAAGACGCCGCGCGGCGAATTGATTCGTTCTTCGGCGGTGGCGGCTGGTTTTATCCACGAAAACATGGATCGCAGCCGCAGCAAGCGCCAGGTCGTGATTCTGGACAGCTGCTTCAGCGGCGCTTTCGCAGAGGGTTTATCCGCCAAGGATGACGGTAGCGTAAACATTGCCGCACAACTGGGAGGTGAAGGGCGCGCGGTTCTCACTTCATCCACGTCAACGCAATATTCTTTCGAGCAACAAGACGCTGATTTATCTGTCTACACCCGCTTTCTGATCGACGGCATGGCGACTGGCGCGGCCGACTCGAATGGTGACGGCTTCGTATCGATAGGTGAACTGCACGAATATGCCAGTCAAAAAGTCAGGGAAATTCAGCCGGCGATGAAACCGGAGATTTATCCGGGCAAGGAAGGTTACACGATCCGGCTCACGAAAACACCGCCCGTCGATCCCCGGGAGCAATACGCCCAGGAAGTCAGACGCTATGTGACTCGTGGAGATGTCAGCTTTGTCGGACGCAAGATTTTAGATGCCTTGAAAACCCGCACCCGACTATCGGACACCGAAGCCAAAGCTATCGAAGATGACATTTTAGCCGAAGCCCGCCAGGACTTCCGAGAACGCTTACTACGCTACGAATGTGACTTCACCGAAGCGCTACAACAGGATACGCCGCTCAGCGGCGTGGAGTTGAAAACGCTGACCGAAAATCTTCAGCAGATATTGGTGTTGAGAAACGAAGATACGCAAGCTATCGAGGACAACGTCCGAGCAAAAATCGCCACTTACCAGCAACACTTATCTGAATACCGGCAGGCGTTGAGTCGGGCGATGAACGGCGAAAATCCTTTGAGCGAAAAATCCCGGCGTCAATTGCAAAAGATGCGCCGGGAATGGGAGTTGGCGGATAAAGACGTGTCCCGAATTGAAAAGCAAGTTACCGTCGAGATTGCCGAGTATCAAAAAAGATTGCGGCAATACGAACAGACGCTGGCGGACACTTTACAGCAGTACAATCCTCTTAACGACTCGCAACGTCAGGCATTGCTTCAGGAACAACATCAACTGGGTTTGAACCCTGCCGATGTCGAAGGCATAGAAAACCGCATCATTGGCGAATTTGCAGCTTATGGGCAAAAGTTGCAGGATTATGAACAGACAATGCGGGAGACGGTCAGGCGTGAATCGCCGTTGAGCGATGAGAGTTGGGAGGAATTGAATCGCTATCAACGAGTCTTGGAACTGAAGGACGAGGATGCGGCCAGCATTAAGGTGCGGATTATTTCAGAGCACATCGCCACGCCGGATGATGATATTGAAACGCTTTCCGAGGAAAATCAGGGATTGGAACCGGATGCCGTTACCGAACCTGATACTTCAGAAATGCATGCATCGGGTTCGTCGACTGAGGTTGTTCCCGAGGAAGGCGATTTGGGAACTACTCAAGAGATGGATTCTCCTGAGAATCTGCGACTATATCAGCAGGAACTGCTAGCAATCGTTCAGGCCGGCGAAACGCTGGACGCCAATCACGTTCGCTATCGCCTGACTAAGTTGCAACAAACTTTGGCACTCTCCGATTCGGCAATCGCCGGCATTCAGGCGAAAGTTAAACCGCAGACGGCAGACTGCGAAGTACAGCCTCCATCAGATATCGTGGACGGGCATAAACGACCCAAAAGCGTTTCTTCGAAGCATAGACGGCGATGGATGTTGTTTGGGAATGGGCTGATGGGGTTGATATTAACTTTCGTCGCACAATGTAGTTTTACGCTGTTTACGATTGGTGCTGCACTATTACTGACTGTCAGTGGTTATGAAATTTTTTTTGGTGAACCGGAGGCTCTGCCGGTCTGGAGACGTTGGACAATGCGGCTGGGATTATTTTTGAGCATTCCGTGGCTGATTACCATGATCAATCTTTATTACACTAATCGCATTGGCTGGAACGGCGAGTTAGCTTGTTTTGATTCTTCGATATACAGCTTAGTAGGTTTCATTCCATATCTCATATTTGTCTTCATCGGCCGCTGGTAGGTGATACCCGATACCTTGGTTGGTCTATGCCTGTTCGGTCTAGTGTGCCCGCACCATTTAAGCATTTAAGCATGGAATCAACGCAGTCCCCGCCGATTCAGGCCGTCAGTGCAGCCGATAATTTACCGTAACAAATTGTTATTTTTGGAAAACCAGACCCTCCTCTCAATAGTCCGTCTTTTTTTTACGTTTAATTCTGCGCCGGGGATTTTGGTCTGAACAAGTCGCATTATCCGTTTTTTAAGGCATAGCCTTTTCACCGGGAAAATTATTATGAACAGACAGACACTGATAGCATCGGCCATATTTACCGCTTTGGTGGGTTGTGGCGCCGGGGCACCCAATCAGACAACTTTGCTCGACGGCGATTTAAGTAAGAACCTGCCGGCCCCCGCCGCCGGCATTCCGTCCGAGCCGCTTTATTTTTCGACGCGGGAAGACGCCGAGAAGGCCTTGATAGGTTACAACTATGGACTGGAAACCCTCCCGGATGGCCGGGTACTAGCCTTTGTCTCGGGTCTGAATGGTTCTGGACTACAAAATCCCATAGAGGTAGTTCGCGCCAATTCGCAAAAGTCTTTATCCAAAGTCGATGATCTGGCGCAAGCCGATGCAACGGAAACGCCATTTCCACAAATTACGCTAAAAGAGAAAGTCCATGGTCAAGCGGCGGTTGATGCGCTGGGAGACAGGCTGCCGCTAGTGGCAAAAGCTTATGGCATGTCCGCCGAGCGTTTGGAAAACATTCTGAGAACGGATCAAACGGCCTGGATCGATGAAGGCGGACGACTGCTTTATGTCGAGTCGGATACGAAACCGATTCCTAAACCAGAGCCCAAAGGCACCAGCAATGACATCAACTCGGTCAATGCCACGACGGTAACTGACACCGCAACTTTTGCTTCTGTGGCGTCTTCAACTGCGGATCCTTTCACGCTGCATAGTAAACCCGGCGCTAGCCGAGTGATTTATCTGGATTTTAATGGCCATGTTGCGACTAATACCGCCTGGTATGGCGGGACTCTAAACGCCCAAGCCTATGACATCGATGGCAATGCCAGCGCTTTTAGCAGTGCGGAATTGAATAATATAAGAGAAATCTGGCAGCGTGTCGCGGAAGACTACGCCCCGTTTGACGTGGACGTTACCACTCAAGAACCGGCTGCCGATGCACTGCAACGAGCTAACAGTACCGACACGCAATACGGTACGCGCGCGGTGATCACTCATTCCATGCCTGAGTTGTGCAGCCAAGCGTGCGGCGGTGTGGCTTATGTCAACGTGTTCTCTTATTACTCATCCACCACGCCGGATCGTTATCAACCTGCGTGGGCGTTCTTCGATAAATTAGGTAACGGCTATCCCAAATATGTCGCCGAAGCGGTATCGCATGAAGTAGGTCATAACCTGAATCTCAACCATGACGGCACCTCCACCGTTGGCTATTATTCCGGCCAAGGCAGCGGTGCAACCGGCTGGGCGCCTATCATGGGTGTCGGCTATTACCAACCCGTCACGCAGTGGAGTAAAGGCGAATATCCAGACGCCAACAATTTTCAAGATGACGTCGCGGTGATTAGTGCGGCCGGCACGCCGTTGCGCGCCGATGATTACCCCAGCACAACGACAAGTGCCGCTCCGTTATCCGGTGATCCCGGCGCCGTGCTGCAAACGGGCATCATCGAACGTAATGCCGATCTCGACGTGTTCACCTTTTTTACGGACGGCGGCAATGTGCAATTCAATATCGCTTCGGGATCGATAGCGCCTGATTTGGATCTCTCCGTAAAATTAATCGACAGCGCCGGTAACGCAATAGCCTCGGCCAATCCGGCCGATAGTTTGTCGGCATCATTGACCGCAAGCTTGAGCGCCGGCCAATATTTCCTGCAAAGCGAGGGTGTTGGCAACGGCGATTTAACGACCG
>Ga0172378_10007698_pt1 | contig 10003 bp, 10 predicted proteins | sample GrowelOW332metaG_FD_119755 | JGI IMG/M metagenome (GOLD analysis project Ga0172378, IMG submission 119755) | Groundwater microbial communities from an aquifer near a municipal landfill in Southern Ontario, Canada - Pumphouse #3_1 metaG | ecosystem: Environmental > Aquatic > Deep subsurface >... | reverse complement strand
CTTATCCCGAGGACGGAGACGATCTCTTTTCTATACGGAGATATCCAAGGGAATTACGATTTTTCCAACAAGAAAGTCCTGGATCTATGCACAGGGAGCGGCATTATCGCCTTGTCGGTAAAAAAGCTTTTCCCTGCCAGTATTGTCACTGCAAGCGATATTTCTGATAAAGCATTAGCTCTTGCAAAGAAATCCGCAGAAGAGAACTCTCTTTCTATAGTTTTTAAGAAAAGCAACTTCTTAGAAGATATCCAGGATAGGTTTGATGTAATCCTCTCCAATCCTCCTTATATCGAAGAAGGAAGCAAGGATGTTATAGCCCCTTATGAGCCTCCTCTTGCTCTCTATAGCGGCAAGGACGGAATGGATAGCTACAGAGCTATCTTCTCCCTTCTGGACTCTAGGATTCTTAAAAAAGGCATTGCTTTCTTCGAACTGGAAGCAAGCAATGCCGACAAGGTAAAAGACCTGTTCCTCTCCTTCTATCCGGAAGGATATGACTGTTCCTTTATCCTCGATATGGAGAACAAGAAAAGGTATCTTGTAGCCAAGAAGAGATAGCTTATTTGCTGTCCGGCTTTGCTCCCATCCAGGTTCTCCCTTCCGTGATGAGCGTCGTCATCAAGGCGACGACATCAAAGAAGAGAAGCAGGATCAGGGCAACCGGTGTGATTTTCAGTTCCGAAGTGCAGAGCAAAGAGGTGAAGGTGAAGAAGATCATATTGAAGTAATACAGGTATTTGTAGTCCCCCGGATAGAAGATGCTGAGGATTCCGCTGATGGTAATGAAGATCATTCCCATTAGCAGCGGGAAGTACATGGCCGTCGAGGAGACCGGATTGTATTTGGCTCCCGGATTCAGAAGATAGATGGCGGCGGTAACGAGATAGAAGACGAAGGAAAGGATACGGCAGATCCGGGAAAGCTTGATCCCGGATATGATCTTCATCCTCTTGTCTCCGCTTTCCTCGCTGATCTTCTCTACCCTCTTTTCGACGTCCTCGTTGATCTCCATGCCGTTCGTGACATTGAAGACCGTGTTTCCGTTTCCCTGCTCATCGAAGGCCGTCCTTCCCTTCTGGAACCTCTGGTAGTAGAGAAGAAAGAAAACCAGGTTCAGGGCAAAGCCGAAAAGGCAGAGGGAGAACTCCGTCCAGTAGATAGCCCCTAGATCCAAGGTACTGTCCAACGAGGAGATAGGTGTAACCAGGAAGTCTTCCCTGTAGAAGAGAAGGGCAAGAAGAGTTTCCAGGAAATAGAAGACGGCTGTCTTTATCGGTTTGTAGAGGGTAAAGAGCCCTGTCCCGATGACGATACCCAGGATCATCAGGCTAGGCATGACATTCTTCATCGTCGAATAGTCGTGGGTGTTATAGAGGATCAAAGACGGAACCACGACAAAGAAGACCTGGGAGAGGAAGACCATAATCCGGTTGTAGATATCGACTCTGGAAAGAAAGGATGCCAGAGTCTTGAAACGGGCTCGGATTTGTTTCATGCTTCAATTATACCAATACCGGAGAAGAGAATCCCCATAAGCCGAAAAAAGAGAAACCCCGGAAAGAGAAAGCAAGGCTCCCTGTGGTAGAATGATAAGGAGGAATAAAGAAGTGGCTTATCAAGCTTATTACAACAAATACCGCCCTCAGACCTTCGATGAAGTCGTAGGCCAGAAGGCTATCGTCTCCACCCTTAAGAATGCCCTCCGCGAAGGAAAGATTGCCCACGCGTACCTTTTCTGTGGTCCGAGAGGAACAGGAAAGACGACCATGGCAAGACTCCTTGCCAAAGCCCTCAACTGCAAAGAAGGAATCGGAAGGCAGTGCAACAAATGCGACGACTGCACGAAGATCAGCAAGGGCGAGCATCCGGATGTCATCGAGATCGATGCCGCTTCAAATTCCACCGTCGACTCCGTCAGGGCACTGATCGACAACGTCTCCTACCAGCCGATCATGGGCCGCTACAAGGTCTATATCATCGACGAAGTCCACAACATGTCCAACTCCGCATTCAACGCCCTTCTGAAGACTTTGGAGGAGCCGCCGTCGTTTGTCGTCTTCATTTTGGCAACAACCGAACCCCAGAAGATTATTCCGACCATTCTCTCCCGTGTCCAGCGCTTTGATTTCTCCAAGGTCACGGACACGGATCTGATCGAGAACATGGAGCATATCCTGAAGAGCGAGAATATCTCCTACGAAGAGGAAGCCCTGAAGCTGGTCGCATCCCTTAGCGACGGCGGAGTAAGAGACTCTCTTTCTCTGCTCGATCAGCTCGTCTCCTATTCCGGAGACAAGGTTACCGCGGAAGATGCCAACAATCTTTTCGGACTCTTATCTACCGGCGAGGAACTGAAGCTAGTCGAAGCAATCGAGAAGAAGGATTCCGATACTCTGATCAAATCCGTTCGGGAACGTTACCAGAAGGGAGCCGATATCCCCCGTCTCCATAACGACCTGATCGCTATCTACAAGGACCTTCTGATCTACACCGCTACCAAAGACAAGACCCTTCTAGAAAAGCTTAGCGAAGAAGAAGCAAAAAGCTTCTCCATCCCCGCTTCCAACTTGGAAGTTTCTTTGCGCTGTTTAATCGATGCTGCAAGGGATTACCGGACTTCGGACAATGTCCTTTCCCACTTCGAGCTTTCCCTTATGAAGCTCCTATATGCCCCTGTAGATACCCATATCGTCGTCTCTTCCAGCAAACCGGCTGCTAGTTCTTCCCCGGTTTCTGTTGCTCCTTCCGAAAAGGTCCTAGCAACCAAACCTATTGCCGTAGCCTCCAAGAAGAGCGGAGAAGTCTTCAAGCCCAAGGATGATCCCAAGGCATCCGGGAAGATCGGATATACGATCAACGATCTGGCCAACCTCATGAACCTTGCCGTCACCAAGGAGAATGTGGTCTTCCGGAAGAACATCGATACCGCCTGGGAACAGATCAAGCTCTTCTTCCAGGGCGATGACGACTTCTTTGCTGTTCCTCTCTACGGAAGCAAGGCAAGGTTATATGCCAACAATATCCTTGTCTGCACGAATCCGGTTCCGATCGAGCTCGACAAGCTGAACGACAAGAAAGCAGAAGCCTCTCTGATGAAGATCGCCTTAGGCGCCTTCAAAGAAAACATCCATGTCCTTGTCGTCTCCGTACCGGACTTCAAGGAAGCCTATGACTGCTTCCGGAACAAGAAGTTTGTGGAAGGGCCTGTCAACATCGACTTCGGCGAATCCAAGGCAAAAGAAAACTCTACGGATTTCTTCAACGATCTGATGAAGAAATAGAAAGGACCAGAAGCATGGACAACAACAGCGACGATCCCAATCTCGACAAGGCCAAGACAGCAGCCGATATGGCAGTCCTTCAGAGCCAGATCGGGGAATACAAGAAGAAACTTGCCGACCTGCAGTCCAAGGTCTACACGGGAAGATACAAGGGAGTGACGATCCAGATGCGGGGAGACTATACCGTTGTGGATGTGTCTCTTGACCAGGCTGTATATGAGACAGCCTCCAAATCCATGATGGAGCAGAGCATCCTCATCTGCCTTTCCAATCTCCATCTGGCGGCCGTCAACGAATCCAAGACCCTTACGGACGAACTCCAAAAGATGCTTCAGAACTACCAGATCCCCGGGCTTTCCTAAATGGAAGAACTCAAGACCATCTCGGCTTTGATCCTCTGCTACAAGAAGCTCCCCGGAATCGGAGAGAAGACAGCAGAGAGGCTTGCCTACGGCACGCTATCCCTTACTCCGGAAGACAGGGAGGAATTCATCCAGGCCTTAAGCGACAGCTCCCTGAAGGTCCGGCCCTGCCCGGACTGCGGGCTTTTCTGTGAAGACGGGAACTGCCCGATCTGCAAAGACCCTGCAAGGAACCATAAGGAGATGATGATCGTCAGCAACCCGAAAGACATCTACACGATCGAGAAGACGAAAGGGTATGACGGCATCTACTTCACGCTTTCGGGAACTCTCTCCCCGCTTAGGAACAGAACCCCGGAAAGGATCGGTATTCCGAAACTCAGGGAGAAGGTCGAGAAAGAAGGGATCGAAGAACTGATCCTCGCTCTTCCGACAGACCTCGACGGGGAAACGACATCCCTGTACCTAGCCAACCTGTTCAAAGGAACGAAGACGAAGGTTACAAGGCTTGCATACGGAATCCCGATCGGAACAAACCTGGAATACCTCGACAATATGACCATCTCCCAGTCCATCCGCGGAAGAGTCGATATGGAGAGCAGTGAAAAGAAGGAGAAATAATCATGAATCCAGAATATCCCGGACTGTTCGTCTCTGTCGAAGGCTGCGACGGATGCGGAAAGACGACCGTCATCGCCTTATTGAAGAAAGCCCTCGAAGAGAAGGGAGTCACTCCTCTTGTCACCCGGGAGCCGGGAGGAGGAAGGATTGCGGAAAGCATCCGTGCCATCATCCTCGACAAGGAGAATACGAACGAAGACAAGAGGACGGAAGCCCTCCTTTATGCTGCCAGCAGAAGGCAGCATCTGGTCGATGTCGTGATTCCTGCCCTCCAGAAGGGGACATTGGTTATCTCCGACCGGTATCTGGACTCCTCTCTGGCTTATCAGGGATATGCCAGAGGCATCGGCATCGAGGAAGTTTATTCGATCAACGCTTTTGCTATCGACGGCTATATGCCGGAGATTACTTTCTACCTGGATCTTCCTCCTAAGGAAGGTCTTGCCAGAATCGCTGCCCATCGTTCCGATAAGGTGGACCGCCTGGATGTAGAGAAGCTCAGCTTCCATGAGAAGGTCTACGAAGGATACAAGATTGTCAACGAGAAGTACAAGGACAGGATCGTCAGGATCGACGCCCATAAGACTCCGGAAGAGGAAGTACAGGAGATCCTTCCGATCCTCCTTCTGAAATACCAGGAGAAGAAGCAGTAGTCCATGGATGAGAAGACCCTTGAAGAGAAGGAGGGAAGAGCTTATAAGCTCTTCCTCAATTCCAGGAAGAAGAACCGCCTAGCAAACAGCTATCTCCTTGCCGGGGAAGAGAATTCCCCGCTTAAGGAGGTAGCCTTGTATCTTGCCATGTCCCTCAACTGCGAGACTTCTCTTTTCGGTTGCGGGCATTGCCCTAGCTGCCTTAGGTTTCAAGCCGGGGTAAGACCGGACTTCGTGCTTATTGACGGAAGCACGGAGCCTATCAAGAAGGAACAGATCCAGGATCTGGAGAAGAAGTTTTCCCTCTCCGCTCTGGAGAAGAACCACCGCCTTTCGTATGTCATCCACCATGTCGAGAACATCACCGAGGAAGCTGCAAACTCCCTCCTGAAGTTCCTGGAGGAACCGAAGGCAGGGCAGATTGCTTTCCTGACGACGACTTCCCCGGCCCGTGTCCTCAATACGATCAAGAGCCGCTCCATCCAGGTTCCGATCGATCCTTACGGGACCAAGGAACTGGAAGAGGAACTAAGCAAGACGGAATTTCCTGTCGGGAAGAAGAAAACCCTTCTTCCGGCCGGGGAATGCTATATCCTCTCCCACCTTACTCCGTCCAAGGAAGAGGCGTTCTCCCTTTTCGGAGAAGACAGTTTCTTCCACCAGGGATACCAGATGGCGGAAGCCGTCCTATCCGATTACCTGGTCTCCGACCTATGTATGTCGAACAGCCTTCTTCTGCAAACCAGCCGGTCCAAATCGAGTCTATGCTATAATTGGATGATTCAAATTCTCCTCTTCGTTCTGGAAGAAAGCCTGAAGAAAGAAGAAACAGATTCTTCTTTTGCCGATATCGAGAAGAAGCTAAGCCAGGATCCGGAAAGGACTCTTAGGGGCGTGGAACTCTTAAGGGACATCCTTTCGAACAGGAACCTAAACTACAATCCCACCCTCTCCTCTGCCCGGCTTCTTCGTGCCTTGAGGAAGGAGTAAACAAAGATGGCAACTACTTTATTAGGAATCCCTTTTGATTTCAGCGGAATGAACTACTATCAGACCAACAGGGATGTGTCTCTCGGTTCCGAGGTTGTAGTCACAACCCCTCACGGGACCTTTTTAGGGACGGTCAAGAAGATCCGTCTGGCAACGGAAGAAGAACTGAAGAAGCCGGATTTCAGCCGTCTTTTCCCTCGGATCGATAGGATTGCTACTTTCCAGGATGTCCAGTTTGCTACAGACAACCAGGCAAAAGCCAAGGACATCGTCCATAAGTCCCAGGCCCAGGCCAACTCCCTGAAGCTGGATATGAAGATCCTGAATGCCTACTTCGACCTCGACGAATCGAAGGTGCTGATCACCTTCGCTGCCGATGCAAGAGTCGACTTCCGGGAACTGGTCCATATCCTCAACGGCATGTTCCATTCCAAGGTCGAGTTCCGTCAGATCGGAACCCGCGACCAGGCAAGAGTCATCGGCGGTATCGGCCCCTGCGGATTACCCCTCTGCTGTGCTTCTTTCCTGACCAAGTTTGATGTCATCAGCATCTCCATGGCGAAGAACCAGCTTCTCTCCCTCAATATCCCGAAGATCTCCGGACAGTGCGGAAAGCTTATGTGCTGCCTGAAGTACGAAGATAAGGCCTATAGCGAGATCCGTCCCCTCTATCCTAAGATGGGAACCAAGTTCGCTTACCAGGGAAGCACGTATTCCGTCTCCGGATTGAATCTGCTTACGGATACGATCACGGCCTATAACGGAGACAACTACGAATCCTTCTCCAGGGAAGAGTTCAACAGAGTAAAGCAAGGCTTAACTAAGTGTGACCCGACTGCTGTACCTGTCCTTAAGGATATCAACTCCGGTGTCGATCTTTCCGGAAAAGGCATCTCCGAAACCAACAGAAGAATTGCAGCTATCAAGGAGAGCGAAGAAACCCACGAGGAAGAGATCCGGAGAACCAGCGACCACTACGGAAGGAACAGGAACGGACAGCATCAGAACAGTTTCCACAGCCAGCATCAAAGCCACGGAAACCCGAATCCGTATTCTTCTTCTGCTGCTGCGCCTTCTACCGCAAAGCCGTCTACTCCGGAAATGGATATGCCGATTACTGCCCGTTCCTTCTCCCAGTCGAATCCGAATAACCAGAATCATTCCTACCACGGACAGAACAACAACCATGGAGGAAGTTTCCACGGCTCCAACAACAGCTACCATTCCCATAACGGCAACAACCATCAGAGAAGCTACGGAAATCCTTTCCATGCCTCTCCGAAGCCTTCTACCTCCGCCCCTGCTACCAAGAAGGAGTCCGGATATATCTCCGTCAGTTCGATTGCCGACCGTTCGGTCCTCGATGTAAAGCCAGGCAGCAAGAAGAGCAATGATAAGAAATAGTCCCTACGATCATCCGGAAGGTCCGCTTGTCTCCTTGGTGGCAACACCGATCGGGAACATCAAGGACATCACTCTCCGGGCATTGGATGCCTTCAAGGAAGCCGATGTCATCGCCTGCGAGGATACCAGGAATACTGGTCTCCTTCTTTCCCGTCTCGGGATAAAGCCTAAGAAGCTTGTCTCCCTCTATGCCCAGACGGAAGCCAAGAACGCAAAGCTTCTTGTCGAGGAAGCCAAGAAGAAGAACTGGAAGGTCTGCTACTGCAGCGATGCCGGAATGCCCGGAATCAGCGATCCCGGTGCTCTCCTGGTCCAGGCCTGCCAGGAACAGGGCGTACCCTCTACCATCCTTCCCGGACCAAGCGCATCCCTTTCCGCTTTGGTTTTAAGCGGAATCGACAGTGCCGACTTCTCCTTCTACGGTTTCCTTCCGACCAAGGCCGGACAGGAGAAGACGATGCTAAGTAAGCTAGTAGACCGGGAAGAAACCCTGATCTTCTATGAATCCCCGAAGAGAGTCTACAAGACTCTTGCCGTCATGGAGGAAGTCTTCGGACCGAAGAGGGAAGTTGCCCTTGTAAGAGAGCTTTCCAAGATCCATGAGGAAGTCGTCCATGGGACTATGGAAGAGCTTGTGAAGAACATCACGGAAGAAGTGAAAGGGGAATGCGTCATCCTCGTGAAAGGTTCCTCTTTGAAAGAGGAGCAGGCCCCTGAAGAAGACGTTCTCTCCCTTCTGAAGAAGGGAATGAAGGAGAAGATTCCTCTTACCCAGCTAGCCAAGGACGTCAGCAAGAAGACCGGCAGAAAGAAAAGCGACGTTTATTCGCTTGCACTAACGCTGAAGAAGTAAAAAAGATGCCGGAGCCCTGTGCTCCGGCATTTTGCTTACATCTCTTCTTCCTGAGTCTTGCGGATATCGGCAAGCGAATCGCAGATCGCCATCTTCTTGATTTCGTTCTTGATGATCGTATCGAAGGCACCTTTCTCCCGGTAATCGGCAGGAGTCAGGAAGTCGACTCTTCCGTCCTGGAAGAGCTGTTTGGCAACCGGCTTCTTCCCCTTGCCGTAGACGGCGATAGAGACACCGCCCTTTTCCCGGACAAGCTTCATGCAGGGAACATCCGTAAGACCATCGGCGATATAGACCATATCCCGGAAAGGAATCGGCTTCTCGCTGTCCGGAACGGACTCGTTCAGTCTCCGGCTGTCCGAGATATCGAGCTCTCCCTTGCAGACACGAAAGAGGAACTGGGTCTTGGTCGTATAGTTGACAGCAGACTTCGGCCAGACGGCTTCTCCGTTCTGGTCATAGAGGAATTCGCAGGCAAAGATCGCCTTGAAATACTTGGCAATCGAAGAACCTTCGATGATCTCCTTGTTTCCGGAACTGATGACGTAATGCTGGATCTCGACTCCGTTCTGAAGTCCGAACGCATTGATCCTAGGGAACCACTCTTCGACGCCGGGGAAGAAACGGATTCCTTTCCCCATGGCAACGAAGGCATCCCTGGTAATAGGAAGATTCTTCCTCCTCGACATCTGCAGCATCAGATACATATAGGCAAGCTGCCCGTCCATCCCGTTGTCATGGGCCAGTTTGTTCGTTTCATTCCAGAATTCATCCGGTTTGATCTTCAGGGAAGGGATGAAGCTGTAGTTCTGCATATCCGTAGTGCAGAGAGTTCGGTCGAAGTCGTATAGGAGAGCGATGATCGGTTTTCTTTCTATGGCATTCATCCTTGCCTCCAATCCAGAAACCTATGTTTCCAATTATTTCTTGCCTTTATTCTAATGTTTCCCAATAGGCAATGCTAGATTGGGAGGCCTAAAGAAGAGAAGAAATGCCCTTCCTCTCCACCGGAAAAGAAAAAGCACTATAATAGCGGTATGAAAAAATGTCCACATTGCGGGAAAGAAATCCCGGAAGAAGACTGGCTCTGTCCGTTCTGCCATTCCCCGGTTCCGGTCACCGGAAAAGGAACCGGCCATAGCCGGAGCGACAATTATAAAGAAGAATACGAGAAGGAGCCTATAAGCGGAGAAGACAAGGAGATGCTGCTGGACAGCAACACAGCTTCTTCTTCCGATGATGACGGGGTTGCACCGGCAAGTCCGTATCCGGACAGCGATACTGCCTACAGCGATCTGACAAAGCATTTTGACCAATAGAGGGACCTCTGTTGGTCTTTTTTATAGAGCTTTGCTGCTTTTCCTGTGGAAAAGAAAAACGGCAGTCTTATAAGAAACTGCCGTATCCGAATCTATCCGTTTCAAGGACTAGGCTTTTTGCTGGGATCTATTCTTTGCTTCCTTGGCTCTTTTCCAGAAGGGAACAGTCATTCCGATCAGAAGGAAGAGGAAAAGAAGAACGATCCAGAATCCGTAATACCGGATATCCCAACTCGAGGAATCAAAAAGAAAGCAAAACAAGCCTAGATAAATCGCCTGGCTCACGACAGCAAGACCAGGAAATAGTTTTGTAGGAGATCCTTTCTTCCACTCCAGAAGGAAGACCAGAACCAATAAGACAAGACCTAGAACCAGCGGCAGGACTCCGGCTATCAGAATGCCCGAAGCCGTGAGGGAATAGTCTTTCATGAAAACATCCGGGTAGGAGCCGATCAGAAGGAAGAAGGAAGCTACAGAAAACAAGACGAAATCAACCAAAGAAATTCTTTTCATGCTT
>Ga0172378_10007694_pt1 | contig 10010 bp, 8 predicted proteins | sample GrowelOW332metaG_FD_119755 | JGI IMG/M metagenome (GOLD analysis project Ga0172378, IMG submission 119755) | Groundwater microbial communities from an aquifer near a municipal landfill in Southern Ontario, Canada - Pumphouse #3_1 metaG | ecosystem: Environmental > Aquatic > Deep subsurface >... | reverse complement strand
TATGGACTGAGTATGGTCGTTTACAGCGATTGCAGGGTTGGCCCACCAAAGGAAGGTTTGGGAAAACTGTGTCGGGTTGTATAGCTGACCGGTAATCTGGACATACGCCTTATGGTCGTATAACGTAATGGTGGTGACGGACTTGGTACCATACATCCGGTCGGTATCGCCCAACTGGATGCTCACCGCATTGTCAGTTGCATGTTCCTTGATCAGGTAAGAAACCGGCATGAAGGTGGTCGGACGGTGGTGCTGGGGCCAGTTGAACTCAATTCCGCCACTGATCCAGGGGCCCAAAAGGCCGACCAATGCCGGCTTGATCACCTCATTGTAATAGACGGCATCCTCGCCAGTAGTCTTGTCAATAATCCGGTGAATGCGTCCACCGAGCTGAGGCAATACCATTACTTTCAGGTAGTCGTTCTCCAGGAATACGGCGGTATAGGGCCGGTCTTCTTTGGTATCGCCAACCGATTCAATAATGGGGTAGGGGTAGACTTTTCCGCTGCTGCCTTGATAGACCCGGTTCCCAAAAAACATCGGGTTTGCATTGGGCTCTCCTACCGTGTAGGTGGGGATTATAACCTCTTCTTCCCAGATTCTTGCTTGCATACGGGTCTCCTCCTGATTGTTCATTGTAGCAGGTAAAGTACGATATCCATTAAGAAAAGTTGCTCAGTGATTTTGATTTCTTGCTCTTTTAATCATCCTTGTGTTTCTTCAAAACATGGATTATTCTAATATCACGTGCTTCCTTAAAATTCCCATTAAATAGGTTGGAACAATGAATTACCATAGTCCAGGAGTTCTGGAACATTCAAAAATTTATCTCTACAGCGCTAGTAGTCGTGCACGTTCCCTTTTCTATTACTTGCTCTGCATCGGCCACTACCACTGCAGTTCTGAATATCTCGTGGCACGACAACGGTACGATAGCTTTTTGCTTATCTACACCCTTTCCGGTTCCGGCTATGTAATGCAGGACGGTGAATATACGTTGGTGGGAACGGGAAGCATTGCCTTGCTTGATTGTTATCAAGCCCATTCATACAAGGCATCAGCCAAAGGGTGGGAGATTCTCTGGATGCATATCGATGGGCCTACATTAAGAAGCTGGTTCAGCGCACTCTCCCAGGCAGGCGAGCCCGTGATACAGCTTCTTCCCTCTTCTTATGTGGTGGAGCGCAATCTGAATCAGGTATTCACCGTTTTTGACAAACAGGAAGCGGTCAATGAGGCACGACTCTCGCAGTTGATCACAAACGTATTGACCGAACTCTACCTTGCAAGGTTCGCTGGAGAGAAAACCACGAGTGTGGATGCCATCGGTGAGGTGCTCACCTACATCTCCATGCACATTGAACAGCCCTTGAGTGTTGAGGACCTTGCCAGGCGGGCGAACCTCAGCACGTATTACTTCTCCCGGCTCTTCAAGCAGAACACAGGGTTTTCTCCGCACGAGTATATGCTCAACCACCGGGTGGCGAATGCAAAGTATCTGCTGAGGACCACTGATTTTCCGATCAAGAAGATTGCTTCCTGTTGCGGCTTTGGGACGGTGAGTGCTTTCTGTACAAACTTTAAAAACCGGGTGGGGGACAGTCCCCTGCGTTATCGTGAAGGGGAGAAGCGGAATGACAAGAATTCGTGAAAAAGGGGAGGGGTTTCCCAAGGAGAAGCTCTATGTTATTCCCCGCAGCATGCTGGATGCATTCAACGCCAACCCTGCACTGCGAGGGTTTGTGATCACGGATGCGGGATATTTCCCGCATGCCCGCTACCATCTTCGTCAGCGTTTGCACGGCTGTGAACAGAATATCTTCATCTACTGTGAACAAGGGGAGGGCTTTGTCAGTATCGATGGGGTGATGACCCGCCTTTGTAGTGGACAGGCCATCACCATTCCTGAGAGAACAGCACACCTGTATGGGGCAAGCAAGGACCATCCATGGTCGATTTACTGGTTCCACTTCACGGGAGATTTTTCTCCCACCTATGTTCCCCGATCCCTCACCTCAAGGGGAGTCCAAATCTCTGTGGCATCACAATCGGTTATTTTGGGCTTGTTTGCCCAGGTTTTCACCCCGCTTTCGCGGGGATACACACACCGGTACATGCTTGCTGCAAGCAGCGCTGCTGCCCTGATTCTCTCCCTCTCCTATGAGCAGGAGTACCTGGCCACTGATACGTTGAACATCCCCGGGGTGAGAATTATTGAGGATCTGATCGCCTATGCACAAAGCCATCTGACCGAGGAAATCACCCTCCAGACGTTTACCGCTCGTTCTCATTACAGTCCAAGCAGGATTATCCAGCTGTTCAAGGAGGTGACCGGCTACTCCCCCATGGCGTTTGTCCAACACCTGAGGATGCAGCGTGCCTGCTACTATCTCGATGCCACGCAAGAGCCGATCAACCGGATTGCCGAGTACGTGGGATTTACCGACCAGTTCTATTTTTCTCGCGTTTTCAGAAAGATAATTGGGGTGTCTCCTCGGGATTATAGAAAGGTTGCTCATGCATAAACCGATTTAAAAGAAGAAATAAAATGGAATTTTTCTATAACGGTAAGCCTTTTGTTGGCTTTCAGGCTGATTATCATTTTGTCCATACATTTGTCAAGAGTTCCATAGACAGTTTGCCTAACCGCTCCTAGACTGATTAGAAAGGAGTAAACAACTATGAAGAAATGTATTTCAATGTTGCTTGTATTGATGGTAGCTGCTTCCCTGCTGATGGCAGGCGGAGCAAAGGAAACATCGATAACGCCAAAGAAGGGAGAGACGGTCACAATCAAGCTGTGGACACACGATGATCTGTATCGTCAGTTCTTCCAGAAGCGTATCGACATGATGAATGCGAACAATAAGGATTTCCAAATTGCACTCGATGCTCAGATCATGCCCAACACGATTACCAGCCTGATCACAGCCTCGGTGGCAGGAGAGGCTCTTCCTGACTTGATCGGCGTGGAACAGGGCTGGTTCCCCACCCTGATGGAAGACAGCAATGTAGACACGTTCTTGGTCGATCTGACCGACAAGATCGGGGATCGCTATAATGACTATGTTCAGGGTCGTTGGGCACTGTACAACTATGAGGGGAAAATCTACGGACTTGAGAGCGCCCTGACTGCTTCAGTACTCTATTATCAGCCGGCTATTTTCGAAAAGTACGGTGTTGCCATTCCCACGACATGGGAAGACTACATCGAGGCCGGTAAGAAATTGGCTGCTAATGGAGTGAAAATCGGTGTCATGGATAATGACTCCTCCGGCATTTTCTCCATGATGTTCCTCCAGCGCGGTGGTCAGTTCTTCGATCAGGATGGCAAGCTTGTCCTAGGCGAGGGAAAGAACCGAGAAGCAGCAATCAAGGTATTGGATATGCTTCGCCAGGCACTTGATGCCAATGCACTGCAGGTTGTCCTGGGTAATGAGTTCTGGGGATCAACCATTCCTACTGCATTCTCCACTGGCAAGTTAGCCGGCATGGTTGCCCCTGATTGGTACAATGCCTCGGTGTTGCAGCCCGGTGTTAAGAGCATGGCAGGAAGTTGGCGCGTTGCACCGATGCCGGTCTGGAAAGACGGTAGTGGGTATCGCACCAGTGTTTGGGGCGGTACCGGCTTCGCCATTACCCAAAGCTCGAAGATCAAGGATATCGTGTGGGATGTTTTGGACGATGCCTATATGTCTCTTGACGGACAACTTGATCGCTACAAAACCATTGGATTCTATCCTACGATGTACGAAGCCCTCGATTCCCCGGCTGTGACCGAGGAAGAGCATTCGTTCTTTGGTGGACAAAAGATTGGCGCAGTTTTTGCAGATGTTGCATTGGAGACTCCTCCGCTCTGGCAGAGCCCTGCCCGTCCGTTCCTCTTGCAGGCCATGGTGGACAATCTTCCTTTGTTCATCGAAGGAAAACTTTCTTCTGGTGAGTTCGTCGACACAGTGGTAAAGGTCACCGAGCGGGATGCGAAGCTTTAAGCTCTGATTTGCTTTATGGGGGAGAAGCCTGATTCTCCCCCCTATGTTCTGTTTCCTTGGAGGTGATGATGCGTACAACAATGTACAAGAAGACTCCTTATTTCTTTATCCTGCCGGCCTACTTGGTGTTTCTGGTCTTCATGTTCGGTCCAATGGTATTCTCACTGGTTGTCAGCTTCTTCAACTGGACTGGAATCAAGAGCCCGAAGTTCACCGGCATGGAGAATCTGAAAGGCATTTTCACCGACTCGGTATTCTGGCTTTCAGTGAGGAATACCTTGCTTTATAGTGCGGTGAGTCTGTTCATTGTAGTACCGCTCTCACTTCTCCTTGCCCTTGCCTTGGACTCTCCCCACCTTCGCGGCCGGCTGGCAGTCAGGGCTATTTACTTTGCACCTATTGTTACTTCGACGGTTGCAATCTCCCAGACGTTTCTGATGTTGTTCAATACTGACTTCGGCTTGATCAACCGGATGCTGGGAATTCCCATCGATTGGTTGGGCTCCCGCAGCCTTGCTTTGGTTCCTGTTCTTGTGGTGGTGATCTGGCGTTGGCTGGGATTGACCTCCATCTACTTTTTAGCAGGTCTGCAGGGGATCGATCGGGAGCTCTACGATGCTGCAAGGGTCGATGGGGCGGGTACACTGCAACGGTTCTTTTCGGTAACACTTCCTCAACTTCGACCCATGACATTCTTTGTTTCCATGATTATCCTTATTGGTTCTCTCCAGATTTTCGACGAACCACAGATTCTTACTGGAGGAGGTCCTTCCAACGCAACACGGTCTGTTGTGCAGTATCTCTATCTCCGGGGCTTCACCCAATTCCGTTTCGGCTACGCTTCAGCAATCGGACTTGTGTTGTTCATCGCCATTGCATCCTTCTCTGCAGTGCAGATGAGACTGCGAAAGGAGAGTGACCTATGAAAAAGAAAACGAGATTCTCTGTAGGTGATTGGGTGATGAACATCATCGTCTGGCTTGGTGGACTGTTCATGCTGCTTCCTTTCATCTGGATGGTCAGCTCATCGTTTAAGACAACTGAGGAGATTTTCCAGCCGGCAACATTCCTGCCTAAGAGCCTGGATGGCGGCAACTATGCTAGGTTGTTCTCCAACTGGCCGTTCTCCCGTTGGATTCTCAACAGTTTGATTGTTGCCTTGCTTACTACGGTATTAGCCTTGTTCATTACCAGTCTCGCAGGCTATGCCTTTGCAAAGTTCCGATTCAAAGGCAGGGGGAAGTTGTTTACAATTCTGCTCTCCTCCACCATGATTCCATTCCCTATTCTGGTGGTTCCTTTGTTTGTAATAACCAGCAGACTGGGTATGACCAATTCGATCATCGCCTTGGTCCTTCCCTTCATCGCTCCTCCGATTGGGATATTCCTGATGAACCAGTATTCCTCCTATGTCCCCAATGCCTTGCTTGATGCTGCGAAAATTGATGGTGCGGGGGACATCCGGATATTTGTCCAGATTGCCTTGCCGATCATGGTTCCTGCATTGGCCAGTTTGGGGATTATCACGTTCATCAACAGTTGGAACAATTTCCTATGGCCCTTGGTCGCCATTCGTCAGGAATTGTCCATGACGTTGCCCATCGGTATGGCGAATATGCTGACCGGGGTGTCGGCCGGGTCAGCACCTCCCTATGGTCCAGCGATGGCCGCCTCGACGTTGGTTTGTATTCCTACTGTTGCAATCTTCCTTGCAGTGCAGAAGTATTATATCAGTGGCCTGACCGCAGGTGCGGTCAAGCAGTAGTAAGGACGGGACATAGTTCATGAGAGAGACGATAGATTTGTCGGGCAGCTGGCAAGTATTCCTCGATACAAAGGATCAAGGGCTTGCGGATCGATGGTACGAGATTGAGAATCTGAAAGGGCGCGAAGCATACACGCTACAATTGCCTGGGAGCCTTGAACTCGCCGGTATTGGAGACCCTGTTACCGGTGGTACTGCGTGGGTGGGATCGCAATTTGGTGAGGAGTTCGTAAAGGACCCTCTCTATGCACCCTATCGAGAAGCTGATGCGTTTCGCTTTCCCTACTGGTTGCAGCCTGAGACCCGATTCGTCGGTCCTGCCTGGTATGTGAAGCATCTCACCCTGCCACATCCGATTGACAGCCTATGGCAGTTGGTGCTCGAGAGGCCCCATTGGGAGACCCAAGTCTGGATGAACGGAGTGTTTCTGGGTTCGTGTGACTCGCTTAGTGTTCCTCCTCGGTATGGTGTTCCCCGTGAGATGGCAACTGACGTGGTGCTGGTCATCCGGGTGGACAACCGGATGATTCATGAGGTAGGACCGAATGCCCACAGTATTTCCGACCAAACACAAGGACCTTGGAATGGGATCGTAGGCCAGTTGGCACTCGTTTCTGTTTCCACGCTTTCATTGGGTATGGTCCGTGTGTTCCCGAATACCAAACGCTCTTCCCTGCTCTGTGTCATCGATGTGGTAAACCGGAAAGAAAATGAATCACAGGCAACCATACGAATAGAGCGGGAGGGAAAAACTCCTGCCATCCTCAGCAAAACAGCGTCTTGCGGCACGACTGTTTTCCATCTTGAGATTTCCGAATTACCCCTTTGGGACGAATTTTCTCCAACCTTGGAAGCCCTTCGTGTGGTGCTTGAGACAGGGCACGGCCCGGTTGATGAAAAGCTGATCCAGGTGGGACTGAGAAGTATAGAGGCAAAGGGAAAGTATCTGTTTGTCAATGAACGGCAGACGTTCCTTCGGGGGACGGTGGAGTGCTGTGTGTTCCCCAAAACCGGGCATCCCCCGATGGAGGATGGGTACTGGGAGTACCTGTTCTCCCAGAGCAGAGCCTATGGGCTGAACCATATCCGATTTCACTCCTGGTGTCCGCCTGAAGCAGCATTCAGGGTTGCAGACCGTATGGGTTTCTATTTGCAGGTAGAGTGTCCGATTTGGAAGAACCAAGGTGTGGCTTATGGTGCGAACAAGGTTTTTGACGACTGGTTGTTCACCGAGTCGGAACGAATTGTACATGAATACGGCAACCACCCCTCGTTTCTCTTGTTCGCCAGTGGGAATGAGCCTGATGGTCGTGACAAGGAAGTGTTGGGACTGTGGGCTTCCTCCTGGAATCAGAGGGACGGTAGGAGATTGCATACCGCTGCCTCGGGATGGCCGGCACTTGAGGAGAATGCATACCAGGTGATGCCACAGCCACGAATGCAGGCATGGGGTGAGGGCCTTGCTTCCAAAATCAATGCTCAGCCACCACAGACTTGTAGTGATTACACCGCTATCTGTGAGAAGTTCCCCGGTCCAGTGGTAACCCATGAAATGGGGCAGTGGTGTGTGTTCCCCGACTTCTCTGAAATGAGTGAGTATACCGGGTATCTGAAGCCACGCAACTTTGAAGTCTTTGCCGATATTCTTGCCCGTCGCGGATTGCTTGCTCAAGCTGATCAGTTCCTGCAGGCTTCCGGGTTCCAACAGGTACTCTGCTACAAGGAAGAGATTGAGGCGGCTCTGCGGACAGGGAATCTTACAGGATTCCAGTTGTTGGCACTCACTGACTTTCCCGGTCAGGGAACCGCCCTGGAGGGGGTTCTTAATGCCTTCTGGCAGGAGAAAGGCTACTGCAATGGAGAGCAGTTCAGGAAATTCTGTGGCGACATCGTCTTGCTGGCCCGCCTTCCGAAACGATACTACACACCTAAAGAGACCTTGCAGGCAAATATAGAGTTGGCAAACTTCGGCAGTTCCGATCTCAAGCAGGTAGAAGTTAACTGGAGTCTGCTCGATGCACAGGAAAACCAGGTACAGAGTGGAGTACTCTGTAGAGATCATCTTTCACCCAGAGGGTTGCACCCACTTGCCAACCTCTCACTGGTGATTCCTGAGCTTGCCACTGCTCAGAAATTGACACTTTCTCTCACTTTGGAGAATCCAAGGAGGGAGAATTCGTGGGATATCTGGGTATTCCCGAAAACAGTGGACCTTGAAAAGGGTGATGTGCTGGTTACCAGAGAGTGGGATGAAACAAGCCGGCAGGCATTGCTTAACGGTGGCAAGGTGTTGTTGTTTGCTTCGGGTTGCTCCGAGGTAGCCTTGGGATTTTCTTCCGTGTTCTGGAATACTTCATGGACTGGTGGACAAGCTCCGCATACCCTGGGGATGGTAGTGGAGGCCGAGCATCCGGTATTCTCAGCGTTCCCAACAGAAAATCATAGTGACTGGCAATGGTGGGAGTTGGTTCATGGTGCAAGCGCCATGATTCTGGATAATCTTCCCTGCGGTGTATCATCTTTGGTGCAGCCGATTGACACCTGGTTCAGAAGTCACAAGCTTGGGTTGTTGTTTGAGTGTAGGATTGGTACAGGCAAGTTGGTGGTCTCCAGTATGGATCTCTCTTCTGATTTAGAGCATCGGATTGTAGCACGGCAGTTGTACCACTCGGTGCTTTCGTACATGCAGAGCGAGCAATTCTGTCCAAACAGTAATCTCAGGTTGGAAGAGATTGGCTCATTACTGGCAGAACAGGAGATTAGGAAATGAAAGCAGCAGTACTGCATGGGCCAAGGGACTTGCGATTGGAAGAAGTACCCATTCCTGTTAGGAAGGGGAACGAGGTTCTGGTACAGATTCTTGTAAATGGTCTTTGCGGATCAGATATTCATTTTTTCATGGAAGGAAAGTTGGGGCCTTTCGCCGTTGATAGGCCGTATATTCCCGGCCATGAGGCCGTAGGAAAAGTGATTGAAGGTCCTGGGTTCTTTGAGGGAGAGCTGGTGGTTGTCGAGCCGGGCATTCCTTGTGGAACGTGTGAGTTCTGCCGGAGTGGGAGGTACAACCTTTGTCCGGATGTGATATTCCTATCAGCTCCTCCGATCAATGGGACATTCGCTGAGTATATAGCCATCGATGGATCCATGTTGCACAGGCTTCCTGAAGGAGTGTCGGTGGAAGAGGGTGCCTTGGTTGAGCCTTTGTCGGTAGGCATGCAGGCATGCAACCGCGCCGGCCTTAAGCCGGGCTCTTCGGTTGCCGTCGTGGGCTCGGGCCCGATTGGTCTGATTACGATGCTGGTTGCCCGCTCGTTCGGAGCAAGCAAGGTATACATGATTGATGTATACGACTCCCGTTTAGCCAAAGCGAAGGAACTGGGAGCTGATGAGACGATACATGCAGGGAAGTCCTCCACAAGTGAAATGATTGCTTCTTTCACCCATGGTAGGGGTGTTGATGTAGTCTTCGATACCTCGGGTTCCAGTAAGGGAGCAGCCTGTACCCCATTCTTGGCTAAGCCCGGTGGTGTGATAGTTCTGGTTGGATGGCCGGAGGTGGCTTTGTTCCCCTTTCCTATGGAGATGGTTATTGAGAAAGAGCTTGATGTGAGAGGGGTGAACAGGTACTGCAATACGTTTGCTCCTGTGCTGTCACTGCTTTCTTCCAAGGCACTCCGTGTCGATGGAATTATTTCTCAGAGGTTTCCATTTGATCAGGTAGTGGAAGCCTTCACCTTTGCGGCAGAGCATAAGGGTGAGGTCAACAAGATACTGATTGGATAGGGATGATGGTCCTACAATGATTCTCAGAGCCTAGGATACATGTCTTTTGGCATCTGGTTCCTATAGGGTATTTATTTCGTCTTGCAGCTGTCTGATATCCTGCATAATTGTATCAAAATCCGGATAGTCTCCATACAACATTTCAATCATCGATTTATAATCGTTCTCACTCCAAATAGTATTCTTATCCACAGATTTTTTGTAGTACCTCTACAAGCCAAGCGGAAGCGTTTTTTGCTTCAATCAACAGGTTCTCTTTTTCGATACCGGTTAGCTGGTTTTGAATTCTTGCAATGTGAATATTCGTTACACGTTCTTTGCCCAATGCTTTGAGAGCCTGAATGATGAGGAGGGTTTTTTCGGACATGCCAGTAATCTCCCTGTTTGCGCGATGCTTGAACTCTAGAATATGGGATCCGATTGTGTACGTTCTATACGGGCCATCACTTACGAAAGACCAACTAGAACTA
>Ga0172378_10007693_pt1 | contig 10010 bp, 5 predicted proteins | sample GrowelOW332metaG_FD_119755 | JGI IMG/M metagenome (GOLD analysis project Ga0172378, IMG submission 119755) | Groundwater microbial communities from an aquifer near a municipal landfill in Southern Ontario, Canada - Pumphouse #3_1 metaG | ecosystem: Environmental > Aquatic > Deep subsurface >... | reverse complement strand
TCTCTTTCTTTAGGAGTTCGTTGTGCACGGGGACTGAAAAATACGTTACTTTTCTTTGGCAAATATTCTTTGGTGGTGCTTTGTTTTCACTTGGTCGACCTTACTTGCATTCCTTGGAAATATGTACAGCCTATTGGATGGGGGGAAGCTCGTCTCCCACTTCTTTGGATCGAGAAGATTGCATTTGCCTATCTCATGGTTCAATTTTCTCTTCGGGTTCCTCTTCTACGAAAAGTATTCAGAATTAACAGATAAGAAAACACGATTTTTCTTTAAAAGAAAGCTGCCTCATTTGTGAGGCAGCTTTTGCTTGCATGGTTGGGATCCTAAAATCTAGTTTTACATAGTACCTTAAAATTAAGGGCACAAACTAAATTAATACGTGTTTTCCTTTTTAATATTTTTTTCTTTAGCGTAGAAATTAGTATCCGAAAAGAGTACGTTGACTCACTCGCTCAATCGGAGCTAAACTTTCTAAGAAAAGTAAGTTTAAATCTTTTTCATCACCTAGGATATAATAAGTCTTTGGGCGATCTTTAATCATCTTCTTTTGATAATTTACCACATCTTTTAGGGTTAGCGTTTGCACTTTTTCGTAAATATCCTTTCGTAAGTCGTAGCTAATTCCTAGATCTTGCATATTTAAATAGCTCCATAATAAGTCTTCGCGTGTAATTCGTTGCGCACGAAGTGCATCAAGCTCATTTTTACGGGCAATCTCAAAAGCATTTTCACTTTGTGGAAGCTCATTAATGATGTTATCGAAAACCGTTGTAGCTTCCTTTAACTTATCATTTTGTGTTAAGATTAAGCTCTCAAAGGTATATGGACGATTAGCCTTATTAGGACGGCTCTGTAAAGCATAGGCCCAGTATGCTAATCCACGCGCTTCACGCATTTCTTGAAACACAATACTATTCATGCCCCCTCCAAAGTAGTCGTTGTAAAGTGTGCGAGTTGGTTCCAAGGTTGTATCGAAGTTTATACCTTCATTTTCCGACATTCCCAGGTAGCTGTTTTTTGCTTCGTATTGTCCAAGTATTACGCGGTTTTTATCGGTTACTAAAGGCGTATAAAGTTTTTCTGCAGGTGCCTCTTTTAAGGTCCCTACTTTTCCTTGATCAAAATGAATTACTTCTAAAGCCTCTTTTACTTCATTGGGCGTAGCGGGACCATAAAAAAGCACTCGATGCGTATAACTGCATAGTGAACGTATGCTTTTGCAAAGATTCTCCGGTGTACTAGTCATAAAATCTTGTGTCGAAGGAAAATTCATTCCGGGTCGCTGCTGGCCATATACAGCATATTTTTTTAACTGTTGGAAGTTCTTATCCTGATTTAATTTCCGGTTGGCTCTTTCTTTTATTACATCTTCTATGTAATTTTTATAAATCGTTTGATCCGGCTTTGCATAGTGTAATACTTCCTCCATCAGTGCCATCGCTTCAGGCATATGTTCTGTTAGTCCGGAAAGTGTGACGTAGGTACGATTCTCACCCACTGAAATCGAATAGTCGCATGCCATTTGGTAGAAGGCACGTTTTAGTTGTTCCTGCGTATGCATCGGGGTGCCTAGATAAGAAAGATAGTTTGCTGCATCTGCCAGCCATTTATCCTGTGCCTGACCGAGTTCATAAACATAAGTCAACGAGAAGCGTTCGTTCAGTTCGTTCTTTTTATACACTACCGGGATTTGTTTATATACCGTGAAAGAAGTCAAATCTTTCGTGTAATCAATAAATTTAGGTTCAATGGGCTTTACCTTGCTATCGATTACACTTTGCAAGAATGAACTTACTGCATCGCGATTGGTTACGATTGCTGTGATGGCAGGTTTTTCTATTTTCTTTTCATTTTTGTCTTCTCCTTTTCGTTTAAATACCACAGCATATCCTTTATCCGTTAGCCAGATTTTTGCAAAGTCGACTAGTTCTTGCTTTGTGATGTGTGAGAGTTTATTTAGGTGTTGTACCTTTTCATTCCAGGCAGTATGTTGGGTAAAAGCTGTTACGAAAAAGTCGGCTCGATCATCATTCTCTTCGAGTAATTTGGTTTGTCGTAGTTTTAGATTGGTCACTACAGCTTGTAAGTCAGCCTCTGTGAATTTCCCATCGCGAATATCCTTTAAAGCTTCCAACAATAAGTCGCGCGCTTGTTCTAAGGTCTGCCCTTCTTTGGGGTATGCTTCACAAGAAAGCATGCCAAAATCAGTTAGATCTGATGAGTATGCTGAAGCCTTACGTACTTTTTGTGCTTGTAACAAGCGGTCTATGATGCCCGTATTCCCATTATAAAGCAATTCGCTAATCAGCTCCATTTTATCATATTCAGGTGAGTTCGCTCCACTCGTTCTCCAACCTAGCGTTACGCATTCTCCTTCGGGGCCATATACAACCTTTTCTTCCACTTTATTTAGTGCTGTGCAGGTTGGTGCTTTATATTTGGGAAGATTTTCGTTCGGTTTTAGTTCACCAAAATATTTTGTCAATACATCCATCATTTCATCGGGATCAAAGTCGCCTGATAAGCAAATAGCCATATTGTTAGGTACATAGAATTTCTTGAAGTGTTCTTTGATTAATTTAATCGAAGGGTTTTTCAGATGCTCCTGTGTGCCCAATACCGTTTGTTGACCGTATGGATGATTTGGGAAGAGTAGTGAGAGTATAGCCTCATCAATCTTTCGGCTATCTTTCGTAAGACTGATATTTTTCTCTTCGTAGACAGCTTCTAATTCGGTATGAAAACCGCGGATTACCATATTCTCGAAACGGTCTGCTTCAATGCGAGCCCAATTTTCTATTTCGTTCGAGGGAATGTTTTCCATGTAACAAGTTAAATCGCTCGTTGTATAGGCATTACTACGCTGTGAACCGATACTTGCCATTAACTTATCGTATTCATTAGGGATAGCCCATTTCGAGGCCTCATAGCTTATACTATCTATTCCGTGATAAATAGCTGTGCGTTTTGTAGCATCTTTTGTATGTCGATATTGCTCATAAAGAGCTTCTATCTTTGTTAACAGAGGCTCTTCACGTGCGTAGTCGCGCGTACCAAAATGAGTGGTCCCTTTAAACATAAGATGTTCTAGGTAGTGCGATAAACCCGTTGTTTGCGAAGGATCATTTTTACCCCCTACACGTACTGCGATGTACGCTTGTATTCTGGGTTTCTCCCTGTTTACACTCATATATACCGTGAGGCCATTGGGCAACGTTGCGATTTGAGCATGTAGAGAATCGTTTTCTACAGTTCTATACGAATATTTACCTATTGCAAAAGAAGTTTGTACCGCCAATAGCAGAATCAAACTTGTAACATAACGCGTGATAAGTTTCATAAGCAGTAAAATGAAGAGGTTAAATTCTATAAAAGTCTTTGATCGGATTTATTTCGATCAAAGACTTTTACTCTGTTTGTATGTTTCACCTTTTTGTGAAAAGGCTTTTTGGTCTGTTTTATATCTTTAGATGAGATATTGTGAAGAGATCGATTCGTTGTTTACAACGCGGCGAATCGTTTCACCAAAGATGTCTGCAATAGAGAGTTGTTTTACTTTGGGTGAACCTTTGGTGTATGGAATTGAATTTGTGAACACAATCTCTGAAAGAGAAGAAGCCGTTACACGCTCTGAAGCAGGATCACTCATTACACAGTGACTAGCAATAGCCCGTACGCTTTTAGCTCCATTTTCCAACATCAGGTCGGCCGCCTTGGTTATCGTACCGGCTGTATCAACCATATCATCAATTAAAATCACATTTTTGTTTCTTACATCACCAATGATTTGCATGTGTGCTACCTCATTAGGGCGTAGACGTTGCTTGTTACATAGTACCAAGGGTGCACCAAGGTATTTACTGTATGTAGAAGCACGTTTTGAACCTCCTACGTCAGGTGTAGCGATGACGAGGTCTTCAAGATGCAGACTTTGAATGTAGGGGAGGAACACCGCAGATGCATAGAGGTGGTCTACCGGCACATTGAAAAAACCTTGAATTTGGTCGGCATGAAGATCCATTGTGATGATACGATCCACTCCGGCAACGCTCAATAAGTCGGCTACCAATTTGGCACCAATGCTTACGCGAGGTTTGTCTTTACGATCTTGACGGGCCCATCCAAAATAAGGTATTACTGCTACAACGCTCTTTGCAGAAGCACGTTTGGCGGCATCAACCATCAGGAGTAGTTCCATCAAATTATCGCTGTTAGGGAAGGTACTTTGTACGAGAAACACATGTGATCCGCGAATAGATTCTTCATACGAGACGGCAAATTCGCCATCGGCAAAGTGGGTTACTAGCAGGTTGCCGAGTGGACAGCCGAGGCTGGCGCAGATTTTCTCCGCTAGGTATCGGGAATTTGTTCCCGAAAATACTAAATAGGGTGCCTTTTCGCTCATTTTTCTTTTTTAGTACGTTTCTTTGAAATTTTGCCTGCAAAGATACAAGGTTTTTATGGGACTGCAAAGTAAAAAAGCTGTTTTTTTCAGATTCGTTTTCTCTTACTGCTCTATTTACAATGTTCTGTGAAGCCTTCTTTGATAAAAAACAATTGAATAGTTTTGTCGTATAACATAAATTATATTATATTTGTCGCAATATAAAAAGTAATTATGATACAAAGATTTCTGGGTTTAAAATATTTTCTGTCTGAGTACTTTGATCTTAGCAAAGATCGTATCGATGAACAGATTGTAAAACAAGATATTATAGGAGGTGTTGATTTTAAAGGAGCGCAGTTGTGGATCCTCATTTTTGCCATATTTATGGCTTCTTTGGGGCTAAATTTAAACTCTACCGCAGTTGTTATAGGTGCAATGCTTATTTCCCCTCTTATGGGACCTATTATAGGTCTTGGTTTCTCGATGGGAATCAATGATTTCGAGTTAATGAAGCGCTCATTAAAAAGTTTGTTGGTTACCACACTTTTAAGTATTATAGCCGCCACAATATACTTTCTTTTCACCCCTTTGTCGGAAGCACAGAGTGAACTCCTTGCACGAACTTCACCTACTATTTATGATGTTTTTATAGCCTTGTTTGGTGGTTTTGCAGGCTTTATAGCAGTCAGTACACGAATCCGTGGTAATGTTATCCCGGGAGTAGCTATTGCTACTGCTCTTATGCCTCCTTTATGTACGGTTGGATATGCAATTGCTAACGCACAGTGGTCGTATGCGTTGGGAGCTTTCTATCTCTTTTTTATAAACTCCATTTTTATAGGTAGTGCAACTTTTATAGCTGCACGGCGGATGCATTTTGCTTCGAAAACTTTTGTTGATAAATCGCGTGAAAAGCGAGTGAATCGTTCTATTATAGCCATCACGATTTTGACGATGATTCCGGCTATCTATCTAACTTATGGTATTGTACAAGAAACAATTTACCAAAAAGCGGCACAAGATTTTATCAACCGATGCCTTACTTTTGATGGCTCAAAAATTCTTTCCAAAGAAATTAATTATAAAAAAAGAGAGATTCAGGTATCATTTATCGGTAAGGAGATTTCAAAAAGTCAAATAAATAAAGCTCGTGCTCAATTACTAGATTATAAATTGCAAAAGACGAAATTATTTATAAGTCAAGGTTTTACTGGTAATGAACTGGATGTAAACAGTCTCCGATCAATGGTTTTGAAAGATTTCTACACCTCTGCACAGCAACAACTAGAGTTGCAACGTTCTCATATTGATACGTTGCAACATCAGTTGGCTTTATATAAAGAGAGTGAAGAGCTTAGTCGTAGGCTTCTTCCTGAAGTATTAGCTTTATTCCCTAGTGTAAAAGCACTTACATTGGCTCGTACTCTTTCTACTTCAACTACAGCAACTGTCGACAGTTTACGTTACGATACACTTACTTTAGCTCTAATAGAAACTTCGAATTATGTTTCGATGGATAATCGTAATAAACTTGAGAAATGGCTTATGGCTCGAACTAAAACAAAACGTTTAAAGCTCTTAATAGAAAAGGAATGATCGATAAGGATACATCCAATCTCAAGCATTTCTTTTAGTAATTTATACTCGTTTCTTTAATAGACAGTCGAGTAAGAAATAAACCGTTTCAGCAGGAAGTTGTTGTACGAGGAATTTTCGGTCGTGAAGAAAATCCTTTTTGAAGAAGCCGAAATTGCTGTATTGAGTTAATGCCTTTCGATAAGCAGCTAGTGCATCCGGAATTCTTTGAGCTGCTACTAGTGCATGCCCTAAATTTAAGAAGTCTTCTTTTTCAGCTTCTCTCAAGGTCATTAATCGTTCTCCATATTCAATGGAGCGATCCGGTTTACCCAATAAGAAACTAGTCCACGCAATGCCTCGTAGTGGGGAAGCGGCTCCCTCTTTAGCTAAGCTTGCTTTGAAAAAAAGATTTGAAGCCTTTTCCCATTCATTAAGTTCTAGTAAACAAGTTGCTACATTCATCATTGTTGCATATTGCTGACATTCGGGATCCACTTTTAAGTAACATTCCATAGCCAAGTCATATTTCTTTGTCTGTCGATAACAGGCAGCTAATTGTTTGTATGCCCATGTAGTAGAAAGATGCAAATCCATTTCTCCTTCTAGAACTTTCTTATAATCTTCAATAGCCAAAGCATAATTTCCTTGTTTTTGAGTGCAAAAAGCTTTCATTTCTAAGAAATTCAAGAGATTCTTTTGCGTTAATTTTCCTTCCGGCCAGCTTTGTTGCATTACAAAGGTGTAAATGCCTCCAGCTCGTTTCCAATATTTTCTCTTAAAGAATTTACATCCCTCGTTAAGAATTAAGTCTACATCCATAAGAATCTTTTTAAAAGGTTCATATCCTTCAGTTAGGCATAAAGGTTTTTCTATATCTCTAAGTGTTTTAAGAGGTGACTTTAATTCGGAATGATGAGGATGCAGCGTAAAGAAGCGATATAAGTCTTGCAGATAAAAGCGCATGGCTAACTTCTCTCTAAAATAATTTTTCTGGTCTTCAGAATATCTTGCAAATTCTTCCGATTCGAAAAGTTCGGGCAGATCTTCTGAGCCGGGGAACATATCTTCGGGTTTTACGTTCCGTTTGGTTATAATCTCTTTCATCGTTAGCATGATAGAATAACGGTCTGTATCGCAGAGTGTTACTAGCTTTTGACTTAAGAATTCACCCTTCCCTTTCTCAAACAAACTCAACAACATACTATGTTCCATATAGAACGGTATAAACCAGTTGTGTAGCGTTTCGAAGAATGTATTTGTTTTCAGTGTTATGGCCGAATCGTAGAATACATCTTCTCCTTCTCCAAGCAGTGATTGAAAATCGTTAATCATTTTTTGCATCTTCTCATTTTCCATCCACTCCGGCTCGTCAGTGAGGCTATCCTCTTCCTTGAAAAGCCAATTTGCATCTCTCCCTTGTTGCCAAATTTCAGGCATTATCTCACGACGAATATACCGTTGTATATAGCTTGTTTCGCAGGTGTTTATGAATTGTTCGTAAGTAGCATGCAATAGTAGCGGCATTCCTTTTTCATTGGTCATCTCTTCCAATTGTTCTTGTAGTTTAGAATGTATTTTCATTTCATCTACATGAATAGGAAGTATTATAAACAAACCTACTAAAGCTCTAGCTCGTGGAATAGAGCTACCCAATTTTAATGCTCCGATGAGCCATTCCATCTTTCTTGCATCAAAATAATGCATCAAATTTAGCGTTACCGCTGCTATAAATAAACCCTTATCCTCACTTGCGACGTTCTGATTCGTTAATAGTGATGAATACTCTAGTGCTTCCTCTGTAGTCCAAAAATCACTAAAACACAATTTATTGAACCATAAACCCAATACATCTTCATGTTGTTGAGCTTCCACCTTACTGAGCAGTTGATTTGCTTCAGTAGTTTCTTTTCGTAAAGTTTCAAAACGAGTCAAGCTTTTCACCATAGTCTCGCAGCTAAGCTCCTTATTAGGAATCTGTTGTTTCCGCTCCCGAAAAAACCATGAATTTGCTTTTTGCGTTAATCTGGCTAAGCGAATCTCTTCGTTCAGTCGATAGCTTTGCTGTATAAAGCTTATAAACAAATCCTTTCGTTTAGGATCATTACTACCTTGTTCGAAAAAGTTTAGCAACAATCCATATTGAATTGATAACTCTTGTACTTTTTCAAGCCAACCACCTTCGCATCCTTCTGCAAAGGTCTCCATCTCTTTCAGAGCTTCGAATAGTCCGCGTTTTTTTAGCAGTCTCTTCACCTCTGAATACATCTCATTAATAAGATTTTCGTCCATTTTATTTTTACTTCATACCGGCCTCTGTTGTTAAGAAGCAGCGTACCAGTCTTTTATATTCTATAGGATATGTTGCATATGATTTTGCATGCTCTTTTACATTCCGAGCAATCCATAAGCACTTTCGTGATTTGCAAGCTGCATATAATTGGTATACCATCCAAGTCGGTACGTACGAGTCGCCATCACCATGAATAAAGCATATCGGTCGTTTCGCTTTTTTCACTTGTTCTAATGGAGAAGCCTCGCCGAAACTCCACCCGAAACGTATTTTGCATACTGCACTTGCCGCATATAATATCGGAAAGCGAGGCATTCCATATTTTTTTTTCATTTGTGTCCCAAACTCGTCCCATACCGATGTGTAGCCACAATCTTCTACAAACGCTCGAACAGAGTGGGGGAGATTCGCTTCTCCACTTAGGCATAATGTAGTAGCTGCGCCCATTGAAATACCGTGTACAACAATTTGAGCATTTGGGAATATATGTTCGGTTGCTCCAATCCATCGTAGCATATCGCTGCGATCATTCCAGCCCATTTGAATAGCCCGACCTTCGCTTTCTCCATGAAATTGTAAGTCGGGTAGTATAATATTATAATGCAAGTCATGGTGATACAGATAGCCGATATGAAGCATACGTATCGCATTGTCTGTATATCCGTGTATTAATACAGCTGTATGTTTTGTGGAATGTGAAGCACGAACAAAGTAGCCTTTTAAGTGTACTCCCTTTTCGTTAGTAATTGTAGTGTCGCGTAAACCATGGCACACTTGTAATGAATCTAGCCATGGTGCGATTTGTGGATAGGTCATTCGCATGTAGCGAAGTGAACCTTCCTTATCATGACTTTCTGAATTAGAGGGAATTAAGGCCGTATCTACCATGTACCATCCTCCTGCAGTCACGGCAAGACAGATGGTTAGGAACGCCATTATTGTCGTTATGCAGAGTTGTTTTAAACCAAACCTCCTCTTCCCATTCATCTTCTTAAAGTAATTAACTATTCCAAATGTCCCATGAAGCAAAGGCTTGCAGAAGTAACATTTCTAAGCCATTTTTCACTTCAGCACCTTGTGCTGCCCCTTTTCGCATGAATAAGGTCTGATCAGGATTGTAAATTAAGTCGAATAGTAAATGTTTTTTAGTGAGATATTCATATGGGATATTTGGACAGGTTTCACTGTTAGGGTACATTCCCACAGGAGTTGTATTCACAATGATCTTGTGTTCTGCCATTATCTCCTGAGTCAGATCCTCGTATTTTAGTTGTCCTCTTTTTTCTATTTCTCTAGTAACAAAAGTAGATTCAACGCCTAACTGTTTCAAGGCATAAACCACCGCTTTTGAAGCTCCTCCTGTACCTAAGATCAAGGCTCTCTTCATGAATGGTTTCAAAAGAGGTTCAATGGAATCTCGAAAGCCGATTACATCGGAGTTGTATCCAATCAATTCCATATGTCCTTTAGTGCGTACGATTTTAATTACATTTACAGCACCTACTTCACCCGCAGATGAATCGAAATGATCCAAAAAAGGAATAACTTGTTCCTTATATGGAATCGTTACGTTTAGTCCTTTCAAATTAGGAGTTCCCGTTACTTCTAGAAAATCTTTAATAGTTGGAATCTCAAAATTTACATATTCCGCATGAATCTCTTCATTAGTAAACTTCTCGTTAAAAAAGCTGCGTGAAAACGAATGTTTCAGCGGATATCCAATTAATCCATATATATCCTTCATAGGCGTGT
>Ga0172378_10007690_pt1 | contig 10011 bp, 9 predicted proteins | sample GrowelOW332metaG_FD_119755 | JGI IMG/M metagenome (GOLD analysis project Ga0172378, IMG submission 119755) | Groundwater microbial communities from an aquifer near a municipal landfill in Southern Ontario, Canada - Pumphouse #3_1 metaG | ecosystem: Environmental > Aquatic > Deep subsurface >... | reverse complement strand
CCAAGTCGCTGCCTCCGATGCCGATCTGAACCACGGTTGAGAACTTTTTGCCGGTCGACCCGAGGATGGCTCCACTGCGCACTTGGGATGAGAAGCGCTCAATTTTCTGCAGCTGTGCCTGATAGAAAGCGACCTTGTCCTCTCCGTCTGCACTCACAGGCTTACCGACCTGGCCGCGGCTGAGATGATGGAGCACCAACCGCTTTTCCCCGGTGTTCATGACCTGCCCATCAACTACGGCTTGGTATTTTTCTGTCAGGGACAGCTCTTCGCTGAGCTGTTGCAGTACATTCAGATGCTCTTCTGCTATAGGCATGGCACCATAATGGTAGGTAAGACCGCCACCAGCCTTTGCATGATAGGTTTTAATGCGAGCTGGATTGAGGACGTGTTTCAGATTGCTCGCAGGCATGGCCTGCAACTGTTTGAATGCACTGCTTGAATCGAGATTTTTATACGTCATATGGTCTTCTCCTGATGGTACACAAAAGCCCCCCCATTGTAAGCGGAGGGGCAGTGGTGTGCAAGGTGGTTTTACTCCTCGATGTCGGGGATGCGGGTCTTGAAACTCTCCTGGAGGTCTTCCTTGGACATGCCCTCGCGAAGGATGACAAAAATGGTGTCGTCGCCGGCGAGGGTTCCCAGGATTTCCGGTATGGCAAGCACGTCCAAGGCAATGCCGACAGAGTTTGCGTGTCCGGGCCTGGTCTTGATGACTCCGAAGTTGCCGGAAAATTCGATGGAAAGGATGCCTCTGCGTACATCCTGGATATAACTTTTCTCAGACTCGCTGATCAAGTCGTTTTCTGGAAGGCTGTAATAGTATCCGGACCAACCGTCGCTGATTTTGCCGACCTTGAGCATTTTCAAGTCTCGAGAGAGTGTTGCTTGGGTAACGGAGTACCCCTCGGTCTTGAGCATCTCCAGCAGCGTATCCTGGTTGTCGATGCGGTTATTCTTGATCAATTCCTTGACGACCGCCAACCGGTTATGTCGTTCCCTCATGGTTTGGATTCTCCTGGAATGGAATATTTATGCGATTTACACGAATAAAGATACAGTACTATTGCCTGTATTGCAAGCTTCAGGCGTATCTTTTTGCCGAACTCTTGACCGAGAGCCCCCCTTATAGCATGCTACAAATTAGTATCCCAAACATGGAGGTTGGTATGACAATTGTGTATATTCTCATTGGTGTCGTAGTCCTGATAGGTCTGTATGTGGTCAGCGTGTACAACAAGTATGTGCGCCTGAGAAACCAGGGTGAAGAAGCTGAATCGGCAATCGATGCCCACCTCAAGCAGCGCTATGATTTGGTTCCCAACCTTGTGGAAACCGTCAAAGGGTATGCAAAGCATGAGGAAAAGACCCTCACTGCCGTAATCGAAGCCCGCAACAAGGCGATCAGCGCCACCTCGACCGAGGAAAAGGATGCTGCAAGCACAGCCTTCGGTTCAACCCTCAAGTCATTGTTTGCCCTCAGCGAAGCGTATCCGGATTTGAAAGCCAACCAAGGTTTTCTGGACCTGCAGGCCCAGCTGCAAAAAATCGAGGAACAACTTTTGGGAGCCCGCAAGTATTACAATGCCATCATCAAGCATCTCAATACGATTATTGAGGTATTCCCTTCTTCTTTGGTTGCCTCCATTTTCCACTTTGTCAAGAAACCCTATTTGACCATCGAGGAAGAGGCAAAGGCCCGTGTAGAGGTTAAATTTTAATGAAACGGACACTGCTCTTGGTTCTTATGATCCTGTGCAGCCTCACCCTGCTCTTTGCCCAAGACTATGTATTTGACCGCTTCCATCTTGAGATGGAAGCCGGTTTGGATAATAGTTACGCGGTGAAAGAGCAGATTGTGGCCAACTTTTCCACTGCTCGCCATGGAATCTATCGTGAGATTCCCATCCGCTTCGGCAAGGTGCGCGTCAAGCTGAAAAATCTGCAGTCCAACGAACCCATCCAGGAAGACTCTGTCTCCTCTGACTGGGTGACCTTCCGTCTGGGCTCGGAGAACCGGACGGTAACAGGTTTGCATGAATACTTGATCAGCTATACCTACGCAATCGGGGATGACCGCAACCAGGAGTATGATGAGTTTTACTACAACCTGTTGGGTCCGGGTTGGCAGGCTCCCATATCGGAGATGAGTTTTCGCATCACCTTCCCCAAGCCCGTCGATCCTTCCATGGTGTTCCTTACCGGGGGTTCGTATGGCTCAACTGCACAGCGGGGAATCTTTACTCTGAGTTCCGACCGTCGGACCATCGAGGGAAAAGCAAGCAACCTGCTGCCCGGAGAGGCCCTTACGCTTCGGGTGCAGATGGAAGAGGGCTATTTTTCTGCAGTGAAGCCCTTTGTTGATTATACTATTCCAGCCTCCATCGTTGCTTGGCTGGTCGCCATCTTGGCAGGCCTTCATGCCACGGTACTGTTCCGCCGCCATGGAAGGGAGGAACTGTTCGTACCGGTTGTGCGTTTCGATCCTCCAGAAGGACTGAGTCCGATGGAAGTCGGATACTTGGCCGATGGGGTTGTGGATAACAAGGATGTAACCAGTATGCTCTTTGCTTGGGCGGACCAGGGGTGTCTGACCATCGAGGAGCAGGGAAAGAAGGAGTTCCTTTTTACCAAGCTCAAGGAAATTCCGACATCCAAGACCCATGAGAAAAAACTCTTTACCGCTTTCTTCGCCTGCGGAGACGGGACTTCTGTGACTTTGAAACAACTTGAGAGCGGCAAGTTTGCTGAGGCCTTGATGAAGGCCAAAATCGATGTTCATGCCTACTTCAAGGGTGAGCGTAGGCTCAACGACAGTACTGCCGAGAAGAAACGGGTTCTTGCCTTGCTCTATGCGGCTTTGGTGGTGGTCCTCAATGCCATCGCTTCCACCATTACCTATCTCTCGGCTGAGACGGTGCCTTTCTTGGTCATTGGATTCTTCAGCATGGGTATCGGCCTTGTTACGGCAAGCAGGCTTTCAGCGACCTGGGTGATGAGCTCGTTGGTCAAGAAGACGATTAAGTTTTTTGCTTTGGTGCTCTTTTGCATCGCAATGTTCGGCTTTGCGTTCATGTTTGAATATGCAGTGTTGGACCACGGGCTTTTCTATTCGGTACTCATGAGTCTTTCAATGGTGTTTTTCCCTGTCTACTTGGCTTTCCTGACGATAATGACTGCCAAGCGAAGCCCCTATGCCCAACAGAAGCTTGAGCAGATTGTGGGCTACAAGGAGTTCATCAGCAAGGTTGAGATGGACAAACTGAAAATGATGATCGATTCAGATCCCCAACTTTTCTACCATGTTCTTGGCTATGCCATCGTACTGGGCCTTGAGGATGTGTGGGCAAAGAAGTTTGCCAGGATTGCCATTGATGAGCCCTCATGGTATGTAGGCGGCCGGCCGATCAGGGATGCCCTGTTTTACAGCGCACTCTCGCATCGATTGCATGGTTCAGTCATGGAGAAGGCTGTGTATACACAGGCAAAGGGTGGCGCTCGCTCACCGATTCATTCCTCCTTTGGCTCAAGCGGTTTCAGCGGCGGCGGCTTCGGTGGTGGAGGCGGTGGCGCATGGTAGAGCCCAAAAGCATCCCCAAGGGAATATATCGGCATTTTAAGGGAGGCCTGTATGAGGTGGTGGACACCGTCATAGACAGTGAAACGCTCCAGACGATGGTATTGTATCGTCCTATGGGTACTCCCTATTGGTGGGTTAGACCCTATGAGATGTTCTGCGAGAATGTACAACGAGACGGGGTGGTGATGCAGCGCTTCTCGCTTGAGGAAGCACGATAAGCACAAAAAACGGAGCCGAAAGGCTCCGTTCCCGTTACTGAATCATACATTGGCTACTTAGTTGCGATAACTTCCATGCGTCGGCCGGGGCTTGGCAATTGCTTCGTTGACACGAAGATTGCGACCTCCAATTTCCTTGCCATCAAGCTGGGAAATTGCGGCGTCGGCTGCAGCATCCTCCTGCATTTCCACGAATCCGAACCCTTTGGGTCGGCGGGTTTCGCGGTCAATGATGATATTGGCACTGACAACGGTGCCGTACTGTGCGAACAGGTCCCGAAGTTCTTCTTCGGAAGTGTTGTAACTCAGGTTTCCAACATAGATTTTCTTTGCCATTCAAAGCATCCTTCGCAGGCTCACTACGCCTGCACTGCAATATTGCTTCATGTGGCGCAGTCTTGAACTCTTACCTGTCTGCGGGAGCGATTCAGTAACGCACGCGTGCGAACATTTAGGAATTACGTACCAGCTGCAACACAAAAACGAAAGCAATGAAACGGTAGCATGAGCCCAAGGGACTGTCAATTCTTTGCCTATCCATTTTTGTTGTTTTGTCCACATGACTGCTGAACCCTTGCTCTCTTGAAATTCTTATTCATTCTCTGCATCATGACGCGTATGAATAGTAATATCATCGGATTGCTCATATCGTTCCCGTTTTTGGCCGTCGTGATTGCCATTGGAATTTTCTTGAAACGTCAGTATTCAATTTCCAGCGAAACGATGCGGAAGTTCGTCCACATAGGAGTCTCCAACTGGTGGTTTATTGAAGCAAATTTCTTTACTACCTTGTCCTTTGCCTTGGTCGGACCAATTTTCTTCATCGTCACCAATAGTCTTTTCACCTTCCTCGGCTGGGGTAAGGCCTTGGGCATGGATGACCGCAAGCGCAACTACGGATTGATTTATTTCCCTATCACCTTGTTGCTCTTGGTCGTGCTGGAATATCAAGGTGCGGTTTCCTCCCTAGCCTGCAGCATTGCGGTGATGATTATGGGATACGGCGATGGTCTTGCCGCCCTCATCGGTGCGAAGTGGGGCCAAAAGCGTTTGCCACTCAGCTTTGCCAAGAAGACGTATCTTGGGACGCTGGTGATGGCCTGTGTCAGTTTTATAATCACGTTCATCGCTCTTGCGGGGTACAGTACCTTGGGTATGGGCTCTGTTGTTGCAATCTCCTTTTTGATTGCTATCGTAAGTGCCGTGGTGGAAGCCATTACCCCGCTTGCGTTGGACAATATCACCGTTCCCTTGATTGCAGCACTCCTAGTTGAGGTGTTTCTATGATTGAGTACGCGAACCTTGTGCCTGCAACCGGCTCTCTTGCCTCCTACTTCAATGCCTTCTTTTTCTCCTTTCCCGTTGCGTTCTGGGCGCTATTTCTGATTATGCTTGCTGTAGCGGTAAGTGCGTATGTAACCCGTCAACTCACCTTCGGTGGATCAGTTGCGGCGTTTCTGGTCGGCTTTGGGCCCACCTGGGTATTGGGATTCGGTGCATTGGCTACGCTGCTTTTGTTTTTCATCGCAGCAGGGGTGTTGGGAAAAATCGCAAAGAAGGTGATTGCCTTTGATGTAATGAAAATTCAGGAAAAGGGAGGCCGTCGTGATGCAGTCCAGGTCTATGCAAACGGTCTGATGGCCTTGGTTGCCGCTCTTTTGTATGCCTTCAATCCCAGCATTCCCTTTTTGGTGATGTTCGGCTCGGCTGTGGGGGAAGCTGCAAGCGATACGTTTGCAAGTGAGGTGGGTATTCTCTCAAGAACCAAACCGGTTTCCATTATCACCGGTCGTCCCATGACCCCGGGCTTGAGTGGGGCTGTCAGCCCTTTGGGTCTTGCAAGCGGAATTTTGGGCGCTGTTTTGATTGCCTTGTGCATGTGGGGTTGCTTTCTCCCTTTGACCGCAAAGAGTGCCCTTATTGCTTCTGTCATTGCCCTGAGCTCCTTTTTCGGCTGTCTGTTGGATAGTATTTTGGGAGCGACCGTGCAAGCCCACTACTACGATGAAGTTGAGGACCGTATTACCGAACGGTCGGTCATCGATGGAAGAAGCCTGCCGCTGGAACGTGGACTAAGATGGGTGGATAATGATATCGTGAATCTGGTTAGCAATGTTGCTTCCGCTGTTTTGGGCATGTCTTTAGCCCTAATATTCACGTAATCTGTATTTTCCACTTGCTTCTCAGCATTTTTATTTGTATGTTACATGACGGTAGAGCCGTTTGGATCTACCACACGTAATCGCACCACATATTCTTTAAGTGAGGATATATAGTATGGCAAAACAATTGCAGTTTAACGAAGAGGCACGCAAGTCATTGGTGGCCGGTGTCGAAAAGATCTCTCGCGCTGTCATGGCAACCCTTGGTCCAAAAGGCCGTTTGGTCGTTCTGGACAAGAAATTCGGTTCGCCGACCGTAACCAAGGACGGTGTGTCAGTTGCTCGTGAGATCGAGCTCGAGAACCCGTTTGAAAACTTGGGAGCCCAGCTTCTGAAAGAAGTGGCAACCAAGACCAACGATGTTGCAGGCGATGGAACCACCACCGCTACCGTACTTGCTTGGTCCATCACCAAGGAAGGTATGAAGAGTGTAGCAGCCGGAGTGAATCCAATGGGTATCCGCCGTGGTATCGACAAGGCTGTCGCTGACGCCGTTGCCGAGATCAAGAAGCAGGCGAAGATGATCAAGGACAAGGAAGAGATCGCACAGGTAGCTTCCATCAGTGCCAACAACGACCGCACCATCGGCGATGAAATCGCCAATGCAATGGAAAAGGTCGGCCTGGACGGCGTCATCACCGTTGAGGAGTCCAAGACCATCGAGACCACCACTGACTTTGTCGAAGGCATGCAGTTTGACCGCGGCTACCTGTCCGCATACTTCTGCAATAACCGCGACACCATGACCGCAGTTCTGGACGACCCGTTCATCCTGATCTATGACAAGAAGATTTCCAACATGAAGGAACTGCTTCCAATCCTGGAGAAGATTGCACAGTCCAGCAAGCCCCTGCTCATCATTGCAGAGGATGTCGACGGTGAAGCTCTTGCCACGCTGGTAGTGAACAGTGTACGCGGAATTCTCAATGTTGTTGCTGTGAAGGCACCTGGCTTCGGCGACCGTCGCAAGGCCATGCTTGAGGATATCGCCATCCTTACCGGAGGCGAGGTCATCAGCGAGGAACTCGGTCTGAAGCTCGAGAACGCCGACCTTTCCCAGCTTGGAAGAGCCAAGAGCGTGAAGGTGGAGAAAGAGAATACCACCATCATCAATGGAAACGGCAAGCAGAGTGAAATCAAGGATCGTATCGCCCAGATCAAGGTCCAAATTGGTGATACCACCAGTGACTATGACCGTGAGAAGCTCCAGGAGAGACTGGCCAAGCTTGCAGGCGGTGTTGCAGTGTTGAACGTCGGCGCTGCTACCGAAGTTGAGCTTAAGGAGAAGAAGCATCGTGTTGAGGATGCTCTTTCCGCCACTCGTGCAGCCATCGAGGAGGGTGTAATCCCCGGCGGTGGTGTTGCCTTGGTGCAGGCTGCCATGAATCTTGAGAAGACTGATCTCTCCAAGTTCACCGAGGATGAGAAGGTCGGATACAAGATTGTCAGGCGTGCCCTTGAGGAGCCGATTCGTCAGATTGCAGAGAATGCAGGCCTCGACGGTTCCTTGATTGCCGACAAGTGCAAGCATGAGAAGCCGGGTATCGGTTTCGATGCCGAGAACATGAAGTGGGTCAATATGTTCGAAAGTGGAATCATCGACCCGGTGAAAGTCACCCGCAGTGCTCTGCAGAATGCAGCCTCCATTGCTTCGTTGATTCTCACCACTGAGTGTGCTATCACCGATATTCCTGCCCCCCAGGCTCCGGCAATGAATCCGGGTGCTGAGGGAATGGGCGGAATGATGTAATTAGTCGCTTTCAGCTATGGGCCGCAACTACTGCGGCCCTTTTTTGCTATAATGGTAAAACTTGACTACCATGTAGTGAACGTGCTACTTTTATCGATACTTGGAAAATTGGATGCGAAGAACTCTTCCACCTCTTTTCTGCATCCGATTTCTTGCAAAGTGAGGATTACCCATGCTTTCATTTCTTAGTGCTATGGCCGCCCCAGAGGCGAGTGGTGCCGCGGGCACAACTGGTTCAATGATGACAACCTTTGTCACCTTTGGTCTCATCATTGTCATTTTTTACTTTTTGATCATCCGTCCGCAAAAGAAGCGGGACAAAGAGACCAAAGAGATGCTTGCCGCCATTAAGAAGGGAGACAAGGTTGTTTCCATCGGTGGCATCCACGGTACCGTAGTTGCAGTAAAAGAGACTACCGTTGTGGTCAAGGTCGATGATAACACCCGCCTTGAGTTCTCCAGAAGTGCAATCAGCAGCATTGTAAACCGCAAAGCTGAGAATGCTGAGCCTTCAAGCAAGAAAAAAGCCAAGAAAGAGCAGGTGAGTGCTCCCCAGACTGTGGAAGCCACCGTCGAACAGGCTGAAGTCGAAGCTGATGCTGAGAAAAAAGACAACAACTAAATTCTATTGAAGACAATCTGGAGAGTATCATGAAAAAACGGAGTCGTCTGGTGATCGTTCTGGCTGTCATCTTGTTGTGTGGATATTTCCTGTATCCTACCATCAAGTGGTATGGTTTCGTACCACAGGACACCAAGGAACTGGCAACAGGCTCAAATGTACAGATTAAGGAGTATGCCCGCGGGCAGGCTTCACGGGATCTTCGTTCCTTGAAGGATTTGGTAGCGCAGGATTCCAAGGCTGCTCTTCCTGCCCAGTATTCCTATCTCAAGGATAGTGCCAAGGCCAATTATAAGGCCATGAAGCGTTCAGTTCCCAAGACTTGGACGTTGGAAGCTCTCTTTGGTGGGTTCTACAACGAACAGAATCTGTTCGACACCATCGAGTCTTACTACCGCACCTCCCTGCTTGAGCTGAAGACCCTTGGAAACAAGGCCCTGCAGCTTGGTTTGGACCTACGTGGTGGTATGAGCATTCTGCTTGAGGCAGACACGGTAAGCTATGAGGCTAAGAAAGGCAGCAGTGCTTCTTCAGCTGAGGTTGCCGAGGCCATCCGCCAAGATATCGAAATTCTTGAGAAGCGCATCGACCAGTTCGGTGTCAGCGAGCCGGTTATCAGACTGCAGGGCAGCGATCAGATTCTGATCGAAGTTCCTGGTGCTGCTGATCCGGAACGGGTGAACTCTTTCCTTCGTGGAAAAGGCTCCTTGGTCTTCAAGATGGTTGATACCGCTTTGACTGCCGAACTCGATGCTTACTATAAGGCTAATCCCTCTGAAGTATACACCGATACCGGTGCCCTGAAGCAGCCGAGCTTCCTGCCTGCCGGCAAGATTGCCGCCGGCTACTATGTAAGCGACTCCTACGGTATTGATGAACTGGAAAGCTATGTGGTCATCGAGGAAGAAGTCGGTTTGGATGGCATCCATCTTGAGAGTGCTACCACTGCAACCGATGGAATCACCGGTAGGCCGGTTGTCAACTTCCAGCTCGACAGCCTCGGTGGGGACATTTTCTACAAGCTTACGTCCACCCATGTGGGTGATACCATGGCTGTTGTCATGGATGGCAAAGTCAAGGCTATGGCTACCATCAATGAAGGAATCCGAAACAGCGTACAGATTTCCGGTTTCAATGCAGAAGAAGCCAGCGACTTGGCAATTGTGCTGCGTACCGCAGCGCTTCCCATCGAATTGGTCGTTTCCAGCCAGCAGGCTGTCGGCGCAACCTTGGGTGAGGATGCTGTCAATGCCGGTGTTAAGGCCATTGCCATTGGTCTTGCCTTGGTTGTACTGCTGATGTTCGCCTACTATCATGTTTCAGGCTTGGTGGCCGACCTGGCTTTGCTGTTCAACCTGTTTATTATGATCAGCGTACTTTCTGCCTTCAATTTCACCTTGACGCTGACCAGCGTTGCCGGTTTGATTCTTACCTTGGGTATGGCTGTCGACACCAACGTCATCATCTTTGAGCGTATCAAGGAAGAACGGCGTTTGGGCAAGAGCGATATTGCAGCCATCAAGGCAGGTTTTGACAAAGCATTCTGGACGGTCATGGATGCCAACATCACTACGATTATTGCTGCCTTGGTCCTCTCACAGCTCGGAAGCAGTTCGGTGAAAGGCTTCGCCAATACCTTGGCCATTGGTATTGTCAGCTCGGTGTTCACTGCCCTGTTT
>Ga0172378_10007689_pt1 | contig 10011 bp, 8 predicted proteins | sample GrowelOW332metaG_FD_119755 | JGI IMG/M metagenome (GOLD analysis project Ga0172378, IMG submission 119755) | Groundwater microbial communities from an aquifer near a municipal landfill in Southern Ontario, Canada - Pumphouse #3_1 metaG | ecosystem: Environmental > Aquatic > Deep subsurface >... | reverse complement strand
ATAGGTCCTAAATTCGAACATCACCCCTACTTTCCAGAACGAACAAATACTGAATTTGCTCAGATTTTAGAAGACGGAACCATTCGCATGAGAGTATGGGAACGAGGCTCAGGTATTACCCTAGCTTGTGGTACAGGCGCATGTGCAACTGCTGTTGCTGCTGCACTGACCGGAAGAAGCAAACGCCAATCAAAAATAATCATGGACGGAGGAGCTCTAAAAATCAATTGGGATGAAAAGACTCAACATGTAATGATGGATGGTCCTGCAACCATAGCGTTCACGGGACAAATAGAGACAATAAAATAAGTATAAAGCATCGTAAAATAAAGATAAGAAATGGCAAATATTAATGATAACTTCCTAAAACTTCCAGGCACCTATTTGTTCGCAAATATCGCTCATAAAGTAACAACATTTAAAGAAAAACATCCAGAAGCTAAAATAATCAAACTAGGTATCGGTGATGTTACTCAACCACTCCCACAAGCTTCTATAGAAGCTATGCATGCTGCAATTGAAGATTTAGCTACAAAAGAAAGATTTCATGGCTACGGACCTGAACAAGGATACAAATTTCTTCAAGATGCAATTATCAATAATGATTATAAACCTCTAGGCATAAATTTTGACAGTAGTGAAGTTTTTGTCAGTGACGGAGCAAAAAGTGATACTGGTAATATCGGGGATATCCTAGCGATAAACAATAAAGTAGGAGTCACCGACCCAATTTATCCAGTATACATAGATAGTAATGTAATGGGTGGTCGTTCCGGCGACCTACAGGAAAATGGCATGTGGAGCAATATTATCTATACTAAATGTACTGCTGCCAATCATTTCATACCTGAACTTCCTAAGGAAAAAATAGATGTCATGTATCTATGTTATCCAAATAATCCAACGGGAACAACCTTGACCAAGACACAACTTACAAAATGGGTTGATTGGGCACTTGCAAACGAGGTCTTGATCCTCTTCGATTCAGCTTACGAAGCATATATCACAGAAAAAGACGTTCCTCACTCAATTTATGAGATTGAAGGAGCTAAAAAATGCGCTATCGAATTCCGTAGTTTCTCTAAGACTGCAGGTTTCACAGGTGTGCGATGCGGCTACACAGTAGTTCCTAAAGAATTAATGGCCACAACTCCTACTGGTGAAAAAGTTGCGATTAATGCTATATGGAATAGACGCCAATGCACCAAATTTAATGGTGCAAGTTATATCACGCAACGAGGTGCAGAAGCAACCTACTCCGAAGAAGGAAAAAAACAAGTACAAAAGACTATTGATTTTTACATGGGTAATGCCAAAATAATGAAAAAGGAACTAGAAGCTGTAGGATTGGCCACTTTCGGTGGAGTTAATGCTCCATACGTATGGGTTAAAACGCCCAATGGCATGACTTCATGGGAATTCTTTGATGAGATGCTTCATGAAGCAAATGTGGTAGGTACTCCAGGTGTAGGATTTGGACCTAGTGGAGAAGGATATTACAGATTATCTGCCTTCGGGGAACGAGAAAATTGTCTTGAAGCGATGCAACGCATAAAGGAATGGTTAAAAAAATAACAAATTAAAAGGTGAGGTTATTGTTAACTTCACTAAATATATAATCTCAAAAAGTACGTTATGTCAAAATTAAGATTCAAAGTCGTTGATACTGCATTTAAGAAAAAAGCAGTCGATGTGCCAAACTTGAAGGAACGTCCTTCGGAGTATTTTGGTAAATATGTCTTCAATAAAGAGAAGATGTATAAGTATTTACCGAGTAATGTTTATGAGAAAATTGTAGACGCTATTGAAAATGGACATCCTCTAGATCGAACAATCGCTAACGAAGTAGCATACGGTATGAGACAATGGGCCATGGGATTAGGAGTCACTCACTATACACATTGGTTTGCTCCTTTGACAGAAGGTACTGCAGAGAAACATGATGCTTTTTTAGAATATGATGGCAAAGGTGGAGTCATTGAAAATTTTAGTGGAAAACTACTTATTCAACAGGAACCAGATGCTTCATCATTTCCAAATGGTGGTATCCGTAATACATTCGAAGCTCGTGGTTACACAGCTTGGGATCCTTCATCACCTGCATTCGTTATAGATGACACACTATGTGTCCCTACAATATTTATCGCTTACACTGGAGAATCTTTAGATTATAAAGCTCCTCTATTAAAATCTATTACTGCAGTTAACAATGCTGCTCTAGATGTAGTACATTATTTCAATCCTGAAGTAAAAAAAATTACAACATATTTAGGCTGGGAACAAGAGTATTTCTTAGTAGATGAAGGTCTATACGCTGCTCGCCCTGATTTATTATTGACAGGCCGTACTTTGATGGGACATGAATCTTCAAAAAACCAACAACTTGATGACCATTATTTTGGTAACATTCCTACACGTGTAGCGATGTTTATGAAAGAATTGGAAGTTGAAGCATGGAAATTGGCAATTCCTGCCAAAACTCGCCACAATGAAGTAGCTCCTAATCAATTTGAGTTAGCACCAATCTATGGTGAAGCGAATCTATCCAATGATCAAAACTTGATCATGATGTCATTGATGCGTAAAGTATCTCGTCGTCATGGTTTCAGAGTATTACTTCATGAGAAACCATTTGCTGGGATCAATGGCTCAGGTAAACATAATAACTGGTCTCTCGGAACAGATACAGGTATTATCTTGATGGCTCCAGGTAAAACATCCGAAGAAAATCTTCGATTCATTACTTTCACTGCATGTACAATGATGGCCCTTTACAAATACGATGGCTTACTCAAGGCATCTATAGCATCAGCTAGTAACGAGCATAGACTAGGAGCTAATGAAGCACCTCCAGCCATTATTTCTTCTTTTCTTGGTAAACAAGTGAGTAATCTATGTGAACATATCATGAATAGTGAGAATGAAGACATTATCGCTATGGATGGTAAACAAGGAATGAAATTGACTATTCCTAATATACCTGAATTATTAATTGATAATACAGATAGAAATCGTACTTCACCTTTTGCCTTTACCGGTAACCGCTTTGAATTTAGAGCCGTTGGTTCTCTTGCAAATTGTGGAGGTGCATTGTCAGTACTAAACTCTACAGTAGCAGAACAACTTATTGATTTCAAAGCAAAAGTTGACGCACTTATAGCTAAGGGTGATTCTAAATTATCAGCTATTTTGGAAGTAGTTCGTGAGTTTCTTATCGAAAGTAAAAGTGTTCATTTTGATGGAAATGGTTATGGTGACGAATGGATACAAGAAGCTAAAAGAAGAGGATTAGATTGTGAAAGCAGTACTCCACTGATGTATGACAACCTACTTAAACAATCAACAATTGATATGTTCAACAAAGTAGGAGTCCTTTCTAAGAAAGAACTTGAGGCTAGAGCTGAAGTACATTGGGAAACTTATACTAAGAAAATTCAGATTGAGGCTCGTGTATTGGGTGATCTTGCAATGAATCATATCATCCCTGTTGCTACCGAGTATCAAAGCAAGTTGATTGACAATGTGTACAAGATGAAAGGCTTATTCAGTCAAGAAAAATATGAAAAGATGTCTGCACAGAATCTAGAATTAATAGAGAAGATGTCCATTCATACCGCCTATATTCAAGAGCATGTGACTGCAATGGTAGATGCCCGTAAGGTTGCAAACAAAATTGTTTCAATCCGAGACAAAGCTATTGCTTATCATGATGTTGTATTGCCATTCTTGGACAAAATTCGCCGTCATACTGACAAACTAGAACTTATTGTTGATGACCAAATGTGGCCATTACCTAAGTATCGTGAACTCTTATTCATTAGATAATAGGTTAAGCAACACTTAGATTCTGATTTAAAGTACCTTATTAGAAAAGGGAAACTGAAATTAAACCGTCCCATTAATTAAAGATAAAAATCTTTGGTTAATGGGACGGTTCATTTTTTTAAGAAGATATTTGTTTCACCTCGTCACTGATTTTATTTATATTTGTAAAAATCTACTTTACCTAATTTTAAATACATCATGAAAAAAATCTTTTGATTTTATTGGCATTCTGTTGTCAAATCATCACAGCATCACCGATTAAGGTAGCATGTGTAGGCACAAGCATCACGTTCGGTGCTGTCATGCCTAATGCTAAACAAAACAGTTACCCAGTCCAATTGCAATCTTATCTTGGAGACGGCTACAAAGTAATCAACTTTGGTGTAAGTGGAAGCACTATCACTCAGCATTCTAAAAGTGGATATGTGTTTACTGCAAAATATACAGCTTCTTTAGCTTTCGAACCAGATATTGTCCTTCTGGAATTTGGGACTAACGATTCCAAACCATATATCACTAATAGTGGACGAGATTTAAAAAAGGATTATCTTGAAGTAATTCATAAATATCAACAACTTAGAACGAAACCACGGATTATCTTAGTATCCCCTATTAAATGTTTCTTACCTAAAGGAAAGAGTATTCAAGATGATGTAATCCAACAGAATATTGTCCCTATCATTCAAGAAATAGCTTATGAAGAGAAACTTTCAATTATAGATTTATATAGAATTCTTGACCATGAGGATACGCATTCTTTATATATGGACCACCTTCATCCTTCACCTGAAGGGGCTGGTATTATGAGCCAATATATAGGAAATATCATCTTAGAAAAAACGATAGCCAACAAACAAGGGGAAATTTCTGATGCTGAAAGATTCAATTTCTATGGTTTCCAAGGTTACAACTTCAAAATAAAAGGAATTGATTCTAAATTAGTTATGCCTAAACAAGCTGCACAAGGATATCCATGGGTACTCCGTGCTCGATTCTGGGGACATGAACCTCAAACAGATATAGCTCTACTCGAAAGAGGATTTGCTATCGCTTACTGTGATGTTGCTAATTTATTTGGCAATTCTGAGGCAATAACTCGATTCGATCAACTATATCATTATATGCGCCAGCAAGGGTTTGCTAAAAAAGTAGTACTTGAAGGAATGAGTCGTGGTGGTTTACCCATATACAATTGGGCTATCAAGAATCCCAAAAATGTAGCATGTATTTACGCTGATGCTCCTGTACTTGATACTAAAAGTTGGCCTATGGGCAAATACAGCAAGAGTAACAAATCACAAGCAACAGATGACCTATTGAAAGCGTATAATTGTTCAACTGAACAAGAAGTAGAAACAATAGCAATTAATCCTATTGATAATTGTGATATACTTGCAAAAAGTGATATTAAAATATTACATGTCATAGGTGATGCTGATAAAGTTGTCCCAACTGTAGAAAACACAATTCCATTCAGTAAAAAGATGGAATCTCTAGGCAACAAAATCAAGATTATTCATAAACCTGGAATTGGACATCATCCTCATTCATTGTTTAATCTTAAACCTATACTTCATTTTATTTTAAAAAGTACTGGATATGAGATCAATGCTTGTACACATCCAATTTAAAATCATCTTGTTTATGTTCAAAAAAATGGCAGCCCGTACTATTTATAATTAAAATTCAGAAAATAAATTCGAAAAAAGAGAAACTCTTTAGCAGTTTAATGCAGAAAATACCTTCAATTTAAGATTTATCTCCTTTGTCTTTTTTTTTGTAGCGTAACACTTTACTCCTTTTCTTACTGAAGTGTTATCTGTTAACATTTGAATCAAAAAAAACGATTAGTAACAAGGCGGAGTTACCAAAGAAGCACTGTGTGTTCAACTTTTTGAACAGGCGGGGTTACCACGGTAAACGTACGAGGTTACTAAATGGCCCTTTTGAGATCTCCATTTTTGTTGTTCAAAAAAAAATGACCCATTCTAAGTACTTTCTCGGCGTTAAAATGCATCAAGGGACTATTGTACTAGGAAAAAAGATTATAGAAGCCCTATTTGAAGCAAAAAAATTCACTATTGTGAAAATGTAGAACTGGAAATAAAATTAAGTCAATTAAAAAGCAATACACTTTTATTCTTGAGTTGCTGAGTAATCTATTGTAGAATATCGTACTACCTAGCAATATCGTTGAAGATAGCCTCAGCAGAAAGATCCTTTTGATCTTTCATAATCTAATAAACATCCCACTAACTATAGATTGTTGTCTGTAGCTAGTGGGATGTAACTTTTGTAAAAGAGATTTATTTAAAATGCTTCTTTAATTATCAACTTTTCATCAACATGTAAGTCTGAAAGACTCTTGACGACCGCTTTCATCATAGGTGGAGGACCACATACATAAAATGGCTGATTAAAGTCTTTAATATTATTTTTTAAAAAGTCTTCAGTAACCATTCCATAATAATATCCATTTATATTCTCTTCAGATAGAATATTAATATAATGGTCACCCATCATTTCATCAATCTCTTTTTGAAGAATAATGTCTGCTTTCGTTTTATTTGCAAACAGTAATACATTACCAACTAGCTTATTTTTGGAATGAAGATCTCTAATAATGGAAAGAAAAGGAGTTATACCAGAACCCCCAGCTATGAATACTCCTTCGCCTTGATACGAAATGGAACCAAAAACCTCACCTAAGACAAGTTCATCACCTTCTGTAAGTGATAGCATCTCATTGGTAACTCCCTTATGCTCAGGATAAATCTTTATAATAAATTCCAAATAATTATCGTCGGGAAGACAAGTGAAAGTGAGAGGCCTTTTCTTTTTGTCCCAATCGGGTTTATTGATAGCTACTCCGGTAGCTTGTCCAGGAATAAAATTATATCCAACTGGTTTTTCGGTAACGATTTTAATCACATCATGAGTGATCTGATTAATCGATTCTATTTTTACAATATATTTTCCCATATTTTTGTTCCTTTTATACACGTTTTTATATTACACAATATACTGATAATTAACTGAATACAAGAACTTTAATTTATAGAAGACCTCTTTTTATCAAAAGAACTAACTTATTCTCCTTGTAATACAAACGACTAAGAATATAAAGGGAACAATCTGATAAACTATTTGCCATTTTGAGAAGCAAAACACCTCTAATTTAAGTGAAGCATTAGCTGTTAACATTAAAGCCTAAAAAAAGGACCTATTAGATTTTCATCTAACAAATCCTTTGGATAGAATAAAGAATTTCTCAATATTACCTAGCAGTATCATTGAAAGTAGGCCCAGCAGAAGGAGTCTTTTGATCCTTCATAAACAAAGGAGCATAAGCACCTTGTGGTAAATCTTTAAGCACATAATAATTACATGTTCTGGCAGCTTCTATTTTATCTGTTAATCCAGTCACAATAGCAGTAGCTAACAAACTAGCCAAGCCGTTACCACTTGAACTTTTATCTAAACGAAGCGTACCCTTACGTTTAAATAGTGTATCTCCAGTCTTTGTAGAACGCATCTCATATTCTATTTCTACTGTAATTGAGCCAGACAAAAGAGTTTTACTCCATTCAGTTATTGTGGTAAACAACAAAGCATCTGCACCCATAAATTGATTAAACATATTTATATTACCAGATAAAAATTGCTCACTATTATAAGCGCTCTCAGCCTTCAAAAAATCAAGAGCGATAATGGGCGAAATCACATAATACCCGCGTTCACACAAAGGTTGAGCAAGTGAAGAATAGAAATACTCTTTTGCTTCAACCTTGTTTGTTTTGTTTATAGGAGGCATGATTAAGATAACCTTAGGCTTCTCTTGGTACATATTAGCATAAGCTTCACCTTTGGTAAGCCCAGTAGTATAAGAAGTAGTAGCGCAAGAAATAAATAACAATGACGCTGCTACTATCAAAAATATTTTTTCCTTCATAATCTTATTTATTTAAACTTGAGAGAATTCGGTCAACAAATGTAGTTGATTCGGGATACAATTCTTTCTCTTTATTAATCATCTCCATGCCTTCCTGTTTCTGTCCTTGAAGACATAGCAGATAACCATATTCGACATAGGTTCCAGGAGGAGTCACTCCTCTCGTTCCACGTTGGTGCTCTAAAAGATTCTGATATGTTTTAGTCAGATTTTCCAAAGAAGCTGGAGTTTGCTTTTTATAATAAGTATAGACATCATCAGAATAATTAGCCCAACTATATAAGTTTGTCTGAGTTGCACATGAGGAGAGTGTGATAAGCACTAACAAGGTACTTATCAAGAATCCGATTTTATGTTTTTTCATTGTTGTTATTTTTGAATCAAAATAGTTTTTGTTTCTTGCGTAGCAATCAAAACGACACGACTAAAAAGTAAGTCACCAGTCTTGTTAAATACTTGGACTGTGTGTTTTCCTGTAGAAATGGCATACTTATTTCCTCGTACACTTTGTTTAGCTGTTTTCTTTACCTTAGCTTCAAAAGTCCTTTTGCCATCCAATTTAACTGTCACCGCACCATGTCTGGAAGAAGAAACAAATTCTAGATACCCTTGATCAGTCAACCCAGTACTCTGAGAGGTCACTCCACACCCTACTAACATCATAGGGACTAACAACAATATTGTATATATAAACTTCTTCATCTTATTTGTTTTCAGTTACATAATAATTATTTAGTTGTGAGGCATCAAATGTACCATCAATAATATTCACGATTGAATATTCTGTTTCAGGAGTATCTCCCCCTAACATAAGCACTTTGACATGAGCTACCATTTGTCCAGGGAGTTCAATCATCAATCCATTCTGAGGATTCTTGATTTTCTTTCCTTTCTTAACTACAGCAAACACATCGTCAACACGAATATCTTGACTTGCTCCACCAGAGATAATAGTGGCATCCTCATCACTACTTAATAGATAAGACCTCCAAGGTTTATCTGTACATTTATTGATTACATTTTCTACCAACTTATTGATAGCTGCAGATATTGCTTTGTCACTTAAAGTAGCATCATAACCTTGTTTGCCACCTATGCCAAATGAAGATTTGCTTTTGGTTTCGGCCAGACCTTTAGCTTCATCTGAATAGATAATAAGTCCGGTAGATACATCTACTATACGAATAGTCACTGCGGCTTCAACAATTTGAGCTTTTGAAGAAGAAAAGACACCTTGATTACCAACACTTTTACGTCCGTATTGTGTAATAGAACCGATAATAAGATAATCGGCACCTATTTGGTTGTTTGCCACATCCCCCTTGGCTATTTCTTGAGATAATTTGTCTAGATCACTTCTTTCCAACAATAAAAATTTGCCTGAAGCTGCAAGTTTAGAAGATAAGATATCTAATGCCTGCTTCCCCATTGGGTCATTATCCTTGTCGTAAAAGAGCCCTTTCGCATATTGAGTCTCATTAGAAAATCGACCAATTGCAACTTTTCTTTTGATAGTTCGTTGATCCATTACAGATGCTTGTGGCTCATTCTCAATAACTACGACTTCCTTTTGAGCATAAGACGCAGTGAAGAATAAGCAAAAGAGCAATAAACTAATAATTTTTCTTTCCATAAGTAATAATTTTTGTTTTATCTTTTTACTATATATATATCTCAAATAATGTACAAATATACCTAATAGTAGTGTAAAATACAAAGATTATGTATTATATATGCGAAATTATTACAAAACATTAGAATAAGTGTTCAATCGAATCTGGAGTATAAGAACTACGAATACGCCATTCTTGTGGATATAAATTATTAGCTCTATTGCCTATGTTCTTCACGAATCCGATCGGGGTTCCTTCGTATTTCAATAAGACGATACCACGGGCAACTTCACTTTCTAAAGAAACGGCTTCTCTACGAAGATAAGCTATCGCCTGTTTGTAATTGACCTCCACACTTGGGAAAGCCTCATCATCCAATAACGGAGACAAAGCTAAAGACTGATGAGGGATAAAATTCTTTCCTTTATCTTCTCCCAATACAACGCCTGCATAGTGAACTCTGAGATTCTGATATAGATACTGAACTAATGATGAGTGACGACGACTAACTGCGGTATAGAGATCGCCTTTAGGAATCATGATGTAAGGCTCAGTTGTTTTAAGCCATCTGGATACATCTTCAAAAGAACTTCTTCCAGTACTTTCTTTGGATGCTTGCTT
>Ga0172378_10007688_pt1 | contig 10012 bp, 13 predicted proteins | sample GrowelOW332metaG_FD_119755 | JGI IMG/M metagenome (GOLD analysis project Ga0172378, IMG submission 119755) | Groundwater microbial communities from an aquifer near a municipal landfill in Southern Ontario, Canada - Pumphouse #3_1 metaG | ecosystem: Environmental > Aquatic > Deep subsurface >... | reverse complement strand
TTCTTTGTCAGACATAGTGATCAGCATCTATATTTCATATCCAGGCCATGATGTTTAAACCATCATAAACTAGACATTTTTATTGGTGAGAATATAGACATTTTGAATGGTGAGTAACATTTTTATTTCGTACAACAGCCATTATGTTAAGTTAAGCGAAGATTCACTTAAAACAAGAGCTTTAATTTTTACGGCTTTTTCGAAATGATCTAATTTATGTTGCATGATCCACCAATTAGCTGCTTCCATTAAAAGCTCAGGATTATCATTTTTATTCTTGAAAAAGGCATAGAAAGATAAACCTACGCTATCTCCTTTCTTCTCAATTTTCTCATTACATCCATGAATAAATATTTCTCTTAACTCTTTTCTCATGTTTTTAACTTTCTCTAAAATTAATTACGAAGCCCCGATCTAAGATCAGGGCTTTATTTATTTCTACCTTACATTTCAACAAGTATTGATTCGCCTGTAGAACAGTCTCCATTACGCCATTGCCAGTTTTCAATTAACTTAATTTTTCCATTGGCTTGGATCTCAATCTCAGTATTACATTCACCTATACGTAATTCATTCATCTCATTGATGTGGTGGTATGCCATAGTGAAAGTTTTTTCAGAAGTCATGAAACCTAGTAAATGTCCATTGGTAATACTGCCACCAGAATAGGTAGCTTCTATACGCTCACCTACTTGGTAATAATTAAAAATAGTCTCGTGAGATACTTCTCCATTAAATGTATTTTTAGCATTTACAAATTTTTTATTATTTAGATTTAAGTTCATTTCTACTCTTTAATTTCCCTAAAATTAACATAATACACGTTATACGAAGTTGAAGAATTGAGACTATAGCCTTAATTTTTATGTGTTTTTTAAAATTTAAAACCTAGACTTCATTCTAGTTTTTTCCATTTCGTATAACAGCCATTAAGTTAAATACCCTCATTCCAAGCTTTATCTAAGCTTTTCAAATTATTGTATGCTTCTTCAAAATCACTTAATTTAAATGTTAAAACAGGAGATGAAAAAGGTTGTTCCCAAACTACTGATGTTACAAGGTCATGCATATTGTTCCATGCTACCCCAAATCGAATCCATTGAACTTCTGATTCAGTCACCATCTGTTCAATCATAATTACATTACAGACAAGATCTAAATCATCAGAACAAATTAAAATTGGTATGACAGTGGATACTGCACCATATTCAGAAGTTTCAGGTTTTAATAGTTTCCATGCATTACTCAAAGGAACGCTATTTTCAAAGTCATATAGCCAACCATGTGCTGGAACGGAAGAATTTGCATCCTTAAAACTAGTGTTTTTACTTATCCATATATTTAATGGAAGTCCATCAATAGCAAAAATAGGAAATGGTTTAGTGTTTCCATTTCCATCCTGAATACATCCTTTGACAGGGTGTTCATTTAATAATATTGCTGAGATCACGTTCATATCTTTTATTTAAATACTTTAAAGATTTCCTAAAATTAACATAATACAGCTTATACGAAATCAATTTTATTAGTTGATAAAATTCAATAACTTAATCAGAAATTAAAAGCCCAACTCTCAGCAGTTGGGCTTTTTACGTGAATTAGATCGTTCCACGCTTAATATTTAATCAATCTTCCACGCTTTTGTTCATCAAAATTAAACAATCTTGCTCGAATATACTAGTTAAAAAAACGACTCAAAAAGCTCCTCTTCACAGGTTGCTCTGGAGCCACTATCTCCTTTGGCAATTTTTCCTGAGTAGTCAATCCCTCATATTTATGACTAGAGCTAGGTGTATTTATTGTTTCTTGCTCTTCATTCATTTGATTCTGAGGCTGATCTATAGAGCTTGAACTTGGCTTCATTTCTATTAATGTGAGTAGCGTATCAATCCGCTGATTCGCTTGTGCCTCACGGTGTTCAGCTTTCTCTAACTGTTGCTTTAAGAACGCAATCTGGTGTTTAAGATCCTGCACTGTATCGTGGTTGTATTCAGGTGTATTGTCTTGTTGTATCGGATACATTTGAATACGTTTTCCCCGTGTCTTGGACAAGGGTTCACCATAGACACGTAATAGCTCAGAAAAATCTATCAGACCATCTTGATCCCTACTTAAGGTACCGTTTTTTATATCTTTATAGAGTGTTGCTCTTGATTTCTTATACAAGTTTGCCGCATCACTTACACTGTATTTGGTAGTTGTATTCATCGTGTATTTAAATGTATTTTCAATACGTATCGAAAATACAATAAGTGTATTCTGCCATGCACTCAAGCTTTAAAACCCAGTGCCCTTAGATAAGGTAAAAATTGCTTTTGCTGTTCTTTACTTTGAAGCATTCTACGGATGCGTAAGGCTAAGGAATCATAATTTTCGTTGCCTTCCGCTAGATGGCCCAACTCATTTAATCGAGAAAGTTTGTTGGAGAACATATCAAGTTGAGCATCACTCATTTTGACAAAGCTCTCAGACAATTCTATTGATTCACTGGCTAGATTGATTTTTTTAGGCTTTTCTTTAAATGTAAAAAGGATGTGAGTGACTTTACGGCCCGTTTTCTTTTGCTCATATTCAACATTAATTGGACTGTGCTCATTGATTTGTTCAACAGCAGTATCAATTACCCATCTTTTTAAGTCTGCGAATAGAGGATATTTTTTTCCTAGCTCCAACATGTTTCTCAATTCATCAACTTTTATTTCCCTTTTACCAATTCCTCGATATTGCACTAATAACTCATAAATTCTAATGCCGTAGGCACTATTCATACCTGCAATGTCAGATAAAAAATAACGAGTAAACTCCCTACTTAAATTCGAAACAAAAGGCAGTATTTCTTTGCTAAATCTTAAGCCTATAGTTCCTTGACTATCAATAAAACGTACTGATTGAACCCAACGCATCTTAATAGACTGATCATCTATAGCTAAATTTATTGATCGCTCATAAAGACGATTCACTCCTTGCTTTAAGTCACGATAAGCTGTTTTCCCGTGAACGCCTAAGGCTTCCAGATCCTTAACTTCCACTAAATAGACTTGGTCATCACTTACATTTTGTCCCTTTGGAATTTTCCCAATAGCAGACAAAACAATGCGCTGTTCAGTAGTGCTTAACTGATAAGACGCTTCTATAACCTGATTAGATTTCACAACCACATCATTATTTTGAGACATTTTTCTTAAACGTTTTAGATTAAATATGAGAACAATATACCTCTCATATTTAAATAGTCAACCCAAAATATGAGAGTAGTCAATCCCTCATAGTTAGTAGTCAATCCCTCATAGTTAAGTAGTCAATCCCTCATAGTTAAGTAGTCAATCCCTCATAGTTAGTAGTCAATCCCTCATAGTTAAAGGCCGAAACCCTTGCTACATAAGGCTTTCATCGGACGTAAAAGTATTAAAATATATTAAAAATAATTAAAAAGAGCTTCGCTCAATTTTTTGTTAAAAAAAGAGAAGATTTTTTTGTTTTCACAGTAGATAAATTTCAGGCCTAAAATCTGTTTGTTTACGACATTCTTTCAAATTCAACTTTCTGAATACATGCTGAATCCCTATCTTGAATAGCCCTTAAAATGCATTCTAAGCCCGTTTAAGGCATGTTTATCCTAAAACCCATCCATACCTATGTCTTCATGAAAAAACGTGCTCTAGGCGCTTTATATGGCCTTTTTTGCTCATATGGCTTTGAATGAATATACAGCCCATTTAATTTGCATGCTGTTTTGGGTAACTAAACGTGTGCTTATCAAGTTCAAATGCTGAAATACAGCTCGTCAATCAGCAGGATTTGCTTATTTTTGAATATATGGATTTCTTGGATCTTCAAGTATTTCTTTTAAAGCGATCGCTAATTGTTTTTCATCACTATTAACACTACGGCCAAGGCTATTGAGATAACGTGTTACATCGAAATTATGTCCTCTTAGAGAAATTGCTAAACCTATAACATGAGTTAACTTCTCTAGATCATTCTTTCTAGGGTGCAGACTTGTGACTTCCATCAGCTTACGGAATGAAGCACCTAAGAAGTAATTTTCACGATCACGCTGTTTTCTGGCTTGGCTCTGTGGATTCAATAATTTCTGATCCATGCGTTGCTTGTCATTGCGCAGCTTATTCTCAGCTTTCTTCTGGTCTACGTTTTTTAAGTAGGCTTTCAAGCCATCTAACATCAAGAAGTAAGCATCAATATCCTGACGTGCCGCCAAATCTAAAATCTCACGTTCAAAACGGCTATGTGATGATTGTGCTTTGATCAATGCTAAAGCGGCCATTTGCTTTTGATGTGCGTTCATTTCATAACGACATTTCTTCACCAAGGTCAGATCATCTTCCGACAAATCTGCCATGGTTTTTTTGTTGGCGATCATGTCCAAATAACGTTGTTGAACTTTACGTTTAAAGGGCAATTGACGAGTATATTGTGTTAATGAGTTGATATCTTCGGCAACCAATACCAATGCTTTACGACCGGCCATAGACCCTCTTTTTTTCGAATTTTGAAGAATTGCTACTTATGTTAGTACAGTAAACCATTTTGCGTTATTACAGTAGATTAAACAATTTATTCTGTATCGCAGAATAAATTGTTTATCTCGTTTCCCTGTCTTTTTTTGAAAACGTATCACGCTTGTGATAGTTTTGCAAAAAAGACAGTTCTCCTCGCCCTGCGGGGCAAAAGCGCCCATAATTTGGAAAAAAATGGCCATGTACTATTTGAACGTTCGGCACAATACCAAAAAAGACAACAGCTCAAAAAATACCTTCCATTATCTGACCCGAACTGCACACTTTGCTGCACACAAAGATCAAGAAGAATTGGAATTGTGTCTGTCAGGAAACCTACCGGATTGGGCCGACAATGCACCGGAAAAATTTTGGGCGGCAGCTGACCGTTTTGAGATTGAACGGGGCCGAACCTCGGCCGTGATCACTGTGGCGTTACCGAAAGAATTATCTCGCTCTCAGCGAGCTGAATTGGTACACAGCTTGATCCAGGGCTTTACGGCTGAACATCAATTCCCCTATACCGCAGCCGTGCATCAGCATCCAAGCGCCTTAACCGGAGAAGAACAGCCGCATTTACATCTGATGTACTCAGAACGCAGCCTGAGTGACGGCATTGCCCGACCCAAAGAACAATTCTTTAAACAATACCGTCCTAAGCATCCAGCGGCAGGCGGTGCGCCTAAAATGACCGCGAATGCGCTTGGCCAAGGCAAACATCAGATCCGTGTGTTTAGACAACAGGCCGAGGAGCTGATTAATGCGGCACTAAAACGTTATGCACCGACCAAAACCATCTGCATTGACGATATCAGCTTTGAGGTTGAAAACAGGGTGAGCTGCCTGTCCTATGCAGACTACAACGCCAAGTATGGCACTCAGCTCAAAGAGGTGCCGCAAATCCCACGTTGGAAATTACACAATCCTGTGGATGGGGAAATGATCTTAGCGGTACAGCAGCAAATCGCGGAGATCAAACGCATCCGTGAAGACAACAAAAGAGAACTGTATAAACAGGCCTATGAACTGGCAAAACAGCAACAGCTGGCCTGCTCAGCATCGGAGGCGGTGCAAGCGCTCAGCGTGTATGAGGTGGTGAATGAGCGAGAAACGCTGTATGAGCGGCATATTTTAGAATTGGATCGTAAAGCAAGAGAGGTCAAACGCTTGGCTGCGCATCAGGATCATGTCGAGGCCAAACATTACTTGTATATCATGGAGCGAAAACAAGAGCTAATCATGCAGATGCTGCAGTTAGATCCTAGAAAAAACCTCCTGATGCTGGCCAAAGCCATGATCCAAAATGATATCAAGTTGATCGCAGATCTTGAACACCATTGGGAGGTGAATGCATTTGAGCTCAAATGCGTTAAAAACTCGCAGCAATTAAAGCTAAATCGTATTCAAGAAAAATTAGACGTCATTGCATACATAGAAGCGCAACAAGCTGCGCCTCAGCGAGAGCCCGAAGTGTCTAGCGAGCGACGCCAAGATTGGGAGCCACCGGGCTTATTTTAAGCATGAAAAAAGGCCCAACAGGATGTTGGGCCTTTTTTCGTATGGGTTGTGCAAGGTATAACTCCTGTCGTACCTATCTTCCATGTTTTAGAACTTATCATTATTGTTTTTTGTTCTGGAACTTCCTGTTCCTGATGTACTCAGAATAGTTGAGTCCTTAGCCCTAAGATAGGGGCGATCTACTCCAATACATGTACGCTCAGGCTTACAGAGCCAATTTCGTATATGAGATTTTATGTTAAATAGCTAATTCGCTATGACTGCCTAAGCGAACTAACTTCAAAATTAGTAGCTCACCTTCTTCTGTTTTCTTATAAATTAAAACGAGATCAGGCTTAATATGGCAATCACGATGACCTACCCAGTTACTCACCAAAGCATGGTCACGATAATTTTCAGGTAGAGGTTGATCGGCTTGTAGTAACTCTAAAACTGTTTGTAGTTCAGCATCTACTGTATTGCGATGTTGCCCTTTTTTCTCACGTTTATAGTCTTTCTTAAATGCAGAGGTGTACTTAATCGTCCGCATTTAGATCAGCCATCAAATCTTTTACAGAAGTAAAACTCTTTGCTTTGCTTAGATCTTCTTCCATCGCTGCAATGGTTTCAGCACTGGGTTGCCAAATTTCAAAAGGCAGAGCCTTTTCTTTCGCTACTTTGGTCAACAACAAACGAACTGCATCTGAGACAGTTAAGCCCATTGATGCGAGAACTTCGGTTGCTTCATGCTTAATATTTTCATTAATACGAGTAGTCACTAGGGCATTTGAAGCCATGTTAAGCTCCTGTGATTAACATTGTTAATCACACTATATTCCTAGATGCAAAAAAATTCAATTCGTATAATCGCCATTATGTTAAATGGAACCTTCTTTAGTTGAATATTCATACTTTCAATGGAGCAAAACTTGCAGAATCTTGTCTAATTTGTAATCCTTGCAGCCAAGGGTGTCTAGCTGAGCTAAGGCAGGTATTTGTTGTAGTCGGGCCGCTATAATATTGATAAAGAGCGCCTGTATGTTTAATTTCAAGATTTTTAATAAAGTCTCTACGGAAGTGTTGACGATAAAAAATGACCTTCAGCTTAATTCTGAAATTCAACTTATAACAAAATATAAGACCTCTACTTCTGAAGATTATAAAAAAGCAATTATTTTGATCTTTAAAGAACGTGGCTATACCAGGTTAGAAATAGGTCAGCTGTTTAGTAGTTAACTCTAAGACTTTAATTGATGCCTCGCCCAGTCTGCAAGGAGATGTATTGCTTGTCTAATTTCATCTGATAGCGAATGTCCAGCATTGATCCTTATACAATTGTTATAGCGATTGCCTGCACCAAAAACCAATCCCGGCACAATATTAATCTCTTGCTGCTGAGCGAAGCAGTACATTTCCCAACTATCTATTTGTTGTGGAAACTGGAGCCATAAAATATATCCTCCTTGAGGATTGGTTAACCCAAAAGAGATATCTTTAAAAGCTTCTGCGATGAAGTATCGATATTCTTCTACCTGCGCCCATAGCCTCGGGCGTAAATTATTTAAATGTTGTCTATATGCGCGACTATAAATTAAGTCTGCCAATCCAAGTTGTAATGGAGTATTTACATTGATGTTCTGTGTTATCAATTTAGCATGCAGATTTATGAGTCTTGAAGGAGTACAGAACCAACCGATTCGATATGCGGGTGAAACTGTTTTAGAAATAGATCCACAATATATGACGTATCCATCTTCATCCCAGTATTTTATAGGCAAAGGTCGTAGATTATCAAAACAACATTCAGCATAAATATCATCTTCGATAACATAGCATTGATATTTAGCAGCCAATTGTGCAATTTTTTCTTTATCTTTGTTTGTTAAGCAAAACCCTAAAGGATTTTGATAGTTAGCTGTTAATAGGCAGACTTTTGCTCCCGAATGTTGCATTGCTTGTTCTAATCGCTCTAAGTCAAATCCCTCTGTATGTGCAGGAACTTCAACAATTTTCCGCTTAAGCAAGGCCAATAATTGCAATTGACCGTTATAACATGGAGTTGGGACAATAATACTGTCGCCTACTTGGGTTAGCTGTTGAACTATTACTGATAGTGCAGGCATACATCCATTACTAATGTAAATACTCTCCGGAAGGATATAGAAACCATCTTCTGCCCAATGAGCGGATAGAGCTTCGCGTAAAAGAATGTGGCCTTGTCGATCACTATAGAGAAAATCTTCAGCTTTACTATTTTTAATTGCCCGTAGCATTGACTGCTTTAAAAAAGTAACCGGAATTAAGTCAGGAGAGAGTTGAATTGAGCCTAATTGAGCTAGTTTTTTCTTAGTTGCTGCTTCTTGGATCTGAATTTGTAGATCTAAATGAGAAACCTCGTGTATACCTGGAACAAAATCAGAATGGTTAGGTAAAGTTAAATTAGAGAGTGTTTTTAATCCATTAATATTCTGAACAAAGTATCCCGATTTGTTTACCACATAGATAAAGCCTTTGGCCTCTAATAGATCATAACAAGATTTTGCCGTATTAATACTGACCCTATGTTGTTTAGAAAATTGACGCAAAGACAACATTTTTTGTCCAGATTCTAATTCTTTGCCTTTGATTTTATTAATTAATTGATTTGCTAAGATCTGATATTGAAACATTGTCAATCTGTACCTATTTTTTAAATTTATCTGCATCTGTATCCATTAAAGTAACAGATATATTCTGTTTTTAGGTACAAACGGATACTCATTATGAAAATTATTTTGATGCTCTTAACATTAGGAGGATTAACTGCTTGTGAACTAGAACAAGTTTCTCAACAAGTTCAACAGCAACAAGATATATGTGAGGGAGTTATAACATCATTTCTTAAAGCACAAAGTTTAGAAAATTATCAGCTTTTAGGTATAAAAGCTTTATCAGATCTCCCTAAAAAATATAGTTATCAGTATCGCTTTGAAGGCGATCTTCATTTTATAAATGTGCCTAAAAGACCAAATTTAAACTTTCAATGTGGTGAGAATTTTGATCAAAAAATTGAAGTTAAATTAGTAGATGGTGAAAAAAAAATATTGATTGGAGAAATGAATATTTTAAAGGCTCACATAGTGAAAGAAATTATAGCCTATCGAAATTTATGAAAATTTAGTATTCCTAAAATTAACATAATACTGCTTATACGAAATTGGGAAAATGAATTTTCTGTACTGATTTTTATATAGTTTTAAAAAGAAGCCTAGAGTCTAGTCTAGGCTTCTTTATGATGTATGTATAAAAATCATTTTGGTGGATGATCTTTAAACTCAAGAGAACTAATTTCACCTGTTGATGAAACGTGTAAATAAGCCCATGTTGTTTTAGGCTTTGCATCAGGAGCTACAACAGTTCCTTCTACTTCTAAACAATAGTTTGTACCGTTAACAATTTGCTCATAATAGGCAATTAGAGTGTAATTGACGCCTATGAGCTTACCAACACTTTGTTCAAATACTTTAAAAATTGGGCTTCCTAATTGAGGTGTTTTACGATCACTCCAACCGCCAGTTGATTGTTCCATTTTATCTACCTTTATAAAATTAATTATTATGTTTGTACCCAATAGTTGAATAGGTACTTTTTTAACCTACAGTAAAATGGTCAAAATTAAAACAATAAAAATGGTCAAAACTTAACCGAAAAAAGAAAGAGATTCTTACTCCCTGTTTTTAATTAATTTTTCACATTAGACTTAGATGAGCATCTAAAATACGAATTAATGTAGCTGGTGGACCAGTTGGATAGCATCGACCTTGTTCCCAATTTTGAAGGGTACGAGTACTAATATGTAAACGTACGACAAACTCACTTTGACTTAAACCGGTTTTTTTGTTATTCACCAATTAAAATGTCTATGCGATAAACCATTTAAAATGTCCTGTTTTTAACTGCAAGAGTCAAGCACAGGATTTAAATTTCTTTGTTCAATAACCGCTTTCTGAGCTTTACGA
>Ga0172378_10007685_pt1 | contig 10018 bp, 7 predicted proteins | sample GrowelOW332metaG_FD_119755 | JGI IMG/M metagenome (GOLD analysis project Ga0172378, IMG submission 119755) | Groundwater microbial communities from an aquifer near a municipal landfill in Southern Ontario, Canada - Pumphouse #3_1 metaG | ecosystem: Environmental > Aquatic > Deep subsurface >... | reverse complement strand
TACTGGAGGGATGCTAACCGTTGCAAAAGACTATATGCAAGAAGTTTCGGAACGTAATGATATGAAAGTATATCTCTACGGTCAAGAGCTTAATGAACATACCTATGCAATATGCAAATCGGATGTACTGATGAAAGGAGAAAATGCCGATAATATTAAAAGAGAAAATACCATTAGTAAAGATCTGCTTATTGGTAAGAAGTTTAGCTATATGATAACCAATCCACCTTTTGGTGTCGATTGGAAAAAGATTAAAGATTTTGTAGAAAAAGAAGCTAAACGTACTGACGGGCGTTTTTCGGTAGGCTTACCCGACAGCAGTGACGGTTCGTTACTTTTCTTGATGCATATGATTAGCAAGATGGATGAAGGCGGTTCCCGCATAGGCATTGTTTTAAATGGTTCACCTTTGTTTAATGGCGATGCCGGCAGTGGCTGGAGTAATATCCGCAAGATGCTACTCGATAGAGACTTATTAGACTGCATTGTAGCACTTCCTAAAAATTTATTTTATGGAACAGATATAAACACATATATGTGGATATTAGATAACAATAAGCGTGCATCACATAAAGACAAAGTCCTTTTGATCAACGCTAACCAATCGGAATATATCTCTCTATTATCTCACAGTTTGGGTAAAAAGCGTTACGAAGTAAATAACTTAGGTATGAGTGAAATTCTTCAAATTTATAGTGATTATAAAGCTTGTAGCCGTGAATTCAAACGAGAAGAGATTCTAGAATCCATTGAAATATCCAAGCTGATGGATAAAGAGGATTTTCTTTATACGAAAGTTACCGTTGAACGTCCATTACGTTTGAAATATGAAAAGCTACTTGATAAGATTGAGACAGAACTTGCCCATACGAAATTGTCTAAAGCAAATAAAGAAAAAATCGTATCAGTAAAAGTCACTATAACTAAATCCAACCTAAATGGCGTTTTGAATGACGTTGAGTTTTTTGAATGGCTAAGTAAAAATAGCAAATTGAAACTAACTGCTACACTTATCAAAACGTTACGTTCTGTTCTTGGAACTACTGATGAAAATATGCCCGAAGTATATTCTAAACCTTTTAATTCAGCATCTGGTTTTGTGCCCGATACAAACCTGAGAGATACCGAAAGTATCCCTTTTAAAGAAAACATTGAAGAATATTTTGAACGTGAGGTGTTGAAATTTGCCCCTGATGCTTGGATGGATAGAGAAAAAGATAAAATAGGTTGCGAATTTCCGTTTACTAAACTTTTTTATGTTTATAAACCATTGAGAAGTGTAGAGACCATTTTAAATGAAATTAAGGCTTTGGAAGAAGATATGGGCGAAGCTTTAAAAAATATTTTGGAGGTATAAATGATGTACTGGGATTTAATTTGTAATTATATAGAAAAAGTGCTAAATATTCTTGGTGGTTTATCGGGAATAATAATTCTTATTATAGGAATTGCTAAGTTATTTGGTAAAAATCTAATAGCCTTTTGGCTTGCAAAAGATTTAGAAAAATATAAAGCGGAACTCGATACTAAAAATAAAGAAATCCAGAATCAGTTAGATATAAAATTAGAATTAACTAAATTACACGAATCTCAGTTGATAGCAATTAGAGCAGATTCCATTAAGAAAATATATCAAATACTTGCTAACTTGAACAATACCATTAATATTTTAAATATGATTTTACGTCCAACAGATTGGGGTACTGATCAAGAAATTGCTAATCAAAGTCAGAAAATATTTTTTAACTTTCGACAAGAATGGTTGTCATGTAAGTTGTTTTATGATAAAGAATTATCTGATAAAATAGAATTATTTGCAAACAATTGCTATAAAAATGCTACACAGAATATGTTTAACAGAAATACCATAAAAACCGACAACAAAATTCTACAAGAGGAATTGTCAAAACTTAGAAAAGAAGCAACAATAGAATTACCCTCCATTCTGCAAGAGATAGAATGTAGTTTTAGAGAATTAGTTGGGATTAAAGACAAATGATGAATTTATGATACAATATAAAAAATATAAGGATAGCGGCATTTCTTGGATTGGAAAGATACCTGAGCATTGGGAAGTAACTTGTATTAAACGAATTGCAAATGTTTATACAGGAACTACTCCTTCCACTAATGTCAAAAAATATTTTAATTCAAAAGATATAAACTGGTATACTCCAGCTGACTTCTCTGAGGAAAATCTGTATTTGGATAAATCAAATAGATTTTTGTCGCAAACATTACTTGATGAAAAAATTATAAGATTGTACCCAGCAAAATGCGTTCTATTAATAGGCATTGGTGGAACTTTGGGGAAAATTGGGTATTCAAATAAAGAATGCTATTCAAATCAACAAATAAATGCAATAATATTTAATAATAAATTGAATTCGCTATATTATGCCTACTCACTGCAACCAATAAAACCATATATATGGGCTAATGCCAATACGGCAACAATGCCGATACTGAATCAATCAGCTACAAAAAACATTTTTGTAGCTATTCCTTCAGTTGAAGAACAGCAACAAATCGCCGATTATCTCGATTGGAAATGTGCAGAGGTTGATAGAATTGTGGGGGTACGTGAGAAACAGATTATTTTATTAAAGGAATTGCGTTCGTCGGTTATTAGCCGTGCTGTAACACGTGGACTTGATCCCAACGTCCCTCTAAAAGATAGCGGTATCGATTGGATTGGTCAAATCCCAAAGCATTGGGAAACAGGTGCTTATAAACGCTGTATGAAAATAAATAATGGGAAGGATTACAAAAATATTGTTGAATTAGATGGATTTCCTGTTATTGGTTCTGGTGGTCAATTTTCTTATGCTTCAAATTTTATGTATGATGGAGAAGTTGTTTTTTTAGGAAGAAAAGGAACTATTGATAAACCTATATATTTCAATGGTAAATTTTGGGCTGTCGACACTATGTTCTACTCTGTTCCAAATAAACGATCATTTTGTAAATTTATGTATTACCAAGCTATGATGTTTCCTTTTGATAAATATTCCACGTCAACTGCATTACCAAGCATGACACAAAATGACTTAGGAAATAATCACATTAGTATTCCTTTTCTTTCTGAGCAGCAACAAATCGCCAATTATCTTGATGAAAAAACGGCAGAGATTGATAATACTATTGAAAAATATAAAATGCAGATTAATAAGCTTAAAGAATACAGACAAGCACTGATTACCGAAGTTGTAACGGGAAAAATAGATGTACGAGATGTCAAAATACCAATTAATCAAAACGAATAACAGATTATATGATGGAGAACTATGTGATAAATAACCCAACCGAAACAGTCTTAGAAGGAGTTATTGCGGATTATCTTGCAAATAGTCCTCTATATAATGCACGCACTTCGGCAGATTTTGATATTAACTCTCTATGTGACCCCATAATGTTGCAACGGTTTATAGAAATAGGGCAACCTGAAACATGGACTAAACTTTCGAAACGATTTGGTAGTGATTCCCTTGGTAAAGTTATTAGAGAATATAATCATCAGGTAGATAATAACGGTATGCTTAAAACGTTGCGTGAGGGATTCACCTTGCAAGGAATAAAAATTAAGCTTTTACAATTCAAACCAGATCAAAAACGCAACACTCCCTTTGTGGCATTATACAACAAAAACTGTTTCTCGGTTGTGCGACAAATGCGTTATTCTACAGCACCCAAAGATCATGGTAATGAACTCGATTTAGTAATCCTTATTAACGGTATCCCATTTATAACGTGCGAACTTAAAAATCAAGCCACAGGACAAAACATAGTAAATGGTATGGATCAGTATCGCAATAATCGTGATTCTAACAACCGAATGCTAAAAAACTGTTTGGTACATTTTGTGATCGATGATCACCGAGTGATGATGACTACCACTTTAAGAAATGAAAACACAATGTTTTTGCCGTTTAATATAGACACCGTAAATCCCAATAGAGAAGATAGCAAATATGCAACTACATATATGTGGGAAAATATTTTTCAAGCTGATAGTCTACTAAACATCCTTCAAGATTTTATAAAACAATATATACCAACGGGAAGTAAAACAAGAGAAAGAGTAACGATATTCCCTCGTTTCCACCAATTGAGATGCGTCCGTTTAATCCTTTCCGATGTAAAAAAGAAAGGTAATGGACAGAGCTATTTAGTACAGCATAGTGCCGGCTCGGGGAAATCAAAAAGTATAGCTTGGCTTGCTCACCAGCTTAGCGACCTTTTTGACTCCGAAGATAAACCTCTTTTTGATAGTATAATTGTAGTAACGGATCGTATAATACTTGACGAAGCCATTGCTGATGAGATAAAGGACTTTGCGACAGTTGCTGGAGTTGTAAAATCGGTAAAAAAGGGATCATCTAAACTCGCTAAAGCGCTTGAAGATGGTAATCGTATTATAATCACAACAATTCAAAAGTTCGCTAATGTCCGCAAACATATTGGTCATTTAAAAGGTAAACGATTTGCTGTAATCATAGATGAAGCACATAGTTCACAGAATGGAGAAAATGCCAAAGACGTAAAAATAACCCTTACGGATAAGGAACTACTAGAAGCAATTGTTGAAGAGAACGATGTAGAGATTGAAAATGATACAGATCGCTTATTGTCAGAGATTCAAGCGGCGCGTGGACAAATGGATCATATATCCTATTTTGCCTTTACAGCTACACCCAAGAAGCAAACACTTGCATTATTTGGGCATAATGGAGAGGCTTTCGATATTTACTCAATGCGTCAAGCCATTGAAGAAGGATTCATCTTAGATGTCCTTGAAAATTACACTACGTTTAAATCTATGTTTGAACTTGTGGGAAAACAGATAGAAGACGAAAAAGATGAAAAATATGACAAGAAAAAAGCTTTAAAACTATTGATGCAACATATTAACAACCATCCATATACGATCTCTTATAAAGCCGAGATGATGCTTACTCATTTTATGACAAAGACAATTCATAAAATAAAGGGTACAGCAAAAGCAATGGTCGTTACTGGTTCACGTGCTAATGCTGTAAGATATAAACTAACTTTAGACAAGATACTAGCAGAAAAATATTCAAACACAATCTCTACACTTGTTGCATTCTCTGGTACAGTTGAGATAAACGAACATAAATACACAGAAGAGAACATGAATGGCTCTGGCATTAAAGATGCTGCCATTAGAGATAATTTTAATGAAAATAAATATCGGATCCTTATTGTAGCCAATAAATTCCAAACAGGTTTTGACCAACCATTATTACACACGATGTATGTAGATAAACAGTTAGGTGGAATTCAGTCTATTCAAACATTAAGTCGCCTTAATCGTTGTGCTGAGTGGAAAAAAGACACGATGGTTATTGATTTTGTAAATGACCATGAAAGTATACAAAAGTCTTTCCAACCATATTATCAGACAACTCGTCTAGGCGAAACCATTGATACACAAAAGCTATATGATTTTAAATCGGAAATTGATAATTATAAGGTTTTTACCGAAGCTCAGTTAAACGAAGTAGTTAATGTGCTTATTGATAACACTAAAAATCCAGAAGTTCTTTCATCCATAATGAAAAGTATCGTTGACGAACAAGTTCAATCTATGACGAATGCTGGCAAAGTAACCTTTCGTAAATTTATAGATAAATATGTGCGTCAATATACTTTTTTATCACAGTTGATGACATTTATCGACCCTCAATTAGAAAAGTATTATTTATTCTGTAAACTTTTATATAAGTTTTTGCCCTACACGAAAGAAACTCTACCTCTTGATATATTGAACCGTGTAAATCTTGATAAATTTAAAATTGAAGAAGTTTCTAGTGGTTCAATTATACTTGATAATGAGAATGGATATATAAGATCTGGTGGAGATGGACGAGTAAATGCACCTAAACCTGGAACATTAGGGACTCTTCAAGATCTTCTCAAAGAAATAAACGAACCATACACGGGCTTCTTACAAGAAAATGATAAATTAATTTACTCTCTTTTGATCGAAGTGCTACAGGACAAAGAGATTCAAGAAGCTTTCAATGCTCAAAACACGGTTGATGTATTAATAGAACTTGTTAAAGATAAATTTACTTCTAAAGGATGGAGTAAGATAAACGAATATGTGAACTTGATGGAAGTTATGTCTGAAAACCAAGCGTTTTCAGAAACATTCTTTAGAAAAGCATTTGAATTCCTTGCTACAGCAACTACTAAAACAGGGAGACCGATCTATGATGAACCATCATTAAAACACCTGATGTATGAAAGTCTTATTTCTGAATTTAAAGAATTAGCTAGCGTATCATATAGAGACCTTGAAGAAGTAATAGATTGGTTATTTAAAATCTTCAATGCAACAACGATAGAGGGCCTTGATGGACTTAATGAAGTGGTCAAAGAGACCTTCAATAATCTATATAAAGCCGAGAATAGGGATATAGATTTGCAAATGTATTTTCAAACATTAGTTACTAAATATGAAGCTTTTCTGCGTAAGATCTATTATATGAGAGAAGGGAAAAACTTTGTATCAAATAAGTTATCAAAAGGGCTAGTTAGTGTTGTTTATCAATTTCCAGAGATTCAGCAACTTTATAAAAACAAAAAACCAAAGTTGCATAATATGAGTACATTTTATAATTTATTGTATCAATGGCGTAACGATCAAGCTCATCAAGCACCCATATTAAAATCTAGTGAACTTTCACCAGCTCTTCATGCAATTGCTTCAATGTATGTATATGCTGCGATGGTAAGCGCAACAGACATAGAAAAAGCTGGATATTAAACCTTAATTTGTTGTTGTGCAGCTTGGATGCACACATCCAACTCATCTTTGTATCATAATTCTTGTTTAACTAAATACAAAGAAAAATGAAAACAAAGATTTTTACATCATTCGTACTCGTAAGTACATTGCTATTTTCAAGTTGCTCTAAAGATGAAGATCAAAGCATTCAATTGCAGAATCAATCACCAATTGTTTTAAAATACGAACAGATGGCTACTATTGATGCTGTATCGACTGAACCAATCAGCTACAACTCTGAAAATGAGTTTCATGCTAAGGTCTCAAGTAATGGCGTTATCACTGCAGAACATGTGGGTAAAACAAAAATAAATTTAACCAATGGATTTGACTCAAAATCCATACAGGTTACAGTGGAGCCAAAATACAACCTCTATGAAACGCCAAACATTGAATGGGGCACGACTAAAAACAAAATTAAAACGCAATATGGAACACCTGACAATGAAGATGCAGATGGTTTTGGTTATTTAAATTACTCTTCGTCTGCCCCTATTGCAATGTTCTTATTTAACAGCAATGACCAATTAGAGTCTTGTGCCATAATGGTAAAAATGGTGTATGCATCAACATTGACAAATTTTCTTTTAGAGCGATATCTGCCAATAAATGTAGATACCAAGGACTATACGGCAACTTTTATTAATAACTTAACTACTGCTGAAAAAATCACGTCTATAGGTCTTTTAGCGTATAACCTTAATTACTTAGAAGTTATATATTTTGATGCTAGTAATATATTTAATCAAACAAAATCAACCTCTAAAACCTTTATAAATAGATATCGAAACATTGCTGAAAAATTGATTTCATCTCAAGAATAACATTCAGAATTTAAAAAATAAGTAATTTGCTGATATCAGCCGAGCAAACCTACTTAATATAAATAGGCTGACTAATTAATTTTTTATATTATGGATAATTACTATGTAAACAGGAATGCTCAACCCACTGGAGAGCATGAAGTCCACAAGAGTACCTGTCATCGTTTACCTGACAGTTCAAATCGAATAGCATTAGGTTATTTTTCAAATTGTACAGATGCGGTCGAAAAGGCAAAACAGTATTACTCAAATGTTGATGGCTGTTACTATTGTTGCTCAAATTGTCATACACGTTAACAGCTATGGGTAAAAATCAACATGTTGTAAAAACGGGCAAAAAATGGGGAGTTAGAGGTGACAACAATTCCAAAATCACCAAAATCTGTGACACACAGAAAGAGGCTTTCAACAAAGCAAGAGAGATTGCTATCAATCAAAAATCTGAAGTGTTAATTCATGGTGTAAATGGTAAAATACGCGATAAAAATAGTTATGGCGATGACCCGTACCCTCCAAAAGGATAAATTCTATTGAATAAATCACACAATAACTTTTTATTATGTGATTTATATCTTATAAAGATATCTAAACAATCGTAATTTGCTATTGAATATTTAATTATCCGTAAAAAAACTACGGCATAATGATTTATTCTTTATATTTGTATCAAAATAGGAGGAACAAATATGCTAATCAAGTTTGCCGTTAGAAATTACCGAGGTTTTGCTAATCGTATAGAGCTAAATCTTTCTCAACCCAGCAATTATACGTTTAGTACTTTTGCAGTAAAAGATGGAGTAATAAAAAATGGTATTATTTACGGACCAAATGGTTCTGGAAAATCCAATCTGGCATTAGCCTTGTTTGATATCGTTAACCATCTTTCTCAAAAATGGAAAAAGAATAATTATTATACTAATTTTGCTTATGCAGGTAAACCAACTGATCCTGTTGTATTTGAGTACACTTTTAAACTTGGTGTTTATGAAATTTTCTATGCGTATTCGAAAAGAACAAATGGAAGTTTGATGACAGAAAAATTGTTGGTAAATGGCAAAGAGATCTTTAATCGTAAGGAGGGACATTTTTCAATTGATAATAAAGCTTATCCGATGGATGCAACAATCAAGGGTAACTTAGCCAACAATGCCAACCATGTATCAGTAATTAACTTTCTGCTTACTTCCTATCCGTTGTCCAAAGATCATTACTTGATTTTGCTTCAGGAATTTGTAAATTCTATGCTGTGGTTTAAAAGCTTGGAAACTCGTGAATTTATTGGTTTGGATAATCATCCGACTAACTTGGATGAATACATAATCAAGAATAAATTGGTAAATGATTTCCAAGACTTCATCGAGAAAGTTAGCGAACAACGTTTTTCTTTTGTAGAACCAGTAGAAAATGATAAGGTTCTTTACTGCACGTATGATGATTCAAAGATTGCATTTGACCAGATTGCCTCTACCGGAACTCAATCGCTGAAGTTGCTTTATTTTTGGATTAAGCAGATGGATAAGGCTTCGTTTGTATTTATTGATGAATTTGATGCTTTTTATCATTTCAAACTGGCGTATGAAGTTTGCAAACAGTTATTTGCATTGGATTGTCAAGTCTTCACATCCTCACATAACACTTATTTGATGACCAATGATCTTTTACGTCCAGATTGTAACTTTATATTGAATGATAACAATATAAAGCCACTGAATGAATGTACTCAGAAAGAACTCCGTTTTGCGCATAACATTGAAAAAATGTTCAGAGGAGGAACCTTTGCCATATGATATTATTAATGAACAGATCCTTTATCGTTTGAAAATAATATTTATCTGCTATACAAAGAACTTCAGGAATTTGATGGAGATGGAAATCTTGTCTCTTTGCTAAAAGAAAAGTCTTCCAAAAAGGAAGATAATCCATTTAAAGATATTGAACGCATTTCTGATTTTTCTGAAATCTACTTATTCTTTGACTATGATTTTCAGCATAATTGTTATCCTTTAGAGGAACTCAACAAGCAAGTAAGAGAAATGCTTGAGCAGAATTGGAAACATCTACAAGATTAAAATCTTTGAAAGCCAACTAGACAAGTATGTTTCATTAGATCCTTGTAGCGTTGCTATTCTAAATTCGTTTCCTTTGTTTTTGTATGACTACTTTAAAATAGAGTAATATAAAAACTAGAACAAACAGCCTCAAGAGAAAAAGTTAAAGAGTCCGATGAGCATGGCGCTAATTTGATTCCACCATCGCAATAAGGCTATACGATTTGCTTTAAAGGTAGGGGTTTGTGATTTTTCGAGGTTGGGTGCTAACTGGGGTAGAATTCGATATTCGGCTTTGTGAACCCACTTAGAAAAAGAGGTGTTGGGTT
>Ga0172378_10007684_pt1 | contig 10018 bp, 11 predicted proteins | sample GrowelOW332metaG_FD_119755 | JGI IMG/M metagenome (GOLD analysis project Ga0172378, IMG submission 119755) | Groundwater microbial communities from an aquifer near a municipal landfill in Southern Ontario, Canada - Pumphouse #3_1 metaG | ecosystem: Environmental > Aquatic > Deep subsurface >... | reverse complement strand
TGTGTGAAAACCGCGACCTGCAAAACTATATACATCCATACCCTGAACCTCTGAGCAAACAGTAATACAACGTCCACATAAAATACATTTCTCTTGGTCTCTTACCAAAGCCGGATTAGTATTATCTATAGTATGTACTTTCATTTCTCCATCGGCAAAACGAATATTACGAACGCCTAACTCTGCAGCTATGGTTTGCAATTCACAATCCATACTCTTTTGACAAGTTAAACAATCTTTGGGGTGATTAGCTAATAATAACTCCACAACCAACTTTCTTGCTTCGCGTACCCTAGTGGTATTAGTTTGCACCACTAAACCTTCAGATACAGGATAAACGCAAGAGGCCATCAAACTCCTCGCTCCCTGAACTTCTACTAAACACAAGCGGCAGGCTCCCTCCGGGCTCAAATCAGAATGATAACACAAGGTAGGTATATATATGCCAGCTTCTCGGGCTGCAGTCAAAACAGAAGCGTCTTTATTAGTAGTGACAGAAATACCATTAATGGTTAACGTAACTTTATCCATTTTAATCGCCTCCTTATCCTTTCACTATGGCCTTGAACGGACAAGCCGTCATACAGGCTCCACATTTAATGCATACTATTGGGTCAATAACATGCTTACGCTTAGAATCTCCGGTAATTGCCTTTACAGGGCAAACCTTAATACAAATCCCACAACCTTTACACGCATCGGTAATATTGTAGGAAGCTAGCTTTCCACAGGCCTTGGCCGGACAGCGTTTCTCGTAAATATGTGCTTCGTATTCATGTCTGAAATATTTTAATGTACTTAAAACAGGGTTTGGCGCAGTTTGTCCTAAACCACATAGAGCACTATCCTTGATTTTTCCCGCCATATCTTCCAAAAGCTCAATGTCGCCATCACGCCCATTGCCGTCTGTTATACGCGTTAAAATCTCCAGCATTCTTTTTGTCCCTTCACGGCAGGGAGTGCATTTACCGCAAGATTCAGACTGTGTAAAATTCAAGAAGAATCTTGCCACATCCACCATGCAAGTATCTTCATCCATAACTACCAAACCACCTGAACCCATCATGGCTCCCGCAGAAATCAAAGAATCATAGTCAACAGGTAAGTCCAGCATTGATTCCGGCAAGCAGCCTCCGGAAGGTCCACCTATTTGCACCGCCTTGAATTTCTTACCATTGTTTATGCCGCCACCAATATCATAAATAATCTCGCGCATAGTGATACCCATTGGTACTTCTGCTAAACCTGTATTATTTATTTTTCCTGTCAGCGCAAAAACTTTCGTACCCTTAGACTTTTCCGTACCGCAGGTGCAATACCAATCTGCACCCTTTTGTAAAATTAAAGGAACGTTGGCCAAAGTTTCAACATTATTAATATTGGTTGGTTTTCCCCACAACCCGGCAACTGCCGGAAAGGGAGGCCGTGGCCGTGGCATTCCGCGTCGTCCTTCTATAGAAGCCATCAGCGCCGTTTCCTCGCCACACACAAACGCCCCTGCGCCTTCTTTTATATGTATTTGCAAACTAAAATCTGTACCAAAAATATGTGACCCTAAAAAGCCTAATTCTTCTGCCTGCGCAATGGCTACACGCAAACGCTTAATAGCTAACGGATATTCTGCACGAACATAGATATAACCTTCGTCTGACCCAATAGCATAAGCGGCAATAGCCATACCTTCAAGAATTTTGTGAGGATCTCCTTCTAAAACGCTACGGTCCATAAAAGCACCGGGGTCTCCCTCATCAGCATTGCAAATTATATATTTTTTTTCGTTTACAGAGGCCTTAGCAAAGCTCCACTTTAACCCGGTTGGAAAACCAGCGCCGCCACGACCACGTAACCCCGACTTTTTAACTTCTTCCACCACTTGGTCAGGGGTCATGGTTGTTAAAGCCTTAGCCAAGCCCTCATAACCACCCAAGGCAATATACTCCTCAATAACCTCCGGATTTATATGACCACAATTAGCTAAAACCCTGCGTTCTTGCTTCTTATAAAACCCTATATCTTTGTAATTCGGTACTGCTTCTAAACTCATCGGCTCCCGATACAAAAGCCTGTCCACAATACGTCCTTTGTATAAATGTGTTTCCACAATCTCCTTAACATCTTCCGGTCCTACGTGACAATAAAAAGTACCTTCCGGATAAACAATAACCAACGGTCCATGTTCACAAAAACCATGACACCCGGTTTCCACCACCATTACTTCATCACTTAAACCTTTATTTTCTAATTCTGTTTTAAAGTTTTCTATAACTTTTCCCGAACCTGCTGATTTACACCCTGTACCACCACAAACCAAAACATGTGCCCTAATGTGCTGCATATTTTTTACCTCCAGTGTGAAATTTTTAAAATACTTTGAGGCTTATATTTCCCCACCCTCTATTTTACCTACTACCAAATCCTCTATTATCCGTCCATTAATAACATGCTCCGCGATTATTCTCTTAACATCAATAGGTTTGACCCTGCCGTAGGTAATACGTGGTTCCCCTGGTCGCACAACATCAACTAAGACTTCCTTTTCACACATACCAATACATCCTGTTTGTTGAACCTGCACATTTTTCAACTTACGAACTGCCAGTTCATCCAATATTGCCGCCATTACTTCGCGAGCTCCGGCTGCAATCCCACAAGTTCCCATTCCCACAATAATTTTTGTGCCACTATTTTCACGCACTTTTATATCCGCTTGCAACTTTTCACGCAATGCCTTTAGATCCTCTAATGATTTCATTTTAAACCTCCTGCCTCTCTAACTTTATCTATTTCCTGCGTTAAATATTCCCCAAGCCATGAATATACTTCCGGATAACTAAAATCGAGGTTTTCTCCCAAAAGCTTTGTAACAACTTGGGAATCAAAGGAAAATTTTTTATGTCCAACACAATAATGCATAATAAAATGCAAATGTGAATTTGTTACTAAAAATACCTTAATGGTGTTTGCCACATCACCTAAAGGTGGTCTATCCAAATGATCCCTTAGATAACTTGCCTTAAGAAAAGTTCCCTTTCCCGAGCTGGATTTCATAATAAGGCTGCCACCACTTTGTTTGGTAGTCATCTCCACAAAAGGAATACCCATACCCACATTTCGTGTTTTCCTAGTAGTAACAAAAGGATCACGAACTTTTTTGAGCATGTCCTCACTCATTCCCCGTCCATTATCACTAATGCTGAATGTTAAAAATCCATCCTCATTTTCATTTACTTCCAGTAATATCCAATTGGCTCCTGCCTCAATAGAATTTTGCATTAAATCTAATATGTGAAGGGATATTTCTTTCATGACTATTCATACTTTTCTAAAATTAGAGCTATCTTTTCCGGCGTTAAACGACCGTGTGTATCTTCATTAATTTGCATAACCGGGGCCAAGCCACAAGCACCAATGCATGCTACTGTTTCCACGGTAAACCGTAAATCTTCCGTAGTATGTCCAGCTTTGACGCCCAGTTCTTTTTCCACTTCTTCTAAAATTAATTTTCCCCCACGTACATGGCAGGCCGTTCCCTGACAAACTCTTATGATATTGCGTCCCCTTGGATTTAAATGGAATTGAGAATAAAAAGTTACCACTCCGTAAATTGCACTAATAGGTGTCTTAGTTTCTTGCGCTACGTATTCCAAAGCTTCTTTAGGTAAGTAATTATATAAATGCTGAACTTCTTGTAAAACAGGAATAAGAAACCCCTTAATCCCTTCGTATTTAGTAAGGATCTCATCAATTTTCATTTTTTCTTTGTTCTCGCCGCCGCAGCAACATTTGTTTTCCATATTCATGATGTTCTTTCCCTCCTACTTGAAATTCAAAATACTTTATTAATATAGCAAAAATACGTTGCAAAAAGCAACACTATTTCCTAAAAAAAAGAAAGTATAGTGTATACTTATTGCATTTTAGCGTAACACATTTATCACATTTCTTTTATATAATATCCTGGGGTAAATTTGCGTCCGTCTTTACCTGCCAAGGCTAATTTTATTTCTTCTATGGAAGGTTCCTTTAACTCCAGAATATTCTTGGGTCCTTGTATAAAATCTAAAATCGTGTGCCCGTCAGAATTTGTCATATAAGGCCTATTGCCAACCAGGGATTTAAGTTTTTTCTCTTTAAGTTCCCCTATGGACTGCCTTGAAATCTCTACGGCATCCAATTGTAAATCCTCCCCAATAAAACCCAATTGGCCTAAAAGACTGTAAGAAGGTCTATCAACATGAGCGGCAAAAACCAAAGCTCCCCTGCTTTTGCTTTGATTAATAACATCTGCAGCTTTTAATTGACAAGCCCCAAAAAGCATTCTTTTTTCTTCCCGGATAAAATTATCGTCAGCATCTACCACAAACTGCTTGCCAAATTTTTTTTCATTATTGGGAGGCAGCGTACTCCTAGCTTGATCAATTATCTTTTGCCAACCGGTCATTTGCTCCCAGGTGTCAAAAATTACAATTATGTGCGCCTCTTCCGCGCATTCCACTTCCATACCCGGCAATACTTTTACACCATACTTTTGCCCGGCCTCTAATGCCGCCAAAATATTACCGGAAGCATTATGATCCGTAATCGCCAGCATACTAATTCCATACTGAGCTGCACGCATCACAATATGATGCGGAGTCATTTCGACCTCTGCACAAGGTGATAAAAGTGTATGAACATGGAAATCACCAATAAAAGTTTTCATTATTTATTGACAATGCCCAAAGCATATAGTTTTCCTGTAACTTCATAGCTGGACATATCCGTACTGAAAATGGGCAATTCATTTTCGTCCGCTCTTGTGATAGTCTCTTCCTCAATATTAGTTCCACCGGAAACAATAATCGCAGCTAGTCCAATTAGTGAGCCTATGGCTGCAATATTATGATGACCTTGCATTGTAACCCAAACCATACCATCCTTAGCTTGTCCCATTACATTGCTCAATAAATCCGAGGTATAACCTCCCGTAATTTCTCTTTCCGCTTCCTCATGCTTTGTTACCCTTGTTAGCTGTAATTCTTTTGCAATTTGGTTAACATTCATGTCCTTAAACCTCCTTAGATTTTTCCCCCTCTATTGTTCCTGTTAATGGTATTTGTGTTGATAACTCGATCATTCCCTGAGCAAATTTTTTCACTCTATTTCTTAATATAAATATACAATCCGTTTCAAAAGCCTTGCCTTGAACTATATCTTCTGCCAAACCTTGACAGCTTGGCGCTCCGCAAGCTCCACAATCTATTCCCGGCAAAGAATTCAAAACCGTATCCATTTTTTCCAGTTTTTCCATGGCAATATTTATGTCCTCATCTAGCTGCATCATAGGACGGGGCTCCATTATTTTTACGTAACCTTCAGAAGTAGGAAAACCATTACAAGTCATGCAGGCATTCATAGCTGCTAGCCGTTCAGGTGGTTCCTCTGCTCTTAACATTCTAATGCGCAGCTTAATGTTTTTCTCTCCCACAAAACGATTCTGAACCACAAAAGGTCCACCCACACAACCGCTTCTGCAGCTATATAGTTCTACAAAATCCACATCACTCATTTTGTTCATGGAAATTTGTTCCAGTACTTCAAACACATCACCGACACCCTGCACAGCTAGCACATTTTCCAGTCCTGTGGCTTCAATCTCGCCGCCGCAGCTCCCCCAGCCCAGGCCATAGGAAGACCCTGTGGTAATCGTCTTCTTCAAATTTTCCTCCGGTATTGCGTTTTTCATTACCCGCCTTAGGTCAGCATATATGCTAGCTTCGCTAATAGACCCGGCTAACTGTGTGTGTTTAACATCAACAGACTGCCTTATATTAATTCCTTTTGCGGGACAAGGAGTTATAAACCACACACCAACCTCTTCTTCAGGCAAATTTTGCTGGGCACATAATTTTTTCTTTACATAAATTGCCGCCGCTTCTCCCGGTGAAAGAACAGGTATTACCTGTTGAATCAGTTCCGGGAATTTTACCTGAATTAAACGCAATACAGCAGGACAAGCTGAAGAAATAAGGGGTTTCCGTCCCCCTTTATAACTATGTACATATTGTTCTATTTCTTGAGAAATATAGTCCCCTGCCGCTGATAAGTCGAAAATTTCATCAAACCCCAATAATTTTAGTCCCTGCCAAATTACTTCCCGCCTTACGCTAGCCGGGAATTGAGCATATAAAGATGGGGCTACCAACACAACATTATAACTATACTTATGAGTAGCTTCTATAGTATCAACGGTAGCCGTCATGGCATGCGTTGGACAACGACGAATGCACTCACCGCAATCTATGCAGCGAGTGGAAATAATTTCAGCCTTACCATTACGAACTCGGATAGCTTCGGTAGGGCAATATTTTACGCAGGCAACACAACCATTGCAGGCGTCTTTTATAACATAAACTGAATGCAAGTAGTTATCGGACACCTCCACTCACCATCCTTCCCATAATTTACGACTGCTTGTGGTCAAATCTCATAGTAATCTTAGTTCCACTATTAACTAAAGTTTTTATCGAAAATTCATCTGAACATTTCATCATATTTGGAAGCCCCATGCCTGCACCAAAGCCCATAGCACGCACATAATCAGGAGCCGTAGAAAAACCTTCCTTCATAGCTTGCTGTACATCGGCAATCCCGGGTCCTTTGTCATCAATCGTTATTAAAGTTACGTCCGACGTTATTTCTGCTGTTACCATACCGCCACCGGCATGAATAAGAGCATTCATTTCTCCCTCGTAAGTCCCGATAGCAATTCGACGTACTACCTCGGCCGGTACTCCTAAAAGCTGCAAAGCTTTCTTTATACGTGCCGAAGCTTCACCTGCTCTGTCAAAATCATTGCCTGCCACTTCGCATTTTAATTCCATTAATTTTCACTCATCCTCTAATTCTTTTACCGGGCAGGCCGGCAGACCCAATTTATACAAAATACCGCAAGCCTCAAACATAGTATATTTTGTTAAAAGCACCGGTATGTCGCATTGGTCAGCTACCTGTAAAATTTCCTGGCCCGGCATTTTTCCCCGCACGAAAACTATAGCACTTAATTCGCTAACGTCTGCCGTTCGTATTACCTGCACATTTGTTAAACCGGTAAGAAGCAAAGTCTTTTTTCTGGTAAAAGCTAGTACATCACTCATTAAATCTGCTCCAAATGCAGACTCAGCCACTCTATCTAGTTTGTCTTTACCTTCGATAACACGCGCTTCAAGCGCTTTTTGCACTTCACTAAGTTTCAGCATTTTGTCCTCCTACCTATATGGTAAAACCATGCACAACTTACTATTCTCTTCTAATAATTGTACATTTATTACCCCACCCTGTAAAGAGAATTCCTATTCACCCTCTAAGTACCGGGCTTTCCCTAAATTTAAAATAAGCGCATTACTTAACCAAAACAACATCCCTAACTGAATATTAAATAATGTGTAGTCCGTTAAGCCTCCCACAAAAATTCCCACCAAGGAAGCAATATAGCCACAGGCTATACCCTTTACCCAAGGAATTTTTGATTTTTTAATAATATTACGAGCCAATTTAAAGAAATTCCATACAAGATATAAAAACAAAAACAAACCAATAATGCCAAGTTCTGCAGCAACATTTAGATAAAGATTATGACAATGATACATAATTACCGTAGGGTCATTAAGATAAAAGTCATAGTCAGGAAACGCAAACTGATAACCATACCAACCTACACCCCAAGGATTTTCTCGAATCATGGCAACCGTGCTTTCAATATAGGCAAAGCGCAATTCAGCCGAAGTATCTTCTATAGCAAAAATTGACAATAATCTATGGGCAAACAAGCTCCAGCCAAAATAGGCAACCATGAGGCCGCCACCTATAAAAGGCAGAAACGCCTTGTGATAAAAAAAAGCTGCAAAAATAAACAATACACAAAAAAGAGCTACCCAATTACCACGGGAAAAGGTAAATAACAAACACACACAACTCAAAAGAAAAATAATCATTAATGCTATTCTGGTCTTGCCGCCTCTAAGAGGGGCGAATATGCCCGCACAATATGCCACTGTCATAACCAAAAAGCTACCTAAAATATTGGGATTAGACAAGGTGGAATACGCCCTGCGTTTTAGTTCGGGAAATACTTCATGGTCCGACCATTCCACATTTTGCAAAGAAGAACCGTAGGAATACTGCCAAATTCCATACAATGCTACCAGCCCTGCAGAAATCATAAATGTTTTCATTAAAAAAAGAGGGCGATGTTTTTTAGCTCCGTAACGCAACATAAGCCAAAACCCTCCTGCTTCCTGACCAACAACCCATACAAAGTTGAAAGCAGAGGCAAAAACATTCCCTGACCAAAGTACGCTTACAGCGCTTAAAACAAAAAGCCCCCATAAACAATATTTAATTTTTTTAGGAATAACGCTCTCTTCTTTTTTACCACGCCTTTTGTAACAATCTATCATAGCACCTATAAAAACCGCTACAAAAACCCAGCTGGCAGCTAAAGAAGAAAGCGGTATAACAAAAATAAGCAAAACTAGTAGAGCGTATACCGCTTGTTCCGTGTCAATTTCACTAAGGTTACGTCCTGCAATATTCATCGCGCCTAGCCTTTCTGCACCATGGCCTTAAAAGTCCCTATCAAATACAGCGAGCCACAAATGCAAACCACACCTTCTTTTCCGGCCGCCCTAACCGCACAAGCATAAGCATCTTCTACACTCTCATAAGCAACGGCATTATTTCCAACTATTACAGCCAATTGCTTTGCCGATTCAGCCCTCGTGCCCGTATCTGCTAAAACAGTGTTTACCTTATCACCCTGCCTGAAAAGTATTTTGGCCACTTCCTCAATGGCCTTATCACTCATCATACCAAAAACATAATTTACAGGTTTTTCTGAATAATATTTATCAAGGGCCGCCCTTAAAGCTCTAGCCCCTGCCGGATTATGCGCACCATCCAAGATAACGTCCGGATTCTTGCCAATTAGTTCCAAGCGTCCCGGCCAGCTGGTATTAGCTACCCCAACATGTAAGGCTTCCTCCGTAATACGTGCATCTTTTTTTGAAACTATTTTCGCAGCTACCACAGCAAGTGCCGTGTTAGCAATCTGATGGGCCCCGGGCAGCTTAATGCTGTAATTAGAATGATAGGACCCGGCACTTAAAGTGAAAGTCTGTCCTGCCATTGAGCTTGTCACTTCTTGTCCGGAAAAATCCCTGCCAAAAATGTAGAGTGGAGCCTGTTTAAACATACTCATAGCATTAATCGGGCCTAATGCTGTATCTGTAGTTGCAGTTACAACAGGTACTTTTTCTTTGATAATTCCTGCTTTCTGCATAGCAATTTCTTCCACCGTTTTCCCACATCTATCCATATGGTCCATACTTACATTAGTAATAACAGCTACTTCCGGCGTTATTACATTAGTAGAATCCCATAGGCCTCCCAAGCCCACTTCAATAACAGCATAGTCCACCTGCTCTAGGGCAAAAACAAGGAACCCCGCGGCGGTAAGCACTTCAAACTGGGTAGGCTGCCCTATGCCCTTTTTCGTGACTGCCTCAACAGCCACAGCCACGGCAGTATGCGCCATGGCAAAAGTGCTATCGTCTATTTCCTTACCATTTATTTCAATACGTTCATTATACCGCACAAAATGGGGTGAAGTAAATTTGCCTACAGTAAGACCGGAAGCCAGAAAAATATTAGCAATCATACTTGTCACGGACCCTTTGCCATTTGTCCCCGTTACATGAATTGTCTTAATCTTTTGCTCTGGGTTTCCCAGCTCTGCCAATAAGGCCTCTATACGTTCCATCCCAAGTCTAATGCCGAATTTCCCCAAACCGTCTAAATATTTTAAGCTTTCTTCATAGTTCATAATGTTTTTAGATACTCCAAACGTTCATTAATCGCCGTCATCTTTTGGCTTATTTCCTCACTTTTAGTTTTCTCCTTAACTACTACTTCTGCTGGAGCCTTAGCCAAAAATCCGGCGTTACCTAATTTTCCTTCAATACGCTTTATTTCTTTATCT
>Ga0172378_10007682_pt1 | contig 10019 bp, 8 predicted proteins | sample GrowelOW332metaG_FD_119755 | JGI IMG/M metagenome (GOLD analysis project Ga0172378, IMG submission 119755) | Groundwater microbial communities from an aquifer near a municipal landfill in Southern Ontario, Canada - Pumphouse #3_1 metaG | ecosystem: Environmental > Aquatic > Deep subsurface >... | reverse complement strand
ACCAACCATTCTTTCTGGTGGGGGTGGGACGGCGTACGCCTGACGAACGCATATGTCAACAGGCAGATCGACATCACGATCGGGAAATTGGAGCCCTTCGACCCGAGCTGGGTGAAAGAATATCCCGTCTTCAGGGACCCTGAAACGATGAGGCCCGGTACAAGCCTCTGCAGGCTTGGATTCCCCTTTGTGAACGTGGCGTCGGACTTCGACGAGACGACCAACTCGTTCAGGATACGTAAAGGCGTCCTCCCCATGCCTCTGTTCCCCAACGAGGGGATGCACACACGCAACGTTTTGAAAGGACGCAGCGTGGACGGGAACTACGAGATGCTTTACGTCGAGACGTCCACGCCGGGGCTGAGGGGACAGTCCGGAGGGCCGATCTACGACAAGGACTGCAGGATATGCGGCATGCAGGCACAGACCGTCCATCTCCCGCTGGGATTCCATCCAACCGTCGAATACGAGGGAAAAACGGTCGTGGAGAACCAGTTCCTGAACGTGGGCATGGGCGTCCATGTCAAGACCATCGCCTCGATGCTAAAAGACAGACAGGTCAAATTCGAGACCGGCGGCGCCAAGGAAAGCGGCGGCTTCAGAATAGTGGACTGATCACTCTATGGATATGGCGGTCGCCGGACAGGCGTCCGCCGCCGCTTCGGCGCACTTCTCTTCTTCGGCCTTAGGCTGGCGCTTTACTTTCGACACGAGGTCTCTGTCAAGCTCGAAGATCATTGGGCATTCCTCTTCGCATTTTCCGCATCCGATGCATTCCGACTCGTCTACCGAAACAATCATTTTTTTACCATACGGCAATCGTTGTTCATCGTAATTTAGTCTTGTGTCTCATGCCGTAAGATATTCATAAATATCATTCCTAACCGGATGTTCCAAACCCAGTTTGAATTTTACAACATTGTATTCTTTCCCATCCTCATCCAGGTCTGTGTCGTCTGAAGCACCTTTGATATGAACCCTTCCCAAATAGTAGAAATCAGCATTATCATCAGAGTCGCTTCTTTTTACGAAAAGATAATTGGATATCCCCGCTTCATCGCTACCTATTATCCTCTTTATTTCCGGGCTTTCCATTGTACGTGAATGTTTTGACATCCATTGCATTGTGCCAGGATCGATAAAAGCATCCTTGTATTCAACCACTGAACTTATATTTTCATCCTTATTGTATGTGATAAAAATAGGCATGGCGTTGTTCTTTATCTTATATCCGCCGATGTTGAGAGGAATCTCATAACTGTCCCAATTCAACAGACGGACCACGTCCATCCTAGTATATCTCTCGTAAAGTTTGAAGGCTCCGTCCATCTGTTTGTTGTATTCCGTAGAAAAAATCATCAAACCGCATTCAACGGCGTCTTCCGCATATGATCTGAATTCATGGTTTTTGAGACAATGATCGAAGTAATCTGACCTTATCAGGATCTCCCCGCTAATCTCTATGAATTTTTTGCTTCCTTTTTTGTAAGAAGAGTCCAATATGGAAACGGCAGAATCGAGGGGCGCCATATCCGAACAGTCAATAGAGAACTCCTCCTCAAGAATTTGAATAATCTTTCTCTTGCTTACGGAATTGAATTTGATTAGTTCTCTAAGAATGATTAATTCCTGAGCCCGCAACCCAGTGATAAATTCTGAGCTGATGATTTTAAGGGCCAGGGCTTCCCCGCTCCCTAACTTTTCTATTTTCAGATCTTTGATTGAAGATTGTAGCTCGTTCAAGCTACCGAAAGCTGTAATCATTGCTCTCGGATCCAGCTCTTTGTCGATGTAAAGTTCTGAAAGGGAAACAGGCCTCCCTTTCATGTCTATAATCTTTTGATAACCATTTCTGACATATGATCTGGCACTTATTTTTGATTCTGAAATAGAGGCAAATATTCTCTCCTTTGCTATTTCGTCGAAATTGATCGTGGACGTGCCTGGAATCGAAGCACTTCCGGAGTGAATGAATCTCCTAAGGTTGTCTTTGACGCAACTTTTGTCGCCGGAAAGTGCGACGGCTATGAGAAAATTACTTTTGTAATTACCAATGAAATCGAGAACTACAAGATATTTTTTCAGGTCGTCTCTTTTTCTGAGCCCTCGACCCAGCTGCTGAACGAATACAATGGCGGATTCGGTAGGCCTCAGCATTATAACCTGATTAACGCTGGGTATGTCGATACCTTCGTTGAATATGTCATATGTTAAGATATAATCCAGACCGCCGTCGTAATCGCCCTCCAAACGATCTATTGCAGACTCCCTCTCTTCATCGGACGATTTACCGGATAGAGCCACGGTTCTAAATCCACGTATATTTAGCATTTCTGAAAGAGTATAACACTCTTCGACCGAACTGCAGAAAATCAGACCGCGTATCCTTGAACCAGAATAACCGTAATATTTTGCTTCTTCCATGATGTGATTGACTCTTTCGTCTGAAGTCAAGGCATTAAAGTCCGTGTCTTCTTCGAGAAGCTTTCCATCAACTGTTATGTCGGTTATCCCAAAATAGTGAAAGGGACAAACCATTCCGAATTCCATTGCATCTTTCAGACGAATGTCGCAGGCCATATTATAATCGAAAATGCTGAAGATCTCCTTGGTGTCTGTTCTTTCCGGAGTGGCCGTCATTCCCAACAAGAACTTTGGCTTGAAATAATTGATTATCGTTTTGTACTGGTTGGCAGAAGAATGATGTGCTTCGTCACAAACAATGTAGTCAAAATGATGTGGATCGAACATAGAAAGGTTATTTTCAAGCGCCATGGACTGAGTTGTTGCAAACAGATAATCAGCTTCGAAATCCTTCCTGCTTCCGGTCAGTTTTCCTACGTTGATATCAATTCCAAGGACTCTTTTGAATGAATACATGGCATCGCTCAGAATTTTGTCCCTATGTACCAGAAACAATACTCGTTTTGGACCGAAATCTCTCACATCGAAAGCTGAAAGATACGTCTTGCCTGTGCCGGTTGCGGAAACAATGAGCGCTCTATCCTTTCCAGCACTGCGAAAGTCCCGAAGATTTTTCAGTGCGTTCTTCTGCATAATATTAGGGGTCGGAATCTTTTTTGATGATGCTTCTGCCCTTTCAATTTCTTGATAATAATGTGATTTTTCATATCTCGGAACGTAATCGGCGATCCATTCTTCCGTGAGAGTTTCGGCGTCAGCCCACATTTTTTCGAATTCTTTTTTTATCTCACCGATTATAGAAGCATCCTTAGATGTCAATCTAAGATTCCATTCTTTATTCTGGCACAATGCGTCTGCCGTCAGATTCGAGCTGCCTATCAATGCTGCGGTTTCGCCGTTTATTTCGAACAGATAGGCCTTTGTATGAAAATTCTCCCTGGTATAGATTCGGACATCTATTCCTTCGAACTCCAGAAGTTTTTTCAAGGCCTTAGGATCATTGAAGTTCAGATAATCGGTTGTTAGGATGCGACTTCTTTTCCCTCCTTCTCTGAAAGGGCGCAATTCCTTGAGCAGAGCAGTAACTCCACTCATGGAAACAAATGCTACTGAGAAATCGAAATGATCGCAGTTCTCAATGTTTTTAGATAAAGTTGTTATTACTTTGGTTTCGTTGAGAGGATTGTTGTAAACAAAATCCAGCCTGCCGACATACTCTGATTCCTGATTTTTTCGGGTTGATGGTTCGCTCAGCGATTCACCAGGCATTAGGAACAAAGCGGCAGCAATTTATTTCAACATGCCGGCACCCAGAGTTGTAATTTAATTTCAAATAATGATATGATTAACACCGATGGTAGATTTTTTCACCACCTAAGGGGGCGTTTAATCTGTTGTACGATTGATAAATTTCATTCTGGTAAGTTCAAAGGCCCCAGAGATGTAATCATCATATTTCGAGTCGAAATAATCCTCCTGAAACGAAGAAGCAACATCCAAACCATGAATCCTGCAGAAAGAACGCATCTCTGATGAAAAGTCACTAAGCACAAGAGAATCTTGTTTCTTTTCAAATATCAATTCAAGGATATTGGATAATTTATCCACATTGATTATTCCATTCTCAAATACGGAGAGGTAATAATTCAGGGATTTGTTGATGTATATCCCTTTTGTTGCTCTATTTAGGGTATCTGAGTGCCTTATTAAATGACTAGCGGGGTGCTCGATTTTACTTTTGGTAGCATTTCCCCTTAATGAACTAGAGGCGCTTATGACATCATGCTCTATGAGCAAATCATTTATGTTCAACATGATCTCCCACCACGCATCCATGATTCCTGTTGATTCCCTCATGTCGACGGCTGCCTTATCTGAAAAAGTGCGCAATGCTACCATTGTGAGAAGAATTATACGTTCCCTGTCTCCGATAGATATGTCTTCAAAAACGTTGAAATATTCACTGTCCAGCGCGTTTAAATAATTATTGTTGCCCAATATATTTATTTCTGTGTAATGAAGACCGGCACCGGTGAATGAATATCTGGATTTGTAATCTGTCCCACGTATGAGGCCCAATTCGATAAGGAATGAAGATGTTGGCGGATCAATATACTCCTCTGCGGTTTCACGGAAAAATTCATGTCTCGCATTGTTAGTCATTTTAATTATTGAAAAAAGCACCGAATTTTTCTTGTACCTCTTATTGTCCATTAGCCATTTCTTGCATGAGTCATACATTTGGCGAAGAACACGAGATTGATAATTGTCGAGTTCATACTCCATAGGAGCTCACCTCTGTCTTGTCTGCAGGCGAAACCGTCATCCCGACCATCAATTTGCCCTCTTTTTGTAACTTTTCAAATTCCTGAAACAGAACACCCAGTGTGGAATCCGTCATAGTTGAAACTTCATCGAAGAGAGCAATTATCATTCTGTTGTCATCAGCAGAAAGTAATCCTTTGAGATAAGATAACTGACTCTGACCTGTACCCATATCAGAGAGGTGGATTATTGTTTTGTCACTAGTGATAATTATCCCGTCGATAAGGTCGACCTCCGACACATCATATTCTTTATCTAAATGCCTTACATTTCTCAGCCTTTTCCCAAGATATGACCACACAGATTTAAAAAATGGATCATTCCTTTGAAAACTGCCATAGCTCTTTTTTTCCACGGCTTCGAGCTTACGATTGGCCGAAAGCAGTGATATCATGAGTCCAGACACCTGATTCTGGAGTTCCTTTATTTCATTCTTATATCCTATGTAGGGCGATGATTGCTTGGATTTTTCCTTATTAATTTTATCTCTGAGTTTTTCTGCTCTGAAGCTAATGTCTTTCTTTTCCGATTCGAATCTCGCAATTGAATTATTTTTAATATCATAATCATCTTTTATTTCGTTGAATGATTTCTCCTTGTATTCATCTCCAAGAATTGAGTGACATTGTTTGATCACATCATCAAGGTTTACCAGATTGATGCCCATTTCAGAAGATACCTTGCTGACATAATCTGATCTATTCTCCTTTGCACGTGAGCATTGAGCTTCCAACCAGCTCAACTCTTGTTCCTTCTCAAAAGATTCGGTCTTATCTTCAGATGGGGGAATGATTGAAGGAACCAATTTGTTGATTTCAGCAATCTGATGCATTATATTTTGAGCCTTTTGACTTATCGTTCTTAATGACTTAATGTCATATTCTGAGTTCATCTCTTCGTATTTTCTCTTAAAATTTTGAAGGAATTCATCAAGTAATCCTATTTCGGGAAGCTCGATGTTCTTGTCCACATATTGGTCAAGTACTCGGATGACTTCTGACATTGCCTTTAAACTTTCTCCCTTGGAAGAGGAGCTTATTGAATCGGCAAAATTTTTTACCTCCGATACTGCATCAACGCATGATTGTGAAATACCGCCCCTCTTAATTACCGCATTTGCGTCTCTGCCTATCTTATCCATCGCATTTTTTAGTTCATCAAACTTTGGATAATTGCATTTGTTGGCCTCTGTTACCAGATCAAATTTAGATGAACTGACAGAATGAACATTTGTACTCAGCTCCTTTATCTTTTTCGAGTATTCTTTCTCTACCTTTGAATTGTCACTGTTTTTGATTTCTTTTTTTGCATTACTAAATATGCGTTCTGCTTCCTCTGCCTTGTCGTTGTACTCTTTAAGTTTGTAAGCAACCATCAATCTTTTTAAAGAGGCTAATTCGGCCTTTTCAGGTTCGAGATTATATTTTTTAAGTGCTTCTTCCTCAAATTTTAAATCATCTTCAAGCTTTTTGATCTCTTCCGGCCCCATGGAGTTGCCAATCTCATTGGATGTTTTTTCTACGTATCTTTGGAATTCGCTTGTTTTTCCAACAAACAGATTTTGAACAGTCTTTATTTCACCTGTCAACTCGTTGAGTCGACCTACAGGGTTCTCCGGTATGTCATATATGAGATTGTATTTTTTCTCGAAATTATCGGCGATTATTATCGAAAAAGAATTGCCACCATCCAAGGACTCTCTTACTTTTACTTCGGTTTCTCCCTTCTTTTTTGAGGATTTCAATGCCCTTTTTGAAACCGGATCCGAGATTGTCATTTCGAATTCCAGATCCTTGTAACCTGGTTTCACGAGTTCCTCCATCCTCGATCTAACCGAGGGTGGAATTTTTCCTTTTGTGAGGCCATGCGAAGCGATAGCAATGATGTTCATCAATGTGCTTTTCCCGCTGGAGTTGGGCCCCTGAATCCTAAAAATATTTTTTAATTCATTGGATATTTCTTTCGGAGGACAATAAATTCGCTTCTCCGTTCCCATATCCACTTCTAGTGAATAGTCGAACTGGATCACTGTTTGACCTCCCTTATGTAATCTAAAATCTCCCTGAGTAACACGTCAGGATCGATATCGGGACCGATCCTCTCGGAAAATAATCGTATTATCTTTTTCTGGATATCTGTTTCCGCTATTCCCAAAAGGTACTCGAGTGTCGATTCATTCATTCTTTACAACTCCTGAATATGAAAGTGGGAATTTCAATATCTTTAATTGCGGCAATCCATGTATTGAGGCAAATGCAAATCCCGTATCCAGTCCCTCCATCTCGTCTTGGGTTGCCCTTACCCCGATATTCTTCAGTGTACTGGAATCGGTTTTAAAAGAAATCTGCGTATTTATTACAGATGACAATCCAGACGGTATGTCGGAGAGACTCTGAGATGCAAAAATAATGCCGATTTTTTTGCTTCTTCCTGTTCTGCAAATGGTGTCTAGGTCAGACAATGCATCCTTTGTATCATCCGAACCATAAAACTGATGTACTTCGTCGATGATTATCAAAATAGGCACCTTACTTAACAGGCTATCTTTTGCATTCACAATCTTCTTGAGAAGGTCGCGAAGAAGGATTGAACCGAATTTGGGGCCTTTGTCTCCTGAGAAATCCAGAATACTCATTTTGCCTGATTCGAGTATGTCTTTGTAGCCGAGATTGATAGAATTTTTGTTGTCAAAAAATTCCTGCGTAGTATCAAGACTTCTTCTCATATTTTCATATGTTCCACTGTGCAACTTAATTCTACTCTCATCTCCGCGTTCATTCAGAGTGTTGAACTCCTTATTGTCGTCCGATTCATCGAAATACTTAACAAAATTGGAGAAATTTTCATTGCCCTTTCTCCTGTACTGCCTCCAGTATCTGAATATGCCGGGAAGGCTCATCGCACCTTTATCTGAAATACCCTGAAGTAATCCAACAAGAGACTCTGGATCTATCTCATCTACAGATAGCGTTATCCTCTTGCAGAGGCCCACGTTTATTCCTTTTATCCTCTCGTAATCGCGGTTTGCCGGCATATACATGGTGAGGTTGTTGACACCATGAGGTGGAAATCCAAGTGTTTCCCATTCTGACTTTATTTTATCGTCGTTTGAAGTAGAGGATTTATCCATCATGAGAAAATCAACATCTTTAACGTTGACTGCCAGGACTGCCCCCTCCATTACTTCGGTAAAATATTGTGCCAGATATTTCATGGCAACCGTCTTACCGCTTCCCGTTTTACCGCAAATCAATATCTGATGAAAGAACATTTCATCAGGTAGACTTGCTGTAATGTGTCTTCCTGATTCATCTTTTAGGATCCTATTCTGATTAGACTGAACCGTAGCGATAAACACCTTAGGTCCGCTTTGACTCATCCCCAGGGCCAGATCCACTTCTTCCTGGGAGGAACGTCTGGCCTCTGTTAATGGTGGGATGAAATCGATCATGCCGTCTTCGCGTTCGAATTCGTCTTTGATACGATATGCAGTTATCTCATTTTTACATTGGCGATCTGCATTGATTCCAGACAGATCCATGTCGACAATGAGAGGGGATGGAGAATATGGTTCGATCTGACGGCTGTCATCAACTCTTAAAATGAATTTATTCTCGCCACTTTCGGCAGTTAGATATGATCCTTTAGGCAATATTGCATTTTTTACGCCACCTTTCGATGTCAATTTGATTTTTCCGTCTGATTCACCTAATACAATCCACTTCATTCTTTACCCCCACCTCTCTTCATTCATCGTTGGCGTAAGGCCAGCACTTCTGACTTCGCGATTAATATCATAAAGCTTCAATACTTCTCTGGCATACTTTTCTGCAACGGCAATTGGTCGTATCTGCGGGTTTTGTTTATTGCCCTGGGCTAACAACAAATAATATATCATATCCAAAATCGTTTCAACACTGGAAAGATGCTTCTCATAAGTTAGTGTTGAAAATTCGATTCTTACTGGACTCGAACCATCCATATGTTTTATATAGCAGAATACTTTAGAATTTGACGAATTGTGACCATCTGTATATTTAAAAAATCTGGTTCTTTCGCCTGTTTTGAGAATAGTGTTTGCCCAGTGCATATCGCTATTGAATCCAGAACAATAATCAGGCATATAATCTGAAATAAGATTGCTGGCACTATTCTTTACAAAAAATACCGGAAATATGTTTCGATCCGAAAGTTTTTTTATTTCCGCCATAACCGATGTATATGCATCTCCTGCGATCAGCGCCCCGTCTATGAACAAGACGGTGTTATCAATGCAATAATTTTTTATCAACTGCATCTTTTCTACTGCTCTATCGATCGCTGCTTGACGATCTGGATTTTCCGTTTTTTTAGCGGATTCCTTAGCTACGTTGATTATCTTGTCTGAACGAGTGTAAAAACTCAAAGTCAAATATGTGATAGGGAGATATTCGTCTGGCCTCAGGTACACAAGGGCGTGAGAAACCATGACGGCTTTTCCTTCAAGTGCTGCATAAATCGCGATCGACTCATCGTAAGCGCATATAGAGTGATTACCATCTTTGATAGCCTCCATCCCTTCTTTTGCACTTAATCGATACTTATCTTCATCTTCTAAAAGAACGAGATTATAATCCGACCCAGTATCGAAATCCATCTCACCTCCTGAAAAGAAAGATGCGCCTGGCAATTTGATATTCAGTTTCTTTAGGTCCCTAATTACGGTATCGCAGGATTTGTCGACAATCAGTTCACTCTTTATTGAGGAAATATCCTGTAACACGAAAAAAGATTGAAGTCGGATTATAGATCGTTTTCGATCTGATCTACATATTCTATGAAACAAAGGTGAATACTATTGCTTCAATTGCGGGATCATATCTTTAAGTCCAACTATGATCAAAAAGCATGAGATATGCAATAATCACCACTGAAGGAACCACGATGTCTCCGAATGGCAACGACGTCGAAAACGTCCAGGTGCTTGCGTTCGTCGATGCTGCCGACAGTTTTTCCGCTATGTTGGAGTTTAAAGAATTGTATTCGCAGGCAACCGAGAATCTGGGATTTACAGAGTATAGTTGTTTCCCCGAAGACTGATTTTGTCAAACAGCCTGTTCGTTGTCCGTTTCCTGTAATATAATATCCTCCGCTTTTGTATGAATAGAAATAGATTATGCCATAATATTCAACGGGAATGATTATCAAATTGTATGTCAGTCAACTTCCATGGCAGACGGATGGGATTGGCATGACGATATTGTGCCCCGCATAGATGGGAAACGCGTTGT
>Ga0172378_10007681_pt1 | contig 10020 bp, 8 predicted proteins | sample GrowelOW332metaG_FD_119755 | JGI IMG/M metagenome (GOLD analysis project Ga0172378, IMG submission 119755) | Groundwater microbial communities from an aquifer near a municipal landfill in Southern Ontario, Canada - Pumphouse #3_1 metaG | ecosystem: Environmental > Aquatic > Deep subsurface >... | reverse complement strand
TCGGGGAACGGCAATTTGACCGTCTACTGTCTGCCGCTGTCGGTTACGTCACTGATTTTAAGCATCGAGTATACAACAAAAGATTGGGATTTGCTTAGTCCGTATTGCGGATTATCATTTTATTTTATGAGCAAAATACATATGCAAAAAAACTATAGATGATTATCTCCAAAGAAAAGCAGGAGATGCGTGCTTATATTTCTTGAAATGTGATTTCGAAAACGTTAATAATCTGAATACAAACAGCACAAAAAGCCTCAGTTTATAACACGACAATCGTAATCTGAAAGAATAAAAATCTCATTCAGAGAAATGCACATTTACAACTCAATGATTTAATTTTTAGACATGTACATAGATATATCCACCAACAACGATCTGACACTAGAGGAAATAAGTCTTTCCATGTCCGACTATCGGGAACATGATTGGATAGCCAATGTACCACTTTAGGCGATAAATATAATGGATTAACAAAACAATCATAAAAAAAACGACATGGATAGCAAAAATATTCTCATATCCACATTAGGTACAGTTCCTGATATTATTGAAGAAACCATCGGGTTCTCCAATTTTTCAGACAATCTTGATTTTTATAAAGAATCCGAATCTTATTCGAAAATTTGCGAAAGTCGTAATAGCATTGGATTTCCTCAATACAAAGCGGATGAATTATGGTTAATCACAACCGATAAACCTCATATGTCAAGGAATGGGAAGGAATATAATTCAACATTGGAAGATTTTGAAAAGATAAAAGACAATTGTTCTGAATACGTGGATAAAATCCGTATTTTCATCTTGCAAGGTATTTCTGACATTTCAAATGAGACAGATGCGAATACATTTCATGACCTTACTTTGCGAGTTGTGGCATTTGCCAAACAGCAATTGAATGGAGGAAAACTGTATCTTTCATTAGCATGTGGTAGAAAGACCATGAGTGCAGACATGCAAGATGCCGCTTATTGTTTCGGTTGTGATGCGCTAATTCATGTATTAGGAGATAAAAAAACAGATGCATATCCTCTGTCTCTTGGAAATGTCACAAACAATGAAGCTTTAACAGATTATGAACAGCAACATTTTGACAACGATGACATACTTTATTGCAAACCTCAGACTTATTTTTCAGAACACATACAAGCACAAAAAGACAAATCACAGCATTTCTACACCACTTATTATCTGAACGAGCATGAAACACGATCGAACTTCCATATTCTTTACACACTACCTCCATCTAAAATTAAGGAACTGAAAGAGTGTAAAATTGGGATTGACAAGACAAAAAAGGAATCCGAGTTGGAATTTCTAAAAAAACTACCAAAATCCGACTTACATTGCCATTTGGGAGGAGTTCTTTCCGTCGCAGAGATGATTGACGTAGCCAAATGCTATATTCCAAACATTGAAGAAGAAAAGAAGCGCAATTCAAAATTCAGGACTTGGTGCGAGCATATAAAAGACGAACGTAATATATCAAGTTGGAAAAGTTGGAGAAAGCAGAAATCTGCCCAATTAGAAGTTTCCGAAGGTTTGATCTCATCTGTATTTCTGTTGCATTATAAAAACAACATCTCAGAATTGGATCGCATCATCTTCGGAAATTTAATTTGCGACAACAATTTCAGGGCAATAGGAATTGAACGATATGAATCATTGGGAGACCTACAAGGATCAGCTTTATTATGCGATGAAGATGCCATTAGAAAAACAATCAAGATATTACTTGACAACTGTAGAAAAGACAACATCTTCTATTTGGAATTACGATGCTCGCCAATCAATTATACGACAGAAAGACTGACAGCTGAAAATGTATTACAGGCTATACTTGAAGAGTTAGACAATGTTCCAGAAATAAAATCTTCCATATTAATAATAGCATCTCGGCATAGCGACATGCGCAAAGTGGCAGAAAGCATTGAACTAGTAAAAAAGATGAAAGGGGATATCCTTTTTGAAAAATATTTTAGAGGATTTGACCTTGCTGGAGCTGAAAATGCAAAATCACCAAAAGAGATGCATGATAGTTTTCTCGACATCATGAAAGGCTGTCTAAACATAACGATTCATGCAGGAGAAGGCATGCCCTCCCAAAATATTTGGGAGGCTATTTACTACTTAAATGCAGAACGCGTAGGGCATGGGCTTACCCTTCTCGACAATAAAGATTTGACAAATAAATTTTTGGAACGGGGCATTGGCATAGAAATGTGTCCATCAAGCAATTATCAGATTGTTGGATTTAGAGACAATTATTATTCGGAAACTTCAAATCTGAAGACCTATCCATTGAAAAAATATCTAGATACAGAACTAAGAGTTTCCATAAATACGGATGATCCAGGCATTTCACGGACAAATGCGACCTACGAACTGCACCGTGCAGCACGACTAACACCTAATGGTCTATCGAAATGGGACATATTACAACTTATCTGTAATGGCTTTAGAACGGCCTTTTTCCCTTATGAAAGGAAGAAAGAACTTATAAGAACAGTGGAAAATGCCATCGGAAAACTGATAGAGGAGAAAATTTTATGAAGAATGAAAATGTATTATGCGTAACCATATCGCAAATGAAAACCTTCTTCGACATGAGCAAAGAATATTGGGGCATGACATCCACTAATATCATAAATGACATGAAATATTCTTTCATTCGCCGGGAGATAGCAGAAACGAATTTTGACCAAAAACAACTTATTCCATACGCATTGATTTTCAATTCGCAAGGAGAAATTCTTTCATACCAACGTTGTGGTTCTGAAAAACGATTATTAGGAATCCATTCTATAGGATTCGGCGGTCATATTAACGACCAAGACAAGGAGTCTTCTTTATTTGAAACTCTCACAAATGGACTCAAACGCGAATTATGGGAAGAAATCGGAATAGATGTATCTCCAAATCAAATGGAACTGATTGGCATGATAAATGAAGAAAGAAGCGAAGTTGGACATTGCCACACGGGTATTGTATTCCAAATCACATTACCTATCAATACAAAATGTCATTTCAATACGGAAATAGGTATTCCTTCTTGGATTAGTTCTAATGAAATAGATAGATATAGATTTGAACTATGGTCTCATTTAGCATTGCAATTAATAGCTATTTCATAACAATAAATAACAATAAAATATGAGTAAAGTATTGATATCCATATTAAGCGATAATTTAATCGCTAATTTTTTGTTCTACAAAGAGAAGCACCAGGAATTTGACGAACAGATATTCATCACGACACCTGAAATGAAGGCCAAAGGTGTCGGGAATAATCTGGAAACAGCCATGGGGTTGGAGCTAAACAGCATTCGAAGAATTGAAGTCCCTAACGACTGCTATTCTGATGTGATAGAGAAACTCGAAACGGAAAATTTACCCAACGACAATGAATATTGGGTTAATCAGACCGGAGGAACAAAACCTATGTCAATCGCAGTATTCCAATTCTTTCAGAGCCGCAACGCAAGATTCGTTTACTTGCCAATTGGAGGAAAAGCTTTCCTAGACTTGACAGACAAAAGCATTCTCTATGGTATCACATACACAGCTTCCCTCAATGAATACTTGGCTCTGTATGGAGTCAGGTATGAGTCAAATTCTAAAATCGTTCACGGAGAACAGCAACTTAACGAAATTTTTAACGATGTAAAAAAATCAAATTGGAATCTTCCACCCAACTTACGGAAAGCAGATACTTGTTATGAAAACCCGGAAGACAGGGTCTTTTATAAAGGGGCTTGGTTTGAAGAGTATTCATACATGAGGATAAAGAGAGATTTCGCATTAAGAGATGACCAAATATCTTTATCCGCAAAACTATACAGAAAAGACTCCTTAGTAAATGACAACGAGATAGATGTGATTTTTGTAAAAGACAACACATTACATATTGTAGAGTGCAAGGTCAGCATGTATGGCAATGTGACACACGGCGGAGTAGACCCAAAGGACACTGTGACAGATTATCTATACAAGCTGGCTGCCATTGCCAAAGATTTAGGATTGCGCGTCAATGCATATCTATTCACACTACATAGGATGAGTAAATTTAGCGAAGGAAACTTAAAAGGATTTGATAATAGAGTGAAAATACTTGGGCTAAAAGGTATATTTGACGGAAATCTACTGGCAAAAATGCCATTATGTTTAGAAAATAGGAAGAACCCTTCCATTGCCGAATCGCCCACACGCAAAGAAAAAGAGACAACAACAGAGACAAATATTTCCAAAGAGACAAGAGAGCAACTCGTCAACATCAAAGTTGTAGGAAAAATTGATTTGTCAACAGTCTATAAAAAATAAATCATGACAACACCCTTTGAGCTAATAGACAAAAACTTTATCGCCGAAATAAAAGAAATTGTTTCTCTTGCTCGGCAGAAAGCATATACAGCCATCTGTATTACTATAGACAGTTTTATAATACATTCCCTGAAATATTCGCTACACCGTGGCGAATATTGACTTGGTCTCATTACAAACGACTTATGCAAGTGCAAGGCGAAGCTGTCCGAAATTGGTATCTTAAAGAGGCATCGGAACAAATGTGGAGCTACAGAACGCTTGATAGAAATAGAGAAACAGAGAAATATTTTAATTACAACATGAAAATATAACATTAAACACCAAATGATTATGGCACGGAAAGTTTTTATATCATTCTTAGGTGCAACTAAATATAACGATTGTGACTACCAGAAAGATGGTCTGTCATATGGTACGGTACGTTATATTCAGGAAGCAACACTAAACTATCTCACTCAAAAAGAAGAGTGGAAAGACAATTCAATTGCATATATTCTGCTTACAAAAGGGTCGGAAGAAAAGAATTGGATTGATAACGGACAAACAGATTTCAAAACAAAAGAGCCTATTATTCAATCGGGTTTGAAAACCCAATTGGAGAAAATGAATCTGCCATTTTTAATTGAGCCAATAAAAGAACTACCGGATGGAAATAATGAAGAAGAAATATGGGAAATCTTTGAACGTACATTTGAAAAGATACAAGATGAAGACGAATTGTATTTCGATCTTACCCATGGTTATCGCTATCTACCAATGCTGATACTGGTTCTTGGCAATTACTCGAAATTTCTAAAAAAAGTAACAATAAAAAGCATCACTTACGGCAATTTTGAAATTAGTGAAAGAGGAACAAAACCCGGGCTAATTGTCGATTTGTTGCCTTTATCGGCATTGCAGGATTGGACTTATGCTGCAGGTCAATACTTAGATAGTGGAAATGTTGAAAAACTAACGGAACTAAGCAATAAAGAAATAAAACCAATATTAGCAAAAACAAAAGGTTCTGATGAGAGTGCAAGAAAACTCAAAACATTTATTAATTCGTTAAATTCAGTAATCGCAGAACGGCAAACGTGTAGAGGTATAAATATTGTTGAATCAACTAATATTCGTACTTTAAAAGAAAATGTGGCAGATATTGAGACTACATTCATTTCTCCACTCAATCCAATATTTCAAAAAATAAAAGCTTCTTTAGTTAGTTTTGATGCAAAAGAAAATGTAAAAAATGGGCTTGCTTCTGCCATATGGTGCTTTAATAACGGGCTTCTTCAACAATCTGCTACCATATTACAAGAATTTGTGGTTTCCTTTTTTTGTTTACGCCATGACATTGCAATAGTCGATGAAACAAAACGAAAGTTGATTAATTCTGCTTTTGCTATAAAATTCAAACACTTAGATGAAGAACAATGGGATGTCAATGAAGAACAAAAAATAAAAATAAAAGCCATTTTACTTGATGATCTTTTTAATAATGTGGAGTTAATAAATCTGTTTAATAATTTAACAGAAGTACGTAATGATTTGAATCATTCAGGGATGCGTTCAAAGAGAAATCCTCAATCTGCAAAATCAATAAAAGACAATATACAAAAATGCATTGATGGATTTGCTAGAATTTTATATAACGTAAACTTTATTAAATCATGCTAATCAACCTCACAAACCACCCCTCTGCCTTGTGGAGTGAAGAACAGAAAAAGGCGGCGGAAAGATATGGCGAAATCATCGACTTACCTTTCCCCGCTGTCGACGCCACCGGCGATGAGACTTATATCGCTTCGTTGGCCGACGAGTATGTACAAAAACTGAAAGACATTGCCAATGGAAGAGATGTCACCGTCCATCTGATGGGAGAGATGACATTGACTTTCGCACTCGTACGAAGATTGCAAACCAACGGCATCCGTTGCGTAGCATCAACCACCCAACGGATTGTTACGGAAACGGAACCCAACCACAAAGAAGTCATTTTCCAATTCATAAAATTCAGACGATATGAATAAAATTACTTATACCAAAACGACGAATAAAGACATTACTCTTACCATCAGCCAACAACGGGTTTTTGATGATTTGTGCACATTTGTCAAATCATCACGCGAACGGGTTTTTATCCTAAAAGGCTATGCCGGCACAGGAAAAACAACCATGATGCGATTTCTTGTCAAATGGTTAAATGAAGAGCGCAAGCGGTTTAAGTTGATAGCCCCAACAGGTCGTGCGGCAAAAGTGCTCCGCGACCTTTCCGGAAGCGAAGCAAGCACCATCCACTCCATGTTATACACCTACAAGGATTTTAACGAAGACGTGTCGGAGGTGCAGACAAAGGCAGACAGCACCGGTCAACTTTATATGGTCTTCGAACCCATAAAACTAGATGTGGAAGAGACTCCTGAAACCATCTACATCATAGACGAATCGTCGATGGTGGCAGATGTAGCTCCCCAGAAAATAACGCAGGCTCAATTTGGATCCGGACGTGTTCTGACGGAGCTTCTCAATTATGACCAACGTCCAAAAAGTAAATTCATCTTCATCGGCGACCCTTGCCAGTTGCCGCCTGTCATGGAGACATCATCGCCGGCTCTTTCCGTGGACTATTTCAAAGGGAAAAACATGCTGGCGACTGAACGGCAATTGACCGAAATAATTCGGCAATCGGAAGAAAATTCCATAGTGAAAGCCTCTCAACGAATTCGCGGGTTCTACTCCTCCGCACCCGAAACGGAGGCCATCTATGGCAATTCGGTCGTATGGGGACGGAAGTTGCCTTTTTCCGGCGGATCAAACATCATCATCCACGCGAACAAAGAGGAGATGCTACGTGATTATCTACAATGTATTGAAGGAAAGAATTACAATGCCGCCACCTATCTATGTCGAGGAAATAAAACATGTGATCAAAATTCGTATGAAATCCGCCGCCGGTTGGGATTCGGCAAATCCGTGCTGGAAAAAGGTGATTTGTTGCTGGTCATACAGAACAATATGATTTCCGGCCTTATCAATGGAGATATGATCGAGGTAATCGAAGTCTCCTCCAAGACTTGGGAAAAAGCATGTCTAACCTTCCGGCAAGTTAAGGTAAGAGAATTGACGAACAACATTGAATACACGCAATTGCTGATAGAGAACACCATAACCCAGAACACGTTGAATCTTGACGGGCAGCAACAGACAGCTCTTTTCGTAGACTTCTGCATCCGAATGAAAGAAAAAGGAATTAGCGCAAAAAAAGACAAGGACACATTTGACTCCTATTTACGGAAGGATCCTTATTTAAACGCACTGCGTACCACCTACGGATATGCCGTCACCTGTCATAAAGCGCAGGGAGGCGAATGGGACGATGTGTATGTGGACATTCCAAGAAACATAACAAAGAACCCCACAAAATCTTCCTACCAATGGGTTTATACATCTATGACCCGGGCAAAGAAGCGGCTGCATGTGGTCAATGACTTTTTTATAGAATAAACTTTTTAGTCCTCTAAAACCGATACTACCATGACATTCAAACACATAACCGAGCTCCGCAAAAACGGACAATTGGAAGAGGCTTATCAGGAAGCCAAGTCTGATTTTGACGCCGACAAAGAAAACATCTGGACCCGCCGCGCATGTGCATGGGTGCTATACGAATTTCTAAAAAGGGATTTGGAAACAAAGCAATGGTCCGACTTTGATTGTCGCATTTCAGAGATAGGCAAATTGGAGTTACCCACCGACGAGCACCTCTTCTTTGACCAGCTGGCTTGGCAAATCGCCAAGCGTATCAATACATTGGAAGATATGGACAACGACGGTTGTTCCCGCATCTTTAAACTAATCAGCGGATTCCGATTTCAACCGTCGGCGGGATATTCCTATCTGTTCCGCACATTCCACAAACAACGTGGCAACTGGTCTGATTACATCAACTTTTGCGACTGGTGGAATTTCGACAAATTCATGCCGGAAGATTATGAATCTTTCACCACAGAAAACAAACAGAAAGTGATGTCTCTTGCCGAACAGGCGCATATAGGATATGCCAATGCGCTGCTGTGCCTCCACGACAATTTGCGCATAGAAGCATTTCTTCCAAGATTGGAGAACCTCATGTCGAAGCATCCGGAATACAAATATCCGCTCTACTTCAAATCGAAACTACTGCTCCATATAGGAAAAAAACAAGAGGCATTCGACACGTTATTACCTTTCGTAAAAACCAAGGCCAACGACTTCTGGGTATGGCAAATTCTTGGTGACGCTACGTCAGATCCAAACATTGCATTCTCCTGTTACTCACGCGCCCTTACTTGTCCATGTATGCCACAGATGTTGGTGAAAATTAAAGAACAATATGCCACGATGCTTCTAAAGAAAGGCTTATATTCAGAAGCGAAGACAGAGATATTACATGTTTTATCCACAAGGGAGAAAAATGGGTGGAGAGCAACGGAGTTTCTTCAACATATCCAAACAGAAGACTGGTTCGGCGAAACTTCCGAAAAGAGATCGAATGCGGAGCTATACGAAAGATTTGCCGACGACGCGGAAAATGCGGTATATACCAACAGCTGCAAGGAGGGTTTGGTCATCACCTCCATCAATCATGAAAAGCAGACGGCCTCATTCATCACCCTCCATCTGGTTTCCGGATTCTTTCGGTTCAAAACCATATTGAAGAGCACTCCTAAAGTCGGAGAAACGTACACCGCCAAGTTTTCCGAGTTGAAAGAGGGGCGTAACTGCCAGCTCCTGTCCATAAAGAAAGACGAGGACAAAAACAACTGGACAAACAACCTCTGCCATTTCTCCGGTTTATTGAAACAAATGCAAGGGAAACCATTTGGCATCGTAGTTGGGGAACGCCAAGTCTTTGTTCAAGCTCAACTCATGAAAGGAATCAACGATGGGGACAACGTAAAAGGCACCGCCGTCAAATCGTTCGACAAGCATAAAAACAAAGAAGGATGGACGGCCCTAACCATTCAAAGCATATAAACTAAAACACATTCACTCATGGAGTTAATACTTAATACATTCGGCACCTCGCTGAGCCGGGATAGCGAAGGATTCATCATCTCGCACAAGGATGGGAAGCAACGTATTCCGGCAGACGGAATCAAGTCCATACAAATCAGCCGTGGCGCACAGATCACCAGCGACGCCGTCATCCTAGCCGTCGAGAAAGAGATCGAAGTCCTCTTCATGGACAAAGGCGGGCAACCTATCGGCCGCATCTGGAGCCCCAAATACGGTTCCGTCTCCACCATCCGAAAAGGTCAGTTGGCATTCTCTTTCTCCAAAGAGGCCATCACGTGGATCAAGAACATCATACGCCAAAAGATCGAGAACCAACAGGCCCTGCTGCTCATGATGCGAAAGGACGACAACGCCACCGAAAACAAAGTACAGAAAGCCATCAACCGGCTGGAGGACTACCGCACCAAAATTGCCGGGCTGGAGGGCGAGATAGTGGCAGACATCGCGCCAAACCTCCGCGGATGGGAAGGCGTGGCTTCCAAAATCTATTTCGAAGCCTTGAACCTATTCATTCCCGAACCGTTACGTTTCGAGAACCGCAGCCAGCACCCGGCCATGGACATCGTAAACGCCATGCTCAACTACGGTTATGGCCTGCTTTACGGCAAAATTGAAGGAGCTCTGATCAAGGCGGGCATAGACCCATACATCGGGATC
>Ga0172378_10007680_pt1 | contig 10021 bp, 12 predicted proteins | sample GrowelOW332metaG_FD_119755 | JGI IMG/M metagenome (GOLD analysis project Ga0172378, IMG submission 119755) | Groundwater microbial communities from an aquifer near a municipal landfill in Southern Ontario, Canada - Pumphouse #3_1 metaG | ecosystem: Environmental > Aquatic > Deep subsurface >... | reverse complement strand
TGTGCCGCCTGTAGCGACGATATTGCCGCTTGAAACAGTCATCGTTCCAGTTGCAACACAAATACCGCATACATAAGCAACGCCAGTGCCACTAGTGGCACTGAGCGAGCCTTCACCTTGAATGGTCAGAGACCCTTCACTGTATATTCCATAGCTATAAGTTGAAGCCGAAACCCCACCGGTAACAGTGCTGTTTCCGTTGAGAATAATAGTTGTGTCACTAGGCAAATTCATACCGTAGCAGTCGCCTGAACTACTGTCATTACCATAAACATTGGCATTGGTAAGGGTAAGGGCTCTTGAAGCAGAAACCCAGTTTACACCCTCGTAAGAACCCGTGCCTGTCCAATCCCCTGCAATGATAGAGAAGTCAAGACTAACTGATGTAATAGGCGATGTGACGATATTAGTAATTGCTGAAATACTTGCTACCGGTATCGTTAAAATCACCATAGTTAACGATAGAATGATACTTAAAAATTTTCTTTTCAAAACTTTGCCCTCCTTGTGTTTATCTTAGTTTATACTATATTTCCTCTGCAAAGACCTTTGGAAGTTTCTTTTGCATGATATCCTAAGATAAATGCAACGGGATAAATATATTTCATAAATAATAACAATATTATATCATAAATAATCACAATTTAACATCATTAATAACAATTTTACGTCATATATAATACATTTTTGTAGCATAATAGCAAAAACACGCCTTTTTTGTCGCATAATTATCTTGAAAATGGTGAATGTCAAAAAAATATATGATATAATAAATGACGGTTAAAGTTGCAGACGAAGTCGAAAATATTATAAAAAATCGACATCAAAGCGGCCGTAAAAACTGCTTTGAAAACACTCATAAACACTGCATTGAAATCTGCTTTTCCTTTAATTGATGCAATCCAAAGAAAAGAAATAAATAAAGCAAAAATTGCAACAGCAGTTTTCACACCAATGGAAACAGTGATATCGCTTTCGGGCAAAATCAAAAAATAATATCCGATTGATATTGCAGCTGCTGCTAGGTAAAATACAATTTTTGAAACAACCGTTATGCCAAAGCGTTCTGACAAAACTTATGAAACAATAAAGCAAAAAACTGCAACCACTAAAGAAATGATTTGTTTTTTAAATCATGATCATTTTCGATTGAAACTGCATTGATTGATGCAATGGCAACCAAAGCTGAAAATGTCAGCGGAAACCGAGCACCTGCTTTTGAAATTCCGGCTAGTTTGCCCCAAACGGTTTTTAACAATTTCATTAAATTAACCATCCTGTCTTAATTATTATTTTCAACAAAACGCATTTAGTTTATTTTTTACATCGTATGGTCTTATAATATTTTATAAACTGCATAAAAATTGGATTATTTGTGCATCTTAAAATTAATCATAAATATAAGTGAAAATTTGCGCCTTTATAATCCAAAACGCCATCATTTTTCATATTAGAAAGTTCACGGCACATGGCACTTCGGTCAATACAAAGATAATCAGACAATTCATTTCGATTCAATGGAATAACAAAATCAGGCGAGCCGTTCTGATCCATCATATCGTAAAAATATGCTTCAAGTCGGCTTCGAATAGTCTTGTGTGTAATATAAGACATTTTTTGGTTTAGAAATGCGTTTTTATCTGCAAATATTTTAAGTAAATTTAAAATTAGTTGGTGATGAAATGCACAAGCATTCTGGCAGGTGTGAATAATACAATTCAAATCCAGCCAAAGAACCTCACTTGTTTCTAAAGCAATTACTGTTACAGGTATTGTCTTTTTACCCATACATGCAAATGTTTCACCGAACATGTCTGCGGTTTGCAAGAAGCCAATAATCATAGAATTTCCTAGTATGTTTTCTTTTAATACTTGTGCCTTGCCTGAAATTATTATACCTACAGCGGGTTTTGATTCCCCTGCTAAAAAAATGTATTCACCTTTAAGATATCTTTGGTTCCGACTACCCAAGCACTTCAAAACCGAGGTTATTTCCGCTTCTTTCAGTCCCAAAAATAATTTGCTTTTTTTTAAAATCTCAATCAAATCATTATTACCTCTCTAATCTTTTGGCTTTGTTGCAGATGCAACTGAAGTTGTAATAAAAGTATAGTATAATCAGGTCATAAAGTAAAGAGAATAGATGAAAGAGGGGTCAACGATATGATTAGACAAATTATTAAAATAGACAAGGAAAAATGCAATGGCTGTGGAATTTGTGCTGATGCCTGCCATGAGGGTGCAATAGCAATAATAGATGGAAAAGCAAAGCTGATTCGTGATGACTATTGCGATGGCTTGGGCAACTGCCTTCCTGTATGTCCCACCGGTGCAATTTCATTTGAAGATAGAGAAGCAGCAGAATACAACGAAGAGGCCGTGAAGGTTCGCAACAACGTTGAGAAACAACCTGAGGCAGCCTCATGCAGTAGCGGATGTCCCGGAACTAAAGCAAAGTCATTTGTCCCAAACACCGAATCTGCTGAGTCGTTTACTGCGTTCAACAAGCCACAGAGTCAGTTAATGCAATGGCCTGTTCAGATTAAACTAGTCCCAGTTAATGCCCCATATTTTAATAATGCAAATCTTTTAATAGCAGCAGACTGTTCCGCTTATGCATATGGAGATTTTCATAATCGCTTTATGAAAAATCACATTACCATGATTGGATGCCCCAAACTGGATGAAGGTAGCTATACCGAAAAGTTTACTGCAATCTTGAAACAAAACAATATCAAAAGTGTTACAATAGTTCGTATGGAAGTTCCTTGCTGCGGCGGAATTGAACACGCTGTTAAAGAAGCACTTATGAACTGCGGAAAATTGATTCCATGGAGTTTAGTTGTCATTTCAAGTGATGGACAAATATTAGACCAATAATAGGAGGCTTTTTATATGCCAGAAAAGTACATTAAAAATATCGATTTTGCAACAATTTTGCCACTAGCAAATCAAGTAACCTATCAGCCCGGACAAATAGTCAGCAAAACATTGGCTCAAAACAAGGCACTTAGTCTTACTTTATTTGCTTTTGATAAAGGAGAAGAAATCAGTTCACATGAATCGGATGGTGACGCAATGGTAATTGCATTGGATGGAACAGGACGAATAACAATCGATGGCGAGAATTTTACTGTTCATTCAGGGGATACTATTGTGATGCCAGCCAAAAAAAGTCATGCTGTTTTTGCCTCTGAGCAGTTTAAAATGTTACTAGTTGTTATCTTTCCACAATAACAAAAAAACAAATTTAAAGGAGTAATTTATTATGAAAGCTACTATCAATCGTCCTGAATGTATAGGTTGTGGCCTGTGCGCCGGAACCTGCCCCGAAGTATTTCGCATGGCTGATGATGACCTCGCAGAAGTGTATGCTGATGTCACTTCTTCGACAGCGGAAACTGCTGCAGAAGCTCGTGATGGCTGCCCTGTTTCAGTAATATCCTTGGAAGACTAATTATTATAAAAACAAAAATGCTCATGCTTGAAATTTACTGCGTTTTCAGTAAATATCAGCATGAGCATTTAATTTTAATTCCAATCAAAAAGCACAACAGCTTAATGGTTAAGATTGCATTTTCAAATCTGGATTAGTATAACTTGAATTTTAAATTTAATATGAACGCTTTGGACGGTATCCATTAGTTTTTCTGCTATTCTTATCCTGGTCGTTTTTGCCATAATAACGCCTTGCAGCGGGTTTTTGACTATCAGCAAAAATTGCTGTTTTTGTAGGTTTTCCACAAATTTTGCATCCAACCATTTCATCAATAACTATTGAAACATTCTTTGATGGAACTGCTACAACCGTACTATCGTCAAAAATTTCAATTTTTCCGATATCTTTTCCTGACAATGAAGTGCGCTCTGTAATAGCACCGACAATGTGATTGGGCGCAACGTGATTACTACGTCCGATATCAATAACTATTTTTTGATAATCTCCGGCTGGACGGAAAGACCCCTGTGCAACTGGCACGCTTCTAGCCTCTACCTTAATGTCTTTTAACTGTGTCTCCTCAGCTCCGAAATGAAGTTGAAACATTACAGCAGCAATTTTTTCCGCTTCATATCCTTTGGAAATAAGTTGGCCAACCATATTGGTAAACTTATCTTTAATGGTGGCATTTAATGCTTCCTCAACTTTTAAAAGTTGATTTTCATTACTTTTTGCATTAATATTATCAACTGAAGGAATGGCTATTTCTTTTATATTGGACTTAACCGCATACGCAACACTTCTTATTGTGTAAACCTGGTGGCGTCCGCTGCAAATCGTGAGAGCTGCGCCTGCTTTGCCTGCGCGACCTGTACGGCCAATCCGATGGACATAATATTCTACATTCTGCGGAATATCAAAATTGATAACATAATCAATGTCATTAACATCTATACCGCGAGCTGCCACATCGGTTGCAACAAGAACTGCTGTTTTTCCAAGCTTGAAACTATCCATAACTTTGGTTCGCTGTGACTGCTTCATATCACCGTGCAAACCTTCGGCATCAAATCCGTTGTTGGTAAGATATTCTGAAACACTATCAACCATGCTTTTTGTATTGCAAAAAATCATGGCTAATTTAGGCGCATAAAAACGAAGCAAAAGGTTTAATACATCCATTTTTCTGCCCATTGGAACATCCACAAATGTTTGTTCTATATTTTCTAATGTAACCTGTGCCTTGTTAATCTCAATAAGCTGTGGGTTTTTTTGAAATTGTTTGGTAAGAGCCATGATTGATGGAGGCATTGTTGCAGAGAACATAACAGTTTGTCTGTCTGCAGGAGTATCCATAAGTATTGTTTCAATATCCTCTTTAAATCCCATGCTTAACATTTCATCTGCTTCGTCCAACACGACCAATCTCAAATTTTCGAGTTTCAGTGTACGTCTGCGCATATGATCCATTACTCGGCCCGGTGTGCCAATTACTATATTTGCTTTGCGTAGTTTCATTATTTGGCGGTCCATTGGAGCTCCACCATACACTTCAACTGGATATATGCCAGATTTGTACTTAATAAGTTTTTTGATTTCTTCGCAGCCTTGCTGTGCCAACTCACGTGTTGGGCAAAGGATAAGGACCTGAACTGTTGCTCTTTCCTCATTAATATCAATTTTTTCTATTGCAGGAATAGCAAATGCTATTGTTTTACCTGTTCCTGTTTGCGAACGCCCAATAACGTCAACTCCTGATCTAATCATCGGAATTGACTTTGCTTGAATTTCAGTTGCTGCATCAAAGCCCATTTCATCAATTGCCATTTTTATTTTTGGCATTAAATTAAGCTCTGAAAAAGAGATGTCTTCCATATATTTCCTCGTTTCTGTTGATTTTACTATTATGCTTCTATTATGCCTATATTGCAAAAAAATAAACGAGGATTACACTCCTCGTTTATGGTCATAATTCGTAACACTAGTAGCTGTATGCAATCATTATACCCTTTTTTTGCAACTTAGTCAAGTTTTATGCTCATTTATGTTATAAACCAAGATTATATTATTTGATAAAGATGAATTTCAGTTAGATGTTATGGTTTTTTAAAAAGTCGGAGAATTCAAAGCTTTTTGTTTTCTGCTTTCTTATTGGTGATTTTCTTGTTCTTTCTCAGTATTATGAACCAAGCCACAACACCAATTGCAATGACACCCAGAACTACAGCAGTAGCAGAAGAATACTTGTTCATAAAGTTAACAATTGTCTCCCAATTCTCTCCAAATACTGTGCCCAGATATACCAAAACGACATTCCAAATAGCAGAACCGACTGTGGTAAAAATCAAAAAGCTGCCAAAATTCATGCTGGCCATTCCTGCCGGAATAGAAATAAGACTGCGAACTATAGGAATAAATCTGCAGAAAAAAACTGTAAAGTTACCTTTTCTGTTAAACCAGCCTTCTGCTTTGTTTATATCTTCCCTTTTTAATCTCAGAACAGGTCCGACTTTATCAATCAACCGTCCAAGCCGTTCCGGTGTCAGCAATCGTCCCACACTATAAAGAACAATTGCGCCCACCACAGAGCCAATAGTAGCAAACAAAACAACTAGCCAAATATTCATATCGGTGTATGTGGTCATAAATCCACCGAAAGTCAAAATAACCTCTGAAGGAATTGGAGGGAAAATGTTTTCAATAGCAATCAAAAGAGCAATTCCAAAGTACCCAAATTGATTCATTATATTAATAATCCATTCTTGCATTTACAAATACCTCACTAATTTTTTGATAAATTCTTAAGCATTTAATATCTATTTTAGCTTTTATGTTGACCTTTAAAGGTATCTGTTGCATTTCATGATAACAATTTATCAAACTGCCGTCAAGTGTTCAATAAAATATTTTAGATCAAAATTAAACAAACTATTTTATTTTTGCTAAAACTTCGCCAACCTTATCATGAATGACTAAGTCTGCTTTATTATCCAAAGCTGTTGAATCGCGGTTTATAAGTACCAAATGTTTACCACTAAAATATTGTATTAATCCTGCAGCTGGATAAACGGTCAACGAAGTTCCTGCAATAATCAGCACATCTGCTTGCTTTATTGCATTAATTGCACAATTGACAGTTTTTTCATCTAACGGTTCTTCATACAAAACAACATCAGGCTTAAGCAATCCGCCACATTCACAGAAAGGTACACCATTGCAATTTAAAACATATTTTGCATCATACAGCTTATGACACTTTTGACAGTAGTTTCGATGAACCGAACCATGCAATTCAAGCACGTTTTTACTTCCTGCCAATTGGTGTAAACCATCAATGTTTTGCGTGACAACTGCGGTCAATTTTCCCATTTGCTCGAGTTCCGCCAACTTATAATGTGCGGTGTTTGGTTTTGCATTGGGGCAAATCATTTTATCCCTGAAAAAACGATAAAATTCTTTTGTGTGTTGCACAAAATATGTGTGACTTAAAATTGTTTCCGGAGTAATATCATATTTTTGATTGTAAAGTCCATCCACTGAACGAAAGTCAGGTATTCCGCTTTCGGTAGATACTCCTGCCCCACCAAAAAACACTATGCGCTCACTTTCGTCTATAATTTGTTGTAGTTTTTGTATCATGATATTTCACCTATTAGCTGTTGCAGCTTTTTTTCGAAATCAACATCCTGAGCAGGTGTCCGTTTAGATGGTCCTTTAACTCGGCCCCCTGCATTTCGGATTTTTTTTGAAATATAACGAGAGTACAAAAGTTCATCGATATTTTTGTCTGTAAAAACCAGCCCGTTTTGACTTATAGGCAACGCCTGTCTTGCTAAGCACATTGCCGCAAGTCCATAATCCTGTGTCACCACAATATCACCCTTATGCACCATATTGACCAATCTAAAATCCACGCTGTCGGCACCTTTTTCAACAGTGATTGTGATTGCTCCTTGCTTTTCAAAAACATGGGCTGTATCGCACAATATTATGCACTCTACTAAATTAACTTTTGCCACTCGAATGGTAATGTCAACCACTGGGCATCCGTCCGCATCTATAAATATTTGCACTTTAATTATCACCTTTACTTCAATTAAACAGTATCGCACAAAACTTAATATATAAAGCTTAACATATTCCTATATTATTACACTATGTTTTAAAATATAATACAATCCCAATATTTCAATTGGTGCTGTGTAAATAAATTGATTCTTGAGTATCAAAACCTGATTTCAATAATTTATTGCGTTCTTTATAATCAGGCATGTATTTTTCAATCAGAGTATAAAACAATTCACTATGATTATGGTACTTTATATGTGCCAATTCGTGAACCACCACATAATCGATAGCTAAATCGGAATAAAGCATCAGCATATATGAAAAGCAAATACCGTTTTTGCTGCTGCAACTGCCATATCGTGTTTTGGCGGAAGTTATTTTCACATGAGTAGGTTTAAGTCCCATGAGTTGGCTATAATAAGCAACTTTGGGTGGAATAACATCTTTTGCTTTTGATTTTAGTTCTAAAATTTGTTCTTTTGTTGGCTCTGGTCGCCTTTCATTTAGTTTTTTGCTAATTTCCATGTGCTTTTCAATCCACGCTGTTTGATTTTCCACAAAATAGTCTGTTTGCAACTTGGAAAAGTGAAATGGAGCACGAACTATAATTTGCAAATCTTTTGAAATTTCGAGAGATATGGTACGACGATTCGAGCACTTCAAGATATATTCATACATATATTTATCCCCTAAAATCATTGAATGTTATTATATAAGGGCATCTCTAAAAACCTGACGACTGTCAGATTGGTGGGGGTTTTTTCACCAATCAAGTCAATTTTTTGCAGGAATACTTCCGTATTTCAAGAAAAATTGACGCAGAGTGGGGGGAAAAGACGCGCCAAGATGATGGGCGGGCGGTTTTTAGAGATGCCCATAATATATTTAAATCCAATCATGAAAAACTGTAGATTTTTTGCGACTAATCTATAAAGATAATCGCGGAAGGGCTTTTTGCTTAATTGTTTTGAAACCTTGAGTAACTGATTGATTCTTCTAATTCCATAGCTTTTTATAACCTTAGGCATCTAAATATGTTGCTTTGCTTGGAGAAATTAATACTAATGTAATCCCCGTTTTTGCAGTGCTATATTACAAAAATAGGAAGTTTTTATTTGAATATAAAATTGGAAACTTGAGACAACTGCGCCATTGTCAACTTTTCTGTTCGAATATCCGGTGAAAGACCACATTGTTCCAATGCCAAAATAATTGTTTGCTTGTCTATAGACAACATAGACGAAACAGAGTTGACCAGTGTTTTGCGACGTTGTGAAAAGCCCGCTTTTACCAATTTAAAAAAGTTTGCTTCATTATCTGTGTCGACGCTGGGGGCTTTTAGCACAGACAGTTGTATTACTGCACTGTCAACCTTTGGTGCCGGCAAGAATGAGCTGCGGGATACAGCAAACAGCATTAGGGGATCACTGTGATATCTTACCGCAACAGAAACCGCGCCGGCTGCACGGCTGCCTATTTTAGCACAAAGTCTGTCCGCAGCTTCTGCTTGAACCATAACAGTAATTGTTTCGATAGGAAGTTTGCTTTCAAGAAGCAGCATGATTAACGGCGATGTGATATAGTATGGCAGATTAGCGCAAACGTGAACCGGCATTCCGGCAAATTTAGTTGCAATAATTTCTCTTAAGTCAAGCTTCATTGCATCTCCAAAAATAACCTCGACATTGTCAAAGTCACTCAATGTTTTTGAAAGCACTGGGCGAAGACGCTCGTCAAGCTCGATAGCAACGATCTTTTTCGCTCGTTTTGCAAGCTCAACTGTTAAAATACCCACGCCAGGGCCAATTTCCAAGACGCCACAGTTGTCATCATTGCAAGCAGCATTGGCCATTTCGGGACACACTGATGGATTAATTAAAAAATTTTGTCCCAAAGATTTTTTAAATGAAAATCCGCTTTCATCCAACAGCTTTTTAATTACAGATGGATTGGACAAGTTATACATAAACGAATTCCTTTATATTTTATTAAACGCATCAGGAAGCAATTTAGACAACGCTAAATCCTTTTTTATGCCTTTTGAATCAACACAAATCACCCACATATCGCCAAACTCTGCCAAGGCCTGACGGCATTTACCACATGGTGCAACCCCACTTTCTGAATATATGGCGATTGCTGTGAATTTACGTTTTCCATCATTAACAGCAGCAGCCAAAGCAGATTGCTCAGCACAAATTCCAACAGGAAAGGACACGGATTCAACATTACATCCTGTGTAAATATCACCATCCCTTGAAAGCAATGCAGCCCCCACAGAAAAATGAGAGTATGGTGAATAAGAATTTTTGGAAGCAAGTTTTGCCGCATCAATAAGATCATTGAAACTTTCAGTCATAATCAGTACCTCCTTTTGCAAAATAGAAAATCCACGGAAACTCATAACCCCATGCCACCACACGCTTTCTGTGCATAGGACAAATGAGTTCACCCCCAGAAAATCCATCTTTTATTAAACAATTTGTTAATTTTTTCGAAAACACTTGACTTTTA
>Ga0172378_10007678_pt1 | contig 10021 bp, 6 predicted proteins | sample GrowelOW332metaG_FD_119755 | JGI IMG/M metagenome (GOLD analysis project Ga0172378, IMG submission 119755) | Groundwater microbial communities from an aquifer near a municipal landfill in Southern Ontario, Canada - Pumphouse #3_1 metaG | ecosystem: Environmental > Aquatic > Deep subsurface >... | reverse complement strand
CCAGTGGCGAGTTCACATTAACTTATGCAATATGGGACACAGAAACTTCAACATACGGGACCGCAAGCACAACCGAACCAGACTGGACGAATGTATCCAAGATAAAGGTAACCGCAACGGGCAACGGGGTAAACTATTTAGGCAGTGCTTTTGCCGAGTTTGAAATCACCGCAAAGACAATTACCTCATCTATGATAACAGGTGTTGAAGATGTAACTTATACAGGTTCAGCAATTACACAAGACTTTATTATTCAAGATGGCGAGTCCGTATTGGTTGAAAATACTGATTACACTGTTGAATATGAGAATAACCTCAATGCAGGAACGGCGACAATTAGAATTACGGGTAAGGGCAATTATCAAAGCATAGTAGTGATAAACTTCACTATTGAAAGATTGGATATTTCTTCATTAATATTTAACGAAGATTTAATCCCAGACAAGACTTATAATGGAAGTATTATAGGATTATTAGAAAAAGATGTAGATGAATTATTTGAATTTAGTAGCGGATATTTAGTATTAAACAGCGACTTCACAATAGGCTATAATGCTGAACAAGGCAGAATTAATAAAGGCACTTATGATGTTACATTTACAGGAATAGGCAACTTTACGGGCGAAGTATTAACAACCTTTACCATTCTTCCACGAGAACTTAATACAGATAATATCGTTATATCTAGCGTTGATGATATTACATACACAGGTAGTGAAATTACTCCAACTCCAATAGTGCTTGATTTAATTAGCGGAGGCACGATTTCGACCAGCGACATAATGTATAGTTACTTAAATAACTTAAATGTAACTTGGGTTGATGGAGAGGTTTCATCAAGTGCGATAATTACAATTATTGCGACCGAAGAGGGTAATTACACAGGTTCAAAGCAGATAACCTTTAAGATACTTCCAAAGAGTTTGGGTGATAATGATATCGTTGCAGAAAGTGTTGAGGATATTTATTACACAGGCTTTGAAATAACACCAACTCCAACGCTTTCTTGGAATGGAATAGACTTAGATGCAACGGACATTATTTATTCTTATGAAGAAAATATTAATGTAGGGCAGGCAACAATTACGATGACAGCAGTGGTTGATGGAAACTTTATAGATTCAATGTCCATACAATTTAATATAGTTGCAATAGACATTTCAAATGTAACAGTATCGGGAATTTCTGATGTGGAATACGACCGAGAACAGCATAAATTAGTTCCAATTTTGACTTTAAACAGTTATACTTTACAGGAAAATGTAGACTACACATTGAGTTATCCAGCAGATTGCACCTCGGCAGGAATTATTGAAATAACAATTACTGCTATGGGAAACAATATTACGGGCGAGAGAGTGATTTCCTACAATATTAACGCAAAAACTTTAACTTTAGATAACACTACAATAACGGGCATAAGTAGTAGCGAAACCTTTACTGGAAGTGCGATTACATTTAGTAATATTGTTTTAAGTGTTACTGAATGGGATTATGAATTAACCTCGGGCATAGATTATGAAATTGCTTATTATGATAACCTAAATGCAGGACTTGCAACGGTGACAATTACAATGAAGGGAAATTATGCTGGAATGATTATTATAACCTTCACAATTGAGCCAAAAGAATTAGAAGAATCTATGGTGGCTGATATAGAAGCACAAATTTACACAGGTTATGAAATTACCCCAACAATAGAGGTAGTTTATAACGGAAACACTTATATTGATGCATTATTTGTGGTGCTTTACGAGAATAACCTTAATGCAGGAACGGCAACTATTACTATTACAGCAATAGATAATACTAACTGGACAGGTAGCATACAAAAAACCTTTACAATAAATCCAAAAGCAGTAACCGACTTGACAGGCTTTGAAACTTTGGTAGAAACACCAACAGGCGGATTTGTTTATATAGGAACGGCGTATGAACCTAGCATCTCAATTACTCCAACAGACTTAGATACTTTGGAAAGCGGAACAGATTATACTTTATCTTACTTGAATAATATAAATGTTGGACAGGCAACTATATTGATAACCTTTATTCGAAACTATTCAGGAACGGTAAGTTACAACTTTGATATTACTGCAAGAGATATAAATTCTGCTACATATACTGTTATTACTGATGTTACTTATAATGGAATGGAACAGAAGATGTATCCAGAATTGACTTATGGCAACAATGTTTTAACTACGGATGATTATACTTATGAGTATCAACGAGATGGGCAAGTAACCACGGACTGGACAAATGCAGGAACTATTGATATCGTGATTACAGGAACTGGAAATTTCAGTGGGCCTAGAATAATAAGTTACACAATAAGGCAGAAAGACTTAGGGGATAGCAATGTAGTATTGACTATATTAGATGAAAATATAGTATATACAGGCTCACAGATTACACCAACAATTAAAGTAGAATACAATGATATGACACTAGAATTAAACACCGATTACACTATTGAGTATGGAGAAAATATCACAGTATCGACGGGCGGTGTAATAACTATACTTGCGGTAAGTGGCGGAAACTATAAGAACTTCAAAGTTGTTGTGTTTGTTATAGAGCAGAAAGAGATTACTGAAAGTATGATAACCCCTATTGATAGCGTAGTATATTCAGGGGAAGCACAGACTCCATCATTAACAATTACATACGGAGAAATAACCTTAGTTGAAGGAGTAGACTATACTACAATTTACGAAAACAATATAAATGTAGGGCAAGGAGAAGTAACAGTAACAGGCTTAGGAAACTACACAGGAACATTATTAGTTTACTTTGAAATTGCTGGGCGAGAATTAGTTGATGGCGAAGGTAATTATAATGTATCCATCGTTTGGAAAGATGGGACTCCAAGTCCTAAGTATAACGGTGATGCGTGGACTCCATCGTTTGATATTTACTATACCAAGGGTGGCGAGAATGATAAGTTGATAAAGAATGTTGATTATAGTTTTGCATACAGTAATAACATTAACGCAGGACAAGCACAGATAACTATTATTGGATATGACAACTATACAGGCACAGCAGTATTTGAATTTACAATTAGCAAGAGAGAATTATCACAATCAATGTTCCCAACAATAGCAAGTCACTTATATACAGGACAGCCTATCACAATATCTATGATAGGTAGTTATAATGATAAAAACTTGATTGAAAATACCGACTTTACCCTTTCTTATGCAGGTAATACAAACAAAGGCGTTGCAATAGTAACAATTACAGGTATAGGCAACTGGACAGGTTATGTTTACACAAGTTTTGAGATTACGGCTTTGGAAATTACCAGTATGACATTAAGTGCAACATCGGTTAGTTATAATGGAATGTTCCACGAAGTTATCGTTCAGGTATTTGCAAATAATATGGAATTAACCATAAATGATTATACTCTTACCTATCAAGACAAAGATGGAAATATAATTGAACCAGACTGGATAAGCATTAATGAAATAGTATTTGTGGTTCAAGGTATAGGAAACTTTGCGGGAACTTTATCAAAGACCTTTACAATAACGGCTAAGAACTTAACTGATGCAGATGTAATTGTTTCGGGCGTAGTAAATAAGAGTTATAATTATGGCTATGAAATCAGGCAAGACATTGTTATAGTGTTTGGTAGCCTACAACTTGTAGAGGAAACGGATTACATTATAGTTTATACTAACAACATCAATGCGGGAACGGCGACAATAACTCTTGTTGGACAAGGTAATTATTCAGGAACTAGAATAGTGCAGTTTACTATAAGTACTATAAATCCAATGGTAAACCCTATTGTTCCAGATATAGATTACTATGTTGGTGATAACGCCCCTGTATTAGAGTTGAGCGAAGGAGATACCGCAGGAACAATAACCCTTCAACAGCCTGTTATATTAGGCGGAGAAAATGCTTATTTATGGATATTTGTTCCAACAGATTCTTTAAACTACAACACTATTTCAGGCTATGTTACAATAACTGGAATTCCAGTTCGAGTAGACCGTGTTGAACTTACGGGCGATTATAAAACTGAATACACGGCTTACGAGCAATTCACATCCGCAGGTATCCAGATTAAAGCGATATACAATAATGGAGATGAAATAACCATACCATCAAGCAGTTACACTTTCAGCATAGCAGATGGAACGGTATTGACTATCCTAGACACCGAATTGATGGTATATGCAAGTGACTATTGGACGGCGGGAATGCCTATAACATTAACAGTAAATCCAGTAGAACTAACAATTACTTTCGAGGATTATATTAATTTAATTGAAAAGGCAGAAGAGCAGTATATAACGGTAAACATTGATGGACTAATTGCTGGATACGATGCACAAATAAGTATTGTTTACATAAATCAAGACACCTTAGAAGAAACTAGCGGTTTTATAGGAAATGGAACATATTTAGTTCGAGTAACAGTCGGTAATCCTAACTATGTAATAGTAGGCGAATATGAAATGACTATTGAAGTTAGAATAGGAATTATTTATTCAGAGGACGGGACAGTTATGGTTATTAGCGAAGTTGGTTTTGATGAGGGAGTAACGGTAACGGTTCGAGAAATTACAGATGAAGCAGAATTACAGGCTTTACTAGGAAACTTCAAATATACAGCAGATAAAGTTTATTTGATACAATTATGGAAAGATGGAGAACTTTATATACCAGACTTTGAAGTGACCGTTCGTATAGTAACCGACTCACGATTGTTAAACAATGAAAATCTAAGAATTTACAATAAATTTGTGGACAGTGCATATTTTGATCAAACAGATTTCAATAATATAGACAATGAATACTTGGAAATTGTAGATGCTAAGATAGGAGTATTTATTTATGGAACATCACTTCCTAGTTTTGAGATAGAATGGTGGATTTATGTCGTGGCTCTCATAGGAATTTTATTCATCATAGAAACAGTAGTAATGACCCGATATATTAGGAAGAGAAGACATTTAAGTCGCTTAAAAAGAGCATAAAAATAGAGGCTAATCTATTCCAAAAATTAGGGAAGAAATAACAAAAAAATAGAAAAAACCAGCGAGAAAAAACAAGCAAAAAACAGAGTAGAGCAGGCGAGAAAAAACGGGCAAAAAACAGACAAGAAAAAACGGGCAAAAATATAAAAACATGGAAGGAATAAGAGAAAAAATAGGTGATAAATGGGCGAGAGATGGGCGAGAAAATGATGTTAAAATTAAAAATACTTCAACAAAAAAATAAGGCAGAAATGCCTTATTTTTTTATAGTTTATTCATATGCACAAAGTATCTTTTAGTTTGTTTTCTCAATCAACATTTTAGCACATTTTGTGCCTGCTTATATTTTTTAGTTGCAATTAAAAACTTCGATTTTACAAAAACTCCCTATTGACATTTTTATTGTTTGTGATATAATGTTTTTAAAGGAAGTATGATTGTAGATGGCAAATTTAATAGTAAAAAAAATAGTTGATAAATGTGTAGATGTTGTAGAAGACATACGCATTAAACATAAAGTTTCAGAATTGCAAAAACCCACTCCAAGTTTGGAAGCGAGATTGCAAGAGCATAAAGTATGGTTGGATTCTTTTGGTGAGCAAGGTAGAAGATTAGATGTTAGTAATATGGATTTACAGGGAACAGATTTTTCAAACTATGATCTAAGTTTTATGATTGCTAAAAATACAGGGTTTCAACGATGTAATTTTACGAAAGCCAGTTTATTGTGTGCAGATTTGGAGTTTGCTAAATTATACAGATCAAACTTTAAAGATACAATTTTAGTTGGAGCGAATTTAAGGTCCTCTTTTAGTCGTTGCACTTCTTTTACTGATTCTGTTATTCGTGAATCCGATGTCCGAATTTTTCACCAAGATTTAATGGGACCTCAACGAACTTTTTGGAATTTTATAAACATAGCATCAATATTGACATCAGTCACTGTTATTTATCCAGTTGCTTCCGAAATGTTAGGTTCGACAGGTGCAATAATTGGTTCAGCCGCAATTGTAGGAGCATTAGCAAGTAGGCCTGTTTGGGAGTTTATTAGAGGAGGTTGGATTTACCAACCTGTTAAAAATATGAAAGAAGTTCTATGGAATAAAAAGACTCCTCAAATTGAAACAATTGAAAAGCAAGCAGCCTTTTTCTTAGAAAGAAATAAAGAACTAAAAGATTTTAAGTTTCCTGTAAGTAGTGAAGAAAACTTAAAACTAAACAGAGAATTGAAAGAAGAGAAAAATCAAAAAGCAAGAAAAGATGTTTGCTTTGGTAAAAATAAATAATTAAATTTAAAATAAATAAAAAAAGAAAAAACGAAAGATATGAGAACCAAACAAAAAAATATAAGAAAAAAATAAACAAAAAAAGAAAAAATATGATTATAAATAAAATAAAAGAATAAGAAAAAATCCACGGTATTCGTGGATTTTTTAGTGAAATAAAATTTCTATTTTTTATTATAAATTAATTAGTGAATTTTTTTATTTATAATATAAATATCTTTGTTTCATTTATAATAGTTCATAGAGTTAGAACACCGAGTGGGTGAGTTCATTTAAAAGATTGTGTTGCTTTGCTAAATTGAGAATGGAGGCGTTGATAACGGTATTCTTTTTAGCAAGTATAATTTGATTTGAATTGATTAAATCTTTAAACAATTTTTTACCGATTAAAGAACTGTTCGAGGAAATAACTCGTATAGGGATTTTTGTTCCGTTTATGGTTACGGGTTGTGTTGCTGTGGTCTGTGTTATGACCATTCTTTTCGGTGCAAAATTATGTTTTTTATAATGCGTTTTATCGTTGTTTATTATAATAACCGAGTTGATACTGATAATTTGATTAGGTTCAAAACTACTGTTGGTGGTGATAAATTTTTCTATTTCATAATTTTGTGATAGTTGAATATCGATAACCTTGCCTAGACATTTTCCTTCAATATCGAAAATCTCTTTATTCATATAAAGATTTTTAGAATAATCATATTCTGCAATAATTAATTTGTTTAAATTGCTTATTAAAATTCCATCGGTGCCTATATGAAAAATGTTTTTGATTTCCAAGATTTTATGATTTTCATTTTCAATATCGGCTATAATAAACTTTGAAAGTTGTTTGTGATTTCTAAACACAGCATCTATAATATAACTATCTATTTTTCCATCGAAAATAGAAATGACTTTTTGACCAATTAAATTTTTATAGTTCATAATATTTCCCTCTTGCTTTAATATATGTTCCAAAAAATAAAAATACAATGGATTTTTTTGCCGAATTGTTGCTTTATTTGAAAGCAATGTGGTATAATAATTTTATATAAGAGGAAAAAATGGGATTTTTAGATTTCTTTAAGAAAATGTTTAGTAAAAAAGTTATCTCTCTGCCTACAAAGCATAGAGATGTTTTAATTCAGCCGCATTCTTCGGGTTATACTATTATAAAACTTGGGCAAAAATTAGTGGTAGATAACGGCTGGTCTGCGGTAATAGTGGCGAAAGATGTTGTCGCAGATGTCCTTATGGAAGGAACGCACGAGATATCGCTTGCTTATATACCTAAAACAACAAAACTTTTGAAACTAGATAAAGGTAAAGTAGAAAAAAATGGAATGTTCGCCGATGTTGTGCTTCCGACAAGTTTTAAATGTGACTTGTACTTTGTTCGTATGGATTACATACAGGGACGCAAATGGGAAAGTGATTTAATTAAAGTGCGTGAAAAAGAAAAGAAAAATTTAAAATTTAAAATGAATGGTAATTATTCTTTTCAGGTGCAAGCACCCGATAAAGTAGTGGATTTATTTTTAATTGACTGGGGTAAAATTAAAGCAGGGCGTGCCATATCAAAACTAGATGTTTTAGTGGGTGAAGTTTGCGATGAAATTTTGTGGAATAAAAGAATTAAAAACCGAGATGAGTTAACTCAATATGATTTTGGTAATTTAGTTTTAAAACCACCTGTTTATAAAAATTTTATTAAATATGGTTTGTGTATAACGGATATGCAGGTAGAAAAAATTATATACCCTGAAAGTGTAACAGGGCAAAAATATGTGACCGTTTCGCCAGATAAAGAAGCACCTGTTCAACCCGAACAACCAGCAGAAGGTAAAATAAATAATATTAATAAATTTGAAACTCAAATAGAATATAAAACGGAAACTGGTAAATTATTAAATCAAGTTAAACATATTGAGGAAGAAGAACCACAACAAAATAATCGAAAGATACCTTTTTATGATTTTACCGATAAACAACATAAGAACGAAAATTATCTTACCCCTAACACTTTAAAAGATAGTGAAAATATCTTAAATAATAGTGTGCATAATAATAGTGAACAGGAGAGTATTACTTGCCCTCGTTGTGGTGCGAAATTACAAAAAGGAAGTAAATTTTGTCCTCATTGTGGGAAACTTATAGGCGATGGAAAATAGAATAAAAAGTAATTACTTAAACATTTGACAATATTTAATAAATTTGTAACAATAAGATACTAAATAAAAGGAGAAAATAAAATGGCAATAAAAGAAGCAAAACAAAAAGGTGTAGAGGGCGTTAAAAAAAGCATAACTAAAACACCTACAAAAACAGTGAAAGAAGTTCAAGCCCCCGCAAAAGCAGTAAAAAGAATACCAGCAAAAGCAGTTAAGAAAATACCAGCAAAAGCAGTAAAAAAATCTGCAAAAAAAGTTGTTAAATCTAAGTTTAATAAAGATAGCACTTTGGGTGAAGTTTTGGCGAAAAACTCTAATGCACAAACCATATTGATGGGCTTTGGTATGCATTGTTTTGGTTGCCCAATGACTCAAATGGAAACTTTGGAAGAGGCGGCAGAAGTTCACGGCATTGAACTTGATTTACTACTTGAAAAAGTTAACGAATAGTTGATAAAATCACTAATAAAATAATGAAAAAATAGTTGATAAAACATAAACAAGCAGTTTAAAAAATGAACTAATAAATAAAAAATTTACAAATAGTTGATGAAAAAAAGAAGATAAAAATCTTCTTTTTTTGTTGTATAAAAACAGAATTGAAACATATTTTTTATAACAATTTTAATAAAAAATAATGGCGATTTTTGTTATGAATTTCCCATTATTTTTAATTCTAAAAAGCATATTTAAAACTTTAATTTTAACAATTAATTTTTAAAATAACTAAGAAAATTTTATATTATAAACAGGAAATATTTATACAAAAATAATTATATTAATGATAAAAATTTGCTTTTTATACTTCTAATAATTGTCCGATAAAAATTTGTCGGACTTTATTTTTTTGTAATATAATTTCAGGCGTGGTTTTGTATTTTTGAGCGATAGTTTGTATAGTTTCGGCAGGTTTAACAACATGATATTTTTTATCTAAATTAGTTAAAGCGATACATTGTCCAGCATACAACTCTTTGGTGGGATTTTGTTTTAAAACCTCTAAGTTAGTGTTGTATTGTTTTGCGATATCTTTGAGAGTTTGTCCCGTGGTGACTTGATGCAAAACGGTATTATTAAATACTTTATTTTTACCTATAAAATTAAACATAAATCCTCCGATAACTATTTGTAAAAATTTATTTTATTGCTTAATATTAAATTAAATTATTGCTTAATATTAATTTTTTTAGAGCCTTAAATATAAGATTTTTTAATTATTTTTTTATACAAATTTTTGATTTTTTATATTTTTGATTATTTTCTTAATACGCAATATTTACTTTATATTTTTAATTATTATTTTATAAAATATTAGTCTGTTTATATTTTATTTATTCGCAATTATTTACTTAATTTTTATCATTATTTTTCTAATTATTTATATGTTTAAACATTACATAAAGTGTATATTTTTTATAAAAAGTTATGCAGATTTTATAATTGTGTTGAAAAAATGAGAGATTTTCTAGTGTCTTTTTCTATTTTTGTTATAATTTTGCCTTTTCTCTCGTATCCTTTTATATAAAAGGTTGGGACTAATGGCTAAATCATTATTTAAAGCAGTAGTGCTGGTGGCTGTTTT
>Ga0172378_10007677_pt1 | contig 10023 bp, 7 predicted proteins | sample GrowelOW332metaG_FD_119755 | JGI IMG/M metagenome (GOLD analysis project Ga0172378, IMG submission 119755) | Groundwater microbial communities from an aquifer near a municipal landfill in Southern Ontario, Canada - Pumphouse #3_1 metaG | ecosystem: Environmental > Aquatic > Deep subsurface >... | reverse complement strand
CATCTGCCTGGACAAAGGTGATAGGCTTGTCCGTATTCTTCCTCTTTGCAATAAAAAGCATCTTGGAAGCAGGATCTATGCCGGTGACAGCAAGGCCCCGATCAGAGAGAGCACTGCACAGCGCACCGGTTCCGCAGCCCACGTCAAGAATTGTTTCATCCTTGAGATAGTGCTGCATTGCATCAAGTGTTTTTGCATACCTTCGTTTCTGGTAGGTAAAGAAAAGACCATAGAGGGGAGCAATGAAATTGAAGAGACCGGTACTGTCCTTATTTCTCATTGCCCATCTCTCCTCAAATTACTGTTGCTTCTAACGGTACGCTGTATCTTCCAGTGGCAAAGAGGTGCGGAATTTACCGTCAAAGCGGTAATAGGCATTCTGGCATGCCGGGGCGGTGGGAATTGTGGTTAGTTCTCCAACTCCCTTGACCCCATAGGCGATGGAGTGCTTGTTAGGTCCTTCAACAAGTTTGACCTCGATGGGAGGAACATCGGTAGCACGCAACAGTCCCAGCGTTCCATAACGAACCGCAAGCTGTCCTTCCTTGATCGGAAAGTCTTCGGTTAATCCAAACCCAAGCCCCATGACCACTCCACCCTCGATTTGGCCTGTGAGGGCCTGATGGTTCACTACCTGCCCTACATCACACGAGGCAACCACGTTCTCAAGTTTTCCCTGTTCGTCGAGCACGACAACCTGGGCTGAGTAGCTATAGGCAACATGGCTGACCGGATGTTCCTTCGTTGAATTGATCGGATCGGTAATGGACGTATATTCACCATCGAAAGCCTGTCCTTCCAAATCAGCGAGCGTGTTGGTTTTCAACGCTTCCTTAAGCTTGAGGGCGGCTCGTCTGACCGCCTCTCCAGTGAATACCGATTGGCGGCTTGCCGTACTGGTTCCTGAGTCGGGGGTGCGCCTGGTATCGGGATCCTCGACCACAATCTGATCGGACTGCAGCGAGCAGGTCTGTCCGAGCATCTGCGTACAGACGGTTGCCACACCCTGACCCATGCATGCGGCACTGGTACGGATATGCACCTTGCCCTGCTCCACAGAAAGAATGCAGCGTCCGGTATCGGGAAAACCAACCCCAAGGCCGCTGTTCTTGAACCCGCAGGCGATACCGGCTCTCGGGGAGGAGTAATAGGCATCCTTTACCGCTTCAAGGCATTCGATAATACCCGTATCCTCTCCGGCGATCTGCCCATTGGGCATGGTATCACCAGGCTTGAGGGCATTGAGACGACGGATCTCATAGTAGTCCATGCCAAGTTCGTCGGCCAACAGGTTGAGGTTGGCCTCAACGGCAAAACAACTCTGGGTGACACCAAAACCCCTGAAGGCTCCCGCCGGTACCAAGTTGGTATAGATGGCTCTTCCATAGACTTCAAAATTCTGAAAATTGTATGGACCTGATGCATGGGTGCACGCCCGCTGAAGCACCGGCCCTCCCAATGAAGCATAAGCACCGGTATTTGCATCGATGATCGCCCGCATCGCGGTGATATGTCCGTTCTCATCACAAGCGGTGGTCAGCACCATTTCCATCGGATGACGCTTGGGATGGACACTCAAGCTCTCCTGGCGGCTGAGCTTGACCTTTACCGGTTGCTTGAGAACCCATGCTGCGAGTGCGGCATGATGCTGGACACTCATGTCCTCCTTGCCCCCGAAGCCACCCCCTACGAGCATGCTGTGACAATGTACCTTTTGGGGAGGAAGTTGGAGCATCAGGGAAATTTCATGCTGTTCGTCATAGATTGATTGCCCCGAGGTATGCACGAGTAAGCCGTCATCACCCTCGGGGAGTGCAACCGCACACTCCGGTTCCATGAAGGCATGCTCGGTATAGGGAGTGCTATAGGTTCGGGTTACGACATGTTTCGCATGCCTCATGGCTTTTTCCACATCTCCACGCTTGATGTGCTCGGAACTGAGCACATTGCCCCCTTTGTGAAGCTGCGGGGCATCGTCCTTCAGAGCTTCCTGCATGGAGAGCACAGGCTTCAGAACCTCATAGGAGACCGCAACCAGGGAGGCAATTTTCTCAATGGTTTCGGGATTCCTGCCTACTACCAGACAGATTGCGTCTCCGGTATAGCGGGTGATTTCACCCACCGGGATGAAGACCGGCCAATCTTGCTTGATATGGCCGATAATATTGTGCGGTACATCGCTACTTGTCAGAATACGGACAAAGTCGGGGTGCTTCTCAGCTTCGCTGCTGTCGATGGAAAGAATTCGTGCCCTTGGATGGGCCGAGCGTACCGCTTTTCCATGCAGTAGAGCAGGTAGACGAAGATCATCGGCATACAGACCCTTGCCAAGGGCTTTGATCTTGGCATCGACACGCTGGTAGCGTATATCGAGCCTTGGTTCCTCCTGTTGACCGGGGACACTGAGATGCTCACGAAAGTATGTGGCGGCCATGAGAATGGCTTCTTCAATTTTCTTATAGCCGGTACAACGACAGATATTGCCTTTGATCGCCTTTCTGACCTCTTCCAACGTAGGATCCAGATTCTTGTCCAACAGGCTTTTTGCACTGATGATCATGCCGGGTGTGCAGTAGCCGCACTGGACCGCTCCTGCTTCAGCAAAACAATAAGCATATACCTCGGCTTCCCGTTCGCTCAGTCCTTCAATGGTGGTTACTTCTTTGCCCTCAAGACGGGATAGGGGGATGGCACAGGCCTTCATCTTTACCCCATCGACGAGAATAGTGCAGGTACCGCAGGCACCCTCGCTGCATCCATCCTTGGTTCCGGTAAGGTTGAGGTCTTCACGAAGAAATCGGAGGAGCTTTTTGTCCTCTCCATCGAACTGAACGGGCTTTCCATTTACGCTGAATGCATACATAGCGTGCTCTCCATTGTCTTGCAAGGGTGGGAACAGGTGCTAGCCGCTTAGCGTCAGCATCCAAGAGGGGATGCCACGGTCTGTGATGCTATACGTCCACATTGTTTCAATGTCATCAGTAAAAGTCAATATCTTGTTGCAATATAAGACTTTTGTTGTATTTTTCTGTTGCATGAATTGTTCTTTTATTTCTAGGATGGTACAAAGGCAGGAAAATGCAACAACCTTTCCTGCCTTTGTTTCAAAACCTAAATACGCTTTTCCCGGTTGAAAGGCTGACCCAAGGCGGTTGGCCCAAGCAACTGGCTTTCCCTGCTGAATGCAAGGACCACAATGACCATGACATAGGGAAGCATGACGGCAAACTCGTAGGGGAAGTTGATTCCTTGTCCCTGAATAGCCAGCTGTAATGCCTGTGCCAAGCTGAACAACAATGCTCCGCCCATAATCTTCACTGGATGCCAGTGCCCAAAGTAAACAAGTGCAACGGCGATGAAGCCGCGGCCGGCAATGATTTCATCACTGAACATCTTGGCCTGGCACAGGCTTAAGTAAGCACCGGCAAGCCCTGCAAGAGCTCCACCTACAGCGAGGGCCTGATAGCGAACCTTGTTAACCTGGATGCCGATCGAGTCGGCAGCTCTCGGGTTGGTTCCCACAGCCCGCACCCTGAGGCCCCAAGGAGTCTTGAAGAGGATATACCAGGCAGTAGGGACAAAAAGGAAGGCGAGGTAGACCAAAAGGTTATGGCTGAAGAAAATTGGTCCAAGAAGAGGAATCTTGGAAAGACCGGGGATCGGAAGATTGTCGATGCCGGGGACCGATTGGGTTCCACCGATGAAATGGCGGAACAAGGTTCCCGCAGTTCCGACTCCGAACATCTGCAGGCCGATGCCTGCGATGCCCTGGGGGGCGCGGAACGTGACGACGACAAACCCGAAGAGCATGCCGAACAGTGCTCCCACTCCCATCGCCAAAGCAAGGCCCAAAAAGTTGTAAATGCCCGGTGTGGGGCCGCCTTGCCCGATGCTGTAGGGAATGAGCATGCCCAAGAAGGCGCCCATGGCCATTATTCCTTCACAACCAAGGTTGAAGATACCGGCACGTTGGTTGAACATCTCCCCGAGGGAAGCAATAAGCAGGGCGACGGAGAAGGGAATGCCCAAGCTTAGGATGTTTACGATGAAGTTCATGCTTCCACCTCCTTGGATTTGGTGCTTCTATTCTGCACCTTGCGCCAGACTTTCTCCATCAGATACGGGTCGGCAAGAATCATCTTGGTGGCAACGATGACCAGAATGATGATACCCTGCAACACGTTTACCATGTTGGCAGGAACACCAACCATGCGTTGGGTCATATCGGCACCGACGATGAGAAGGCCGAAGAAGAACGAGGCGGGGATAATACCCGCTGGATGCAGGCCTCCGAAAAGTGCTACGACGATGCCGGAGAAACCATACCCTCCGGTAATACCCTCAATGGCTCTGCGATGCACACCGGCGATTTCTATGGCGCCTGCCATACCGGCAAAAGCCCCACTGATGACCATGGCGATCACCAAATACCACGTGACGCTGATACCACCATACTTCGCAGCGCGGCTGCTGGCTCCTGCTGCACGCATCTTATAGCCATAGCTGGTTTTCCAGAGCAGGAAGTAGATAAGTAAGGCGAGAATCAGGGCAAAGAACAATCCGGTATGGAGTCGTGTTCCCGGAAGGAATCGTCCCAGCCAGAGATTGCGGCTTAAGCGCATCGACTGCGGGGTACCGCCACCCATGGAAAGCTCGGCAGGGTCGAGCATCGGACCACGCAAAAAGAAGGTGTATAACTGAGCGGCGATGTAGTTGAGCATCACCGTGGAGAGCAGCTCGCTTACTTGCAGCTTTGCCTTGAGAAAGCCGGGAATAAAGCCCCACGCTCCACCGCTTATCGCCCCGGCCAGGACAGCCATCGGAAGCAGGACCGGCTTGGGGAGTTCTGGGAAGGCGAGCGCTACCGCCGTGGTTCCCAAAATTCCCATAGCCATCTGGCCTTCAGCCCCGATGTTGATGATGCCGCTGCGATAGGCAACCGAGATGCCCAGTGCGATGATGGTCAAGGGAATTGCCCTGAGCAGCACCTCACTGAGCTGCAAGGTCGTCTTCAGCGGCTCAAAGAGGATGACCATGTAGGTCTTGAATACATCGGCTCCGATGGTCATCAAAATAATTGATCCGATCGTCATTGCTGCCAGGATGGCCAGAATGATGATGGAAACCTTGTAAAGTAGTTTAAACTGTTTGGTCATCTTTCACTCCTGCCATCAAGATTCCCAGGCTGCGGCGGTTGGCATCCTTGCGGTTCAGAACCTTCTGAATCTGTCCCTTGAAAATGACTGCGACGCGGTCGGAGAGGTCGAGAATCTCATCGAGCTCCTCGCTGATGAGCAAAATCCCGATTCCTTCCCGCCGTTTCTCCAGAAGTTGCTTGTGGATGAATTCGGCTGCCCCGAGGTCCAAGCCTCGTATCGGATAAACGGCTATCAGGAACTTCGGCTTACGAGAGAGCTCACGGGCAAGAATTACCTTCTGGATATTTCCTCCCGAAAGTGAGCCTGCGGCTACAGCAACATTGGGACTGCGGATATCGAATTTCACCCGCAAATCATTGGCGTTCTTGTCGATCGCCTTGTTGTTGAGGAAGGAATGCTTGGAGAACTCCTCACGCTCGGTATCCTTGAGGATGAGGTTTTCCTTCAGCGAGAAGGAGGGCACGATACCTTCGGTATTGCGTTCCTCGGGGATGTATCCCATGCCGGCTTGTATGATGTAATGCGGGCTCTTGTTGGCGATGTTCTCGCCATAGAAAATAATCTCGCCACCCTCAACCTTGCGAAGTCCGTTTATTGCCTCGGCAAGTTCTCGCTGTCCGTTGCCCGACACACCGGCAAGACCGATGATCTCACCGCCGCGGATGTTCAGGGTCAAATCCTTGAGGGCCAAGAAACCCCGATCACTTTTGACGTTGAGGTTTCTGATATCCAAAACCGAAGTCCCCTCGCAGGGGGCTTCCTCATTGAGGGGCAGTTCAACTTCATGACCGGTCATCAAAGCTGCAATATCAGAAGGGGAGTGCTCATTGGTGTTTCCCTCAAAAACCACCGCACCATGGCGCAGAATTGCAATCTTGTCTGAAAGATCCTTGACCTCCTGCAGCTTGTGGCTGATGAAGATGATGGACAGCTCGCTGCTCATACGCTTGAGCAGTACGATCAGCTCATCGGTCTCCTGGGGAGTAAGGGCACTGGTCGGCTCATCCAGAATCAAAAAGCGGGCACCCAGGCATAAGGTCTTTACCAGTTCAACCCGCTGCTGCTCACCAACGGAGAGCTGCCAAATATAAGCATCGGGATCCACGAGGAGCCCGTATTTCTTCGAAACTTCATCGATGCGTTCTCGGACCATAGCGAGATCCAGCTTGACAAACGACCAAGCTTGCTTGTAGCCCAACGCTATGTTCTCAAGCACCGTCATGTTGGGAACCAGCATGTACTGCTGGTGCACCATGCCCAAGCCAGCTGCAAAGGCATCGTTGGGGGAGCGGAAATGTACTTCCTCCCCGTTTATGAGGATTCTTCCCTCATCAGGCTGGTACAGTCCCATCAGAATATTCATCAGGGTGGTCTTGCCAGCGCCATTTTCGCCTACCAGTGCCAAAACTTCGCCTTCGCCGACGGTCATGGTGATGTCGTCACTCGCCAAAACACCGGGAAAGCGTTTGGTGATGTGTTCCATCTTGAGACTGGTGATTTTCTTTGTGGTGATTTCCATGGATTCAACCTCCGTGGGGACTTACAAAAAACCAGTCATGAGGAACTATTCCGCATGACTGGTTGGGATGCACGATTAAAGCTTGGAGTAATCTACGGAAGTATAAGCGATGGTGCCGGCCTTGGCTCTGAAAGAAGCCATAGCTTCATTGACCTTGGTCTCGATGGCGCCGGTGTACTCGTCCTTCAGTGCGGCGTTGAACTCGAATACGAAACCGCCGTTGAAGAAGTTCATCGGGATGACTTCGCCGCCCTTCACACCTTTGTCCAACTTCTCAACCAAGCCGACGATGACGGAGGCATAGTTGTAGGAAGAAGCTGCAATGACTTTGTAGCCTTCGGTAATGCGGATCTGGGCTATGTCCTGACCAACCCACCAGATGTCCTGGTCGCGGTAGTCGGCGACTGCGCGCAGTGCTCCGAGAGCCTGCTGGCTGGAACCGGTCAGTACGTCGGCACCGCTTCTGATCTGGGACTGGGCAATCTCACCGGCCTTCACGAAATCGCTGAAGGAACCAGAGTGGGCGACCATGACCTTTGCTTTGGGATTGACAGCCTGTACACCAAGGACGAAACCGCGGTTGTAACGGGCAGCATCACCAGCGTCGACGGGGCCGACCAGACCAATGATGTTCTTCTTGGTGGTCATACCGGCGATGAGGCCGGAGAGGTAGCCGGTTTCTTCACTTTCGGGCATGTAGGTGAAGACATTCTTCGGTCCGATTTCTGCAGAAGTACCAAATGCAAAGGAGACTGCTGGATACTCTTCAGCCATCTCGAGGATAAGGTTTTTGTACTGTGCACCGTGAGCGATGATGATGTCATACCCCTGGGCGACATACTGGCGGGCGGCAGAACCTGCGTCGACCGGCTTCATCTTTTCGGTGTAGCTGTACTCAATGCGGCCGGGAAGCTGCTTCTGAGCTGCGATGATGCCGTCATGCATTGCCTGGCACCAACCCTTGTCGTCAATAGTGTTTTCAATGATCAGTGCAACCTTGACTGTGTTCGAGTCTTTTGCTGCTGCAGGGGCTGTTTCAGCCGCACCTGCTGCAAAGATTGCAGAACTAACGAGTGCGAGACAGAGCACGATTGTCAGAATCTTTTTCATACAAGTTCTCCTCTGTAAATATCTATCCCATCAGGGTGGGATTTGAAGCTGAATCCAGTATAGAGTGAGAAAGATTGGCTGTCAAAAGAAATTGCTTATCTTAGAGTAAATTACTATCGATTGAATTACGCTAAGTATGATTTTTTCCAGCAAATATTGCGAAAATTCATAATTTATTGTTGCAAATTTAGCGATTGCTCAATCTTGAAAAACTTCTTTGCACCAAAAAACTTGGCTGAAAACCTATAAAATCGTACCTGGTCGAATCGTTTTTGCGTTCTTTGTTGCAACCTTTGTTGCGTATTCTACGGCCTGTTGCAAATTTGTACCCTTGTATAGCGCCACGGTCAGAGCTGCGCTGAGGCTATCCCCGCATCCGATGGTATTGACTGCTTCGATGGGTTCGATGGGGACACAAAAGAAACTTTCTGCCTGTACCCACACTGCCTGGCTGCCTCGTGAGAGGACTGTCGTCGTGTGGTACGTTTGGTAGATTTCCTCCAATACCGGCTTGATCGCATCCTCTATTGTAGCAGTATCATCCTGCTCTCCGACAGCAAGGCCGAGGAATGTTTGGGCAGCTTCGCTGAGGTTCGGCTTGATGACATCGGGGTTATAGGCAAGGCAACGCTTCAGGTCATCCCCTTTCAGGTCCAAGAGGACGAAGATGCCCCGCTCCTTTGCCTCCTTCACGAAGTCGGCATACAGGGAGGCACTGTAGCCCGGGGCACGGGTACCACAGATGATTAAGGCATCACTTCTCTGTATCGCCTCACTGAAAAGTTTTCTGATGGGCCCTTCAGTGCAGCTGTCTACTGCATTCGGTTCTTCAACCAATTCGGTTGCTTTACCATCACAGAGGATGGTGGTGCACGTGCGGATTTCACTCTTGCTGTCCGCCCAGAGAATTTCTACCTTGTCTTTTCTGCATAAAGCCAACATCTCTTCGGATCTCTGTCCTCCAAGGTGGGTGAGCAGCAGGCTCTCCTCTCCCAGCTGGCTTACGATGCGCGCAGTATTCATGCCCTTACCCGAGGCATCGAGGTAGTGTTCCTGTGCACGGTTCACTTCCCCTAATCGAAAGGAAGGGAAGAGGAGCGTGTTCTGGAAGGTGGGGTTCAGGCAGACAGTGAGGACTCTCATTGCATTTGCACCAGAATGCTGCTATGAGCCGGCTCGAGTTTGCGATAGGTCACCCCCGTCTGGTCGAACATCCATTTGGACGCCTTGGTGTTCTCAGCCTCAGCGTACTTGTCCGAGAGATACACAACCTCGCGGATACCGCTTTGGATGATTGCCTTTGCACACTCGTTGCAGGGAAAGAGCCCGACATAGAGGGAGCACCCCTTAAGGCTGCTGCTGATGGCATTGAGGATTGCATTGAGCTCGGCATGACAGACATAGGGGTACTTGGTATCGAGCCAGGCCCCTTCCCGTTCCCAAGGAACTTCGTCGTCATTCACACCGATGGGAAAGCCATTGTACCCGACTCCCACGATTTTGTGATCGGCATTGACGATGCAGGCCCCCACCTGGGTGCTGGGATCCTTGCTTCGCATGGATGAGAGGACGGCTACGCCCATGAAATATTCGTCCCAGCTGATATAGTCTTTACGTTTGGGCATCGGAATTCTCCTTTTTCTGCAAAAAATCCAAAATGGTATCGGTCAGTGATGCTTGGATCGAGTGATAGGAAAGCAGGGAATGACGACCATGGTTGAAGTCTCCCATAGTGGTGACAAGCGAGCGGAAATTGGGGCTTTTCTGTTCACGTTCAATAATTTTCAGATTCTTGAAAGGAATAACACGGTCGTTGACATCGTGGATGGAGAAGAGGGGGCAGGTGATGCTGCCAAGATTTTTCCTGACACTGGGCATGGCATGCACCAGGCTGAGACCTGGACGGATGAACGTGCCGCCATAGCCGTACCACTGGTCGCTGCCGTCTTCCCCCTTGCTATTTTCAGTGATGATACGGACATTGATCGAGGGTTTGAAGAGGGCGAGGGTGCGGGCGATGTACTGCCGCTTATCGGTGAAAATTCCTTCTCTGAAGCTGTTGTAGACCACCGGGGCTGCAATGGTGACCTGCTTATCGCGTTTTTTATCGGACTTGCAGTAGTGTTCACCAAGTTTAAGAGTCATCAGGCCTCCCATGCTGGTTCCCAGTACAAACAAGGTCTCATACTTGCTTCTCAAGTCTTCGTAATACCGGCAGATGAAGTCGAACCATTG
>Ga0172378_10007676_pt1 | contig 10025 bp, 8 predicted proteins | sample GrowelOW332metaG_FD_119755 | JGI IMG/M metagenome (GOLD analysis project Ga0172378, IMG submission 119755) | Groundwater microbial communities from an aquifer near a municipal landfill in Southern Ontario, Canada - Pumphouse #3_1 metaG | ecosystem: Environmental > Aquatic > Deep subsurface >... | reverse complement strand
GCAACCGGAACGCCGACCGACTGTCCTTCACAGTCATACGCGAACAGGGGGACGGCTTCAAAACCGCGTGCTTCCATCCAGATCGACAGATCATAAGTGGATTTGGCCAGCAGGTTGTCTTCCAGAGTCAAAAAACCGAATTGCGCAAAGGAATTGTTGAATTCGGTGCCCTGCTCGATACCACGCAGGGTGCCACGCGGAATTTTTCTTCCGATGACGATGACATTGGTGGCTTGCGGGAAGATGGAGAGCGGATTATCATCCGGCGGGAGATCCTTGAGGTTTTCTATATCAGCAATGCCGACTAGATCCGCGCTGAACTTTTTTGCGGCTGTTTTTACTTCTTGTGCATTCATGGTTATTTTCCTTCCTCTGCCAAGGGGGTCAGGGTGGCTTTGCCTAGGCTGTCACGCTGCCAGACCGCACGTTTGCGGAATTTGCTGTGGAATTTTTCCTCGATTTTGTCTTCCAGAGCCACCATACAAGCTCTTCCGCAGGAGGCCGCCAGGCGATCCAAGGGGTCGCCACTGAGTTCATCTCCGGGGCAGGCTCCATTGGCGCAGGTTTTGCAAATATTGCTGTTCAGGGAATAACTCTGCTCGTTATTCAAGGTGTAAGCCTGCAGGGGGCAGGCTTTGATGCAGGCATTACAATTTTTGCAGAAGTCCAGATCGATCACGTTATCGCCGTCGAGTTTCAGATCCGTCAGGATCAGGCCGAAACGCTGGCGGTGACCATATTGTTTTGTCAGAAAGAAGCCGCCTTTGCCGATCGAACCCAAGCCTGCGACATGTGCCAAGTCTTTGCTGTTCAAGCAAACATTGGAGGCGATTCCAGCATTGCCAATCACTGTATTTTCGCCCTTTGGGGTGCCGCCGCTCATTGGGACGGCTTCCGCCTCTGTGCTTTCGATCTTGGCGGCGAGGTTGTAAATCAGCCGGCTTAGAAAAGTGAATTCATTCCAGGAACGTCCATATATGTAATAGGTACTGCTGAAATTGGTGCCTTCTTCTACCCCGCGCAAGGTGCCGCGCAGAATTTTTCGTCCGACGACGATAACTGACTGGCAGGCTGGCATAATGGAGAGGGGGTTACTTTGCTTGGGCCAATCCGCCCAGCGGCTGCGAGGAGCGATGCCAATCAGGTCGGCACCCAATTCCCGAGCCATGGTTTTGAGCTCGATCGTGTTCATCCTTGTTGAGTTCCTTTCTTTGTAGGGCTGCAGAAAAATAAAAACTTCAAAAAAACGCCGAACGAAATTCAGGATATGCTGAAAGAAGAAATTTGTTGAGCAGCGGACTGCAGTTCCCCAATTAGGGACGGCAACTCCGTTTGTGAATGTCGGGAAAGCGGATAGTACATGCCGATCGTGGCATAAATGGGAGTCTTTGGGAAAAGCACCGGAACTGCCAGAGCCTGGATCGAATTGTCCCGATTAAGAAGCAGATAGCCGGCCTGATGAATTTCGTGAAAAAGCGATGTCGCCGGCTGGGCGGAGTCGAACTCAGGCCATTGTTTCTGCCAGCCTGGCTGGCTTTTCAGCAGACGCTTGACTTCTGCAGCCGGAAGCATACTTACCAGCATTCGCCCCGTCGCAGTGGTGAAAAATTGCTCGTCTTCGCCCTCCTGGGCGGCCACCCGTAAAGCCTGCAGGGATTGCAGAGCCAACAAGGTTTTACGGCGAGCATTGCGATACCGGCAGAGGATAATCGTTTCGGAAAACTGATGCACCAAACCTTGCAAAATCGGAAGCGATTGTTGAATCAAAGAGTTTTCCATTGCTTGTTCCCGCCCAAATATGGCTTTTGAGGTAATCCAGTATCGCCTGCTCTGCAAATCCTGGCTGATATAACCCAAACCAATCAGCGTGCTTAAAATATTCCGGCAGGTCGGCGCTTTTAATCCGGAACGATGAGAAATCACCTGCAACGGAAAACCATTGACCTTGTCTTCCGCCAGCAACTCTAGCAGTTGCATCGCGCGCTCTATGGATTGGATAATAGCCATCCGGCCTGCCTTAATTCAATCATGTTGAATGTTTACTTCAATTATTATTAATATATAAGTTGATAAATTGCTTGTCAAGGCCCTTTTTTGAAAAAAGAAAAATATGGCTGGCAATCGGCAATCAGTACCGGGGCAGCAGTTATTTTTTTTACAGGCATCCCATAGCAATGGTAGGATTTGCCTATGGACTACCACTCTTCCCGCTAAGACTAACGCATAACAAGCCCCATCAAGAACGCCGCCGGGATATGGAGCGCCGGCGTCCTAAAAAACAGAGGCGTCAAAGTCAGACTTACGGTTCTTAAATTTTGTTTTTGAGCAGACGGAGCCAGGAACTTTGAATTTATTTGGGCATGTGGGACAGTATAAGGCAAAACCTGGTGTGTAAGGAATGGTGGTGAAGAATCCACACAAGAAGAAAAGCTGTGGAACAGCCGTTGGAACATCTTAAAACTGGGAAAAGAGTGCCGAATTCCAGTGGAGTAGAAGAAAGCAAAAAAGCAAAAATGGGTTTTAGCAAGAGAATAGTTCATTAAGGAGAAAAATTGGATTGGATATGCCCCTTTTTGAAGTCTATGGGCTAGCTGTGTATTTTTTTTCAGTATTTGCAAATTCTGCCCTAGATAATACATTTACTGAATTACCTTTTTACTTAAGGCTGTTAGCAAATGGCCTGTTTTATGATGAATTCATATGGAGAGTAGTGATGAAAGTATTGATTTGTGCTAATGAGAATTCGGTTGCGAAGGAAGCTTACAAACTGGTGCGTGACCGGGTTGTGAATCAGGGTGCCAAAGTATTGGGATTGCCGACCGGGAGTTCGCCGATTAAACTGTATGGAGAAATGGTCGCCGGATACCAACGTCGGGAAATCGATTTTTCGGATGTACATACCTTTAATCTTGATGAATATCTGGGCTTGCCGGTGGAGCATGAACAGAGCTACCGCAATTTCATGGATACCAATTTATTCAATCATATCAATCTAAAGGAAGATAATATACATTTTCTGGATGGCATGACCGATGATATTGATACGGAATGCATGACCTATGAAGGTAAAATGGAAGAACTCGGCGGCATCAAACTGCAGATTCTGGGCATCGGTCGGGATGGCCACATCGGGTTCAACGAACCAGGGACCCCCCTGTACTCCCGGACGGGTTATGTGACGCTCGCTGCTGAAACCATCGAAGATAATAAGCGTTTCTTCAAGTCCGCAGATGAAGTGCCTCGCTGGGCTCTGTCAATGGGCGTCGGCACGATTCTGGATGTGCGGGAAATCCTGATGGTCGTTACCGGCAGCAACAAGGCGGATGCCGTCGCTGGAATGATCGAAGGACCGATCACTTCCATGAATACCGCTTCCGCACTGCAGTTGCACAACGATGTCACTGTGATTCTTGACGAAGCAGCAGCGAGTAAACTCGCCCGGAAGGATTATTACAAGAAAGCCGGAGGTAGCAGAAATGTCGCGGATCTGTATGCTTATCTGATGGCAGCCCGGAAAAAAGCCGGTCTGGATTGAGATCCGGTAAACCTTCCGGCAACTCCCTGGAAACGCAGATATGTTCTGCAACTGCCTTGTTTTCCGGGGAGTATTTTGGAAAATCAGACCAGGGGATCTTCCATAGGGCGGGAAAAGGAGGCAAGCATGCAAAACAAGATCAAAGAAATTGCTATTCGAGTAAAGGAGTTGCGTGAGCTGTCCGGCATCTCGATCGTAGAGTTGGCTGGAGCAATTGGGGTAACGGAAGAATATTATCGTTCTTACGAAGCGGGCTCAGAGGATATTCCGGCCAGTCGTCTGTATGAGATTGCACAGAAACTCGGAGTCGATCTGGCCCTGCTGCTGACTGGCAGTTCCCCTCGTATGAATACTTTTAGTGTGACCCGTAAAGGCAAAGGGGTACAGGTGGAACGGCGGAAACAGTACCAGTATCAGGCACTGGCAGCCAACTTCACCAATAAAAAATCAGAGCCCTTCCTGGTGACGGTGCCGCCGCGGGGCGATGACGCCGAAGTCGCACTCAATCAACATCCCGGACAGGAAATGGATTACCTGCTCGAAGGACGCTTGAAAATCGTTGTCTGCGGCAACGAAATTATTTTGTCGGAAGGGGATAGCATTTATTACGATTCCTCCTATCCGCATGGTATGGTGGCACTGGGCGAGCAGCCGGCAAAATTCATTGCCCTCATTATGTGAGCAGGGGCATCCGACGGTTCACAACAGAAAAAAACGAGCAATAATATTTTTTGAGGAAAGACCATGTCTCTGTTAGCTCAATATCTGGTTCAAACGGAGTTTTCTGCGTATTCAGACTTTTATGCGAATTTTCATTTGCGCATTCCAGATCATTTTAATTTTTCCTATGATGTGCTTGATGTGTATGCAGAGCAGGAACCGGATCGTACAGCACTGGTCTGGAGTGATGATAGCCACCAGGAAGATCAGCGAATTACCTTTGCGGAGTTACAGAAACGCACAAACCGCTTTGCCAATTTATTTCGCAAATATGGAGTTGGTAAAGGGGACCCCGTGTTGCTGGTTATGAAAAGCCGGCATGAATTCTGGCCTGCTCTGTTGGCCTTGCATAAGCTGGCGGCAGTTGCTATTCCAGCAACACATATGCTGAAAAAGCATGATCTTGTTTATCGTATTGAGAATGGGCAGGTCAAAGCGATTGTGGCGGTGCAGTCCGAAGATTTGCTCGAACAGATTGACCTGGCTGAGCAGGAGACAAAAGCGGTTTTGAAATGCAAGATCAGTGTCGGCTGTACCCATACTGGCTGGCTGAATTATGGCGAAGAAACCGCCACCCAGTCCGAAGAGTTTGTTGCCCCGGAACGGGCGCAGCGCAATGATAATTCCGACATCATGCTGATTTATTTTACCTCCGGAACTGTGGGTTTTCCGAAAATGGTCGCGCATAATTTTATTTATCCGCTAGCTCATATTCTGACTGCAAAATACTGGCAGAATGTCGAAGAAGGTGGCCTGCATTATACGGTGGCGGATACCGGCTGGGCTAAGGCTGTCTGGGGAAAAATCTATGGGCAGTGGCTGGCCGGATCCGGAGTTTTCGTTTATGATTACGATAAATTTGAAGCGGCACATATGCTCCAGGAAATCATCCGCAATCAGGTGACGACGTTTTGCGCCCCGCCAACGATTTATCGTTTCCTGATCAAGGAAGACCTTAGCCATTTTGATTTAAGCGGTTTGAAGACCGTGGTGGTTGCTGGCGAACCCCTCAACCCGGAGGTCTATAATCGCTTCCGGGAAAAAACCGGGCTGAGCCTGAAAGAAGCCTATGGACAGACCGAATTGGTGGTTACGATGGCGAATTGGCCCTGGCTGACGCCAAAACCAGGTTCGATGGGAAAACCATCGCCGGGATACCATATTGAACTGCTGGATGGCGAAGGTAAAGAAGTCGAAGTCGGAGAAGAGGGGGAAATCTGCGTCAAGACCACAGAAAACCTGCCGCCTGGAATTTTTCTGGGCTATCATCGCGATGCGAAACTTACGGACAGAGTCTGGCATGATGGGTATTATCACACTGGAGATGTCGCTTGGATGGATGAAGATGGTTATCTGTGGTTTGTGGGGCGTGCAGATGATGTGATCAAGAGCTCCGGTTATCGGATTGGCCCGTTTGAAGTGGAAAGTGTGTTGATGCAGCATCCCGCTGTGACCGAATGCGCGATTACCGGAGTTCCAGAACCGGTCCGTGGACAGGTAGTTAAGGCGACCATCGTGCTGAGCAGGGGCTATACGCCCAGCGAAGAAATGAAAAAAGAACTGCAGAATTTTGTCAAGGCAAACACGGCTCCCTATAAATACCCCAGAGTCGTCGAATTTGTTGAGGCTATGCCGAAAACGATCAGCGGCAAAATCCGCCGTGTCGCTCTCCGGGAAAACGATCAGGAATAAGGATTTTTCATAGTCTGAAATACATTTTTTGTTTGTGGAAGTATTTTCAAAGGCGAGCATGCCCACAGAATCAGCCAAAAATCAACACTCGGATCTGTTGTTGGAAGTGCGGGATTTGAGTGTTGAATTCAGTACGGAAGAAGGTACTATCCGCGCTGCGGATGGGGTCTCTTTTCGGCTGCGAGCCGGCGAAGTCCTTGGCCTGGTCGGCGAATCCGGCTGCGGCAAATCGGTCACTGCGATGAGTATCCCCCGTTTGATACCACAACCGCCGGGCAGAATTTGTTCCGGTGAAATATTTTTTGCCGGTGAAGACCTGCTCAGGCTGCCCATCCGTAGAATGCGGCAGCTCCGGGGCAAAGAGATCGGAGTGATTTTTCAGGAGCCGATGACGGCCTTATCGCCACTGCATCGGGTGGAACGTCAGCTCGCCGAGGTGTTCCGTCTGCATACTACGATGAGCTCAGCGGAGATTCGGGAACAAAGCCTAGCTTGGCTGAATAAGGTCGGGATTGCCGATCCGGCGCATTGCCTGAAAGCCTATCCTTTTGAGCTTTCTGGCGGTATGCGGCAGCGCGTGATGATCGCTATGGCGCTTTTGCTGCAACCCCATTTGGTGATTGCCGATGAGCCGACGACTGCCCTCGATGTTACGATTCAAGCTCAAATTCTTGACCTCTTACAGGACTTGCGGCAGGACGAGGCGGGTTTATTGCTGATTACGCATGATATGGGGGTGATCTGGGAAATGTGTGATCAGGTCGCCGTCATGTATGCTTCCCATATTGTCGAAACCGCTCCTGTGAAAGAACTGTTTGATACGCCTCTGCACCCATATACCAGAGGGCTGCTGGCTTCCATTCCCAGTCTGCATCACGGCCCAGGGCGCCTGCACCATATTCCCGGACAGGTACCCAGTCTGCTGCATCCGCCGAAAGGATGTCCTTTTGCCGATCGCTGCCCACTTGTCGTTGAACAGTGTCGGCAAGAGATGCCGCTACTGCTGACAAAGAATGGAAAAGACCACCAAGTCGCCTGCTGGCAGGCCGGTTTGTAATCCAGTATCGACCCGCTTCCCCGGAAAGTAGCCGGAGCTTTCAGCTTCGAACCCATTCCCGGACAAACCCAGCCATTGCCGCTGCGGCCTGCAGCTCCTATTTTGACGCCTCCGTTTTCAGAACAAAAACGAACTGTGGTAAGGGGATGCCGGCGAGGACGCTGGCGCTCCATAGCTCGCGCTCGTTCTGAGACGCATGACAAAATGACTCAAATCTCCGGATGGATTGTTGAGGTTGTGGACGTCACTCCACCCCAGATCCGTCCGTACTACTATCCCCCAACTTCTTGTTTTTTGAGCAAGATTTTTTAAACCAAGATACTCAAGTTTCTGGTTTAGAATGTGTTTAGCATCTATGACAAAACTTTTTCGTACGCGGTTTTTCGGTCATGAAAGCGAATCGCCAACATTGGTCGCGGACGGCGGACGCGATCTACGCTCCCGCCATCTTTTTCCGACAAAGAACCGGCTCATTGCAAAATTTTCGCAAGCAAGCTCATCCGTCAAAGCAACAACCTTTACAATTTCCGTGTATTCCGTGTATTCCGTGGTTAAAAAAATTGGGTTGTGGGTGCAGTCCACCGCAAGTTCGTCCGTGTCTTCTCGAGTAAAGTCACTTCCGGAGTGAATCGGCATAACCGTATTTGGCGTTTTCCCCCAAGCTATGCTCGATTCTCAGTAGTTCATTGTATTTTGCGGTGCGTTCGCTACGACTCAAAGAACCGCATTTGATTTGCCCGGCTTCGGAAGCCACCGCCAAGGCGGCGATGAAGCAATCTTCGCTTTCGCCGGAGCGATGGCTGATAACGGTATTATACCCCGCTTTTCTGGCCATGCTGATGACATCGAGAGTTTCGGTCAAGGTGCCGATCTGGTTTAATTTGATCAGGATGGCGTTGCCGCAACCGGTTGATATACCTTTGCTCAAAAAGATCGGATTGGTGACGAAGAGATCATCTCCGACCAGCTGACATTTCTTGCCAATTTTTTTTGTCAGTTCCTTCCAACCATCCCAATCGTTTTCTGACATGCCGTCTTCGATGGAGTCGATGGGGTATTGGCGGATCAATCCGGCCAGATAATCGATTTGCTCTGCACTGTCGCGGCGTTTGCCTTGTTTACCCTCAAAGACGCGGCTGTCATAATATTTGTCCTTGTAGTATTCCGAGGCGGCGCAGTCTAGCGCCAGAGTGATTTCCTTGCCGGGCTTGTAACCTGCTTTTTCGATTGACAGCAACAGGGTATCCAAGGCATCTTCGACGGATTTCAATGGTGGGGCAAAACCGCCTTCATCTCCAACAGCCGTACTGAAACCGCGGTCTTTGAGGACTTTTTTCAAACTTTGGAATATTTCTGCTCCCATGCGCAAAGCTTCCCGGAAGGAAGGTGCTCCAATCGGGCGAATCATGAATTCTTGGAAAGCCAACGGCGCGGACGAATGCGCTCCCCCATTGATGACATTCATCATCGGTACCGGCAAGCGCTTGGCATTGACTCCACCCAAATAGCGGATCAGAGGAATACCGGCGGCATGGGCAGCGGCATCGGCACAAGCCAGCGATACAGCCAGAAGGGCATTGGCGCCAAGCTTGCTTTTATCCGGGCTGCCATCGAGATTGATCAGCAGCTGATCGATGCCGGCCTGGTCGAAGACATCGTGGCCGATTAGTGTAGGGCTGATCGTTTCAGTAATTGCTGCAAGGGCCTTCAGAACCCCTTTGCCGAAGTAGCGTTTTTTGTCACCATCGCGCAGTTCGAGAGCCTCATTTTCGCCGGTGGAAGCACCGGAGGGAACGATCGCACGCCCCTTGCTGCCGTCCATGAGCTCCATGTCGACTTCTACAGTGGGGGTGCCCCGGGAATCAAGAACTTCCAAAGCGCTGATTTTGCTGATTTCTGACATGCGAGTTTTCCTTCTATTTAGGGGTGAGGGTGGACAGGGAAAATTATGTTTTGCCTGTGAAAAGAGCCATTGCAGTGCCTTTTCATCTGCAAAAGTGGGATCCCAGACATTGTGATTGCACCCTGGCAATTCCACATAAGTGACCTGAGAATTGCCGGCCTGCTGCAGGGCTGCGGCCATATCCCGGGATCGATTCACTGGTACGGCGGAATCTTCGTCGCCATGCAGAAAATAAGCCGGGAGCTTTTTCAGTAACGGAGCCTGGGCAGTGTCGGCGCCTCCACAGAGAACCAGGATGCCCGCGAATAGATTCGGTCGCCGGCAGGCCAGATCCCAAGCGCCATAACCACCCATTGAGATCCCGCCGACATAGAGGCGATCCCGGTCGGGCTGGAAACGAGCGATTTCGGCATCCAGCAGTTGCATGGCTCTGCGCATGTAAACGGAGGGTTCCTTCGGCATGCTATGGCTGCTGTTGCTCCAAGGGGTGTCCACCCATTGAAAGCCTTGCTCACACTGCGGAAAAAGCAACACGGCTTTTAAACGGTGTTTTTGGAGGTAATTCAACAGCGGTGGCCCTGGCACCCGGAGCTGCGCCAGATTATCATGCCCGATCGAGCCGGCACCATGCAAAAAAATCAACAAGGAATACTTTCCGGGAAGCTGTTCCCCGGAAACATAACAGCAGTAGGGCAGACCACCGCCGTCGGAAGCAGTAAACTGCCGCTGCTCAACGCCCAGCGGAAGCAAATCTTCCGGGCTGCTTACGGATATAGGCTGATTTTCTGGCATCTCTAGGGCTCTCCTTTGGCTCTTCTTGTAAAATAATCGCTCTATCGAAATATCCTAATTGCAGAGAGTGGCTTTCTGGTGTTTTGAACTATAAATGTTTGCGCTTAACCCAATCCCTGCACAAAATCTTGCCCAGTGTGGGTTCCTCCTCCCCGGCATCCCGTATCGCGGTTCGTTCTCGTCTTGAAAACGGAGGTGTTAGAAGTAGGTGCCGCAGGCTCTGCACCACCAAACTTCATCCGTACACAAAGTTTATTTCCATATGACTTGCATCGCATACATGAGCGCCTTCGAAAACGCCCCCACCACTATGGAGTGCGGGAGCG
>Ga0172378_10007673_pt1 | contig 10029 bp, 7 predicted proteins | sample GrowelOW332metaG_FD_119755 | JGI IMG/M metagenome (GOLD analysis project Ga0172378, IMG submission 119755) | Groundwater microbial communities from an aquifer near a municipal landfill in Southern Ontario, Canada - Pumphouse #3_1 metaG | ecosystem: Environmental > Aquatic > Deep subsurface >... | reverse complement strand
CAAGCTGGGCAGACATGCAAATTTGCCTCCAGCGAATTCTGATAGATAACTTCTTCACAGAATTTGCATTTCAGCCAAAGACCAACTGGAATGTCGATCTTGCTATTGCTTCCATTGCCATTTGTCGTAAGTATTGCCATCGTTCTCCGGCCTCAAAGGATTTAGAAAATACGCAGTCTGCTTGCAGAGTTCTCTCGTGCCGGTTTACAATATAATACAGATTTCAAAACTGTTCGAGTTCCGACAACACACGGACATGGATACAGGGTGACCTGGTGTCCACAAGCGAAGACTATAGGTTAGCAGCAATTCGAAAACAGGTATAAAGTTATGCGCCTCCGGTGCAGAACCATGCTTAATTCCAGGCAGGGGAAAGGCCTCTTCCAAAACCGGATACCTCGGAGAGGCACTACAGAAAAAACGAGGCGGCACATCTGCCGTTCTGTTGGCGGTCGCTTGCGACCGCCGGGAGCGGGAACGGATCCGGAGCTGGAAGCTCCGGCCACATTCTGGGGAGAATCCGGAAACGGGAGCGGGAAAGCGGGTCTGTACTACAAGTACGAGCCAGAGAACTACCAGCGCCGCACGCAAGAATAAAGCCTCTCATTCAATCCCTGGCCACAGTGAGCACATTCACTTCGGCAGCTCCGTTATGCAACAGAATTCGGGTTGCTTCATGCAAGGTATTCCCGGTCGTAAATACGTCATCAATCAATAAGATGGATTGATTTTGGATGGTTTGGGCTTGACGAATTCCGAAGGCATTTTTCAGGTTTTTCCCTCGCTCTTCTTTTGACAATCCGGCCTGTTGCGAGGTCCGTCGGCATCTGCGTAGGGCATGACAAACTGGGATTTGCAGGCTTTTGCCGATCAACTCGGCCAGCAAAGCAGACTGATTGAAGCCCCGTTTCCAGAGGCGGCTCCAATGCAGGGGTACCGGCACCAGCAGTTGAGGCCGGGCAGGGGCACCGTATTGCAGCCAGGCTTCCACCATTCGGGCGGCCAGAAAGGGAGCCAAGAAGGTCTGGCGCTGATATTTAAAGCGATGAACCGCTTCTCTGGCCAGTCCTTGAAAGGGCAATGCCGACACGCCGCGATGCCAGGGATATCCCCCCTCTTCGGCGCAATGTCGACAGACTTGCAGAATCCCGCTTCGGCCACCCCCACAGAGCTGACAGCGTTCCTCCGGCAGCTTCGGCAATTCCTCCTGGCAATTTGCACAGATGCCATTGCTGCCGGCGCGTTCCTGCCGGCAGAGTGGGCAAAGCGGGGGTGCCAGGAAGGCGTCCACTTTTTGCCAGAGGTGCCACCCGATTGTTTGTCCGCCAGTAAGAATCGTTTTCATTCCAGCAGATGGATTTCTTTCAGAAACTGTTTTTGTTTCCGCCAATTCGGCACAATCTTCAAAAAGAGAGACAGATCGATTTTCTGGTCGCAGAATTCGGCGATTTTCTTCGTAGCAAGGCGTTTAATTTTTTTAATCATGCGGCCTTCCTGCCCAATAATAATTCCCTTATGGGCTTCGCGTTCCAGATTCAGGACGGCGTCAATACGGATTCGATGGTCGGACACTTTCCAGGACTGGATCACCACGGCGATGCTATGGGGAATTTCCTGTTGCAGCTCTTCCAGCAGCACTTCGCGGATCAGTTCACATGCGACATCTCTTTCGTAAACATCGGTTATATTTTCCCGGTCGAACAGAAAAACACCCTCCGGCAGCAATTCCTTGAGGCGTTGAAGCAGTTTGCCGACGCTCTCGGCTTCTGTGGCTGTCAGAAAAAGGCATTCTGCTGTCGGCAAACTCTGCCGATAAAAGAGCAAACTGAGTTTCAGCTGTTCCGGCGTCGCCAGATCCATCTTATTGAACAGCAACAACACGGGTTTGCCACATCGTCCGGCAAGCACCGCGACCATGCCGTCTTCCTCACCGGGTTCGCGGGTCGGATCCACCAGACAGGCAACCAGATCGGCATCCTCAAGCACCCGTTCAACCGATTGCGACATCGCTTCGTCAATCGCTATCTTGCTTCCATGTACCCCAGGCGCGTCTAAAAATAAAATCTGTGAATCCGCATCATTGTAAATCCCCAGTAGCCGTTTACGGGTCGTCTGGGGTTTATTCGAAACCGCAGCCAGATGACAACCCAGCAGGGTGTTGAGCAAGGTCGATTTGCCCGTATTGGGGCGCCCTAAAAGAGCCACAAAACCAGTTTTTCCTTTTTCCGGAAGATCGAATGAAACAGAGGCATCGGTAGGCATTTATGGTAATTCGCTGAAAATACTGTTCAAGTCAAAGGACGAATAACTTTCGAGAGCAAAGAGAGTCTTGGTGCGTTCCACGCCTGGGGCATCGACAATGCCATGGGTGATGATATCTGCCAGTTTTTCATTGCTGTCCACCCGGATTACTGCCACCAGATCGTACTCACCAGCCACAATATGGACTTCCGTGACCCCGGGATTTTTCTGCAGAGCTTTGACTGTTTCATGCACTTTTTTGTCAACAATACTGATCAAGACGAAGGCGGTAACCATGCTGTTATCTCCTGCCATGGGGGTGAAAACCGGATGCTTTTGAAGAAAAAGCAGTTGCGGGGACGCACTTTTCTAATTTATGCCTGTAAGAGGCAGCTTGCAAGTGGCGCAGCTAAAATCATAACGAATCATAGAGTGGCTATGATTTCTAATGATTCTGCAGTTTGCTGCTGGCAGAGTGACGATTTTGCAGTATGCTTAGGTGCGGTCTTTGCACATCCGCCTTCACCCGTTTCAACGGAGAATCATGCAATACGCACTGCACAACATCCTGGTTACGGCACCGGCCTTCTGGTGCTTTTGCTGTTTTGCGTCCGGGGCAGCAGCAGCCTTATATCAGCCGGGCTGGTTTTGGCGGATCGTCCTTGCGCTCGCGATTTTCCTCTGCAGCTGGTGGGGGAAAAACAAATTGTGTCAAAGCTGCGGATTTTTGCTTTTGGCGGTCGCGGGATTTGCCTGGGGGCTGTTGTTTCTGGCTTGCCCCTGGCAGACCTATCTGCAGAAAATGCCGCGCCAGGAATGTTACGCAAGACTTGCTCTGCAAATTATCGAAGCACCGGGTCTGCCCCCGGAGTTGCAGAAACTCAGCAGTGGACGGGAAAAATGGCAGGCGCAAATTCTGGCTTTGCAGACGCATGCATTTATCCGTTGGCAGGCAGCGTCCGGTACTGTACTGTTGCAAAGCAGCAAAGACTGCCTGCCCGCGTTGCAGCAACTCAAGCTCGGCCAATGCGTAATTGCTGAAGGTTGCCTGCTGCTGCCGCCGGCAAAAGGCAGCCCAGCAGCTTATTATGGAGACTATCTCAAAGTCCTTGGCATCCGCCGGATTTTCAGGCTGCAGAAAGTCTTGGCTGTAGATTCGATGGAACCCGGATTCCCGTTACGCTTTCGCAAAAAACTTCAGGATTTTCGCGGCCATCTTGCTTGCCGGCTGGCTGCCGGAATACGAAATCCAGATGCTTGCCGCATGTTGCTGGCTTTGGGACTGGGAATGAATGAACTGCTCCGAACAGAAACCAACCGGCAGTTCATACGTTCCGGAACCATTCATATCTTTTCCATCTCCGGCTTGCATGTCGGCATGGTCATTCTACTTGCTGAAGGCGTTCTGCGTTGCTGCGGTTTCGGCCTGCGGCTGCGCTGGTTTCTGCTATTGCCACTACTTTCGGGCTATCTGCTGCTGACCGGGAGTTCCGCTTCTGCCCTGCGGGCTTTCCATATGTGCCTGCTGCTCCTTTATGCCAGCTGGCGCTTCCGCCCTCCCTCGGCATTGAACGGGCTGGGATTCAGTGGGCTGTTGGCGCTGGTTGGCAACCCTCTATATATCCTGCACAGCGGCTTCCTTTATTCTTATCTGATTGTCCTGGTATTGATTTTGGGCTGGCCGGCAATTGGCGAATTCAGAGCCATTCTACAGGAAAAGTCGCGGTGGATTCCACGAAAATATCAGGGCATAATTCGCTTTCACCGTTTGGGCAGCAATCTGGCAACTGCCTTTGCGGGTTCGTTTCTGGCTTGGCTGGGCAGTGCGGGGATCAGTCTTCGCCTCAATGGACAGCTCTGCCTGCTTTCTCCACTGTTGAATCTGCCATTGGGGAGTACCGTTTTTATAATTTTGGCCTTTTGCCCACTCAAATTACTGTTGGGATTCTTTCCAGCCGGGCAAGTACTTTCGGCCAAGCTGGCAGAATTTCTGCTGCATAGCCTGCTGTTCTGGGCTGAAACCGGGGCGGCTTCCCGGCTGACCTGGTATGCCGTCCCCTTCAATAATCAGGAAAATTTCTTGTATCACCTAGCTCTGATCCTCTGGCTATTGACCCTTATGAGCCGAAATCTTCTTCGGCAACCGGGTGAACAGCAGAAAAACACCAGCATTAAAGCATAGCGGCGGCGGAACGAAAGCCAGACCCGCACTACGATCCGCCAGTTTCTTTTTTGTGCAAGATTTTTTTAAGCAACTTATGCCAAGCATTGGGGATGTCTACGTTTGTAGTTCCCTTCAGGCTGCGTCCCCCGCGCGGGTTTAAAACCGATTCTCCGTTCCCGGACAAATCCCCCGGGTGCCGCAGAGCCTGCGGCACCTACTTTGACGACTCCTTTTTCGGGACGAACCCGAATCGCGACCGGAATGCCGGTGAGGACGTTAGAAGTACTCTTCGCAGACTTCCTCCAGGCAGTAGGTCCCTTTCACGACTGGTTCCCGGGCAATCCAACGCCCCTCGGTAAAGTCCGGGATTGCTACCGGCATACTTCCCATGGAGACGGAATCTTCACTAAGGCAAGTAATGGCCATCCAAGCTGCAGTATCGTACACATCGACCGGTGTCTGCTGGTTTTTCTGTACAGATTCCACGAAGGCACGCAACACCAGCCAGTCCATACCGCCATGGCCGCCTTTGACTCCTTCCTGGTGGAACCTTTTCCACAATGGATGTTCATATTGCTCATAGTACTTGCTGATATCTTCCCAAGTATGGGCTTTTTCGCTAAGTCCTTCCAAGTAGATGCCATGCTTATCTTCCATCCAGATGCCTTTGGTTCCCTGCAGCAAGTTGCCGCGACTGTAGGGGCGTGGCAAACTTGTATCATGGAACAGGGTGATGGTTTCCCCATGAGCGCATTTGATAACTGTGGTAACCACATCGCCAAGCGCGAACGGATAGTCCGCCAAATCGTGATCCGCTCCTTTATTTGTTTTTGCCCAGACATTGAGGCCACGCGATTTGGATGCTGTTGAAGTCAGCGAAAGCATCCGATTACCACGGTTGACATTCAAATACTTGGCAATCGGCCCGAGATCATGGGTGGGATAAACATCCCCATTGCGGTGCATATAATTTTCCAGCCGGTAATGACGATTCTCCCGCCCCTGGCAGACTTCCTCCCGCAAATCGTGGCGATAGCCGCCTTCAGCATGGATCAGTTCTCCGAAGAGTCCTTTTTTCACCATGTTTAGAACGGTCATTTCTTCTTGTCCGTAACAACAATTTTCCAGCAGCATGCAGGGTTTTCCAGTACGTTCGGAGGTGCGCACCAGGCTCCAGCATTGTTCGATCGAGGTGGCTCCACCCACTTCGGTGGCGACATATTTACCGGCCTCCATGCCATCCAGGCAGATTTGTGCATGCGAGGTCCAGGAGGATGGCGTAATCAGCGCATCAAGGTTCTTATCCTCCAGCAAGCGACGATAGTCACTGACCGCGAGGGGAACAACTCCGCTGGCGTCCTGCACCTGCTTCGCCGCTTTTTCGAGGCGATCCGGATAGCGGTCACAAACACCAAGCACCTCCACGTCTTCCATCTCCAACAACAGCCCCAGCAATCCACTGCCACGACCGCTGATACCAACCATTGCGATGCGAACTTTATCTTTGCTCATGGAAACTCAAACTCCTTACTGCGTGAATGATTTCAATAGAAGGAAAAAATTAAGCGATACGTTTTGAAGATCAGGGGATCTGCGGGCGGAACGGGTCTCGCATCGAGATTCAGTCGATGACTTCCAATGCAGCCAGAACATTTCCCATGGGGGCGCTGACCTGAACGCCGGCGACCATGCTCCGTATCTGCTGAATCGCTTCGCGTGCAATCCGGATTCCGACGGCCAGCTGTTCTTCCCGGGTTTCGCATTTTTCAATACGCTGAATAATCTGATCCGGTACAACCACGCCGGGCACTTCATTTTTCATAAAAAGAGCATTTCGCAAACTGGCCATCGGCCAGATTCCGGCAATGATCGGGGTCTTCAAGGGCTCCATGGCTTTGATAAAGCGTTCCAGAGCCGCTGGATCAAAAATGGGCTGTGTGGTAATATAATCTGCGCCGGCATCGATCTTACGGTGCAGCCGTTCAATTTCTCGTTGGAAATCGATTGCATTGGGATCGGCCCCCACCCCGATTACTGCAGCGGTCGCAGGGCGGATGGCCTGGCCGCCCAGGTCAATGCCTTGATTCAAATGTTTCTGCAGGCACACCAAGCCAATCGAATCCGTATCAAAAACCCCGGAGGCGAAACCATAGCCGCCGAGTTTAGGGGGATCGCCGGTGATAAAGAGCATGTTATTCAGGCCGCAGGCCGCACAACCGAGCAAGTCCGCCTGCAGCCCCAGATAATTGCGATCCCGGCAACAGACGTGCAATACCGCCTCCAGACCGGTAAGCTCTTGAATTTTCAAAGCGGTAACCAGCGCTGAAAGACGGGGGGCAGCTCGGGGGCCATCCGGGATATTGACGACATCCACGCCATGTTGCATGCAAAGCTTTGCGTTGGCAATCATCTTGCTGGTATCCCAGCCTTTTGGCGGGGTCATTTCCACCGCCTTAATCCATTCGCCCTGAGCCAACTTCCGACCCAGCCGAGACTTTTCGGCAAGACTTTTCCCCGGGCAGGGTATTGTTTTTTCCTGTTCCGGTATCTGGATTTGTATTTCCGGCTTGTTTTTACCAAGAGGTTTAACGGTTCGTGCCAGATCCTGAATATGTTCCGGAGTCGTCCCACAACAGCCGCCAACGCCCCGGACTCCCAGATTGACATAGCGTACCGCATAGGTGCTCAGATATTCCGGGGAACATAGATACAGCTGCCGATTATCCACCTTGTGAGGCGTGCCGGCATTCGGCTGGACAATAATCGGTAAGATGGTACGCTGGCGGGTGGCTTCCAGAGCATCCAGCATCCGAGCCGGCCCCAAACCGCAATTCAGTCCCAAAGCAAAAGGAACCGGCAGGCCGGTTTGCAGCGGCTGCAAGCGATGCGCGATCAGTTCCTCCAGATCTGCACCATCGGGGATCGCATGGGACAGTACAAAGGGGGTTCCGGCGGGCAATTGTGCCATTGCCAAACAGGCTTGCAGGGCAGCCTCACGATCAGGCAGCGTCTCAAAAATCAGGAAATTGGCTCCGCCGGCCAGCAAGGCCGCCGCTTGTTCGGCGAGAATTTCGGCAGCTTCTTCGACCTTGAGTCCTGTTTGCGGGGTGGATCCCAATGGGCCAAGGGAACCCGCCAGCAGAATACGGCGCTGCAGGTTCAGGGAAATTACGCTTTCCTTCATCAATTCCGCGGCCTTCTGATTGATGGCTCCAACCTTGTCGGCCAAGCCGAATTTTTTCAGGGTATAGCGGTTGGCTCCATAAGAATTACTGGTCAATACATCAGCCCCTGCACGCAGATAATCCTGGTGAATTTCCATGACCAGTTGCGGATCAGAGAGGCACAACTCATCATAACACCGGTTGGTAAAAATATGCCGGCGGTAGAGTTCGGTGCCCATGGCTCCATCAAAAATCAGAAGTTCTCGAGAAAAAAGTTCTGTAAGTTCAGCTTTATTCATGGCAGGGATTCAGTGCAAGGGACGCGACAAGCAGCCGCAGCTCTGGAGGATAAAGAAGCAAACGCGGCTGTTTTTTACTGCTGGGCTGCGCGTTCGGCGAAAGAGTGGAAAAGCTTACGGAAAATGGGTGTAATGATCTTGATATCTTCTTGGGTCAAGAAACAGGAAAAGGCAGTGTGGCTGCCATCCAGCGAGGTGCCCATTGTTTTGAGCATTGGCAGTTCAGGGCTGGCATTCTGCATCAAATACATCCGTACCATGCCCATGAAAAATCCATCCAACAGCATAGCCTTTCCCATGTTGGCGGTCTGCGGGGTACTGAATTCCAAACCCAGGCGCAACGCCAAGGTATCACGCGCCTGCAGACTGAAGGTCGCACAGACAATCTCCTCCACAGTCGGAGCAACCGGCGAATCCGGCGCCTTGTTTTGCATCACGGCGCGCATATTGTCATCCGGAGCAAAAAGCATATAAAACTGTGTGTCGGGCGCAATTTTATCACGAGCGTCTTGCATCGCAGATGACAAAGTCGGAGGCGGAATCAGGCGTTTCACCTTCGCTGCCGCCGCCTGCAGTAAACTGGCCTCTCCGATCATCAAAACCTGATTGGCCTGAAAAAACGCGATGGAGCAAGACGGCAAATCCGTCATGGCCGGGTATGAAATCGTCAAGATCTCCTGTTCATCATCAAAAACACAATTCAGGGCGACTTTTTGGTCTTCGGCTTCCTGGCTGACTAGCGCCTTGACTGCCGTAGGTGTCCAAGGGGCGTTCAATTCATAAACCAGCAGATATTTTACCGTTTTATAAGCCGTTTTTGAATCCGCAACAGCGACCGACCAATCCACACAGATTTGCGAACGTTTTACGGCTGAAAAATCACGAATCGGCATTTTTTCCATGACTGCCCGAACCACCTTCATCACCCCGGAAAGCGATTCGTTTTGTTCGGCGCCGGCAGGAATCTCCGGCGTCTTTTCTTTTGAAAATTCAGACCAATACGGTACCAGCAGGGGATTTGCCGCCAAAGCTGCATTTTCACAATAGATCAGTTGCTGGCAATCCGGAAGAATTCCGGCCTTGAAAATCTGTTCCACGCTTGGAGCGCATTCCGCAGCAAAAGCAGCTAGAAAAAGACAGGATAAAAAAAAGCGCATGGGTACCTCTCTAATTCGTGGTTATGGGGCAGAGTTTGTGCCGGTCAGGAAAACTCATGGGAGCCTTCCGTCTCTTTTGCTGGCATTATGACTGCACAAATGCTGTACAAAAACAAGCCAACAATGGAAAATCCAGCCATTTTAAAATTTATCCCTTATTTAGCAGAAATCAACCCAACACCGGCGTTTGATACCCTCCGTTTTTGAGGATGAAACCGAACCGCAAACTGAGGACTGAAGGAGAGGACGCGGGCTATTGCTCGCTTTTGCAAGTTGCAAGTTGGAAATTGCGGGGACGGGGACGGAGGGTAGGAAGCGGGTAGAAGTGTGATCAATTCCTTTCGTGCAACCTTTTTTTTGTTAATTTGCGTTTATTGTCGATTTATGCAATGTTCAAGAGTATATTATATTAAAGTATCGTCCGCAAAGTCATAATTATGGACTTTTCAGGATGCCACATATCCGCACTTATACCCCCACCATGAAACCGCTGAACTGATTTTCTGCATGGACACGCTTGCTGTCAATACCGATCTGCGCATTACGCCACAGGGCATCCTACGGGATGACACGCCTCCCTCGAATGCCGGAAATGGTTTTTTCCTGCTGGAACTTACGCAAAACAACATTGCGAAAGAGGCTGCCGGAAAACTGTATTTTCGCAAATTATTCACGAATTACCTGCGCAAAATCGCCTCGTTCGGGGAGCCGTCCGAAAAGGATCTATCCGGGTTGTATCAACAGGCGAGACCCAATGAAGCCGAAACGGCCTTTCAAGCACTTTCCGCCCCACCAATGACCGGCGCAGAATATTTTGACGGCGTACTGTTATATCACTTTTATCTCGAATTTGAACAGACTCTGCAGACTCAGTTCACCACCTATGCCGGCTCATTCACGGACTTCGTACGCAATCTTTCACCGGCCTGGCGGGATGTCGGCAAAGTAGCTTTTCATCTGGCGGAAAACAAAGGTGATTCCAGCGGAGAATGCCCCTTCGCCTT
>Ga0172378_10007672_pt1 | contig 10031 bp, 10 predicted proteins | sample GrowelOW332metaG_FD_119755 | JGI IMG/M metagenome (GOLD analysis project Ga0172378, IMG submission 119755) | Groundwater microbial communities from an aquifer near a municipal landfill in Southern Ontario, Canada - Pumphouse #3_1 metaG | ecosystem: Environmental > Aquatic > Deep subsurface >... | reverse complement strand
GAAATCACGCATTCCTTTATTAGCATTCTTCATCCTATTAATCATTGGTAGTCTATTCTATAACAATCAAGCTAAACTGACACAAGATTATTATCAACAACAAAACAAAATCATAACACAAGAAAGTTATCAAATTGAAACCGAATTACAACTAGCCACCCTAAATCAATCATCGCTTAATAGTAGTCAATTAGCTTTTCTTTCAGATTATAATACATTGTTAGCTAGTTACTATATGACAACTGATGAACAGGCTATCTTACCGATTTTAATTGATATTGATAATCTTCGTTTACAAGGTATCAGTCTTGGTATCAATATCTTCGCAAGTGATACTAACACAATAAAATTAAATATCGCTCAAAATAAGCTCTTATTAAAAAGCAGCATAACACCGATTATTATTGATAATAGTTTAGCTTTTTATCCATTGATCCGGGCTTTTCATCTTAAATACTGGAGTTTCATCATATTATTTATCACCGTTATCGTTAGTGTCTATTCTTTTTTAGAAAGTGAAAACGCACAGACGCTAAAGCTTACCTACTCTTCTCCTTACAAAAGAAGTAATATCTATCTGGCAAAATACCTTTCTGCCTTATTTATTACAATAGGTATCTATCTCATATGTATAGGTATAATTTATGTTTGGTGTCTTAACTCCAGTGGTGTTGGATCACTTGATTATCCAATATTATTCAATAGTGATTATCAATGTATTGGCAAATTATCAGATATTAGCTTACAAATATTATTCTCTGATCTTTTAATGATAGTCCTTGCAATATCATTTTCAGGTTTTATCAGTAGCATTACTTTCAATCATTCTATTACGACGATCACAACGTTGATATTTGGTGGAATCACTTATTATTATCTAAATAATATTAGTTTAAATACGATCATCTGGCAAAATTATCTTTGTTATCTATTGATCATTATCAGTTTCTTGTTAATCATGATAACCAGAAAATTGATACAAAATAAAAACATCTATATGTGATGTTTCTAATTACTTCCTAATAATGTTACGCAATTCTTCCTTCTCTTCACCCTTGATCTCACGTCCATGTTCGCAAATCGGACAAATCTCAAAATATTGCCAACGATATGGAATGATTGGAATAAAAAATAGCGTAAACCAAGAGATCAATCTAACAACATCCCAATTACTGATATTATGACAATTAGAGCATTCATGACTTCCGATAGTCCCTAAAATTTTTCTTGTTTTTCGAAAACCAAATATGATCACATTTTAACCTCCATTATCAATATTATTATCCTAACATATATTCTGTATATCGCATCCTTAATTCTTATCTTCATCGTTCAATATTTTCCATAAGCAACCACTTCCATGCAGGAATCACTTTTATCAGCAAGTTATCAACATTTATCATTGTTTCTTCGTCATAGGTAATAATCATCATTTCATGTACCTCAACATGCTTCGAAAGCTTTATCAACGCATTAATCTCTCGATCTTTAGTTTTAATATCCGCTAAAGAATAACACGATTGAATTAGCAGCGAATTTCTCGGAAGATAAAAATCCACTTCAATATTATCTTGATAGTAATATACATCATCCCTCCCATATTTTTTAAGCAAATTAATCGCTATGAGATTTTCTAGTAATGCCGATTTAGCATCTAAAACAAATAAATTTAGTAATCCGGTATCAACAAAATAATACTTCGGCGTAGTCACTTTATCAACCAATTTTGATGCAAAATTATTAATGGAGAAAATAAGTTGTGATTCTTTTGCATACTCAAGGTATTGAATAATCGTGGATTTTCCAACGCTGATCCCAACCGATGTTACTATATTGCTTAATCGCGAAAAAGAGATAGGATGTCTGAGTGTTTCTGCGATTTTTTTCATCATGACTTCAAGAGCAATTATATTACTTACCCCATGTCGCATAATAATATCTCCCAAAAATATCTTGTTGTATATACTACTTAGGTAATCTCTTTTATTAACGATATTCGCTAATTCAGGAAATCCGCCATATTCTAAATAATCATCAAAGTACTGGATAATATCAGTCTTCCTTTTTGTAGAAAATAGTGTTTTTACACTCCAAGTAAAGTTTTTGGCTTTTAGATATTCTTTAAAAGCATAAGGATAAATTTGGGCTGATATATAACGGCCACCTAATGTCATTTCCATCTCATTACTTAACATTTTGGAATTACTGCCTGTAATAAAGATAATTCGTTTTTCATCAGCCATTCTTCTTGCAAATTTCTGCCATCCAGTTATATTTTGGATTTCATCCAAAAACAATATTGGATCTTTCTTGCTTATAGAATAATAAGCTTCTAATAACAAATTAAAATCATTAACATCAAAACTAATAAGTCTCTCATCTTCAAAATTAATATAGATAAACTCATTCCACTCATGTCCTTTTTTTACAAGTTCATTCATTTTTTGATAAAGGAGGTATGATTTACCACATCGTCTTACTCCAGTGATTATTGTAGGTAATAACTCTTCAAATACAATTTCTCTTTCGATTAATGGAAGTCGTTGAATTATTTCTATTCTATCTACTAAAACTGTTGTTAGTGTTTGCTTGTCAATTGCCATTGATTCGTTTCTCCTTTCGTCTTGCATATAAGACAATTATAAGCCTATATTGTCTTATATGCAAGACATATGTGATAGTTGCTATTTGCTTATTAAGTTTTAAGAATTGAGGGCATTTTATTCATTTAAATGAAAGTGATCTCATTTTCATCTTTAAATTTAAAACCACTCAGCTTTTCTGAGTGGTCAATTTCAAAACATGGTGCCGGTTATAGGAGTCGAACCTACGACTTACTCATTACGAATGAGTTACTCTGCCAACTGAGTTAAACCGGCATAAAGAAAAATAGAAATATCATATCAACAGATAATATATTAAATAAATTATTTCATAAAGTCAATTAATTGTGTTTACAAATAACCACTAATTCATCATAACCAGTGGTTTCATCGAATTCACGATCAAACTGACAGGTTTCCATTTCTAAGATAATAACTTCTGCTGTTGTATTAACGATGGTTTCAGGCATTAGATGTCCACCGATCGTTTTCATTTTCTCATCAGCTACCGCGATATGAAGATGAGCTTTGCCTCGAGCTATCGTACCATTTAAAGATAAAATCTCATAATCTTTTTTATCTCTAAAGATCGTTTCAGCCTTTGCTTTTCTAATACATACAGCACTAACAGAACCAACAACAGAAATCACGACAGCTGATTTAATATGATGCTGATCACAATAAGCAATAATACTATTTTTGAGATCATCACCACATTTTAACCTAAAAGCATGTTCTTTCATATGATTCACCTCTCATTTATTCTACTACAAATAAATAAAAATAAGCAGTTAAGATTGATAAATAGCCAATTGGTATGCTAGACGTACATCATTTGACAATAAATAGATAACGCCACAATATTGAAATCCGTTATTTTTTAACATCTTTTGCATGATCAAATTATCTTGATGAGTATCAATCCTAATATTATAAATATCTTTTGAAATACACAAGTTTTTGACATACTCGATAAACATAGAAGCTATTTTCTGGTTACGATATGCTTGATTAACAGCTAATCGATGAATGACACAATAAGAATCATCGTTTAACCAAGATCCACCCTCTATGATCTTGTATGTAGGTTCCTCCGCAAAGATGATTGCCCCAAAAGCTACAATCATTTGTCCATCAGCGATAACATAACAATTATTATTATTTATATCGTTGTTAATAACTTCTTCATTTGGATAATTATCCTGCCATTGATTGATTCCTTGATCTTTTAGAAATTGTTGTGCTTGTTTAATAATTTCCATGATCTTACTTACATCATTTTTTGTCGCGATTCTAAATTTCATAACTTACCTCTTAATATATTTTCTTTTATACTACCATAACTATTTAAAAATATTGATCAAATTTGATTTGAAATATTAAAGATATGATAGAATTATATCAAGAGGTAGACAAATGAAAATAGCAATCGGTAATGATCATGTTGGATATTATTTAAAAGAAGCTGTCTTAGAAGTATTAAAAAATCGAGAAATAGAGATAATTGATGTTGGAGCTTATGACGATAAAAGAACTGACTATCCAATCTATGGAAAAAAAGTTGCTGATATGGTAGCTAAAGGTGAAGTAGATGCTGGTATCGTATTATGTGGCACCGGAATCGGAATTTCCATCGCCGCTAATAAAGTCAAAGGAATTAGAGCGGCAGTTTGCTCGGAACCATACAGTGCAAAACTTTCAAAACAACATAATAATAGTAATATATTAGCGATGGGAAGCCGAGTCGTTGGAACAGAATTAGCCAAGATGATTGTCGAGCAATGGCTTGATGCTAAATATGAAGGTGGCCGTCATGAGGCTAGGATCAAATTGATCACTGAAATTGAAAATGAACAATAAAAGGTAAGAAATCTTACCTTTTTTTATATTTGATACTAAACCATTTTCTCCGGATACGTTTTGTTTGATACAAGATATTGATAAAACGTTGATATTGTTTATCATCGATAATATAATCAAACTCACCAATATTTTCGTAAAAATCAGAACCGAAACTACGCTTATAATCATATAATCCATAATATGGATCATCTTTATCGGTAACCCCAGAGAAACCAACCATATCATATAATAAGACACCATTTTGTTTCATGTCTGCGATAGCATAAGCATGAAGACTATCAGTGGCTTTATAATTATTAAAATCTTTACGATTATAAGTATACAAATCCCATGATTTATTGTTAAACCGTAAAAACATACCTACCGCTATCACCACTTCATTACCATATTTAGCTTGTAATTTTTGCGCATTGATCAATTCATTCTGCTTTGCCTGTAAAGCTTCTGGATCTTTACGATATTTATTACTATTTATTTCTTTAGTTAAATTTTCAATATTTACATCCATTTTTACTTCTGTAACATATAAACAAATATGATCTTTTAACTTATTTAGCAATTTTTTAAAGAATTCAACTTTATGTGGTTTAAAGCCCTGTATTTTCGTTAATTCCCATTCAAAATCGACAAAATATCTTAGGTCATCAATAGTACCAATCCTTGTTGAGACACCCATTGTTGGTTGTCTTTTCAAAACATTTTGTTTGGATTTATTAAATCCCTTAATGATCATATCCATATCACGATTTAAATCAATCATTAATGTATAACGATTGATCCAACTGCCATTGTAAGCATAACCATATCCTTTATGTTTAAAACCTGAGGTGATCAAGTATTGTGTTAACCATTCGTTACTAAAGCCATCATCAACCTTATTCCCCATAATATCACGATGACACCTTTGAATATCCGGATCAACTCTAATAAATGAAACCTCCATTTTTTTTGCATAGTTGATCAAAGACGAAATGAAAAAATCCAGTAATTCTCGATTGGCATAATCCATGCACATGCCAGTTGGAATGTACCAATATGGTTTGTTGGTATACCACGGCTTTTTCTTTAAGATCATAGCTGTCCCAATTAATACATCATTATCCATAACACCCACATAAGATACTTGATAATTTTCACTGGTTATTTTATAGCCGGCCCAAAAAGCAGACTTCATGTAATGAGCGTAAGGCTGATTTTTAACAAAATTCGTTAGTGCAATCGGATCAACATCTGTCACAAAATTCATTATCTTACCATCCTTTTAAAACCAAATATATTTTTCGCTTATAACGACGATATAAACGATCAATCTTCCGATAAGCCTTATATTTATGTGAATTAATAACATAGTCAAACTCTCCAATAAACTCTAAGAAATCTCCACCAAAGCTTCGTTTAAAATCATAGATTCCATAGTATGAATCGTTGCTATCTAAACTTCCGGATATTCCTTCAAAATCATAGCTTTTAGCATTGCGTTTCTTACTATCTTCAATTGCCTTAGTATGTAATGCCAAGGCAGCACGAAAGTTCGGTAACAATTTATAAGTATACATATGTACATTAAAAACCTTGTCACCGGTCTGAATAATCAATTTTGCCCCTAAAATGTAATCACCCATCGTAGAATATCCATTTTTTTCCATTAAAGTTATTTCTCGGGAAATAGCTTCAATTCCTCCAACAAGTTCTTTTTGTTTATTACTATTAGTTGTTGCTGCCAAAGTTGCTTGTAATCTATCTCTTTCTTGCAACATATTTTGATAGGCACCCTTAAGATTGGACTTGGCGATATATAAATGAGCGTTTTTCCCAAAAATACGATAAAGGTCCATAAAATAAGCAAGTGGCTTAGGCACAAATCGATCTTTCTTCGCTAACTCCAATTGAGCATTATAAAGGATCTTTATGTCTTCTTCTTTACCTTCATAGACCTCAATTAGACGCATTTGATTTTTCTTTGTATGATTATTGAAGTTTTTGATGTGTTTTTTGATCGTATCGATATCAGCACTTAAATCTAATACATAAGTATAACGTGACATCCAATTGCCACTATAACCATAATTATAACCAAGATGCGTAAAACCATCATTGATCAATTGTTTGGTCAACCATTCATTGTTGAATCCATCAGCTTTTAATTTACCATCTTGTTCATGTTCCAAACGGCAAACATTAGGATCAATCCTTAAAAAACACGCATGTAAAACATCACTCATATAGCTTATGATATGAGAATTCATAAAACTTAACAATTCTATATTTGTATAATCCATATTATAACCATAGGTTACATAACAATAATAGCTGAATAGATAAGCTATTTTTTTCCTTAATATCATAGCTGTCGCAACAAGCTGTTCATCATCTTTTACACCAACAAGATAATATTCATATCCATCATTTTTTTTAAAGACGCCATAAGCAGAAGTCTTAGTATAATGATTGTTTTTTTGTTTATCAGCAAAACGATCAAATTCGTTTGGGTTTATATCAGTTACGAATTTTCTCATTTTTTCTTACCTCGTAAGAAACGACGAATTCCTTTATATACCGGGATACTCTTTTGAAAGATAAATTCTATTGGTTTATTTACTGTTAAATCAAACTCACCAATATATTCTTCGATATTTGGCTCAAAATAACCCTTAAATTCCGTTAACCCATCATCCAGTGTCCCTTGGATACCACCAAAGTCACATCTTGTACAACCTTTTTGATAGCCCCATTTTATCCCTTCAATATAAGAAACATATGGCGCAAGATATTTACGATATTTTTCATTCATTCCAGCATATAACATCTCATCAGTATTACCAACCTTTACTGCCAATAAACAACTAATATAAATAATGTCGCCATCCTCTTGAATACACTTTTTCTTAAAAGCGATATCCTTTTGTAGGCTGGCAACCTGATCACGAATCTTTTTAAGCTTGTATTCGGCGATCTCATGTTTATCAATGATAGCTTGAAAATTACTTAAATCATCTTCATTAATAGCTAATTGTTTTTTTAGATCAATCTTAGTAAGTACCATAAAAGCATCATCTTGATAAGCTTCCATAATACGTTGGTAATATTCTTTGTTTCGAAGTGAAATATTTTTACGCTTTTCTGTATAACTCATAATCTCCGCAAACAGATCAATCTTATCGATCTTGATCTCTTCAATCTCCACACCTTTTTTTAAAGCTTTAGCGATTGTTTTTGTGGCTTTATTCTTATAGTTAGCTAACCAATCATCATAATAATAAAATACCGCACTATAACGCGGCTGTGCCGTCTCATACATATCTTTATTAAAACCATGATATTTAAATCCAAGTTTTACAAGGTTATCGATCACCTTCGACTGACGAACAGGCTGATGCTCAGTAATATCTTGATATGGCACACTACTTAATAAGATATTAGGATCGATCTTGATCTCAATCGCCTTTTTAGTTTTAGCAAACGCCTTTAATTTTAAAAAGAAAAACGATATTAATTCGACATTTTCAAAATCAGCCAAAGGACCTTTGGGCAAGTAAAATAAAGTATATCCTAATGGTAGATCACGATATAGCAATAAACTCGCTAAAACTAATTTATCATCTTCTTTTACACCAACAAAACGGTGATGCCATTCTTTTTTTATCACCGCCCATTTTACACTTTGATAGATATTATACAATGGATGATCAATCGCAAAAGAGCTATAATCATTCTCTGTTAAGTTATCAATAAACCGATAGGACATTTTATTTCCTCCGTGATGTAATTATAGCATAACCTAGGTTATTTTAAATAGTTGATAAGGTCTGTGCTATAATATATTAGGTAGGTTAAATCATGTTAAAATTTGATTTTGAAGAAATAAGTATTGATATCCATGGGATGATTGAACCAGAAGCAATTGTCTATTTGAACAACGCCATTGATGGTTTAGAAAAAAATGTTGAAGAAGTGACAATCATCCACGGTTATCATGGTGGAAACGTTTTACAAACAATGGTTAGGACTAGATATCAACATCGTCGTATCAAGAAAAAGATCAGAACTTCCAATCCCGGTGAAACAATCTTTATGTTATACAATAAATAAGATAATGAACAGTTGTCTCTAAAATAACCTTGTGTTAAGATAATACAAATGGACGGTTAGCTCAGTTGGGAGAGCACCTGCTTGACGTGCAGGGGGTCACGGGTTCAAGTCCCTTATCGTCCACCATGTTTAAAATAACCGCTTAAACAAGCGGTTTTATTGTGGCAATAATATAATCGTACCAAATCGTTCACTTATGCCATTAAGTAAGCAATATTTAACATTAATCATGAAAATAGTACAGAATCGTTCAAATAGTCGCTATATTTTATAATACTAATTTAGTAATTGTGATATATTTTATTCATATTAATATAATGGCTATTGATATTTTATAAAATTTAGCTTTTATCCTTTTGATAAAAGTTACATATAGATAAAGGGAGATCTACTATGACTTGCGAAAAGTGTGGAAGTACTAATGTTAATGTTCAATTAATTAATGAACAAATACTAGTAAAAAAAAGAAGAGGATTATTGTTTTGGTTATTGATAGGTTGGTGGCTAGAGCCAATATTGTGGCTCTGTTTTTTCGGTATTAGGTTGTTCTTTGCTTTATTTGCTCCAAAGCGATCTAAAATTAAAAATATTTCGCATTCTGTAGCTGTTTGTCAAAATTGCGGGTATCAATGGACGATTAACAAACGCGAACTGAGATAGAATTTATATTTTCAGTAAATTTTTAGCAAGCTTTTTAACGAAATAAAAAAGTCAGAATTAAATCGATTTAAAAATAATATTCAAAACTATCAATCACTAACGAAACAATTAAATGCTTTATAGAATTCACTTACAGGACTCTTGAAGAAATAATTATATAGTTGCTTTTTATTTTGAATATAACTACTGTTTCCTTTCTCGTTTATCGTCCACCTTTGAAAATTGACATCTAATGAAATAGACGGCTCTTATACTAAATGAGTCACTTTAAGATATTGATATCGTAATTATGTTATTATTAAATTCAATCAGTTGATTAACAAGTAAATCGATGAAAATTGACATTGATTTGTCCCATTCATATAATGAAAATAGATTATATGTTAAAAGGAGAATTTGTAACAACTTAAAATTGATAATATTTATAATAAACTCATGATTATCATATATGAACTAGAAACATTTTATTAAACAATGCTCCAATCAATATTATCCATATGCTTAAACATTGATGTTTGGAAAGCGAGGATATTATGCGTAAGCTCTGTATAATCACATTAACATCTTTATTCATGATAATGGGCTTTTTTACTAACTTGTACGCCATTGATGATAATATCAGTTTTACTGAAGAAGAACTGCTTTTTATCGAAGAACATCCAGTAATCAAATTAGGAGTCGATCCTAGTTTTTTACCTTTTGAATTTATTGATACTGATGGAGAGTATAAAGGTATAACTGCTGATTATCTTAAGCTTATTAGTGAAAAAACGGGATTAATCTTTGAAGTCGAAAAAAATCTTACTTGGCCAGAAG
>Ga0172378_10007671_pt1 | contig 10031 bp, 8 predicted proteins | sample GrowelOW332metaG_FD_119755 | JGI IMG/M metagenome (GOLD analysis project Ga0172378, IMG submission 119755) | Groundwater microbial communities from an aquifer near a municipal landfill in Southern Ontario, Canada - Pumphouse #3_1 metaG | ecosystem: Environmental > Aquatic > Deep subsurface >... | reverse complement strand
GGAATGACTTCTTATGGTATTGGTTATCTTGGCAAATGGGAATGGATAGAGAAATACCTCCGCACACCAAGAGAAAAAATACTTAGGTTTCAAGAAAGGATAAAACGTTGGGGACCCGCAGCAGGATTATTGGCATGGCTTCCTTTTATTGGGGATATTATTGCAATAGGACTTGGCTTTTTTCGTTTAAGTATATGGAGGTCTTTTTTATATATGTTTATTGGAAGGATAGTACGTTATAGTATAATTGGAGGCATAATGCAATTATTTTAAATTTACTATCTTTGCACCATATAATTTTAATCTGTAAATATGAACTTAAAACATTTTCTAATAGTAATATTATTCTCAACACTATCCTTTTCAGCATATTCTCAAGTTGATACTATAAATTCTATATTTTTAGATAATGAATTATTCCTTGGGAATCAATTTGAGAAATTGTTAGACAAGGATAGTAATTTTAAAAACTCTACTCAAATCATAAACTGTGATTCAATTATTCAAGAATATAATAATGCAAAGGCTGAACTTGAACAAATGAAGAACGAGATTGATAAAATGGATTCTATAATATATGTTTATAATAATAAAAGTAAAGAGTTATCAGATATTATCTCAAAGCTCAAATATCAATATAAAGAGGATACAATAAAGTATTCTAAAGAAATTGATAGGCTTAAAATCAATGAATATAACCTTAAACAAATTAATGACACTCTTGCAATGCTCAATCAAGAATATCGTAATCAATTAAACGATAAAAACCGACTCTTGGAGGAGCAGATAAGAAAGTTTCAGGAAAAGGAATTATTATTTGCTGAAAAAGAAAAGGTTTATAGGGAGGCTATAAACAATTCCAATCTCGATAAGGTAAAGATAGAGGGTTTGGTTAATTCCTCAAACGAGAAAATTCTTGGTAAGGAAAAAGAAATCGACCTATTACAAAAAAATATTAATGAAAAAGAATCTGCTATAAACAATAAGAATCAAACTCTTAATAAAATTACAGAGGAAAAAGAAATGTATTATAAGATGGCAGATACATTACGTTCTAAGCTTGTGGAGGCAGAAAAAGAAATCCTTAAGATTAATGAGGAATTAAAATACACAAAGAAAAGAGCCGATGAGGCAGAGGCAATAATAGCAGCTGCAACAAATAAAAAGAAAAAGGTTAGAATTATACAAGGAATGGCAATGCGCTTCTTCCCTACCCCAAACTGGGATATTGTTCCAAGAGCTAATTCTAATAACGATGGTTATGAAAATATAATAATCAACAGAAACTCTTCTAAGGTGGAATTTGACTTTGTTACTGGAGCTTCTGTTATGCTACTTGATTTGACCAAACCCGATGCAAAGTTTACCTCCGATATTTCAGTTTATGTTGGATTTGGAGGTGCTAATTTATTTAAAAACTTCTATTTCGGAGGTGCTTATCGTTTCCTTGATTTCTTCAGTGTTTCGGCAGGGGTTAATGTTGCGGAATATACAATTTTGGCAGAGAATTTTAATAAAGAAGGTGATGCCCTCAAACCAGGTTGGTCAATTCAAACAACCAAAGAATGGAAGGTTACCCCATTTGTTAGTTTATCGCTTGACTTGGAGTTTTTAAGTTATATGGGTAAGAAATAGTATAAAGCTAAATGCTAAAAGTGAAAAAATAAAAATTAATAAGATATGAAAACAATACTGATAAAAAATATAAGTCTTAAGAATAGGATAGTTGATGTTCTTATTGAGGGAAATATCTTTAAGCAAATTGACCAAAATATTAATGTTAAGGCTGATAAGGTAATTGATGGTAGGGATAGAGCTATTATCCAACCTTTCTATAATATGCATACCCATTCATCAATGACATTACTAAGAGGTTATGGAGATGATATGCGACTATTCCAATGGCTTTCAGAATATATTTGGCCACAAGAAGCTAAACTTACGCCTGAGGATATTTATAATGGAACAAGGCTTGCAATTGTTGAGATGATACGTTCAGGAACAGTGTTTTTCTTAGATATGTATTGGCACCATAAAGAAATTATTCGTGCTGTTGAAGAAATGAAGGTTAGGGCAAGTGTTGGAGTAACATTTATTGAGGATAGAGGCAAAACAGAAATTGAGGAAAATATTCATTTTATTAGGAATTTCAAACCTTCCTGCGACCTAATTTCTATCAACGTTGCACCACATGCAATTTATACTGTTGGTAAAGACCTATACCAAGAATTATTTAAGATTGCCAAAGAGAATAACCTAAAATTCAACACCCATTTATCGGAGACAATAAAGGAGGTTAATGACTGTAGAAAAGCAAATAATAACCTAACCCCTACCGAATACTTAGATTCAATTGGTGTTTTGGATGAAAATACAATAGCGGCACATTGCGTCCACCTAACAGAGCACGATGCAGAGATTTTGTCATCAAGAGAAGTTACCCTTGTTCATAATCCATGTGCTAATATGAAATTGGCATCAGGAGCATTCAATGTTCCACTAATAAATAAATATAATTGTAAGGTTTGTTTGGGAACTGACGGCACTAGCTCCAATAATAACCTCTCGATGATGGAGGAAATGAAGTTTGCAGCACTATTAGCCAAAGTATCATATAATGACACCGCCCTCCTATCTGCCAACCAAGTATTTGCATGGGCTACCAAAAACGGAGCAGAAGCAATGGGAATAAATGCAGGTAAGATAAAAGAAGGCAAATTAGCCGATTGTTTAATAATAGACCTAAACAACGACCGCTTAGTGCCTAACCACAATCTTATTTCCAACTGGGTTTACTCTGCCGATAGTCGCTGTATAGAAACAGTAATCTGTAATGGAAACATACTTATGGAAAATCATATTATCCCCAACGAAAGAGAAATACTAGATAAGGCAAAAAGAACGCTGATATAATCAAATAATTGGCAATAAAACATTTCTCTTGCCAAAATATAGTTGTATATTTGCATCCTTAAAAACAAACCAATTATAGCAAAAGATAAATTATATATAGAAGAATTTAAACAGCATTTTAAAGGTATTAATACTTTTAAAACAGCTGATATTGCAAATTTTTATCGAAGCTTTGAGCCTGATATTAAACAAACAACACTCAATTGGAGAGCATACAACCTTGTTGAAAAAGGAATATTGGAACGTATTGGAAAAGGAATATTTAAAATTGGCATAAACACCATCTTTATTCCAAACTTAGATAATAAAGCTAAAAATATCTATAAAAAAATAAAGTCTGAATTTCCTTTTGTTGATTATTGTATTTGGGAAACTTCCATATTTAATGAATTTTCACTACACCACTCCAATAAACATTTTATATTGGTGGAAGTAGAGAAAGAAAGTGCTGAATCTGTTTTTCTTTCGCTGAAAGAAAAAAATAACCAAGTCTTTTTTAATCCCAATTTGAAAATATTAGAGCAATATATTTTCAATATTTCTCAACCAATTATTGTCAAATTGTTGATTTCTGAAGCACCATTACAAAAAATCAAAGACTACAACACAGTAACACTTGAAAAAATTCTTGTAGACTTATTCTGTGAAGAAGATTTATTTAATTTTTATCAAGGAAGAGAAAAAAACACCATTTTTAGAACTGCTTATGAAAAATATACTATTAACAATACAAAATTGTTAAGATACGCATCACGAAGAGGGAAAAAAGAAGGAATAGAGAATTATATAAATCAAATTATTGGCAAATTATAGATTATATTGCCATATTATAGAAATGATAAACAAAGAGAAATTAAATATTGATTGGATTAATCAAGTAACTAAAACCACAAGAAATACTGATAAAATTTTAGTTGAAAAGGTAATTCACGCTTTCTTACTTTTAGAAGGATTAGTATTAAATAATATTTCATTTGTTTTCAAAGGAGGTACATCTTTGATGTTACATTTTAAAACACCCAAACGATTGTCTATCGACATTGACATTATTATAGTAGACAAGTATGAAAATTTGGAAAATGTATTGGAAAATACGGCAAAAGAACAAGGATTCAATCGAATAGAATTACAAAATCGTACTACAAAATCCAAAATAAGAAAAGCTCATTACAAGTTTTTCTACACGCCAATACACAAAACGACGAAAGAAGAAGAATATATAATATTAGATATTCTTTTTGAAGAAATTGCTTATACTAATGTTATACAAATTCCGATAATATCTTCTTTTGTGCCTATGGAAAATAAGCCCATTTTGGTACAGGTTCCTTGTTTAGAAGATTTATTAGGAGACAAACTAACTGACTTTGCTCCAAACACCACTGGAATCCCCTATTACAAAGGAGAAGACAGTATGAGTATGGAAATCATCAAACAATTGTACGACATAGGCAACTTGTTTGATGTTTGCACGGATATAATAACAGTAAAAAAAACCTTCAAACGTTTTTCTAAAATAGAATTATCCTACAGAAACAACGGTGAAAAAAACATAACAGATGTATTGAACGATATTTTCCAAACTTCTCTTTGTATTGCAAGTCGTGGAACATTGGGAGATGGGAATTTTGAAGAATTACAACTTGGTATAAAACGAATTAAAGGTTTTATCTTTTCAGAAACTTATCATATTGAAAAAGTAATAATCTCAGCTTCCAAAGCTGCATATACTTCTACTTTGATAGCATCTGAAGAGAATACCTTTGACAAATTTAAAACCCCATTACAAATAAAAGATTGGTCAATAATCAATCCTGAATACAACAAACTCAACAAACTGAAAAAATCCAATCCAGAAGCATTTTTCTATTGGTATAAAATAATTGAATTAAGAAGCAAAAATCTAAAAAGTATATAGCAAAAAATCTAAAATTCATATTAAAGACAAGAAAAAAGAAGGTAAATTAGCCGATTGTTTAATAATAGACCTAAACAACGACCGCTTAGTTCCTAACCACTTATGGAAAATCATATTATCCCCAACGAAAGAGAAATACTAGATAAGGCAAAAAGAACGCTGATATAATCTTATTTGCATAATAAACAATTATTAGCAATTTAAACTTTTGATTATTGTTTACAATCAGGATCAAATTCATCTAATTTATTATCCCAAAGATATTTTTTTGTTTCTTTTACAACAACTCCTGAAAGCATAAGTATTGAAATAAGATTAGGTATTGCCATTAAAGCATTCATACTATCTGATAAGTCCCAAATTAAGGTTAGATTTATTATTGATCCAATAAAAACGAAAACAACCCAAGCTAATCTATAATATATAATGGCTTTTTTGCCTCCTAAATACTCTATTGACTTTTCACCATAATAGTTCCACCCAAGAATTGTTGAAAATGCAAATGTTATAATACTAAAATTAAGTATTAGTGTTCCAACATAAGGCAATTTAGCAAAGGCCAACTGTGTAAGAATAGAAGCTGAATTTTGATTAATATCAGGATGGGCGATAATTGAGCTAACAATTACAAGTCCTGTTAAAGCACAAAGAACAACTGTGTCCCAAAATGTTCCGGTTGAAGAAACTAAAGCTTGGCGTACAGGGTTACGTGTCTGTGCTGCTGCTGCAATAATTGGTGCAGAGCCTAATCCACTCTCGTTTGAAAACAGTCCTCGAGAAATACCATAACGTGCTGCCATCATAACAGTGCCTCCTAAAAATCCTGCTCCTGCTGCTTGTGGAGAAAATGCAGATTTTAATATTAATACAATTGCTTGACCTAAGAAATTCCAATTCAATATTAATATTAATATACAACCAATAAAATATAGTACAGCCATAACAGGCACAAACCTAGAACATACTTTTGCAATGCCTTTTACGCCAAAGAAAATTACTAAAGAAACTAATACAACTAATACTGAGCCTGTAAGATAATTTGACCAGCCATAAGATTGGTATAAACTCTCTGATATTGCCTTTGCTTGAACTCCATTACCTATTCCAAAAGAAGCAATTATTGTAAATATACAAAACAAAACAGCAAGCCATTTCATTCCTAAACCTTTTTCTAATGCATACATAGGCCCACCTATCATAGTACCATCTTTTGTTTTTTGACGATATTTAATTGCAAGCAAACCTTCTGAATATTTAGTTGCAATGCCTAAAACCCCTGTTATCCAACACCAAAACACAGCCCCAGGACCACCAAGAGAAACAGCAGTTGCAACTCCTACTATATTTCCAATACCTATGGTTGCAGCAAGAGCTGTCATTAAAGCTCCAAATTGTGAAATATCACCTGAAGACTCTTTATCTTTGGTAATTGAAAGTTTAATTGCTGTAAAAATTTTAAACTGGGGAAAACGAAGACGAATTGTTAAGAAAATATGAGTGCCTAATAGTAAAATAATCATAGGCCATCCCCATAAGAAACTACTAAATGCAGAAATAAAAGATTGTATTTGTTCCATAAATTTAAAAATAATTAAATAATATATTCAGGAACAAAAGTAAAAAAAATAAATAACTTAATAAATAAAATGAGGAAAAAGAATTGGAAAATTAGTTTTTATTGTTTAACTTTGCTCCATAAACTTTTAAAATTTCGATTATGATTAAACTTAATTTTGATTTCAGTACGTCTTTTTCTTTGGTAGAGATGGGAGATATTAAAGATATGATGCCCAAATTGGAAATGGCACATAAGTCTCTTGTTGAAAAATCTGGCAAAGGGAATGAATTTCTAGGATGGTTAGATTCTCCTATTAAAGTTTCTAAAGGTTTAATACTAGATCTACAAGCCGAGGCTGAAAAAATTAGAAAGAAAGCGGAAGTCTATGTTGTTGTGGGAATTGGTGGCTCATATCTTGGATCAAGGGCTATTATTGAAGCTCTTAAACATAGTTTTGATGCTCTTTATGGTGATAGAAATTTCCCTCAAATTATTTATGCTGGACAAACCCTTAGCGAGGATTATATGGCTGATTTATTGGAATTGTTAGATAAGAAGGATTATTGCCTAACAGTTATTTCAAAGAGTGGGACTACTTTAGAACCTGCAATAGCATTTAGAATATTAAAATCACATCTTGAAAAAAAATACGGTAAACAAGAAGCAAGAGAAAGAATAATTGCAATTACAGATAAGGAAAAAGGAGCGTTGAAAAACCTTGCTATTGAAGAAGGTTATAAAACTTATATTGTGCCAAATGATGTTGGTGGAAGATATTCATTACTTACCCCTGTTGGTTTACTACCAATTGCAGTTGCGGGATTTGATATAGATGCATTGGTTGAAGGTGCAAGACTTATTAGGTATCAACTAATTACCAATACTATTTTTGAAGACAATCCTGCTTGGCAATATGCTACATATAGGAATCTACTTTATAGTAAAGGTAAATCAATTGAGATGTTGGTAAATTACTTGCCAACTCTACAATATTTTTCTGAATGGTGGAAACAGCTCTTTGGAGAGAGTGAGGGAAAGGACGGCAAGGGTTTATTCCCTGCAAGTGTTTCTAACACAACCGACCTACATTCTATGGGACAGTATATCCAAGATGGTGAAAGACTAATGTTTGAAACTATAATCCATGTTGAAAATTCCAATAAAAAGGTTAAGATACCTTATGATGGAACTAATAATGATGGATTAAATTATCTATCCAATATATCATTAACAGAAATAAATCATAAGGCAGAGGTAGGAACTTCGATGGCACATATTGAGGGAAAGGTTCCTCAAATCATTATTAGTCTTGATAAATTGGATGAAGAACATTTAGGAAAACTAGTCTTTTTCTTTGAATTTTCTTGTGGATTAAGTGGATACCTATTAGGTGTTAATCCATTCGACCAACCTGGAGTTGAGGCCTATAAGAATAAAATGTTTACGCTATTAGGTAAATAAATGCTTAAAAGAGTTATACTCCTATTAATGATTCTGGGTGTAAATAATCTTTACTCTCAGGATACAATATTAGAAAATAAAGTACCTAAGGATTATTTAATTCTTAATAATAGTTTTTTATCCTCAGGTACTGTAATTTTATCTGGCCTTTGTGCTTTACCTATTGATTATGATATTAGAAGTTTAAGGAATGATAATATAACCAAATTTTAAGTGATGTATTGGTTGGTGGAGGAGTTGGGATAATATAAACTGAACTATCATATTATTTAGCAGGCTTAATATTTAAAGATAAGAAAAAATTAATTTCACCACTTATATTATGAAAGAAGAGAATATTGAAAAAATCTTTGAATCACAGAAAGAGTATTTCTTAAGCGATTCAACCTTAGATATAGATTTTAGGATAAGGAACTTAAAAGCCTTAAAACAAGAAATTATTAATAATGAAGAACAGATACAAGATGCCCTCTTTAAAGATTTACATAAGTCTGCTGAGGAAGCATATATTACTGAAATAGGAATTCTTATCTCAGAGATTAATCTATGTGTTAAAAAATTAAGTAAATGGACTAAAGCTAAGAAAGTAAGATCCTCTCTTTCTTGTTTCCCTTCAAAGGCAAAAATTATATCTCAACCTTATGGTGTGGTATTGATTATCTCTCCTTGGAACTATCCCTTTCAATTATCTCTTTCACCATTAATTGGAGCTATTGCATCTGGAAACACTGCAATTATTAAACCTGCAGAGTATAGTCCTAATACATCATTAATTATTAAGAAGATAACTGATAAGATATATGATAGTAACTATATTAAAACTATTATTGGAGGAAAGGATGAAAATCAAAGATTGCTTGACCTATCTTTTGATTATATATTCTTTACAGGAAGTCCTAAATTAGGTAAACTCGTTATGGAAAAGGCTTCTAAGAACCTTGTGCCTATAACTTTGGAACTTGGTGGCAAAAGCCCTTGTATTGTTGATAAAACTGCTGATATTAAATTATCTGCTAAGAGAATAGCATTTGGTAAATTCCTAAATTCTGGACAAACTTGTATTGCTCCTGACCATATATTTATTCATAAAGATATCAAAGAAGAGTTTATTAAGGAAATAATAGTTGTCATTAATAGCTTCTATACTGAAAATGAAGAAAATTCTAAGGATTACGGAAGAATTATTAATGAATTACATTTTGATAGATTGTCTGCCCTATTAGATAATGGAGATATAATATATGGTGGAAAAATTAATAGGGATAATAAGTTTATTTCTCCTACCCTAATTGAGAATATTAGAAAAGATTCCGAATTATTACATTCAGAGATTTTTGGACCAATACTTCCTATAATATCATTTGAAAATATTGAGACATTAATTGCTTCTATTAGAATTAAACCAAAACCTCTTGCTCTATATATATTCTCAAATTCTAAACAAATACAAAACAAGATAATATCTAAGATCTCTTCAGGTGGTGTATGTGTTAATGATACTATTATGCATATTGTTCCTGAAAACCTACCTTTCGGAGGAGTGGGCAATAGTGGTATGGGAGCATATCATGGTAAGAAGAGTTTTGAAACCTTCTCCCACCAAAGATCCGTTCTAATTAGAAAAAATTGGTTAGATATTACCCTGCGATATCCTCCTTTTAATAAGAAAAAACAATCACTTATAAAGAAATTAATATAGTATTTTATATGTGGGATATTTAGGGCTAAAGCTTTAAAAAAATAAAATAAATTGTAAAAGATTAGGTCTTTATGAAACGCCGTTTTAATTTCTTGAAACGCCGTTTCATTTTTTTAAAACGGTGTTTCAGTAAATTGTTATGGCGTTTAAATTTTGTCACGAGGATTTACATAATTTTGTGGGCTCACATGAAATATTTGGGGACTAAGCGAAAAGTTTATAAAGTCTGAGTAGGAAAAAGTCAGTATCAGTAACTCCTATTAGATTAGCTCTAAAGAATTTGCTCGTGGTTGTATTTGATAGTATGTGCAACGATATTAAATTCCTTCAGTTGTAATCTCTCAGTCTTATCTATCCATTTTAAGAGTCTATTCTCTGCATCACTTATAGAATGAAGTTCATATATGCTCCTAAATTCTAATATGTGTTCATATGCTGTTTTTAAGAGAGGATAATGTTTAAATAAAAGCTTGGCTCTTTGT
>Ga0172378_10007669_pt1 | contig 10033 bp, 7 predicted proteins | sample GrowelOW332metaG_FD_119755 | JGI IMG/M metagenome (GOLD analysis project Ga0172378, IMG submission 119755) | Groundwater microbial communities from an aquifer near a municipal landfill in Southern Ontario, Canada - Pumphouse #3_1 metaG | ecosystem: Environmental > Aquatic > Deep subsurface >... | reverse complement strand
TCGGGGACGACGTCGCTCCCGGAATCGCCGGGTTCCGGGCGCAATTGGGATTACCGCTATTGCTGGATGCGGGACTCCTATTACACCATCCGGGCTTTTGCCGATATCGGCCATTTTGATGAAGTAGAACGCTATTTCCGGTATATGGAAGATCTTGTAGCGAGAACGGATGCTGATATTCCGCCGCTTTTTACGTTGACGGGCCAGAACGTTCCCGATGAATCCTTTCCAGAATGGCCGGGTTACAACAATAACCGCCCCGTGCGCCTCGGAAACGGAGCAAACGTGCAACGGCAATTCGATGTGTACGGTCAGATGCTTACGGCAATTTTTCCCTTGTATGTGGACCAAAGATTACTTTCCTACAGACCGGAAAAGGATCTGAGCATCGTCTATCGCCTGCTTTCCCTGATGGACAGGGATTTCGACGTCGCGGATGCGGGAATCTGGGAATTCCGGAAATTGCGCCAGGCGCACACTTATACATACTTGTTTCATTGGGCAGGAGCTCTGGCGGCGAAAACCATCGCGCGCAAATACCGGGACGAGTCCTTGGGAAAAAAGGCTTTGGAACTTGAGAACCGGGCTAAGGCGCGTCTCGAAAGCTGCTATTTCGAAGACCTTCAGCGCTATGGCCAGGCCATCGGCACTTCCAGAGCAGATGCAAGTACGCTTCAACTCGTGACCATGGGATATTTGAAGGGCGATCGCGCATTGATGCATATCCGCTCTCTCGAAAAAGAATTGGAGGCTCCGGGAAGCCTGTTTTTCCGTTATAAGGCAGAGGACGATTTCGGGAAGCCAGACAATGCGTTTCTGATTACGGCGTTCTGGCATGTGGAGGCTTTGGCATGCGTGGGAAAAGTAGACGAGGCCCTAGGTCATTTGGAGAACTTGCTTCATTATTCCAATCATCTCGGACTTTTCAGTGAAGACGTTTCCTTGGATGGAAGCCAATGGGGAAATTTTCCTCAGACTTACAGCCATGTGGGTTTGATGAATGCGGTTGCGAGAATCGCAACGCATGAAGACCGCCCGTTCTTTCAGGAGGAATACCTTTAATGGCTACAGATTCAGGACGTTTAGTGGTGGTCTCTTACCGACTGCCGTTTCATGTGGAAGCGGGGGCCTTGGTGCAGAATTCGGGGGGGCTCGTATCGGCGATGCTTTCCTATGCCAGGGGAAAACGGAACCAAGACGCTTCGGAGACTCAGCCAGCCGCTCCGGGAAAAATAGTCTGGCTGGGCGTTTCGGAGGATACTCCGGAATCGCTTTCGAATGCGAGGCGGAGCGAGGAACAAACTCTTTTCGATCTGATTCCCGTGCAGCTGCCCGCAGAGACGGAACGGCGCTTTTACGAGGGCTTCTGCAATAATCTCATCTGGCCCCTGTTTCATTATTTTTCAAACCTTGCCGTCTTTTCTCCTGAGGATTATGACGAGTACTGCAAAGTCAATGAAAAAATCTGTGAAGTTCTCTGCAAGCATCTACAGCCCGGCGACCGCTTGTGGATTCACGATTATCATTTTCTTTTGCTTCCGAGGCTGGTGCGTCAGCGTTTCTCGAGTATTCCCATCGGTTTCTTTCTGCATATTCCGTTTCCATCCTATGAATTGTTCCGGTTGCTGCCCCGCGCGTGGAGCCGGAATCTGCTTCTCGGAATGCTGGGCGCGGATCTCGTGGGGTTCCATACTTACGATTATGTTCAGCATTTCACGCAGTGCGCGATCCGAATGGTGGGGGCCCAAGCGATGGGAAGCTGGCTCTCCACGGAGGACAGTTCCTCCCGGGTGGAGGCTTTTCCGATCGGCATCGATGCGGAGGCGTTTGCAAAGGATCGGTTCCTGCCGGAGGTGGAGATGGCTGGCCGGGAGATTCTCAGCGCCATGGGGAACCGCCTGCTTGTCTTTTCCGTGGACCGGCTGGATTATACCAAGGGACTTCTGCACCGCTTGCTCGCCGTAGAGAAATTTCTGCTGACGTATCCCCAGTGGAAAAACCGGATGGTCTTCAATATGGTCGTTGTGCCCTCGCGGGATACTATTCCGAGTTATCAGGAGATGAAGCAGGAGATCGAGGGCAACGTTGGGCGCATCAACGGCCTTATGAGCTCCCTGGACTGGCGCCCGGTGGTGTATCAGTACCGGCATCTTTCCCGGGCCGAGATGATCGCCCTTTACAGCATTTCGGATGTGGCGCTGATTACGCCTTTGCGCGATGGGATGAACCTTGTGGCGAAGGAATATGTAGCAAGCCAGCCTCCGGAGAATCCCGGGGTGCTCATATTGAGTGAGATGGCCGGGGCCTCGGCGGAATTGCGGGAGGCGCTGATCGTCAATCCCAATGACAGCGATGAAATCGTGGAGGCGTTGCATACGGCTCTGGAAATGAAGGGCACAGAACGTCATGCGGTGTGGTCCAAGCTCCGGGACAGGGTGCATTCCTATGACGTTTACGCATGGGCATCCGATTTTCTGCATTCCCTTTCCACGGCGGCGGCCACCCGGCAGGGGCAGCACCTGACGCCTCTTGTGGATCATGAGATTCATGCCATTCAGTCAAAATACGTCACCGCTCCCCGGCGCGTGATTCTTCTGGATTATGACGGTACCCTGGTGCCGTTTCACAGGGATCCGGAAAAGGCGGTCCCCAGCCCGCAAGTTCACGAGCTTCTAGGGCGCCTATGCGCCGATACCAAGAATGAGATTGCGATCATTTCCGGTCGCGACAGGTCTTTTCTGGAACGCTGGTTCAGCGATATGCCCCTGAATCTGGTGGCGGAGCACGGGGCAAGCCAACGACTTGCCGGTCAGCCGTGGCAAAATGTGTGGAACGAACCCAACGACTGGAAGAAACCGTTCCGGCACGCTATGGAAATGGCCGTGCGCCGGTGTCCCGGCAGCTTCATCGAGGAAAAACGGACGAGTCTCGTCTGGCATTTCAGGAATGCGGATCCGATTTATGGTCTGCGTTCCGCCCAGGAGCTTATGGAAAATCTGGAAAATCAGCTGAATGAGCCCGGCGAGTTCCGGATTCTGGACGGGAACCATATCGTGGAGGTGCGCCCCGGGGAGATCGACAAGGGAAGCGCAGCGCTCCGCCTGTTCGGAAAGCTGGATCAGCCTTTTGTTCTCGCCATCGGCGATGACCGGACGGATGAGGATCTCTTTTCCGTACTTCCGCCTTCGGCGTATGCGGTGAAAGTGGGGAGGGGAGGATCGCGAGCCCGGTATCATCTGAAAGACCCAGGCGAAGTCGTGCGCCTTCTTGAATATCTCGTAGCGCCTCACGGCGCCGGAGTGTCGTGACGATTTTGTCTTGGCATGGGATTTGCATGTGGTTCCCTTATGAACCCTGTCTATCGACATGCGCCCGGGTATCATTTCCTCGGGTATCCCGAAAACGGATTTACTGTGCGGTGGGGAAATACTCTCCGCGAAAATCCCATGAGAGCGCCCTGGCCCGAACTGGCTGACATTTCCGTTTCGAACCGCTGCACCAAAGGCTGCTCCTTCTGTTACCGCGACAGCACTCCTGAAGGGGCCCTGATGAGCCTTGAGGATTATGAGTTCGTTCTTGACTCTCTCATGAGTCCGGTGTGGGGCCCGCCTTTTCAGGTGGCTCTCGGAGGCGGGGAACCGCTGGAACATCCGCAAATTCTTGAAATTCTGGATGCGACCCGGAAACGGGGGATCATCGCCAATTTTACCACCAACGGAAGGGCTCTGGATGCGGACTTGGCTTCCGCTCTGGTAGGCCGCGTAGGAGCGGTGGCTCTGTCCGTCGCCCGACTTGGCGAGTATGATGCGGGCAAAGTGCGGTTGCTTTCTTCCCGGGGAGTCCGCACTCATCTGCATTTTCTTCTGGATTCAGGTTCCTTGGAGGAGGCGCTTTCAATCGCCCGAGGCGAGCGGGATGCTCTGCTGAAGGATCTTTCCGGGCTGGTGTTCCTGACGCGGAAGCCGCAGGGACGTTCGTCCGCAGAAGGGCTTCTTTCTTTTGAGGATTCCCGGCTGAATGATTTTCTGGATGCAGTCGCAAGTGGCCTTTCCACGATTCCTCTGGGTTTTGATGCCTGCGCCGTTCCGCTTCTGCTGCATCACGGGAGAATGGATCCCCAGATGATGGATGCCTGCGAATGCGGCTTCTTTTCCGTGTACGTCGACGAGAAACTGGAAGTGCGTCCCTGTTCGTTTTCGAAAAGCGGACAGAACGGCTGGAATCTCCGGGAGGAATCCTTTGAAAAAATCTGGAACGAGCGCTTCGAACCTTACCGCAGAAGGCAGAGTGCCGATACCTGCGTGAGGCCGTGCCCCGGGCGCTCCCACTGCCGCGGTAAATGTCCGCTGTTTCCGGAAATCGCCTTCTGTTTCGAGACAAATTCTGCGAACCGCTAAAACCTGACGCCTCAAATCATGCCGTTCCCGCTATTGTTCGGGCGGCGTTTTTTTGAGTTTCATTACGCAGCGTTCTTTTAAGTACAAAAAATCACTGAAACTGTTCCTGAATGTTTATGCGAGGGAAAATCCGGGAAAACTGTTTGAGGATGCCGTCTGATTTCAGTCTGGAAATCAAGATTCGCCCTTTTTTCTTTATGGCACGGGATTTGCAAGAGGGAGAAGTATGAAGGAACTGAAATTTGCCGTGGATTATGGAGTGATCGGAATTCTCGCCGTGATGAGCGTCATCGCCGTGGCCATTGCGATTGAACGCTGGTTTGTGCTGCGGAAGATCCGTGTCGAAGATTTTCGGAACAGGAAGGAACTGGAACTCGTCATTACCCAGAAGATCCACGTGATCGCGACCATCGGCGCAAATTCCCCCTATGTGGGACTTCTCGGGACGATACTCGGAATCATGTTGACTTTTTATACCATGGGAGAAAAAGGGATTGCCAACAGTACGGATATAATGATCGGGCTCGCTCTTGCCCTAAAGGCGACTGCGGCGGGAATTCTGGTGGCGATTCCGTCGATCGTCCTTTATAATATGATTCTCCGCAAAGTGAAAGTGCTGCTGCTGAAGTGGGATATCGCTCATGGATGAATCCGGTTTTTCACATATCAACATGATCCCCATGATCGACATCATGCTCGTGCTCCTGACGATCGTTCTGAGCACGTCCACTCTGATCGCATCGGGTGCGATTCCTCTGCAGCTGCCCCAGGCCTCTGCGCAACCCGAGGAGTCGCTACAGCCTCAGACCATCGAGATCGATGCCTCCGGGATGATCTACTATCGTGGGACGCACGTGGGGCTTCCTGTTCTGCGCGAGAAGCTCGAGCGGGTGGATCGGTCGCAGCCCGTGCTGATCCGGGCGGACAAGGAACTCCGGCTTCAGGCTTTCGTGGATGTGCTGGATGTCGTTCACGGGATGCATTTCTCTCAGGTCAGTCTTCAAACCCATTATCAATAAGGGAAAGCATCGTATGGAAAATGAGAATCCGAATGAAATCTGGAAGAGCATTATTACAGTATCGAAGGATATTGACGATCTCGCCCAGAAAATTCGCCGGAATATCGGGCGCGTGAATTTTCCCAAGGCTGATGCCTTGTTCGAGACTTCTGCTGAAGTCTTGCTTGGATTAAAAAAAGCATACGATGATTTTCTGAAACATGAAGAAAAAGCTTGGCGCGGCTAATCCATAGCCTATCAAGAAGGAATGGTCTATCGTGAAAGAATCAACTTTTTTTCCTAAAGGGCCCGTGGAGAGCCCTTGGTCAGTGAAGTCCGGCTTTGTCTGGGTCTTCGCCATTGCAGCATTCAGTTCTCTGGCTTTTGCAGAGGACTCGACGGGGGTCGTTCCATCGCCCCTGAACAATCCGGAACCGGCGGCAACGTCGGTTTCCTCTGCGGCGGTTTCCGCGCCTCAGAACCCGGCGCCCGGGTCATCGCCTTCGGGAGATGTTCCCGCAGGGACGGTCCCGGACAGCGTAGCGTCCGTTGTCTCTTCGGTGCCGGCATCTTCCCCGGACGGCGGGAAGGCCGCCGCCGCATCGGTTTCCGCGGCTCCGCCGGCATCGTCGTCCTCCGCGGCAGGGAAGCTGGAGACTGTGCCCGTGCGGAACGTTCAGGAGGTGGTCGTCTCCGCGAAGAAGGTAGAGAAGAAACCCGAGAAACCTCAACGCTCCGTGGCGAGTGAGAACGCGCTTCCTGCGGCGGAGCGTTTTTCCTCTCCGGCGAGCGCTTCCGGCGTGGAAGTTTATACGCAGGAGGATATCGAGAAGATGCAGCCTTCCGACGTGTACGGCATTTTCGAGCGGGCGCTGGGCCTGATGATTTCGAGGCAGGGCTCCCGAATTCACAACTGGGTCCAGAGCCGCGACGGCGGGAACAGCAATCTCGGCATCATCATCGACGGGGTCTACATTCCGGCGACGGCGGCGCAGCGCATTCTGGGCGATATTCCGGTGGAAATGATCGAGTCCATCCGCATCGTCCGCGACGCGAGCATCCTCACCATGGGCCCGCTGATGGCTCCGGGATCGACGTATGCGGGTTCCGCCAACCAGGGCTTCATCATCATCGAGACGAAAAAGACGCCTCAGGACAAGGATCACACCACCCAGGCGACCGTGGGATACGGGACCTACAATTCCAAGAAACTGGTGGTGTTCCACGGGGAAAAGATCGGAAACATCGGCAGCTTCGGTGTGGGCTATGCCAAGAAAAAGAACGACTCCAAGGTCGATCGCGACGGGGACTGGAACAATGCCTACGACGGGAACACCTATCTCGTGAACGGACAGTTGCTCGATATCGGCCCCATTTCCGCGAACGGCCTCGTGCTCTACAATCGGGCGAAGCGCGAGATTCAGCGCTATCAGCTTGCGGACGGAACCTTCCATTCGGCGGCATGGACGTATGACCCCATGAATACCAAGGTGTTCACGCTCGGAATCACCGGGAAATGGACTAAAAACCAGATCACGCAGCTCTCCGCGGGATACAATGACGTGTATGGCATGGGTTATTACGACACCATGGATTCCACGGACACGAAGACCTACGTGGCGGGAAAGGCCTCGAGGGACAAGGCTCTCGAGGGAAATCTGTACCATACGTGGATTTTCAGGAAGGCATCCATTACGAACTCACTCAAATTCGGAGGACAGTATGTGAACTGGTATCAGCGCACGGAAGGGAAGACCGAAGATGATGCAAGCATTGAGGATATGTACGGCCTTTATGCGACGGATCAGATCAGCGTCACTCGGGCTTTGAGTTTCGATGCGGGTTATCGCCTGGACAAGCGCTATATCGTCCAGGGCGGCAGCAAATACACTGAGGACGGGAAGACCGTGAAACTGAGCGATGACACCTGGGCGAACGACGGGCACAGCGTTTCCGTCGGGGGCGCCTTTGACCCCGCAAAACAGCTTGACGTGACGGCGCGCTTCTCCTTCACCAACTCGCCGACGTCCGATCAGCTCTACACGGTGAACGACAAGAGTCTCCCTTCCGAAAAACGCCTGAAGTACGAAGCGGGTGTCACTTCCGAACTCATCGATGCGCTCGGGATGACGGTGACGGGTTACTATTACGACATTCACGATGCCAAGGTGCAGGCCACAGGATCGAACGGGAAAAGTCTTTCCATCAAGGTCTGGGACACTTCCCTCGAAGACAGCGCATCGATCCCGATTTATGACTGCGAAAGCCGTCTCGCCCGTTACGGAATGGAAATGTCCGTTTTCGGGAGGAACATCGGGCCTTTCGGTTATCAGCTCGGGCTCACCCTCGCCCGCTCCAACGATTCCGCGGATAACGCGAAGATTCCGAAGTACAAACTGTCGGGAGATCTGAGTTTCGCAAGCCATGGATTTTCCGCCGACCTGAACATGCTGCGCATGCCGCGGTACGCGAGTTCCATGAACGATGAATACGTCGGAAATTACTTTGTGTTCAACGTAACTCTGGCTCAGCAGATCGGCGATCACTTCAAGGCGAGCGTGTACGGGAAGAACGTCACGAACGAGAAGTACACCGGTTATTACAAGACCTATCCGATGGTTGCCGGTTATTACTACGATGTCGGGGCGCTTTATGGCGTGGATCTCAGCGTGAATTTCTGACCCTCGCGAGGGATTGTCCGCAGATGTCTCTGTGGAGAGTCCCCCGTTTTTTTGTGGAGAGTGCGAGTGCCGTGCTCTTCTTTATTTTCAATCCGGTTTTTACAAAAGAGGTTTCTTATGTTCGGTTTTCTTCCGAAACGATTTGCCCTGCGTGTAACTTTTCTTTTGCTCTGTGCCGGGGTGGCGCTGCTTTCCGCCCAGACGAAGAGAACCGTGACGGATCTGTCCGGTCGTAAGGTCGCGATTCCTTTTTCAGTGACGCGCGTCGCAGCGAACGGCGCGCTCGCCCAGATGGTGCTGATGCTCGGCGGCGAAGGCCCCCTTGTGGCGACGGGGAGTTTTGTCACCAGGAATCCGATGCTTGTGAAGATCTATCCCGGCGTGCGGAATGTGCCCGCGATTTTCGGGCCTCCGGGAGAGAAAAGTTCGGTGAATCTCGAACTGCTGATGAAAGCCCGCCCGGACGTGGTTTTCGGCGAGGATGAATCGATCGAGGCTTTGGGTATTCCGACGGTCGCCGTGAGCCTTCTCAATTTTGAGGATATCCGGAAGACGATCACGCTTGTCGGCGAGGTGCTCGGCGGCGATGCGCAGAAGAGGGCGACGGCCTTCTGCAATTATTACGATTCGACGATTGAGTATATGTCCTCCCGCACGGTGGCGATTCCTGAAAGCAAAAGACCGAAAGTGTTCTACGCGAGCGGCGACGACGCCCTTTCCACGGAAGGGGAGAAGAGCATTTCGGATTCCTGGATCCACGCAGCCGGCGGAGTGAATGTGGCGGCGAAGGGCGGGGTAAAGGACCGCCGGAACGTTTCTCTTGAAGAGATCATGCGCTGGGATCCGGATGTGATTATCGCGAATTCGTTCCGGGGCTTTGAAAAGATACAGAGTTCCTCCGCGTGGGCTCCGCTGCGGGCCGTGCGGAATCACCGGGTGTATCTCGCTCCGAAGGGAGTCTATCTGTGGCCGGTCCGGAGTGCGGAAGGCGTACTCCAGATTCCCTGGACGGCAGTGCTTCTTCACCCCTCGCTGTTCAAGAGCGTGGATATCCGGGCGGTGACGCGGAATTTTTACAAGCGCTTCTACGGTTATGCTTTGAGCGATGCCGAAATCGACAGGATTCTCCACCCCACGGAATGAGCGAAAGGAAAAATCGTATGAGCTCCCCGCATGATCAGCTGCGCCTCGCCGTGTACGGCAAGGGCGGCATCGGAAAATCGACTCTTTCGGCGAACCTTTCGGCAGCGTTCGCGGTCATGGGAAAGTCCGTGCTCCAGATCGGCTGCGATCCGAAGCACGATTCCACGCGGCTTCTCCTCGGAGGGAAAAAGATCGAGACGGTGCTCCAGTTTCTGGAAAATCCTTTTAATCAGAATTCCTGGTTCGCTCTGCGCCGCCATGCCATGGATCCGGACTGCACAGCCCGGGAGGCGGCATCGGCGGGTCGCGGCATTCCCGCGGGGCTCTCGGCGGAAAAAATATTACACCGCGGTTTCGGGGGCGTCCTCTGCGTGGAGGCGGGAGGCCCCGTGCCCGGAGTGGGTTGCGCCGGGCGGGGAATCCTCAGCACATTTGAGCTTCTGGAAAAGCTGAAAATCGGGATGGACCGGTTCGATGTGATCATTTACGATGTGCTGGGCGATGTGGTGTGCGGCGGTTTCGGGGTGCCGCTCCGCGAGGCGTATGCGAATCGCGTCCTCATCGTGACCTCCGAAGAATACATGCCTCTCTATGCGGCGAACAACATCGCGCGCGGAATTGAAAATTACCAGAAGACAACGGGACCGAGGCTTGCGGGACTTTTCCTGAACAAGAGGGACAACGGAGCTTCCGATGTTCTTGTGGAGAGGCTGAGCGGGGCGATGGCTCTGCCGGTGCTCTCCGTGATGCCCAGGAGCACTCTGATCCAGAAGGCGGAAAAACTGGAGAAGACGGTGATCGAAGCGTTCCCGGA
>Ga0172378_10007665_pt1 | contig 10034 bp, 9 predicted proteins | sample GrowelOW332metaG_FD_119755 | JGI IMG/M metagenome (GOLD analysis project Ga0172378, IMG submission 119755) | Groundwater microbial communities from an aquifer near a municipal landfill in Southern Ontario, Canada - Pumphouse #3_1 metaG | ecosystem: Environmental > Aquatic > Deep subsurface >... | reverse complement strand
ATAGATAGTCGTATAGAAGACTTCTTCCATATCATTCCATTTGCTTAAGGCCAAACTGAATAAGGAATTAAAGAATCCTTTTCGGGTCAGATGTTCTTTCTTTATGAAAGCATCAAAATCAGACGGCAATTCCAATTTAAGATCATAAGAAGCATTCTCAGGATCTTTCTTAGCCGTAAATTCCCGTTTAGGAAGACTATCCACATACAATCCTTTTAAGAATGATTCATAGTAGGCTTTTTCTTTTGATAAGGTATTTTCCGTTCGAGATTCTTGTTCATCTATTGCAATTTGATACCCATCTTTAGTCTCAGGCTTCAAAGGTTTATCTAGTCAAGCATTTTCAATATCTTTGAATAGTACTGCTAAAGAGGCACCATCAAAAACCAAATGATGAATTTCCAAGAATAGATAATGGTCGGTCTTGGTGTTGGTGATCTTGATTCGATAGAGATGATTCTTCATTAAATCAAAAGGGGTCAGTGGATAAGGCAAAGGCAATTTCTCAATTGTTTCTTCCTGCACAACTGCTTCTTCATCAGTAGGCACTAAACGAGGCTAACCTGATAATCCCAATACTAACTTGCTCTTTAAATATGGATGATTGTTGATAGCTTTAATAATACTTGTCTTCAGTTTTTCCAAGCTGATTTTCTTATCCGGCTTTTCTAAAAGTGGAACGTTATAAATAGTGGATGAAGGATGAGCAAGCGACTCCACATAAATGCCTTCTTGAGTCTTGGTTAGCGGATAATCCTTTTGAATTGTATCTAATTTAGAAAAGGCATGACTGATTCTGGCAATCTCTTCAATGGTTTTAGCTTTCTTGATTTCTTTAGTGGAGAAATCCTCTTGAAGATCATCTTCAAGAAGAGTCAGGAATTTCATTAAGCCAATAGAAGATAATCCAAAGCTGAAAAGATCTTCTTTAATTCCAAAGCCCGTATCACCTAAAACAGCTTTAGCGGCTTCGAAAATCTTCTTTTCTCTTTCGTTATGTGGAAGAATAACCTCTTCTTTGCTTAAGGCAATCGGAGGCAGAGCTTTCTTATTTACCTTGCTATTCTGGTTCAAAGGGATCTTATCGATTTGCATGATGGCACGAGGAATCATATACGGAGGTTTGTTCTTTCCAATAAATTCTTTTAAAGCGTTAATATCTATTTTTGATCACTGACAACATAAGAGGCAATATACATACCGCCATTTGGATCTGGCAAAGCAATGACAGTAGCATCTTTTATGCCTTGGAATTTGCGGATGATTTCTTCCACTTCACTTAGTTCGATTCTAAAGCCTCTTACTTTAACCTGAGAATCTTTTCTTCCAATGATATCAAGTCTTCCGTCTTTTAGGTAACGGACTACATCACCGGTCCTATAGATTCTTTGGAAAGAGGGGTCTTTTGTAAAAGGCTTAACAGCAAAATGCTTTTTCGTTTCTTCATCCCGGTTCAAATATCCTCTAGCAACCTGTGCCCCGGCAATCAGAAGCTCGCCAGGTACCCCATAAGGCAATTCCTTCAGATTTTTATCGACAATATAGGTTTTACAAATTTCGATTGGTTTTCCAATCGGAATTCGGTAATACTTGATCTTCTTCAAAGATTCCGAAGACATAAACACCGTAGCTTCAGTTGGCCCATAGGCATTAACGATCCTAGGCGTAGATGGGACTTGGAAAGGAACTAGTTTCTCGCCACCGGTAATAACGGTTTTAAGATATTTATGAGGATAATCAGTTACTAGTTGTCTAGCGACTTGAGTAGTGAAGAAAGCAAAACTCACTTTATTCTTTTCGATGTAATCATTGGTTTTCTTAAGGTCTAAACGCATTGCTTCATCAACAATATATAAGGTAGCGTCAGATGATAAGGCATTGAACATATCATCAACTCCGGCATCAAAGCCGAAAGAGGCATAACTAGACATATGGGTCTTAGGAGTCAGTTTAAACTCCTTGATGTATTCCTGGATGAAATATGTGAAGCCGCAATGCTCTAAAAGGACTCCTTTAGGAACACCAGTGGATCCGGAAGTATAAAGAATGACAAACAAATCATGAGGACTGATTTCCGGCAATGCCATTGCCTGAGGTTTGAAATCTTTAACCTCTTCAAGATAGATCTTTTCACCGGAATGTTTTGGGATCCGTTTAGCTAATTCCGGAACAGTAAACATGACTTTAGCTTTTGAATCCTCAGCCATGAAAGCTAATCTTTCGTCAGGGTAAATAGCATCCAAGGGCTCAAAAGCCAAACCGGCTTTGACAATACCTAAAGCTACAATCGGAGTCCATTGGTTACGGGGTAAGAAGATACAGGCAATGTCACCTTTCTGATAACCTTTCTTAATGAGGTTAGTAGCAATAGCATCACTGTATTCTTTAACCTGTTTAAAAGTGACTGATTCGTTTTGATAAACCAAAGAGATATTATTGGGACTATTCTTAGCCTGAGTTTCAAACATCTTTACAACATTGTTATCAATATCAAACTGCTTTAGATTACTCTTTTTAAAACTATCTAATAATGAAGACTCAGTCTTAGAAATTATATTCAGATCTTCGAATTTATCTTTCTTCAAAAACTCTTTAGTAAATAATTCAAAGATTTCAGCAAAATGAACAACATTTTCCTTTTCAAATAAATCGCTTCTATATGAAATATCGATAATAAAGTGGCTTTTTTCTCTAAATAGTTCTACAGCAAAAGAAGATATTCATCTTTGATTTCAATCAAACCTGCTTTTAAATTACCATTGTTATAGAAGTCGTCTCCTTGATAGGAGAATAAGGAAGAAGGATTAACACCACTGTCTTTAACTAATTCATTGAAAGAATAAACACTATGTTTCAAGTCTTCTTCTTGTTCCATATTGATAAGATTCAGGAAACTCTTAATGTTCCTTCATCTGGTACTTTAGTATAAATGGGATAACTCTTCACAAACATACCTAAAGAATCTTTATTCTTTGTTTCTCGGCCATTGTTCACAGTTAAGAAAAAGGCTTCATCTGAACCACTGAATAAACTAATGGCCTTAAAATAAACTCCTAAGAAAAAAGAAGACGTCCGTATTAAATTCTTTTTACGGAACTGACTTACTTTATTGACTTTTACATTCAGAGGATAATCAATAGTAGCATATGATAATTTTTCATCTTTCTTATCAAAAACCGGTAACGACTCACAATCAATTGAGCCGAAAGTCTTAATATAAAAGGCTTTTGAGCTTTCATATTTTTCTTTATTAGAGCGTTCTTTGTTTTCTATTTCTCCGGAAATAAAAGCTTCATTTTCTTTTTTTGCAGTTGCCTTACCTTTGAGGTTTTCTTCTAATTCATTAAGGAAAATTCTAATTGAAGTCCCATCCATTAGGATGTGATGGAAATCGCAAAAGAGAATTGTCTTACCTTTGTCTTCTTCTATTTCAAAGCGGTAAAGAGGATGATTAAGCAAATCGAATTCCTTGGGCCAAGAAAAAGCATCAATGTTTTTCTTTACAGGAATATTGAGAGTTTCAATTACTAATTCTTTTTGTAAATCACCAGACTGGTCCTTTATTATCTGGGTATATAAAGAAGGATGAGATTCAAAGATGGCTTTAATAGCTTTCTTGATATCATTTGAAGAGTAATTTTTAATCTCTACCATAAAAGGCAGATTGTACATTAATCCACCCTCACTGCAAGATAAATAGATGCCTAACTCTTCCTGACTTAGCGGCTTTAATTCCTTTTTCATTTGTTTATTTCTTTTTCTTTTAACTCTGAATAACTCAATTCTGAAAGATTTAATTTCCTTGGTTTTATAGAGGAGACAATGCTAAGCGAATAATCTTTAATAACAAGAGGATGAATACAATAATAGTTTTGGTTTTGAAATTTCAGCCGATTGTTCTTTAAAAGAATTACTTCATCCTTAGTAGGATTAAACTGACGATTTCCTTTTACTTAATAGGAGGCTTCTTTCATTGTCCAGAGAAGAGTCGGCTCTATATTTTCCAAAAGTTCATTTTCGGTGAAACATTTCTTTAAAAGCGCATTTGAAAAAGAAGTGTTCTTTTCAATGTCAACCCCAAGAGGAATCTTACTTAAAGCAAATAACACATATGGGTAACAATCACTGATGCTGAAATTAATCTTTGAGCCATCTAATAAAAAAGGTTTCTCAAATTTATTTTTTTGAAGAAGCGACTTGGCTAAAGCATTCATCAAAAAAATAGAAACGGATTTGCAAAGCTGATCATATATAGTCTTATAAGAAAGAATCTGTTTTTGCTCCTCAAAATCAAAAAGACTCAAATCAACCTCATCAGTTGACTGAAGCTTAATCAAAAACACTTCTATAGTTTCAGCTTTAAGCTTTCCTATATCTAGCAACATATGATTCCTTTCCTCATTTTAAATTATAACAAAAAGACAATGCAAAAGTGATAGATTAACTATAATTCAAAGAAGATTTTTTTAGAGTGGCTTACTTGGTCCTTAATTCATTTTACTACCATTTGGTTTTCTAATAAGATAATATAAGTAAAATTATGAAGGAGAACAGTTGTGGCATATTCATTAGAAGAAAAATATGAATTGATAAAAAGTGAAATCCTAAAAAGTACTTCTAAAGACCCTCTTATTATTGCTAACAAGGTGATGCACAGCGATTATGTAGCCATAAACGGTCCTGAGCATCATTTCCTTGATGGAGCATGTTTTTTAATGGCTTACAAAAATGCGGGCGGAATAATTGATATAGGCAAAGCCTTAGTTGAATTGAAGGAAAGAGCACTGAAAATGCCAGGCGCTATGTGCGGTTACTGGGGAGTCTGTGGTTCAGCAGCCTCAGTTGGAGCATCGCTATCAATCATTCATCAAACTAGCCCCTTATCACATGACTCTTTTTATAAAGACAACATGGAATTTACTTCTTCAGTTCTTAAAATCATGGGCCAGATAGGTGGGCCAAGATGCTGTAAAAGAAATGCTTTTATTTCTTTGACCAATGGTGTTGAATTCGTTAACAAGAAATACGGTGTTAAGATGGAGTTAACACCAATAAAATGTACGTTTTCTTCTTTGAATCCAGATTGCCTAGGTCGTAAATGCCCATTTAATAAAGACCTCAAAGAAAAATAAATTTCTATTTTCGTATTTCTTTAATTAATCCGAATTTCAGCATTGCTTTTGCAAAGCCGTCTTGATCAACCGAATCAGTTATATATTTTGATTTGCTTTTTACTTCAGCAAGAGCATTACCCATACAGATACCGATTCCAGCATTCTGAATCATCTCGATATCATTTTCATCATCGCCGATGCAAAGAGCATCCTTGATATCAAAGCCGTAATGTCTCATGACGGCTTTAGCACCTTGAAACTTATCGCAGTCTTTAGGCATAATATAAACAGCGTATTCATCCCATCGAGCTGTCTTACAGTCCCTAAGATGAGGAAGAAACAAAGACTCGTCAAAGGCATCACAATAGGCAATAGCCTGATATACAATCCGGTCATAATGATCAGGAAAAGTACGAGGCTGAGGAAATCTGGTACCATATTTTTCATGAGCGGAGATAACACGTTCATCAATCATATTGATATGACCTTCTTTTTCTTCAATGAGAGTAAGACCGAATCTTAGTCTTTTAGCAAACTTAATCAAAGCATCCACCACATCCGAGGGTATCGGATGCAGATAAATTGATTCATCGCCAATAATTGCCTGAGCCCCATTCATGGTGACAATGCCATCCGGTTTCACATAATTATAGACACCGGATTTTCTAATCAAATAAGCGTTTCTTCCTGAACACAGGAAGAACTTGATTCCTTGGCTTTGAATATCCTTAACCGCGTTGATTGCTGAAAGAGGAACGGATTTGCTTTGATGAGAATAAAGGGTCTGGTCAATATCCGAAAACACTGCTTTTACCATTTGCTTTACCTCCGAATATTGTTAGAGATTATAGATAGAGCCTATCAATTTGTCTAGTAATTTTTATTTTTTCTTAAAAAAAGCAGTCCTTAGTCCGTGAAAGGGAAAGACTAAAGACTGCTTCAAACCTTAAAGGAGGTTAGCGATTAATTAAGAAGATCAGCAATTATCTGCATACCAGTAGTAACCTTCAATGTTCCCTGATAATTGACAAAAGCAATGACCATTACTAAGACACAGGCAATAATAGCAGCAACAATGATACCGATCAAGACGATATCCTTAAGTTTCAGTTTCTTCATACATTTTTGCCTTTCTTGCCAGCATCTTTAATTTTGACGTCTTTATTAAGACCAATAGCATCAAAGACCCCGAAGTAGATGAAGCAAGCCGCCATCGTGAAGATAGCAATATTGATATCGATGACCGCCGGAGTTACCCAGTTGAAGCTAGGGGTGACAGTGGAGGTGGTTACTTCCTGACCATTATATGGATTCTTCTTATATTCCGAGAGAGAATACTGAGAATTTAGGTAAGCGTACATGGTGTGATGGGCTGTGTCTTTCAAAGCCTGCTTGATTCTCGAAGAAGAATTAGTATTGTAAGTAAGTTTCAAAGAAACGGCCATTCCTAAGTCACCGCCTTTTCGAATTGTCTCATCTAGGTTCATATATTGATTGTTATCGGAATAATCGGTGATGACGGCTCCATTGAAGCCCCATTCATTGCGAAGAACGCCTTTAAGCAAAGCCGCAGAACCGCCGGCCCAGACTGAGCCGATACGGTTATAGGAAGTCATCATGCCGTTAGCTCCGCCTTCCTCAACTACAATTCTAAACGGCTCCAGATAGAGTTCACGCAAAGACTGTTCAGTAAGCCAGGTATACAAAGAATCACGGCTGGTTTCAGTTTCGGCAACAGCTAGATGCTTAACATAAGCAATCTTACCTAACTGTCTAATACCTTTGACTGAAAGAGCAGCTAAATCACCAGTAAGAAGAGGATCTTCCGAATAGTATTCGTAGTTTCTTCCCGAGAATGGTGAGCGATGTAAGTTAATAGCAACACCATATATGCCATTTAAGCCATGGGTGTCCATATCAGTTCCCAAAGAGAGACCGAATTCATAATTCAAGGTCTTGCTGAAAGTCTGAGCACGGACCGTGGCACAAGGATAGCCAACACCGCGAGTTGAGACCGAAGCAAAACTACCACACTGATTAGGTCCATCAAGAGAGTAAAGCTTTGGCATACCAACGGATTTGATTTCCTGAACATAAGGATGAGAATTATTGATCATCGTCTTGATATCATCAATGCTTAATTCATCAAGAACAGAGTCCCACTGCGGATCGTTATAGTCTTTTCCTAAGGCTAAACCTAAAGAATTGACAGCACCATTAGTGGTTACCTTCTCACCGGAATCAATTCCAAAATTGACTTCGGCTTCCGTATCAATTGAATTACCAAATTCGTCTTCGGTGGCATTGTTCCATTCGTTAGCTTTGGTAGAATCAGTTGAACTGGATCCGGCAAAGAGGATATTGTCCTTAGTGCCACTGCCCATCTCTCTTCCAGTGGAAGCTTCATGAGTAGAAGACTGAGCTAGAGGCGCAATGTTGTTCTTTAAATCAGTTCTAGAGACATAATCAATATCGGCATCTTCGCCATCAGTTCCATCGACAGAGACGCCATCAATAGCATTTTCATCAGTAAAGAGATTGCCAACAGTGTTTCCAGTCGTTGGGTCTTTATCAAGAATTATGTCATTGTTTGCAACATAATTGATGATACCATCCTGATTAGTCTTCCCGGTAACGAAGTCAACTTTGGAAATATTATGACTATTTTTGCAAAGCTTAAGAGAGTAGTTTCCTTTATCAATTTCATAAGTAGAACTATTATTGCCGTTTTTGTCGTAGCAGTCATAGGAAGCAAAGTCTCTGGCCTTAGCCGTTAAAGTCAAAGTCTGGCTCTTGCCCGGTTCAATGTCGTCAGTCTTGGCAAAATCGACTAGCTTCATATAACTTTTTTCAATTCCGCCTTCATTATACTGAGGAGTCATATAAAGCTGAACCACATCCTTACCAGTCTTTGAACCAGTGTTATCGACTTTGACTTCAATTGCGATATCACTGTCGCTAGTCAATTCACTGTTATTAGGTAAAGATACAGAAATGACTTCCCAGTTGAAGGTGGTATAACTTAAGCCATATCCGAAAGGATACTGAACAACAGCATCATAGCCAGTCTTAGTTATATTCTGATCGGCTGAATTCAAATAATCATGAGTTACTGATTTAAAGGCTCCTTCATAATCAGCGGTCTCATAATAACGGTAACCGACATAGATATTTTCCACATAGTCGAGATAGGGTAAAGAAGGACGTTTTGTGACACCGGCATTAGTAGTCTGCCCAACACCATACTGACCTGATGTCATTCCCTTATAGAATGAAACACCATCATAACCGGAATAGTTATAGCTGAGATTCTGAGTGAAATCATAAGGAATCGTATCAGATAACCGGCCGCTAGGTGTGATATCACCATAGATAAGCTTAGGAATGCTATCAGCTCCGACGTTTCCGGTAGCTCCGACAATCAAGCAGGCATCAAGTCCAGGGATTTCATCTAAGAAGGAAGTCTGGAAGGAATTAGTGGAATTGATTAAAACAATGACATTCTCATAATTCTCCCCGGCATAAGTCAGAAGTTCCTCCTCTTCGGTAGAAATCTCCAATGAATGACGGGTATTATCAACACTTTGAGTCGGTTTTACTTTGTATTGAACAGAAGGCATATCTTCGGATTCTCCCCCTTGACGGGAGATAACAACAACAGCCGTATCCGAAAAGGTCTTGCTGTCTTCAAGCAACTGAGAATAAGTGGTGTTATTCTCAATGTTTGGTTCTTTCAAGCCAAAAGAATAAGGGCTAGAATCGACATTGAATCCTAAGGTGTTGATATCGTGGTTAGCAGTGGCATAACTCTTATAGTAATTCAGGATGTCTTCGTTGACACTGACTCCGTAATTTTCAAAAGCTTTCTGAATGGAAATATTGTCATTCCAGGAAGAATCACCAGTCGTTGGAAGAACTCGGCCTGATCCAGACCCGCCATAGATCCATTGGTTAGCACCATAGCCTAATAAATTGACCTGATCCTGACTAGCCAAAGGAAGAGCCCCATCGTTTTTAACTAAGACAGCTCCCTCTCCCTCAATCTTCTTGGCCAGTTCATCGCCTTCGGCCTTACTAGCTTCCGCATTGTTGTTAGTGACTTTAGGAGGGCATAATTGGCCAACAACATCGGTTTCATGACTGAAATAGATGACATCTCCAACAGAGATAGCCACAATAGCGACTAAGGAGATCGAACCAAATACAATCTTTCGAACTAAGTTTTTGACCATATAAGAAGTTTCCTTTCTACTTCTTGGTGATTCAAGTTTCCATCATTAGAATGAAGTCAATTGACTGATCTTTTCTAAGGTGATTTGAATCTGACTAATTAGTCAACGAATAATTGCCTACTGAGAAGTAAGCGCTTATATCTTAAATCAGGTTCCTATCCAAGATAAAGGTTAGTTCGTAAATCCGCATGGTTTTTTCGTAACCATCTAATATTATCCCATACGAGAAAGATTTTCCTTGAGTTTAGCAAACTATTGTTGAAAATAAGATAGAGAATTGTAGGAATGAATTTCAAATAAATGTGTTTGGATCTAATAGGCAAAAGATATTAGACAAGTGTTTAAGGCCTTTTGCTTTTAAAAGAACTATTTGAAAGCACTTTCAATTATATAGATCTTTTTTTCATCTGTTTTCTTTTCACAAACAAAATCACAAACAAAAATGATGCCCTTGTGCCCTTGTGTAAGTTTTTGAAATAACCAAAAATCATTTAATAAGTCAATAAAAACTGTTGTAATATCAAGAAATAATTTGTTTTTGCAAAGTAATTGATTAAAAATTTCCATTGAAATACACTATATAATCACTCATATTTCATGGTTTTATCGAACAACAAGCGATAATTAAGTAAAACCGCAGCTTGTTTTGTTAACAAAAAGACAAAATCAGCTGCTTTTTTCTTTCTTT
>Ga0172378_10007662_pt1 | contig 10037 bp, 8 predicted proteins | sample GrowelOW332metaG_FD_119755 | JGI IMG/M metagenome (GOLD analysis project Ga0172378, IMG submission 119755) | Groundwater microbial communities from an aquifer near a municipal landfill in Southern Ontario, Canada - Pumphouse #3_1 metaG | ecosystem: Environmental > Aquatic > Deep subsurface >... | reverse complement strand
TTTTTTGTTTTGATGCTTCCGCTCAAGTTGTAACACAATACAAAAATGCTGAAGTAATTGTTTCAGAAGAAAAAGCCAACATTAACGGAACAATTTATTATGTACATAAAGTTGTTCCGAAACAAACCTTATATTCAATTTCTAAGGCATACAACATATCAGAAGAAGAAATAATTAAATCTAATCCTTCCATAAATGAAGGATTAAAAGCAGAAAGTATCATTTTTATTCCTTGCCCTTCTACAGCAATTAAAGAGACTGCCGTAAGCAATATTGTAAATATTGAACAACAAAAAAAGGAATACAGACAACATAGAGTGAAATGGTATGAAAGCCTAAAATCCATTGCAAGAAAATACGATGTATCTACCGAATCAATTGCTTTACTCAATAATATAACACAGGGAGAAGTTACAACAAGACAAGTATTGCTTATTCCTGATAATGATACTGCAGATATAAAAAATATGATGGCCAATACGACGGATTCATTAAATACCAATCCTGAAACGTCTATATCGATAATCAATACCCCTGAAACTACAATGTCAAATACTCTGGAAAGAATGAATCATCTTAAAAAAATGAATCACTTTTCAAAGAATAATCCTGTCAAGGTTACCCTTTTAATGCCTTTTAATTCTCAATCATTAAGACCAGCTACAAGCTATTTTGACTTTTACAGTGGAGCACTTCTTGCAGTTAAAGAGATGAAGGAATCTGGTATGAGCATTGACCTTAAAGTAATTGACATGTCAAGTTACATATCAACAGAACAAATACTAAATGAAAAATTTATTAATGAAAGTAATATTATTATAGGCCCGGTAAATGCTAATAATATTTCTAAATTTGCTGAATATTGCGATAGAAATAAAATACCAATAGTATCACCTATGGATCACAAGGCAGATGAACTGGTACTCTCTTATCCTTATCTTTTTCAGGTTCCTGCATCACCTAAAATACAACTTAACAACCTAATTAGTTCTATTAACCATATTGAAGGAAAGGATGATATAATATTTTTCTATGAAACATTCGGAAATGATACTTCTTTGGTTAACAGCCTTAAAAATAGTTTACAAGCAAAGGGCTTAAAATACAAAAGTATAGACTATAATATTTTACAAGGAAGAGATGTATACGGCTCCTTAAAAAGCTGGCTGAATAAGAACCTACACCATAATATCATAATTGCCTCAGAAAGTGAGGCATTCACATACGATGTAATAAGAAATATGAAGTTATTAAGTTCAATGGACTCTTACTCAATAGAATTATTTGGCAGCCAGAAAATAAAAAATTTTGAAACAATAGAAGTTGAATATTTTCACGATATGAATCTACATATCTCCGCTCCATATTTTGTGGATTATACACAACCAAAGACAAAACAATTTGTTATGCAATACAGGGCATTATATAATGGAGAGCCCACTCCATATTCATTCCAGGGATATGATATTGTGAAATATTTTCTTTCTGCCTTGAATGATTTTGGAAACGATTTTATCACTTACGTAGAGTATTACCCTATGCAGATGCTCCAATCAAATATTCATTTCAAAAGGATTAATTCTAAATCCGGATTCACAAACGTTGCCACAAAACAGGTTGTCTACAAACCTGATTATCAAACATTTGTCAAATAGATTTTGTCTTCTTTTTCAGCCATTTTGACTCAAATTTAGATAAATGAGGAGATAATGTTTTGTAAATATTTTTATGGTACACGTTCAACCAATCAATACATTCCTTACCCAACAATTTCTTATTGACACAAGTAGTATCAATAGGAACAAGAGTAAGAGTTTCAAACTGATAAAAAGAATTAATGTCATTTTCATACCATGGAGCAACCAAAAGCACATTTTCAGTTCTAATGCCATATTCACCTTCAACATAAACTGCCGGTTCATTGGATAAGACCATTCCTGGGATAAGATTTACAGGATTATACTCCATTCTTATGCTCTGTGGGCCTTCGTGCACGCAAAGATAATGTCCGATACCATGTCCTGTCCCATGAAAATACATTTTCCCAATTCCTAATATTGGACCTCTAGCTAAAATATCAAGTTGCGATCCTCTCGTACCTTTGGGAAATTTAGCAATGCTCAGTTGAATCATTCCTTTAAGAATTAAAGTGTAATCATCAATCTGTTTTTGAGAAAGCTTTGACAAAGATATAGTTCTAGTAGTATCTGTCGTACCAAAAGGATAATGGGCACCTGTATCCATCAGTAAAAATCCATTCTTTGTTATTTTAGCCGCATTTTTTTCATTGTCAACACTGTAATGTGCCGCAGCCCCATTTTTATTAAAGGCAATAATGGGTTCAAAACTTTCACCTCTGTAATATATTGACCGACTTCTATATTCAACAAGTTTCTTCGCTACATTATACTCATTCAATAAGCCTGAATCAATGTTGTCTTCAATAAACTTAAGAAGTTTACACCATGCAATCCCGTCTTCCAAAAAAGCTCTGTTGAAACCTTCAATTTCAACCCTATTCTTTATGCTCTTCAGATATGAAACAGTTCCTCCAAAAGTAGGGTCATTTATTACCTGTGTATTTGAATTACAGTATGCAAAATAGTTTTTAACAGATATTTTTTCGGGAAAAACAATTCTTATCATAGACTCAGGTAAATTCTTCAAAAAAGAAGTTATTTCATCATATTTTTTTATTTCTACAGATTGAGTGGAAAGATATAAAGAAGCTTCGGGGCTGAGAGAACCTGGAGCCACAAATAAAAATATTTTTTCATTTGTAATTACCAAATAAGAGAGAGCTACTGGATTATAGTCAATATCATTCCCTCTAATATTGCAAAGCCACATTATATCATCACAGGTAGATAATAAGTATGCAAAATCTCCCTTTATTTTCAGTCTATCAATTATTTGCTTATGCTTGGTAACTACAGATTCTCCGCTGAATTTTTCTTCATGCAATTCAATTTTATCAAATTTTAATATCGGCCTCTCTCTCCATAACTCAACAAAAGGATCATCAATAGCAATTATTTTTGAAGGAGAAACTTCTTTCTGAAAATGACAGTACTCAGCGTAGGAAACCAGTGCCCCATCTATCGCTATTTTACATCCTTCAGTATATTCAGATGAAATCCACTGAAAAATTGATGGAGTTTCCTCCATTTTAATCTTCATTAATTTGACATCTGTACCTTGTATTTGAAATGCTGCTTGTATGAAATACCTGGAATCAGTCCACAATGCAGCCGAGTTTTGTGTAACTACCAACGTTCCTGCTGAACCGCTAAAGCCGCTTAACCATTTTATAACATTAAAATATCCAGGCACATATTCTCCAAAATGACAATCATTTGAAGGTATTATCATAACGTCAAAACCACGTTCTCTCAGATATGTTCTAAGAGAATCAAGAGCAACTTTGCGATACATAAAATCTATTATTTCAATAATTTGGTAGGATCAAGATTTTTCTTTTCAATATCCTTAAAATAATTGACAGTTCCTACTTTTAACTCAACTGTAGCGGCATCATCACACACAATTATTCCTTTACGATGCATCTGCAGAACCGATACTGTCCACATATGATTTACAGCACCTTCAACTGCGTGATATAGAGCACGAGACTTATTATGTCCATTAACAAGAATAAGCACCTCTTGCGCATCCATAACAGTACCAACACCAACAGTCAGCGCTGTTTTAGGAACTTTATTTATATCATGATCAAAAAAACGTGAATTTGCTATAATAGTATCCGTCGTCAAAGATTTAACCCTTGTCCGTGAAGTCAAAGAAGAACCAGGTTCATTAAAAGCAATGTGACCATCAGGTCCTATTCCTCCCATAAACAGATTAATGCCACCATAGGATGCAATCTTTTTTTCATATCGTTCACACTCTTCATCAAGATTTTCTGCATTACCATTAAGAATATTTACATTCTCTTTCTTAATATTTATATGCTGAAAAAAATGAGTCCACATGAAAGTATGATAACTTTCTGGATGATCTTCAGGAATGCCAATATACTCATCCATATTAAATGTTACGACATTTTCAAAAGAAACATTACCGGTCTTATATAAATGTATAAGTTCCTTGTAAGTTTCGATAGGTGTCGAGCCTGTCGGCAAACCAAGTAAAAATGGTCTTTTTGGTGTTGGGGCAAAATCCCTAATTTTTTTTGCTATGTATGCAGATGCCCATTGAGACATTTTTCCATACGATTCTTCAATAATCAACCTCATAGTACGTATAATTATATTTTAGTTTTTTTCTCCCAATAGTACCTTAGCATTTGCAATAGCAGCTTCACTCAATTTTGTTCCACTTAACATCCTTGCTATCTCCAAAATACGTTCCTCCCCACTAATTTGTCTTATTCCACTTTTAGCCTCATTTTTATCATTAAATTCTTTATATACCAGATAGTGAGCTGAGCCTTTACTTGCAACCTGGGGTAAATGCGTTATGGCAAAAACCTGCATATTCTCCCCCATTTCTCCGATCAATTCTCCCATTTTATCAGCAATACTGCCTGAAACACCGGTATCAATTTCATCAAAAATCATTGTCGGCATACCGACATATTTTGCCATTAGAGCTTTAATACAAAGCATTATTCTTGACAATTCACCACCGGAAGCGCATCTTGACAACTCTTTAATTCCTGAACTACCGTTTGCCGAAAAATAGAATAACACATCATCTTTTCCATCCTTTGCCCAGATATCACGCTCAATAACTTTCACTTCAAATATTGCATGCGGCATCTCAAGTGTCTTTATAGATTTTTGCAATGTTTCTGAAAGTGCTTTTGATGCCTTAATCCTCTTACAATGAAGTTGATCTGCAAGAACTGAACACTCTTTTTGCAAAGAAGTTATTTCTTTGCAGAGCTTTTCTCTTTCAAGCATACAATCAACACTCATTTCAAGATCACAGGATAAATTTTCGCGAATAGAAATAAGATCAGAAACAGAAGATACATTATGTTTACGAAAAAGATTGTAGATAACTGCTATCCTCTCATCTACCACCAACAATCTCTCCGGAGAAGCAACAATTTTATCCACCCTATCATACAAATCACATTCTATATCTTTAAGTTCAATACGTGAAAATGACAATCTCTGAACAAGTTCTGAAATATCCGGAATATATGCGACTGCCTTATGTAATAAAGTCTCAGCCTCTTTTAGGTTCTGAACGATAGATATTTCATTTTGATTGAATAAAGACACAGCCTGTAATATGTTATTTTTGATATCTTCAGCATTTGCCAGTTGTTTTTGTTCATTTTCCAACTCTTCCAACTCACCCTCTACCAAATGGGACTCAACAAGCTGATTATATTGAAATTGTTTGTATTCTTTACTCTTTTCCAATTCAATTACTTTCCTGTCCAAATCCTTTAACTGGGACTGAAAAGATAAATATTTATAATAAATAGTATTATAACTTTCAAGAAGCAATGTGTTTCCGGAAAAATAATCAAGTACTGAAAGTTGGAACTTCTTATCCGAAAGAAGCAATTGCTGATGCTGAGCATGAATATCTACAAGTTTTGAAGAAATTTCTTTTAATTCCTCTATTCCTATCGGCTCATCATTTAAAAACATCCTGGAACGTCCCAGTGGAGATATAACTCTTCTCAACATTATCTCTTCTTCGGCTTCAAATTCAGCTTCAACAATACAATTTTTTTCTTTATTGTTAAGAACGGAACTATCAGCCTTTGCACCCAAAAGAAGTGACAAAGCGCCAAACAAAATTGATTTGCCGGCGCCAGTCTCCCCAGTTATGATGATTAAATGCTCTGGAAAAGATATATCCAGAGACTCAATCAATGCATAATTCTGTATGGTTAATCTCTTGAGCATTATGCAATTCTAAATTATTCTGCCTTACGATAATATATTTTATTTTCCTCAAATTCCTTAATGGCAGTAAGAGTTGGTTTCGGTAATCTTTCGTAATAGCGTGAAATCTCAATTTGTTCCTTATTTTCAAATGTTTCTTCCAAAGTATCTGCAAAATTTGAAAATTCTTCAAGCTTGTGACTTAATTCCTGTTTTATCTCAGCAGCAATTTGATTTGCCCTTTTAGCAATAATCATAGTAGACTCATAAACATTTCCTGTCGGTGCGGAAATTTTTGAAAGGTCCCTTGTAATTGTGTTGTTTACAACCGGTTGTCTAGTATTCTCCATTTTATATATATTAATTTTTAATAATCTTCTGTACTTTTTGATATAAATTATCCAGTTCTTTTTTATAATCGCTCTCAGGATACTCACTAATAAGATTGAAATAATCGTCTACGAAAGAAAGATATCTTTCTCTTTGCTTTTCAGGAATACTCAAATATGCATATTTATATGCAGACATAGCTGTAAAATATAAAATATCTTCACGGTAAAGATTATCTGCATTTTCTTTTAGTACATTTTTCAATGCATAATGTGCAGACAGATAGTCTTCCATATGATAATAAAGATGAGCAGACATAAAGGCTTTCTTATCAAGACGTTCATTTAAATCTGATTTCATTTCTTTGCATTTTTCAATATACTTGGAATTTGGGTTTTCAATCATGAACTCATTAATGACGGCAAGTGTCTTATAAGTAGGAGTCTGGTCAAGCTCATATCTATAGGTATTTCTATACAAACAGTCAATTCTTAAATACTGTGCCTGTTCGGTAAAGGGACTTTGAGTAAAAACCTGAGTAAACTGGTGCAGATTACTTTCAGCAGTAGTGAAATCTCCATACTTGTAATTACTTAAACCCCAGTAAAATTGTACGGTATCATCCTGTGCCGTTCCTTTTGTTGCTATTGTAAGAGATTCAAACATCTCCGCAGCTTTTGCATATTTTTTTGAATCAAAATAACCGAAAGCTGCCTTGTACTTAGCATCAATATCATTTCCTTCAAGCAACATATCATATTGACTCTTGCATGAAGATAAAGCTAAGATTGTAATCAGTGAAACTGTAATTAGTTTAAAACGCATTATTTCTATTTTTTTTGTTTTTAACAGGATAAACAAATAACAAGCCAATCTATTTTACCCCAATAAAAATTTTTCCGCATCAATTGCTGCCATACAGCCACTTGCCGCAGCAGTAATTGCTTGCCTATAATAAGGATCCTGTACATCTCCTGCTGCAAATACTCCTTCGATATTAGTTTTAGTAGATTTTGGAGCAGTAATAATATACCCTTCTTCATTTGTCTCAATCCACTCTTTAAATAGTTCAGAATTAGGATGATGTCCTATTGCAAGGAAAAACCCATCAATTTTCTTTTCTATATTCTCTCCTCTCTTATGTGACAATTTAACACCTGTAACTCCCATATCATCACCTAAAACCTCTAAAGTATTACACTCCCATAAAATTTCAATATTAGGTATATTTTTAACTCTTTTCTGCATATCATTTGATGCACGTAGTACATTTCTTCTTACAATCATATATACCTTCCTGCAAAGAGAAGACAGATATAATGCCTCTTCACAAGCTGTATCGCCTCCACCTACAACTGCAACATCCTTCCCTCTATAAAAAAATCCATCACAAGTTGCACAAGCCGATACTCCCATCCCTTTGAATTTATTTTCAGAAGGCAACCCTAAATATTTTGCCGTTGCACCCGTCGCAATTATAACCGCCTCAGCCTCCAATTCTTTTTCTTCATCAATAAACAAACTGAATGGACAGTGTGAGAAATCAACTTTTGAAACCATTCCAAACCTGATATCAGTTCCGAACCTTTCGGCTTGCTTACGGATATCTTCCATCATCATAGTTCCATTTATACCATTCGGATAACCAGGAAAATTTTCTATTTCCGTAGTAGTAGTAAGTTGCCCGCCAGGCTGCAAGCCCTCATATAATACAGGCTTCAATCCGGCTCTGGAAGCATAAATTGCTGCAGTATAACCAGCAGGCCCACTTCCTAAGATAAGACATCTAATTTTTTCTGTTCCCATAGTCTATTTTAGGCTGCAAATGTACGATTTTTTCTCGAAATTATTTCCTTGATATAGAATTCTCCCCTCATTTCCCAAACAAGAACTATAGACATTGCCCACCTTATCAACAACATTACCCACCATGTTGCCCCAAGAGCCGTTAAGAGCAACAAATCTTCAAGGTTACTATGGGATATGCAAATATGACTATTAAGAAGTTTTATATCTTTTTTGCTTATTTTTCCACGAGCGGTCTCATCAAGCATAGCAGCAGCCCCATACGCAAGTCCAATAACATTAGCAATAATCCATAAGAATGCAGTTTTTTTTGGTAGTCCAAATATTAAAAGCAAAGGTTTTAGAAATTTTGAAATACGGGCAATAATGCCAAATTCGGATAATAATTTTTGAAATATATTCAGCGAAAATATAATCACAATCATTTTCAGACATAACATTGACGTTGATTTAAGCCAATCAAGAAACATAGTTCCAAATGACACAGCAATGGTATTTTCAGTTATAACGGAAGTCTCTTGCCGAATTTCAGGCATAATAAGATTAAGAATATATCCCAAAATAAAAGCAGATAGAGTCCTTACAATTACAATTCTTGTTCCGGAAGAACCGGTTTTTTTAACAACTGCCGTTTCAAGAATCATTGAGTGTGCACATAAAATCATTGTACCTAATATGGTAATAGATCTTGGGCTTAAATCAAGCGTACTTATAACAGCAATTGCAGAATAAACATTCACAAAATAACCGGAGACAAATGCAAGAGCAGCATCGCCCGGCAGACCTATATATTTGAATACAGGATTCAGGGCATTTGAAATCCAGGGAAGAATATTAAAATATTTAAGAAGAAGAATAAAAAAAGATACACCTACAGTAATCTTAAGAATCCATATACAAGTTTTTAATGTAGTAGGAAAAACCTCTTTTACCGAATCTATTATTCTCTGTTTTGTTACAGATGTCATTTGTCTATATCTCCTAACTTTTATTTTTGTATTTGCTTCCTATTTTTTTATCTATAAAATGTAATGCCCAATTAGGCTGAATCAAAAATATTGGAATAGCAATCCAATTGATAATTCCGGGCATAACCTCAGCTTTTTTGTTAAACATAGCATTCAATGCTTTTCCGGCTGCTTTTCGTGCGGAAATCATTATTCTAAGTTTTATAGCAAGTTTTTTGTGTTTCTGACTAAGTTGAAAAAGATTTGTAGCTACAGCACCAAAATAAGCAGTAGTCACTGAAACACCGCTTCCTATAAGTTCAATTCTGAGAGATCGAGAAAATGATTTATTAAAATTCTTTGTGGCAGAGTATATTGCAAGTCCGGGATACGGCATCCATGCTGCCAGGGATGATATATTTAATATGAAACCATATCCCCTTTCTTTCATAGGCGGCCCAAAAAGACGGCATAGTTTTACCAACGTGTAATTGTGAAGAATTAGCGTTCCTTCTATATCTTTAACATGAGAACTTAAATAGTCACAATAACTCAAAACTCCAGCATTATTAATTAAAACGTCCACCTTTTTATCTTTAAACATCACATAGAGGTCATCGGCAGCAGATGGTTCTGAGAGGTCAAGAGCAACAGAAATTATACTGTTTTTTCCTGTTTTAAACTCATCTCTTACGGCATCAATATCTTTTTGCCTCCTACTTACAATAATCAAATTATATCCATAACTATATAGTTTACGGGCATATTCCTTTCCCATTCCCGATGATGCACCTGTAACAAGAGCATAAGAATATTCATCTTTAGGCAGATATTTTACTCGTTTTACATCTCGATGGAATGTTTTTTTCGCCATTATTTATTCGTAAAATATATTTTCGGTAAAATTAAATAATTATTGATAATAATTTGTAAATTATAATTATTATAAATAACTTTGTCACAAGAAAAAGAAAATTATGCCAACTCAAGTAAAAAATTTATTAAAAAATTACAATCTGAAAGCTACACCTCAGAGAATTACTATTTACAAAATAATTAAGAAACTCGGACATGCTTCAGCAGA
>Ga0172378_10007661_pt1 | contig 10037 bp, 7 predicted proteins | sample GrowelOW332metaG_FD_119755 | JGI IMG/M metagenome (GOLD analysis project Ga0172378, IMG submission 119755) | Groundwater microbial communities from an aquifer near a municipal landfill in Southern Ontario, Canada - Pumphouse #3_1 metaG | ecosystem: Environmental > Aquatic > Deep subsurface >... | reverse complement strand
TTGATTACGGCGCCTACCCCAAGAGACGATATCAGGGCGGAACTGACGGTTTCGGGCTCTTCGATTTCAGCGTATATCGATGGAAAACGGCAGGATTTAAGCGTTACGGACGGGAAAATAGTATTGAATATCAAAGCGGGCAACGCCGTATTTCTCGAAGTTTAGGAGGAAAAGATGAAAAGAAAAACAGAAAAAAAACTTATATCGGCAGCCTGCGCAGTATTTATAGCTTTTTCGGCTTCGTCCTGCGCCGGAAGGAATCCGGGCGGAGAAACGCTGAATAAAGATATGACTCAGCTGAATATAGGCGTTTTCGAAGGCGGTCTCGGTTCGGACTGGGTATACGCTTTAAAAAAATCGTTTGAAGAAAAATATGCAGACGTTTCTTTCGAACCAAATAAAAAAGGCGTTCAGCTCCAGGTTTCCGAATCGAAATCTTTTTCGGGAACTTTCGGAACGGAAGGGACCGTCAATATGTCTCAAGATGTGATATTCGCCGAAGGGGCAGCGATGCTGTACTGTGCCGAACGCGGAGATTTTCTCGATATCAGCGACATTGTCAAAGCCCCTCTAGATTATGATTTCGTCAGAAAAAATACGGCGGACGGCGGCGAATCGGCAACGATCGAATCAAAATTAAGCGATAATCAAAAAGCCTATTACAGCGCGCTGGACAATAAATATTACGCTCTTCCTACTGCCGAAACATATATGGGAATAGCGTACGATATAGAGCTTTTCGAAGAAAACAATCTTTTTTTTGCGCCTGACGGTACGTTTGTGAAAAGCGCGGCCGATCAAAGAAGTTCCGGACCAGACGGAGATCCCGACACCGAATGGGACAACGGACTTCCGGCAACTTACGCGCAGTTTTACACGCTATGCGCAAAAATAAAGCAACTTGGAATGATACCCGTTATGTGGGGCGGAGCTCTTCAGGAAATGGTCAGTTTTCTCCTTCTTTCCCTTGAAGCGGATTATGCCGGCTCAGAACAGATGTATCTTAATTACGATTATAACGGAGTCCTTAAAAATCAAATTTTGTCTTTCGGCAAAGACTGTTTGCCCGTAACGGGCGGCAGCGTAAATATATCCGCCGCAAACGGTTACGAACTGTACAAGCAGGACGCAAAATACTACGCGCTCAAATTTTTGGAAGGAATAATAAAAAACGGCTATTACAATGTCAAAAACGGAACGAGTTCTTCTTTTACTCACCAGGACGCGGAGGACGTTTTCGTATCCGCGAAATACAATACCAAACTTCAAAGAGCGGCAATGCTCGTAGACGGAAATTGGTGGCAGAGCGAAGCGAAAGGCGTGTTCAACGAATGGGAAGCGGAAAAGGGAGAATGTGCATCTTTGCAGAATCGCAAATTCGGAATGATGGCGCTGCCGAAAGCCGACGAAAGTAAAACCGGAAATATGACGCTACTTACGTATCAAGGACATATCGGAGTTATCAATTCACACATCGAAGACTATAAAATAAATCTGGCAAAATCGTTTTTACAGTATTGCTATACGGAAAAAGCGCTCAGAACTTATACGCTTATGACCAATATCTGCAGACCGGTAACATACAGTATGGGCGACGATTACAACAAATTGAGTTCGCACGGCAAGATCTGCTGTGATCTGCACGTGGGAGCAAACAAAGTTTCCATGGAAAGCTCTTCCAAAATAAACCGCAATTACAACACCGAAATCTGGTACGCTCCGAACCTTTGGACTTCAACAGTAGGCGGAACCACCTATAAATTTCCAAGCACGGCGATGATTAACTCGGGCATTTCTGCGGAAGATTATTTTTTGGGACTTTCCGGCTACTGGACAAAGGGAGTATGGAACGGCACGTTCAGGAACGTATGATAAAAAAAATATGCGATCGCGCAAACGGGAAAAAAATCGAAGATTTGTTTTTTTATGCTGTTATTCTTGCTTTTCCCGTTTTGCAATTCTGCGTTTTTTATATTGGAGTCAATTTCAATTCGCTTCTGCTCGCTTTCAAAAATTACGAATCGTACAACAGTTATTCATGGTCGGGTCTGAGCAATTTCGAAAATTTGTTCGTTATGTTCGGGGAAAAAACACTGTATGCGGTCGCATTCAAAAATTCTCTTAAATCATTTGTCTGGGGCACGGCGTGCGGCCTGTTGCTTGGATTGTTTTTTTCGTATTATATATTTAAAAAAGGATTTGCTTATAATTTTTTCAAAGTCTGTTTGTTTTTGCCGAGCATAATTCCGGCAATAGCTCTCGTGGTAATGTTTAAACAGTTCGCCGACGGAGCTATGCCTCAGATATTGGGCAAGATAGGTTTTCACGTTAAAGGACTTCTTGCAGAACCCAAATTAACGTTCGGCTCGATAATTTTTTATAACGTCTGGATCAGTTTCGGAACCGGCATCCTGATGTACGCGGGAGCAATGGAAAACATACCCGAATCAATTTTCGAAGCGGCAAAACTGGACGGCGCTTCTTACGGAATAGAATTTTTCAAAATTGTATTCCCGCTTATTTGGGGCACATTTTCGACGTTCTTTATAGTAAACGTGGGAAGTATTTTTATAAATTCGATGAACATTTACGCTTTTTACGGACCGAACGCGGAAGAAAGCGTTTACACGATAGGCTATTTTTTATACAACGAATCGGTAAAAACCAACGCCTATGCGAATTATCCGCAGCTTGCCGCATTCGGAATCGTGCTTTCGCTAATAACGCTGCCTTTCGTTTATCTGTCAAAATTTATACTTAAAAAAATCGGACCGGCGGCGGATTGAGGCGGCATATGAAAAAAACAAAAAACAGATTGAGCGGACGGTTTATGTCGAATCCGTATTCGATAATCACTTTGGTGCTTCTCGCGATATACGTAATATCTCTCCTTTTCCCTACGCTCTGGGGATTTATCACGTCTTTTAAATCCAACGCAACGGATTATCTTTCCAATACTCTGGGATTTCCGAAAAAATGGAAATTCGGCAATTACGTCACAGCGTTCAATAACTATATGATTCCTGTGTTCAAAAACGGACAGGAGAGCGACTATTACATCGAATCGATGTTGTTATTCTCTGTTTTATACGCCGTGGGTTCGGCTTTCTTTTCCGCTCTAACATGCTGTCTGGCTGCTTACGCGACATCCAAATTCAATTATAAATTCAGCAAAGTAATATATTCCGTAGTGATTTTGACAATGACTCTTCCGATTGTTGGAAGTCTGCCTTCCGAAATCAGAACCATAAAGGCGCTTAATCTTTATGATAATATGATAGGTATGTGGATTTTGAAGGCAAATTTTCTCGGCTTGTATTATCTGGTTTTTTTCACTACGTTCAAGGGACTGCCCAAAGATTATTCAGAAGCGGCATATATCGACGGAGCTTCCGATTTTACGGTTCTTTTCAAAATTTCGCTGCCTCTGGTAAAGAATATATTTATGACGATAATGCTTATCAAGTTCGTCGAATTCTGGAACGATTATACGGTAAATATAACGTATATGCCGTCCTTTCCAACACTAGCGTACGGATTATACGATTACAGTATTTCGACCAAGCCCCAGATAAACAATACACCTATGCGTCTGGCGGGATGTTTTATATTGATGATACCGGTTTTTACGGTATTTATTTTCACTCACGACCGTATAATGTCGAATTTATCGGTCGGAGGAGTAAAAGAATAAAATCTATTTCCATAGGGAGGAAATAAAAAATGATGAAAAAACTTTTATGCGCCGTGCTTGCTGCGGCAATGATTTTACCAACGCTTTTTGCGACAGGCTGTTCTGATTCCAAATCCGAAAAGCTTGCCGTAAAGCCGGAAAAAATCGAGATTGAGCAATACGAGGAGACTCGGCTGACACTAAATAAGGAAGGAACGTCGGTATGGTCCAGTTCCGATCCTTTGATCGTCAAAGTCGAAGACGGCAAAATCACTTCGCTTAAAATGGGTTCCGCGGTAATAACGGCCACTGTAGGAGAAGAATCGTCTAATTGCGAAGTGACCGTAATCAAATCGACGAAAAACCGTTCGCTTATCATCAGCGACAGCGAAGTAAATCTTTATCTCGGAATCGAAGGGCAGGAAAGCAAAAAAGTTTCCGCTTCTCTCAAGGAACTGGGAAACGAAATTTCAGGCGTTAACCTGACCTGGACCAGCGACGACTCGTCGATTGCGGATATAGCGGACTGCATGATTTCGGCCAAATCCGAAGGAACCGCGACGATAACGGTTTCGACCAAATACAAAGGACAATCTTTTGCAAAGGAAATTTCCGTTACCGTAAGAAACTGGACGCACAAAACCTCTTCAATGAAATTATCGGAATCTACGACTTCTTCCACGCTTAATCCGTATACGGGGAACGTCACCGAAAAAGGCTTCAAAGACGGAGAATCCGTTACGGAATACTGCGTTAAAAATTCGGCGGAGCTATGGAACAACAGAATAATGGCCGACGGAGCTATAAATTCGAGCGGAGATTTCGCTTACGACAGAATGATTTTCGATATAAGTTTCCCGGCGGCTCCTACAGGAGATATTATTTTTTGGATGTATGATAAAGTCAAAAAAATAGCTGGTGGAAACGTTACGCCTTTGGGACTCGATTTCAGCCTGATAGTCTTCGACAGAGAGAGCGGAAATGTTTTCAGCGGACCTTTGGCACGGAATCACGTTTACACTTTCATAGTTCATCTCAATCAGCCTATCAATAAGGAAAACAAATCGTGGGGAATGGCAATATCGCAGGATATAACCGCGTATATAGCCAACGTCGTTTGCTGTTCCGATGATTATTATTTTGATAATTACGCCGATTTGAAACAGCCTGCCGAACCTTTTACCGATGTTTATTTCGTCTCCGGAGACAATCTTGATAAACTTGCGACGGATGCTGACGGGAATTGCGTCCAGACTTTTGCCGACGGAGATCTTTGGGCGAAAAGAGTATATATCGGTTGCGAAGAATGGCCCGTAATATCGGATTATACCGCAATGAAAGAAAAATACGATTATTACGGATTCGAAATAATATTCAAGGATTCGTTCGCCGGAGCAATTTGGACAGGCGGGAAAGCGATTCTTCTCAATGCGGACGGAACTCTCGGCATAGAAGGCGGCGGAGAAATAAATGCCGGAGACATATATATTTACGATCCGAACGGAAAGTATGTAACCGGAAAAGCTCTTTCGCTTAATGCGAAGTATTCGATCAAAGTCAAAATACAGAAAGAAGAAGACGGCGTATATCAGAATTTCTCATTCGGCGTCGGAGTAAATGCGGGGGCGATTACTTTATCTAATCCTTATTTGATAAAACAAGACGTGCCCGATCCAATTCCCGAACCTGTAGACGATAATAAAATCGATTTGGCTTATTTCGTCTGCGGCGACAGCCAGACAAAATTAAAAGCATCGGTCAGACAGGGGTATACAGACTGGAGCGAACAGGATTTCGACGCGACTTCGCTCTGGGGCAAAAGAGTTTACGGCTGGTCGGACGGAATGTCATTCGCGACGATGGAAACCTGCGCGTATTATTGTATGGACGTCGTCTTTTTGGATAACCTGAACGCGATTGTTTGGTGCGGGGATACCGCTTCATCGTCTCTTTCGGAAGGAGTATTTACCGGAAATAACATTTTGGTTTACGACGCTGAAGGAAAAGAAGTAACCGCCGCATTACAGCTCGGCGTCGAATACACTCTTAAAATCAAGATAAGTTATTATGCGGACAATAAAGGAAATAATTGTTACGGCATAGGTATAAACGGCGCCGGAACTTTACTCGTAAAAAATGCGTATCTTCTCAAAACGTAAAAAGAAATTACTTTTAATTCGCGGCTTCCTGCATTTTTATTACAAAATATAAATGCAGAGCCGCGGAATTTTCAAATAACCGGAGAAAAAATATGTTTACTGAAGCATGGCAAAAAGTTATATTTCTCAATTACGGAAAAGTCAAAAGCGAAAATATCGCAAAAGTACTGGGAACCGATAAAGAAATAGTCGAAAAAGAAGCGGCGGCTTTCGGCTTGAATAAAATAAGCTTTAATCCCGATTGGAAAAATAAAGGATTCGTAACAATAATCCGTAAAAACTGGGATCTTTTATCTTTGAGACAAATAAGCCTGCTGCTTGAAATAAATGAATTTGAACTGGATAATATACTGAAAGATTATGATTTTCTTTCGGTTAAATTAGGCGATAAACCGCAAACCGAAGAGCCCCGTTATATTTCTGCCGGCATAAATGACCGCGAAGAAGAAAAACGCATAAAAGATTTCATGGAAAAAAATTATTTGCCGCCCGAAATAAAACCGTTCGATTTTTATTCCGGCGAATATTCCCGTACGGAATTGCCGGTCGCTCAGACAATATCTTGCCGTTTTGTTTCTTCATATTCTGCAAGATACAGCGGCGCGCTCGCAGACGGCGAATTATCCGATTATCCGGACGAATATCTCGAAAGGCTGGCTGCCACAGGTATAAACGGAATCTGGCTTCACGATACGCTGAGAAATCTGGCGGATTTTCCTTTTGACAAAAATTTATCTTCCGAATGGCAAATGAGGTCTTCAAATCTGAAAAAACTTACCGAAAGATGCAGACTGTACGGCATAGGCGTGTACCTCTATCTTAACGAGCCGAGAAGTTTGCCGAAAGAATTTTTCGATAAATATCCCGAACTTAAAGGACAGGAAGTAGGCGACGGTGAATTCTGCCTATGCACATCTGCGGCGGAAATAAAGCAATATCTTTACGAAGCCGTAAAAAGCATTGCCGAAAACGTTCCGCTTCTGAAAGGCGTAATGACTATAACCATGTCGGAAAATCCGACGCACTGCCTGTGCAGAACCTGGAACGGTCTGCGCCCCGGAAAAACAGATTGTCCCCGCTGTAAAAACAGAAAACCGGAAGAAGCGGCGGCTGAAATAAACAATATCTTTTACCGCGCTTTAAAAGACGGCAACGGGTATACGAAATTAATAGCCAATCTTTGGGGCTGGTCGGATTTCATGGGCTGGGACGACGCTTCGATAATGCGGGGAGTCGATCTTCTTGATAAAAATATCGACGTTATGTGCGTAAGCGAATATTCGAAAAAATTCAGACGCGGCGGAGTAAAGGCTCAAGTGATAGATTATTCCATATCGGTTATCGGTCCGAGCGATATAACGGTTAGGACTTTGAAATACGCCAAATCAAAAGGACACAGGATCTGGGCAAAAATTCAAGTGAACAACAGCTGGGAATGCTCCGGCATTCCATATCTTCCCGTATTCGATTTAATGACCGAGCATATCCGCAGAATGCATGAACTGGGAGTATCGGGACTAATGATGGGATGGAGTCTCGGAGGCTATCCGGGCGGAGCTTTGCCGCTGTGCAACTGCGTTTGTGCGGATAAAAACTACGACGAAACGAAATGGTATTCCGAAACTTATGGAGAAAATGCCTTGACGGTGCGTAAAGCCGTACAAATTTTTTCGAAAGCGTTTGCCAATTTCCCGTTGAGCATAAACAGCCTATATTACGGCGGGCAGACTCTAGCGGGAGGAAATTCGATTCTCGAAAACTCGAAAAACAGAAAATCGACCATGGTATGCTTTACTTTCGGCGATTACGATAATTACGCTTATCCGTACGGAATAAAAATTTATATTGAACTGTATGATAAATTGCTTAAAAAATGGAAAGCGGGACTTAATATTTTATCTCGGAAAAACGGCAATAAAAATTTCGAAGAATTGAAAACGATGGGGCTGGCGGCTTTCGTTATGTTTTCCTGCGCAGAAAATATTGCCGAGATAGCATTGTCCCGAAATAGAAATAATAGCGTAAAACTGAAAAAATGCTATAAAAAACAATACGAACTGACAAAAAACCTTTATTTGCTTATTTGCAAAGACGCAAGAATCGGCTTCGAAATGACCAATCACTATTATTACGACGAAAATTTATTGCTGGAAAGAATGTACGAGGCGAACGAACTTGCGCAAAATCGGTAAAATTAATAAAGATAATTAATAGGCAAATTTTAGCCGGTTTATTAATCGAATGAAAAGATTTCAGCAAAAAGTATATTAAATAATGAACTTAACTTTTTGATAATGAGTTCGCATTAAATAACAATAAATCGATAACAATGAAAAAACAGAGGCGTATTTTGCGACTCCGTCTTTCATTTTCTGTAAAAAGTCGGGAGTGTGGGAATGTCAAGCGAATACCTGCTAATATAAGTCAAGGGAAAAGAGGCAGAAAAAAGAATTAATTTTTTAATAAAAGTGCTGCAAAACAAAAAGCCGTCGCGAAAGCCACGGCAGAAAGAGTTAGATATCAAGCTATGGGGTCAAGACGTAAACGTTCCAAAATGCGGGCATAATAGATACGCAGGAATTTGTTGGCGGCAGCCGTCATATAAACAAAAAAATGTTTGCCTTCTAGTCGTTTTTTATTCATAAACATAAAAACGGCGTTATGCTGAGGCGCGTTTTGCAAAATAACTGACATAATTCGAAATAAAGTTTTGCCTAAAAAAAGGTAAGGTTATTTTTGGTTAAATTTTTCCCCGGTATTTAAATATAAAATGGAGAATTATAGTAATGCAAATAAAACATAAAAAAATTTTTTCTATTGTTATATGGGTCCTTATTATTACTTTTTTTACACAAATATTTATGTGGTTGATTGTGTATAATCCTATTAATTCCAAATCAAAACATAAAAATGAAATAACCTGTTTGGAATATTTATCCGAATTACTTGGACGTGGTACAGAAATAGAAGTACAATCATTAAAATATTGTGGATTTGGCTTTTATAATGAATCCCTTACTTTCAATAAAAATGAATTGACTTCAGTTTCTATTTCCGGAGATAAGACGGGTCTTGGTTCTTATGACAGTCCATTTTTGTTTTGCAAAGAAACGGCTAACTTAAAATATTTTTCAAATAAAATTATATTTAGCCAAAAAAAACATTTATCTGAAAAATACAATTTAGCGAAAATTGAGTATGAACAAACAGGTTGCAAACATCTTATAACGAGAAATAACCTTTTTGATACGCAAAAAACATCGGATGAAATATTGAATGAATCTACAAACTGCGTTAAGACATTGTCATTTTATAAAAGCAATATGCTTTTTGGATTTTCTCAAACGTTATCTCTGGAAAAATTTTGCGGATATTTAAATAATATATGGTCATCTTCCAATCTTCTTTCAACATATTCTATGGCAATTAAAACAAATGATAATTCCGAAGGAATTGTTTTATTTCTGAGAATTGACAATGATTATACTCAAGAAAATTATATAAATAAACTTAATAAAATTTTAGATTTTTTAATAGAAAATGAGTCTATTACCCGAAGATTATTGTCATCCGACATATTTGGAAACGTTGATATTAATTTTAATGAAATTAAGGAATATATTTCAGATTTTGGAATTCGCACTTTGGGTTATTCCTCGTTAATACAATATAATTGTGATGATGTAAAGAATGCAATTTCTCTACAAGAGGAAGATAATATCAGTAAATTTATTCAACTAAATAATGGTATAAAAGTTTTTATATGATGAAAGAATACGAAATCGTCGAACGATCAATCAATAATATTCCGAACAAAAGCGTTATAATCGATCAGCGCAAATCCAGAACAAATGCAGTAAAGGTAAATTCCACCGTCGAACTTTTATCTTTGAAAGAATAACCGGAAATCAAAAATTAACTGAATAAGAAATTATTTGGATTTTTTTGACTATGGTAGGATTTTAATTAAACCGTTAATATACTACGTATATTAAAAGCCATAAAATTGATAGGTTCAGTTGGGGTTCCGCATGTGCCGCCAGAGTTATTGAAGTACGAACACAGTTACTTTGTAACCGTGGACGCTTTCATTGAATCCTTACATAAATACATTTCTTATTACAACAACGAACGTATCATAACAAAACTAAAAACAAGTCCGGTAAAATACCGAACTTGTCAATAGAAATTTTATAAAATTTTTG
>Ga0172378_10007659_pt1 | contig 10039 bp, 8 predicted proteins | sample GrowelOW332metaG_FD_119755 | JGI IMG/M metagenome (GOLD analysis project Ga0172378, IMG submission 119755) | Groundwater microbial communities from an aquifer near a municipal landfill in Southern Ontario, Canada - Pumphouse #3_1 metaG | ecosystem: Environmental > Aquatic > Deep subsurface >... | reverse complement strand
CGCTATATTGGTTTCCAAATCCAATGCTGTCCATATCGTTGTGGGATGAACATGCCATACCACTCCAGGAGTAGTAGGTTTCATTATAAATATTGTTGCAGGTAAGAATGCCTGAGGTGAATCCTCCGGCGTATTCGGTCACTGTTTGTCCCCAGGATTCGTAACTTCTTGAGACTCCGCTCTTATCACTTCCATTCCAGTATCCTGTACTTCCAAGATTTACTTTCTCGAAAGTAATAACCTGATCTGCATCATCTTCTGATTCACAACTTGTAAAACCCAAACAACTAAGAGCAATCAACAAAGCTCCTGCAAAAAAACGATTTTTTCTCATATCAAATTTAAATTAAATAAAATACGTCCAAAATCGGGAGAAGGCATTTCAAGGCATGAAGTCAAGTCCAATTAAAAAAAGGAATGGTAACTCATACATTATTGCTTTATCTCCCGAAAGCATTATAAATCAAGGTTATGGCAGGTTTTCTGACTCAGCTCGCTTTGAAAGGCCTTCCCATTCTGAATGAACAGTGGCGTGGAGTTTCAAAGTTTTTAAGAGCTATACAGCAGCGGGTACTGTTCCGGAATTTGACCGGATTCCCTTTTATGCAATCGAATGAATTTCGATGCATCACCAAAACGTTGCAAAAGTAAGAAATTTTAAAGAAATCCAAACAGGGATACAAAATAAAAAAGCGTTTAAGCGGTATACTACCACTTAAACGCTTAGAAATCAGAATACAGGAATTCAAGAAGCCTGTTATTTTTTTTCTACAATGTCCATACCTTTCTGTAAAGCCGCCTCATTCATCGGAATTAGGTGGTGATGTCTTTCGGGCAAGGATTTTTTTAAACCTTTGATAACACCTTCCAGATCAACGATGGGTTTCACTTTCAGGAATGCCCCCAAAACCACCATATTGAATGCTTTTGAATTATTCAATTCAGCAGCGGCATCCATGGCTTTTACAGTGTATACCTCAATGTCGGTGCGGGTTGGAGCGTGAGTAATTCCGTGAGGATCATAAATGAGAATACCTCCCGGTTTTACAGTCTTTTCAAATTTGTCCATTGATTGCTGATTCAAGATGATGGCTGTATCAAATTGATTCAGAACCGGTGAACTGATTTTGTCATCGCTGATGATTACCGTAACATTGGCAGTTCCTCCGCGTTGTTCAGGTCCGTATGCTGGCATCCAGGATATTTCCTTGTCATGCATCAAACCTGCATAGGCCAATATTTTACCCATTGACAAAACTCCTTGTCCGCCAAAACCGGCTATGATTATTTCTTCCTTCATATCTTTGATTATTTATCTTTCAAATCTCCAAGTGGGTAAGCTGGGAACATATTTTCTTCCATCCATTTGTTGGCTTTTACAGGAGTCATTTTCCATCCTGAATTACAAGAGGATACGACCTCTACAACACTGGTGCCTTTGCCAGCCATGGAATTTTCGAATGCCTTACGGATGGCTTTTTTGGTTTTCTTGACATTGTTGGCAGTGTGAACACTTTGGCGGGTAACATAGCAAGTTCCTTCCAACTGTGCAAGCAATGGGGTGATGTTCAATGGATAACCATTCAATGATACGTCACGGCCATAAGGACAGGTAGAGCTTTTCATACCGACCAGGGTAGTCGGAGCCATTTGGCCGCCGGTCATACCATAGATACCATTATTGATAAAGATGATTGCTATATTTTCTCCACGATTGCATGCGTGAATGGTTTCGCCTGTACCGATTGCAGCAAGGTCACCATCTCCCTGATAGGTAAATACCAGATGATCAGGGTTGAGTCGCTTAATGGCGGTGGCCAAAGCGGGCGCACGTCCATGAGCTGATTCTGCAAAGTCGAGGTCAAGGTAATTATAGATGAAGACTGCACAGCCTACAGGAGCTATACCAATGGTTTTATCCTGCATGTTCATTTCTTCGACAACTTCTGCAACGATACGGTGAACTGTTCCGTGACTGCAGCCCGGGCAATAGTGCATGGTATTATCGAGTAAAACACTCGATTTTTCATACACCAGATTTTCGGGATTTATTATTGGATTAGACATATCTTTCAGTATTACAGTTTTTTACATTTGCTTTTTCAAAGCGTCTACGATTTCTTCCGGATTGGGAACAATACCACCCATTCGGCCATAATGAAGTACGGGAACTTTACCGTTGACCGCTAATTTAACATCTTCAATCATTTGACCGGCGTTTAATTCAACCGTGAGCATTGATTTGACTTTATCAGCATAATTGGCAATCACTTCAGTTGGGAAAGGCCATAATGTGATGGGGCGAAGCATACCTACCTTGATTCCTTCTTCGCGCAGAGTTTCAACAGCCTTTTGGCTGATACGTGCGGCAGAGCCAAAAGCAACAATCAGATAATCTGCATCTTCGCAAAGATATTCTTCATAACGGACTTCATTGGCTTCAACCAGACGATAACGTTCCTGGCGTTCTACATTCTTCTTCTCCATTTTAGAGGGTTCCAAATCAAGAGATGAAATGACGTTTCTGGCGCGATCAGCTGTTTTACCTGTCGCAGCCCATGGCGTTTCCGCTAAAATCTCTTCAGCAGTGTGTCTGGGTTTGAAAGGAGGCAAAGTCACTTTTTCCATCATTTGGCCAATAACTCCATCTGATAAAATCATGGAAGGAATACAGTACTTAAATGAAAGTGTAAATGCCAGATCTACAAAATCGGCCATTTCCTGAACAGAAGCAGGAGCCAGAACAATTAATTTATAGTCGCCGTGACCACCACCCTTAACTGATTGAAAATAATCAGATTGACTGGGTTGTATGGTTCCAAGACCGGGACCTCCACGCATTACGTTCACAATCAGGCAGGGAAGATCTGCTCCACACAGAAAAGAAACACCTTCCTGCATCAGGCTGACACCAGGACTGGATGAGGATGTCATAACTCTTTTTCCGGTGGATGCGCCTCCATAAACCATATAGATAGATGCTACTTCACTTTCCGCCTGTAATACAACCATTCCGGTGGTTTCCCAAGGTTTTTGTGCCATGAGTGTTTCCATAATTTCGGATTGAGGAGTGATGGGATAACCAAAATAGCCATCGCATCCACAATGGATAGCAGCATGTGCAATAGCCTCGTTTCCTTTTAACAATGATACTTCTTCCATGTCTTAAATTTTTATCTTATAAACCCGGATACATCCATCCGGACAAATATAACCACAACTTGCGCAACCGATGCATGCATCCGGATTGAGCATATACGAATAGGGGTAGCCTTTTGTATTGACTTCTTTCGACATTGCCAAAACATTTGAAGGACAAGCACTTATGCAGACTTCGCACCCTTTGCAGCGTTCGATGTCAACCTCTATTGCTCCTTTAACTTTAGCCATTTTATTATATATTTAGTTCAAAAATACTTCGTAAACATTGCGAAAACGTCCTGATTAATCAAGTGTTTCGCTCCAGTAAAAACAATCCGCGAAAGATTGTTTTAAATCTACAGGGCTTTTAAAAAGCCCGAAAACGGATGAGCCACTGCCGGACATAGAGGCATAAATGGCACCTTTGCGGTACATTTCTTCCTTGATCGATTTTATTTGAGGATATCTTTCAAAAACAGATACCTCAAAATCATTGACAACAGTGTTCTTCCAGGTGGTGATCGGATCAGACAAAACTTCTTTCAACGAGAATTCCGGGTGAGCCGGATGAACCAGGGAATAGGCTTCAGCAGTAGATACGTGAATGTCTGGTTTTACCAAAATTAAATAATACCCTTTCAAACTCAATGAGATGTCTTCGAAAACTGTTCCGATTCCAGTTGCAAAAGTAGGCTTATTTTTTATAAAAAACGAACAATCAGCCCCTAATTGTGCGGATAAAACTTCCAATTCGTAATCAGAAAGGCCTAAATTGTTTATTTTATTAATAATTTTTAAAGTAAATGCCGCATCCGATGAGCCACCTCCGAGACCTGCTCCGGTGGGAATGGCCTTGTATAAAAAGAAATCCGAGGGGTGTAAAGAGTATTTGGACTGTAAAAGTCTGAATGCTTTGGTGACCAGATTTTTTTCAGAATCGTCGGTCGGATTCATGCATCCCAAGCCACTGACAGAGAGAGAAAAATCTGCATGGTGGGTATTGGGAACACACTCCAGCGCATCTTTCAAACCAATCGGATAAAAAACAGTTTCCAGGTTGTGATACCCGTCCGGGCGCTTTTCAGTGATTCGCAATCCTAGATTGATTTTTGCATTTGGAAAACAGATCATATCTTATTATCAGTAGATGCAGACTTTACTAAAAGTTTTGCAAAGGTATATATTTTGAGTGAAAAGACAAGTTATCAACAATGGATTGTTGATAGCTTTTTCCCCATAATTGGCATATCTTTTCTACCTTTGAACTCAAAGAAATTTTATATGGAAGAACGTAAGAATTACCGCAATGCCCGTAATAAACAAGGATCTGTCAATTTGTCCGAGGTAGGGCGTCGTCCACCTGAAGCCAGAGAATTGGAAGAAGCCGTGCTTGGCGCGCTGATGCTTGAAAAGGATGCATATTCCATTGTGAGTGATATTCTTAAGCCTCAGAGTTTTTATGAACATTCCCATGAACTGATTTTTTCGGCAATCCAAAATCTGGCCATTTTACAAAGGCCTGTGGATATGCTGACAGTGCAGGAGCAACTCAAGAAAGATGGACATCTCGAAGAGGCCGGTGGAGCTTATTATCTGGCACAATTGACCGGAAAAGTAGTTTCAACTGCTCATCTTGAATTTCATGCAAGAATTGTAGCACAAAAATTTTTAGCCAGAGAACTGATTCACTTTACCTCTGAAATTCAGGGGAAAGCCTTTGATGAAACGATGGATGTCGATGATTTGATGCAGGAGGCGGAAGCCAGTCTTTTTGAAATTTCTCAAAGAAATATGAAAAAGGATGTAATGCAAATCAATCCTGTCATTAACGAAGCTATTGAGTTGCTGAATATTGCAGCAAAACGTAAAGATGGATTAAGCGGTTTGCCTACTGGATTTACAGGTTTGGATAAAATGACCTCTGGTTGGCAGAAATCCGATTTGGTCATCATTGCAGCTCGTCCTGCCATGGGTAAAACAGCTTTCGTCTTATCAATGGCTAAGAATATTGCCGTTAATTATAAACACCCTGTAGCTGTTTTCTCTTTGGAAATGTCCAATGTTCAATTGGTGAACCGTTTGATTGTGAATGTTTGTGAGATTGAGGGTGAAAAAATCAAGAATGGTCAATTGGCAGATCATGAATGGATTCAGCTGGACCAGAAAATCAAGGACTTATACGATGCTCCCTTATATATTGATGATACTCCCAGTTTGTCTATTTTTGAATTTCGAACTAAAGCCCGACGTTTGGTTAGAGAAGAACATGTCGAAATCATCATTATTGACTATTTGCAGTTGATGAATGCCAGCGGCTCTGGTTTTGGAAGCCGTGAGCAAGAGGTAAGTATGATTTCCCGATCTTTGAAAGGATTGGCAAAAGAGCTGAATATTCCAATTATTGCTCTGTCGCAGTTGAACCGTGGAGTGGAAAACCGTACCGGAAACGGTGCTGATGCCAAACGTCCACAGCTTGCGGATTTGCGTGAATCCGGAGCCATTGAGCAGGATGCGGATATGGTTTGTTTCATTCATCGTCCGGAATACTATAAAATTATGGAAGATGCTGAAGGGAATAGTTTGGCTGGAATGGCTGAGATTATTATTGCCAAGCACAGAAACGGTTCAGTCGGTGACGTGCGGCTCCGGTTTAAGGGTCAGTTTGCAAAATTCACCGATCCGGACGAAGACATAAACATGAGCCAGGGAATGCCGTCAATCCTGAGTTCCAGAATAAACAAGGAAACTCAGTTTTCAGATGAATTGCCCGCAAACTTCCCCTATGGTGGTGTTCCTGACAATAGTGTACCTTTTTAAATGATCAAGAATTAACGATGAATCCAATTGGGTTGAATCCGGATTTTTATCATTTGCATAAGTCTGTCAGATAGAGTGCATTCCATTGGATATACCGATGAATGCTGATTTTTTTTATAAAAAAAGCCTGCAAAGAGTTGTATATTCTGACAAAACGCTCTATATTTGCACTCGCTAAACAGAAATGGCTGCGTAGCTTAACTGAATAGAGCATCTGACTACGGATCAGAAGGTTATAGGTTTGAATCCTATCGCGGTCACACAAAAAAGCACTTACAATTATTTGTAAGTGCTTTTTTTATGGAGAACGGATGTCATCCCTCCAAGGGATGACATCCGTAAATATCAACAAAAAAACGGATGTCATCGCTTTAAGCGATGACATCCGTAACAAACCAAATGTCATCCTTCAACCAAAAAGACGGATGACATCCCTTCAAGGGATGTCATCCGTCAAATCCAAAGAACGGATGTCATCCCTCTAAGGGATGACATCCGTCTCTTGTAATTATCGTAAGCTTATTTCGTCCACAAAAATAAAAGCGGGAGAACCTTTGCTTCCATGCCATTCAGGAATAGATGCTTCGGGGGTTGCTATTACCCTGACATAACGCGTTGACACAGGACTGAAACTCAGCTTGTGGGTATATGTGCCGTTGGTGTCTTCTTGTTTCATGACGGGGTAGTTTTCTGAAGCGATACGCGTAAAATTCACACCGTCGTTTGATATTTCAACAGAAAGACTTCTAATGTCGAAAACTCCGTCCCCTTTATTCACACAAGTGTTAATGGCCATTTGTTCAATGGTCTTGTCATTTTCCAGATCAATGACCATATCCATGTCGTTTTTATGAAAACCGATCCAACGACCTGTCCGGAAATTGGCATTGCCTGTTAAACCATCAACAAGAGTGGGTGCTCCCATGTACAGATATTTATTGTTGATGGGTTGCAAAGCTTTGATTGGTTTCATGCTGGCTTTATTGAAAGCGATTTTTTCAGTCAGCAGGCGACTCTTTTCATCACCACGAAAAATAATGGCATTCAGATTGGCATTATCGCAGATTTTCAATGTATTTGTATAGACAGGAGAAGCTGGAGTTGGCGTTGTTCCGTCAAGCGTGTAATGTATTGGAGCATTATCGACTGTGCTCAGGACTACATCAAGGCAGCCTTCTTTGATATTTGAGCTGTAATCTGCTGTGATTTCAAACAGATGTTTGGCATAGTTGTATCCGTTCACTTTATACTGGTTTATCATTCCGGGTATACGTGTCAGGAAATCGTCATAATTTTTCTTTTCAACCTTGGTCCATTGAACTTCACAGAGCGCGGCCAGACGTGGTAAAACCATGTATTCCACATGTTTGAAATTGGGAATGTATTCTGTCCAGACATTGGCCTGTGTTCCAATGATATAGTTTTTCTCTTCGCTTGTGAGGGAAGCTGGTTGAGGTTCAAAATTATACACACTTTTGACAGGTGAGTATCCACCTATGGCAAATGGTTCATTTGAAATATCATTCGTTTGGTAATGATCAAAATATAAGTTGGAACTGGGTGTCATGATCACATCATGCTTTTGTTTGGCAGCTTCAATGCCACCGCCCATGCCACGCCATGACATGACAGTTGCGTTCGGAGCAAGACCACCTTCCAGAATTTCATCCCAGCCAATCATTTTGCGACCTTTTTCATTCAATATCTTTTCAGCATAGGAAATGACATAGCTTTGCAAACGTTCTTCTGCTGTGTGAGAAGCGTCGGCTTTCAATCCCAACGATTGTATGCGTGCCTGACATTTCGGACATTTTTCCCAGCTGGTTTTAGGGCATTCGTCTCCACCGACGTGGATATATTTTGATGGAAAAAGTTCAGTGATTTCAGTCAAAATATCTTTGATGAATGTCAGGGTTTTATCGTTTCCAATACATAAGACCTCGCTAGAAACACCCCATATGCGCCAGATGGCATATGGACCTCCTGTGCAACCCATATCAGGATATGCAGACAAGGCCCCCAACATATGGCCCGGCATGTCAATTTCTGGTATGACGTTGATGTAACGGTCTTTTGCGTAGGCTACAATCTCTTTGATCTGAGCCTGGGTGTAAAAGCCTTCGTGGGGTATGCCATCGTACTTTCCAGAGTTTTTACCAATGACGGTTTCCGGTCTTTTGGAACCGATTTCTGTGAGTAGGGGATACTTTTTGATTTCTACCCGCCAGCCCTGGTCATCGGTAAGATGCCAATGAAAGTTATTGACATTGTGCAAAGCAAGGATGTCAATGTATCGTTTAACTTCTTCCACCGTGAAAAAATGTCGGGATACATCGAGGTGCATTCCACGATATTTAAAACGTGGAGAGTCGTTAATTACTACTGCCGGCAGATCAATTTTAGCAGATGTTGAAACCGGAATAGACTTGCGTAATGTTTGGATACCATAGAATACCCCAGCCTCAGTTACACCTTTAATAATGACATTTTTTGATGTTACGGTTAGCTGATAGGCTTCTGGATTCGTAGATTGGAGTCCTAAAGATAGAATAATGGCATTTTTACCACAATTTCCTTTTTTGGCCTGAATGTCCATACCTGTCAGACTTTTCAGATACTGTGAGAGAAACAAGGCATTCCCTTTCATCTTTTCATTTTTTTTGGGAAAAATGACCTGTACTTGATTGTCCAGCACAAAAGGTGGATTCTGTTGAATGGATATTTCAGCGGGTAAAGGGATGACGCGGTAATCCGCAAGAGCTGTACCTGACGGATTTGCTGCAAAAATTCCTTTGAGGCAAAATATTCCTGCAAGTAGAAGAATTGTTTTACGCATGTTTTTTTATTTATTGGTTTTTCTGATATTTATATAGTAATTTGATTCACATCATCTTTATGGTTTTGGATGTATATTATGTGACAAATTACACCTCAACAAATATAAATAAAAATATTTAATATGTATTGGCATTATAGATATATATTTTATTAAGTATGACTAGTATTAATAAAGTATTTATTTAAAGCATTATAAAAAAGCGAAAACGGTTTAGTTGTAATCGATAGGGTAGCTAACGGAGTAACATGATGTTGATTCAGTAAAATATCCTTTCACTGCCAATGAAATAAGAGAAAAATTACGTAGCTATACCAGAAGCATTATTAGTCCATCAAACCCAGCATTTTGTGGCGTGCAAGCATACATGCGCCCACAACACCCGCTTTGTCTCCGAGTTTGCTGGTTTTAATAACAGTGTCGGTGCTTACCAGATTCAACGAATATTTTCGAACAGCAGTCTTGATGGGCAGCAATAAATAATCACCTGTACGCGCGATTGAGCCACCGATAATAACCACCTCTGGATTGAAGATATTAATTAGACCGGCAATCTGTTTGCCTAAATTACTTCCAACCTCTTCAATCAAGTCAATGGCCAACAAATCGCCTTTCAGAGTCGCATCAATGATTTCCCGAAAAAATATTTCTTCCGGTTTGTTTATTTTTTTCTGTAGGATAGAGGAATGCCCTTCGGTAATTTTTTCAATGACCCGCCTATATATGTATGATCCTGAAGCTTCTGTTTCCAGACAACCAATTTTGCCGCAATGACACATTATTCCATTGTCAAAGACACTGTTATGACCAAATTCACCGGAATAACCCGATTTTCCGTAATATAATTTTCCATCGATGATGATACCCAAACCCAATCCCCAGCTAAGGTTAATGAACAATATATTTTTTTCGCCATTGATGGCACCACAAATATATTCTCCCCAGGTCATTGCACGTGAATCATTGTCAATCGTGACAAATAATCCCAATCTTTCATGTAATATATCACTCAACGGTTTCTCATTGAAGAAATAGCGGCTATAACTATGACCAGTTTTTGAATTCACACGGCCGGAAATGTTAATGCCCACATTTAGTATCTTGTCCTTTTGTATAGTGAGTTTTTCAACGAATTCATTAATAACCTGGCACATTTTATCCAAACTCTCTTCTGTGTTGTTGTGCATATAGGGAATTTTCATTTCTGAGGCTACCAGATCTCCGTGAAAATTGATCAATGCCATG